>BNJV01001521.1_pt1:0-95000 | contig 244662 bp, 272 predicted proteins | sample 8540591 | NCBI WGS metagenome assembly BNJV01 (sample SAMD00202457, study PRJDB9452) | human saliva metagenome | host: Homo sapiens | reverse complement strand
GTGACATCACTCACTCGCTACTAAACTTCGCTCCCCATCACAGCTCAACGTTACAGGTATAAGCATTTGACTCATACCACGCCTCACTGCTTAGACGTACATCCATTCGTACGCACGAGTTAGCCTACTGCGTCCCTCCATCACTTCATACTCTAGTACAGGAATCTCAACCTGTTGGCCATCGGATACACCTTTCGGTCTCTCCTTAGGTCCCGACTAACCCAGGGCGGACGAGCCTTCCCCTGGAAACCTTAGTCTTACGGTGGACAGGATTCTCACCTGTCTTGCGCTACTCATACCGGCATTCTCACTTCTATGCGTTCCAGCGCTCCTCACGGTACACCTTCGCCACACATAGAACGCTCTCCTACCATACCTATAAAAGGTATCCACAGCTTCGGTAAATTGTTTTAGCCCCGGTACATTTTCGGCGCAGGGTCACTCGACTAGTGAGCTATTACGCACTCTTTGAATGAATAGCTGCTTCTAAGCTAACATCCTAGTTGTCTGTGCAACCCCACATCCTTTTTCCACTTAACAATTATTTTGGGACCTTAGCTGGTGGTCTGGGCTGTTTCCCTTTCGACTACGGATCTTAGCACTCGCAGTCTGACTGCCGACCATAATTCATTGGCATTCGGAGTTTATCTGAGATTGGTAATCCGGGATGGACCCCTCACCCAAACAGTGCTCTACCTCCAAGAATCTCAATATCGACGCTAGCCCTAAAGCTATTTCGGAGAGAACCAGCTATCTCCAAGTTCGTTTGGAATTTCTCCGCTACCCACAAGTCATCCAAGCACTTTTTCAACGTGCCCTGGTTCGGTCCTCCAGTGCGTTTTACCGCACCTTCAACCTGCTCATGGGTAGGTCACATGGTTTCGGGTCTACATCATGATACTAAAGCGCCCTATTCAGACTCGGTTTCCCTGCGGCTCCGTCTCTTCAACTTAACCTCGCATCATAACGTAACTCGCCGGTTCATTCTACAAAAGGCACGCTCTCACCCATGAACGGGCTCGAACTTGTTGTAGGCACACGGTTTCAGGTTCTATTTCACTCCCTCCCGGGGTGCTTTTCACCTTTCCCTCACGGTACTGGTTCACTATCGGTCACTAGGGAGTATTTAGGGTTGGGAGATGGTCCTCCCAGATTCCGACAGGGATTTCACGTGTCCCGCCGTACTCAGGATACTGCTAGGTACAGAATCTATTTAAAATACGAGGCTCTTACTCTCTTTGGCTGACTTTCCCAAGTCATTCTTCTATAAATTCTGAGTCCACATTGCAGTCCTACAACCCCGAAGAGTAAACTCTTCGGTTTGCCCTCCTGCCTCTTCGCTCGCCGCTACTAAGGCAATCGCTTTTGCTTTCTCTTCCTGCAGCTACTTAGATGTTTCAGTTCACTGCGTCTTCCTCCTCATTCCCTTAACAGAAATGGGTAACAGGCATCAACCTGTTGGGTTCCCCCATTCGGACACCCCCGGATCGAAGCTTACTTACAGCTCCCCGAGGCATTTCGTCGTTTGTCACGTCCTTCTTCGGCTCCTAGTGCCAAGGCATCCACCGTGCGCCCTTACTAACTTAACCTTATTTTTGACCTTTCAGTCTTAAACTCATTAATATTCACAGCGTTTTCGGTTTATTTTCTTGTTACTATTTGATATCAGTATTCAATTTTCAATGGACAAGTTCTTTATCTAGTCAAACTAGATAATGGAGCCTAGCGGGATCGAACCGCTGACCTCCTGCGTGCAAAGCAGGCGCTCTCCCAGCTGAGCTAAGGCCCCACATAGCCCTCTCAAAACTAAACAAGACCCAAGTGCATTCCGTGTGTCCTTACGGACTCCTTAGAAAGGAGGTGATCCAGCCGCACCTTCCGATACGGCTACCTTGTTACGACTTCACCCCAATCATCTATCCCACCTTAGGCGGCTGGCTCCTTACGGTTACCTCACCGACTTCGGGTGTTACAAACTCTCGTGGTGTGACGGGCGGTGTGTACAAGGCCCGGGAACGTATTCACCGCGGCGTGCTGATCCGCGATTACTAGCGATTCCGACTTCATGTAGGCGAGTTGCAGCCTACAATCCGAACTGAGACTGGCTTTCAGAGATTAGCTTGCCGTCACCGGCTTGCGACTCGTTGTACCAGCCATTGTAGCACGTGTGTAGCCCAGGTCATAAGGGGCATGATGATTTGACGTCATCCCCACCTTCCTCCGGTTTATTACCGGCAGTCTCGCTAGAGTGCCCAACTCAATGATGGCAACTAACAATAGGGGTTGCGCTCGTTGCGGGACTTAACCCAACATCTCACGACACGAGCTGACGACAACCATGCACCACCTGTCACCTCTGTCCCGAAGGAAAAACTCTATCTCTAGAGCGGTCAGAGGGATGTCAAGACCTGGTAAGGTTCTTCGCGTTGCTTCGAATTAAACCACATGCTCCACCGCTTGTGCGGGCCCCCGTCAATTCCTTTGAGTTTCAACCTTGCGGTCGTACTCCCCAGGCGGAGTGCTTAATGCGTTAGCTGCGGCACTAAGCCCCGGAAAGGGCCTAACACCTAGCACTCATCGTTTACGGCGTGGACTACCAGGGTATCTAATCCTGTTTGCTCCCCACGCTTTCGAGCCTCAGCGTCAGTTACAGACCAGAGAGCCGCTTTCGCCACCGGTGTTCCTCCATATATCTACGCATTTCACCGCTACACATGGAATTCCACTCTCCCCTTCTGCACTCAAGTTAAACAGTTTCCAAAGCATACTATGGTTAAGCCACAGCCTTTAACTTCAGACTTATCTAACCGCCTGCGCTCGCTTTACGCCCAATAAATCCGGACAACGCTCGGGACCTACGTATTACCGCGGCTGCTGGCACGTAGTTAGCCGTCCCTTTCTGGTAAGATACCGTCACAGTGTGAACTTTCCACTCTCACACCCGTTCTTCTCTTACAACAGAGCTTTACGATCCGAAAACCTTCTTCACTCACGCGGCGTTGCTCGGTCAGGGTTCCCCCCATTGCCGAAGATTCCCTACTGCTGCCTCCCGTAGGAGTCTGGGCCGTGTCTCAGTCCCAGTGTGGCCGATCACCCTCTCAGGTCGGCTATGTATCGTCGCCTTGGTGAGCCGTTACCTCACCAACTAGCTAATACAACGCAGGTCCATCTGGTAGTGATGCAATTGCATCTTTCAATTAATTATCATGCGATAATCAATGTCATGCGGTATTAGCTATCGTTTCCAATAGTTATCCCCCGCTACCAGGCAGGTTACCTACGCGTTACTCACCCGTTCGCAACTCATCCAAGAAGAGCAAGCTCCTCTCTTCAGCGTTCTACTTGCATGTATTAGGCACGCCGCCAGCGTTCGTCCTGAGCCAGGATCAAACTCTCATTAAAAGTTTGAGTTCGCACTCATTACTGTCCACTGACAGATTTATTCTCGTTTTTTGACAGGTCACATATCTCTATGTCACCCTGCACTTGGTTCGTCTTGTTCAGTTTTCAAAGGGCTTTGTCTTTCGCGACAACTATATTAGTATATCACCTATACCCACACCCTGTCAATACCTTTTTTGAAAAAATTTAAATTTTTCTAGGATTTTTTATTCATCAGAGACTTTTTATCTTTAAGGCGCGGGAAGATATGCTTCTTCCCCTAATTGACGAGCTAATAAACCAGCTCTCGCCAGCTGAAGCAAAGTCTTTGTGAATTCATAAATATGCTCTGTTTCACTTGCAGACAACTCTTTTTTGGAAAACTTTCTTCTTAAAGCTTTGTAATCTCGACCTTCCTCCTGAAAGAGGGGAGCGTCTTGTAAATAGGTTTTTACATTTTCCAAGTTTTCTAAAATACCAAGATGAAAAGCGGCAGAAGCAAAAGTTTTATCAAAAGGCTGGGTGCAGACGCTCCGAAACTCTACTGTCCCCCGTGTCGTTAAATCTTGATACTGGTAACTTCTGTGATTCTTGAAGTCTGCTTCCCTTGGAGTCAAGTTTACTTTTTCACCTGAAAGGCTATAAGCCTCAATAGTTTTCCGACTCATGTATTTATTAGCAGCTATCGGATAGAAATAGTAGGATTCACCTTCCCGTTCAGCAGTGAAAAGCGCTGATTTACTAAGATAAGCAAAAAAATCATCTTCTGTTTGAAAATCTTTCGAATTAATACCTGCATTTTCCTGTAAAATGCCATGCATCGATTGCTCCCAGAAAATATCCCGAGCTATTTTTGTATCCCAGGAAGAATCTGAAAACTCTGAATTTGCAAAGAGATATGCCTTAGCAGCTTCAATTTGATTGAAGACATTGATAACAGTTAAATAATTTTCTCTTGAAACATCCAGCTGAACTTGACTCCCACAAATAAAAGCACCATATTCCGGATAATTGTGCAGACCTTCCATATTCTTTCCCATAGCTAAATACTGCATCAGCATTTCATATCTTGGATATTTAACTGGACTATTATCATTTTCTGCCCAGAAGGGATGAATACCTTCACCTTGAATTTCATGGTTTTCTTCGCGCAGAATTGGCTGAATAATGTCTAGATAGTTCTTAAAACGCTCTTCAACTTCTTGAATTCTGCTAGCCTTGGCAAAAGCAAATTCCAAAGTATTGTAAGAGACCTCAAAAAGAATTCTGTCTTCATTTTTAGTGGATTTTAGTTGGATAGGATTTCCATCTCTATCAAATCGTTCTGCCTCAAAATCATACTCTTCCAACAGACGTTTCAAGAGATTTTTAGCTACATTTGTATCAGTCGCTCCGCCCTGGCTATTGACAATAGGAAATTCTAACTCAATGCCAATGTAGACAGTTGGATTTTCTTTAATATTCTTTAAATAGCGTTCTTTTAAAATTTGGATTGAATCAATCATTTCCATTTCCTGTAAATTTTTGATAGTGTTAGAGTATTATAACAAAATTTCAGGTATTTTCCTAGCTTCATGCAAAAACGCCTGCTTACGAAATTGTTTTTGTCTTAAAAGCAATTTCGTAAACAAGCGTCTACCTATTATCAACTATATGATGAGTGTTCCCGCTAGGAAAAAAATCCTAGCGGTAGACCAGAGCTAGACTAAGAACAGAAGTTCTATTCCATCATCATAACACTCAACAAAGATTGATGATCTTATACTAATTCGATGATTGCCATTGGCGCAGCATCTCCGCGGCGCGGTTCAGTTTTCAGGATACGAGTATATCCACCGTTGCGCTCTGCATAGCGTGGTGCAATCTCAGAGAACAATTTTTGAAGAGCAGTAGTTGTAGTATACTTTTCTGTTGCTTCATCATAGTTTTCTGATGCGATTTCATTGCGTACAAAAGCTGCTGCTTGACGACGAGCGTGCAAGTCTCCACGTTTGCCCAATGTAATCATTTTTTCAACTGTTTTACGGATTTCCTTAGCACGAGCTTCAGTTGTTACGATTGATTCGTTGATCAGCAAATCAGTAGTCAAATCGCGAAGCATTGCTTTACGTTGTGAGCTAGTGCGTCCTAGTTTACGGTAAGCCATGTATTCCTCCTTTATTTATCGTTTTTTAACCCCAGACCGAGATCAGCAAGTTTAACTTTTACTTCTTCCAGACTCTTGCGTCCCAAGTTACGAACTTTCATCATTTCAGGCTCAGATTTTTCTGTCAAATCAAATACAGTATTGATACCTGCACGTTTCAAACAGTTGTATGAGCGAACTGACAAATCTAATTCTTCGATGGTCCGTTCCAAAATGCGGTCATCAGAAGTCTTTTCTGCTTCCTTCATAACGTCTGCAGCGATAGCTACTTCTGTCAGGTTGGTGAAGAGATTCAAATGTTCCGTAAGGATGCGGGCTGAAAGTCCCAAAGCATCTTCTGGAATAATTGTTCCATTCGTTAAAATTTCAAGGGTTAGTTTGTCAAAACCATCGTTGCTACCAACACGAGCTGGCTCAACCTGGTAATTAACTTTTGTCACTGGCGTATAGATAGAATCCACCGCAAGTGTTCCCACTGGTGCATCATCTTTCTTATTTTCATCTGCAGGCACATAACCACGACCGCTGTTGACAGTCATCGTTGCCTTAAAGCTTGCGCCTTCTCCGATTGTAAAGAGATAATGATCAGGGTTTATAATTTCAATGTCACTGTCTGTCAAAATATCTCCGGCAGTTACTTCTGCTGGCCCTTCGACATCCAGTTCAATAATCTTTTCGTCTTGGACGTAAGATTTTACAGCAATCCCTTTGACGTTCAGAATAATTTGCATCACGTCTTCACGGACACCGGAAATCGTATCAAACTCGTGCAAAACACCTTCAATATTAATTGAAGTAACAGCAGCACCTGGAAGTGAAGCCAAAAGCACACGGCGAAGAGAATTTCCCAGTGTTGTACCATAGCCACGCTCAAGCGGCTCTACTACAAACTTGCCATAATCTTTATTTTCATCAATTTTTGTTATATTTGGTTTTTCAAACTCAATCATTTGCTATACTCCCTCTTAAACGAAAAGCAGTGTAACGGTTGGTGATTATACACGGCGACGTTTTGGAGGACGAGCACCATTGTGTGGTACAGGAGTCACATCACGAATAGCTGTTACTTCAAGACCAGCGGCAGCAAGAGCACGAATAGCAGACTCACGACCAGAACCTGGACCTTTTACAGTAACTTCAACTGATTTCAGACCGTGTTCCTGTGCAGATTTAGCAGCTGCTTCAGATGCCATTTGGGCAGCAAATGGTGTGGATTTACGAGAACCTTTAAATCCAAGAGCTCCAGCAGATGACCAAGCAATCGCGTTACCATGCACATCAGTAATCATAACAATAGTGTTATTAAATGTAGCGTGAATATGAGCAATACCGGATTCGATATTTTTCTTCACACGACGTTTACGTGTTGGTTTAGCCAAGACTTTTTACCTCCTTATATTATTTTTTCTTACCTGCAATCGCAACAGCTTTACCTTTACGAGTGCGGGCGTTATTTTTAGTGTTTTGTCCACGGACAGGAAGTCCACGACGGTGACGGATTCCACGGTATGAACCGATTTCCATCAAACGTTTGATGTTCAAGTTTACTTCACGACGAAGGTCACCTTCAACTTTAATCGCATCTACTTCACGACGGATAGCGTCTTCTTGTTCGATTGTAAGATCTTTTACACGAATATCTTCTGAAACTCCAGCAGCTGCCAAGATTTTCTTAGAAGTTGGAAGTCCGATACCGTACACATATGTCAGTGAAACGACTACACGTTTGTCATTTGGAATGTCAACTCCAGCAATACGAGCCATTTTTTCTCCTTTCTATCTTATCCTTGACGTTGTTTGTGTTTTGGATTTGCTGGGCAAATTACCATAACACGACCATTACGACGAATAACTTTACAGTATTCGCAAATTGGTTTGACCGATGGTCTTACTTTCATTTTTTCCCTCCAAGTTTTTCGATTATTTAAAGCGGTATGTGATCCGTCCACGTGTCAAATCATAAGGACTCATTTCTACAGTCACACGGTCTCCCGCTAAAATACGAATATAGTTTTTACGAATTTTACCAGAAACTGTTGCTAAAATCTGATGTCCATTTTCAAGTTCAACCGTAAACATTGCATTAGGCATTGTATCAACTACCTTGCCTTCAACCTCAATCACATCGTCTTTTGCCACGCAAAAGTACCTCCATAAATTTCGATTTGATCCCTCTGAGCACAGAGGTAACAATTATAAGTCAGACTAATTCATTGTATCACTACTTGTCAAATATTGCAAGCAGGAAAAACGCTTTTATTTCAAATTTGTCAGCACTTTTTCAATGTCTGAGAAGACATCATTAATATCCTGATTCCCTTGAATATCATGGACCAGACCTTGCTGCGATAGTGATCAATGATTGGCTGACCCTGAGCGATATTGACATCCAAACGACGTTTAACTGTCTCAGGCTTGTCATCTTCGCGCTGGTAATAATCCTCTTCCTTATAGTCTGCTGGCGGATTGAAGACCTTGTGGAAGGTTTCGCCTGTTTGACGATGGATAATCCGACCACTCAAACGCTCCAATAGACAGTCTGGATTCACTTCGATATTGATTACACCTTCAAGTTCGATACCAAGTTCAGCCAATGTTTTGTCCAAGGCATGTGCTTGCTCAATCGTGCGTGGATAGCCATCCAAGAGGAAGCCTGTTTGCTTAATATCGTCCTGACTCAAGCGCTCTTTGACAATGCCGTTGGTCACTTGGTCTGGCACCAACTCTCCCTTGTCAATATAGGACTTGGCTAAAACGCCCATCTCTGTTTGGTTAGCAATCGCCGCACGGAACATATCTCCAGTTGAAATATGTGCAACATTGAAGCGCTCAACGATTTTAGCAGCTTGAGTTCCTTTACCAGCACCTGGTAAGCCCATAATCAAAAGATTCATGATTGGTCTCCTTTTTTGTTTTTAAAGCAATCTATTAAACCGATTAATAAACTCGTTTAAAAACAAAATAGAAGGGGGTGAGTCTACTCTGTCCCCTTTTATTTTGTTTATTTTCGGTTCAAGAAAGGTTATCTTAACAGTCTTTCATTAGAAAAGCTATTCAAAAAGTCCCTTACTCTGAAGTATCCATAAAGCCGACATACTTTCTCTTCAGCAGGTAACCTTCTAGCTGTTTCATTCCCTCAATACCAGTTGAGATGATGATTAAGAGACTGGTTCCTCCAAGAGCAACGGCATCTGTCAATCCAAATACATCTTTAGCCAAGATAGGAAGGATAGAAATGAAACCTAGGAAAAGGGAACCCACTGTTGCCAAACGACGCAACAGCTTAGACATGTAGTCTTCTGTTCCTTTACCAGGACGAACACCTGGAATATAGGCTCCGCTCTTTTGGAGATTTTCTGCTGTCTTCTCTGGATTAATCTGTACAAAAGTATAGAAGAATGTAAAGAGGACAATCAGGAAGGCGTACATGAACATACCACTAATGGTCGTTGTTGCCAAAAGTGACTGAGCTGTCTTAACCCAATCTGCGTCATAGCCCATGGCACTGACAACTTGGAAAATCGCTGCCGGTGCAGCTGTAATCGAGCTGGCAAAGATTACTGGAATAACCCCAGCTGGATTGACTTTCAGTGGCAGATAGGAGCTAGAAGGTGCACCCTTAGCTACTTTCGTATACTGAATTGGAATTTTATATTCAGCCTGCTGTACAAAGGTTGTAAAGTAAATGATAAGCAGGACTGCCACAATCAGAATCCCTACAAAAATGAAGGATGAAGTCAAACGATCACTAGGGATATTGACAAAGTAATCTTCATAGATACCTTTAATCATATCAGGGATAGCGGAAACGATACCAGCAAAGATAATCATGGAAACGCCATTCCCATAACCCTTATCTGTGATTTGTTCGCCCAGCCAGGTCACAATCATAGAACCCGTTGCTAGAAGAACACAAATCAAAGCGTAGGTCTGCACATTAGGATTGGCAACCAGATTAGCTCTTGAGAGAGTATCGAAACCAGCGGTAATCCCAATTGCCTGCACAAAGGCCAACACGAGGGCAATATAACGGGTCGCTTGATTCAGCTTCCTACGTCCTACTTCCCCCTTGCTTGCCCCACTCTACAAACTTCGGAAGCAAGTCCATTTGCAGCAACTGAACAACGATCGAAGCTGTGATGTATGGACTGACTCCCAGAGCAAAGACTGAGAAGTTGCGCATGGCATTACCAGAGACCAAGCTCAGCATATTCAAGAATGGCAAATCATTCAAATTGCTTAAGGCTTTGGCATTAATCCCCGGAACCGTTATGGTTGTACCGATACGGAAAACTAAGATGATAAAAATCGTGAACAGAATCTTAGACCGTACCTGTTTGATTTTAAATGCGTCTTTTAATAGTTTGAAAAACATAGGTCACCTCGCTTAGATGACTTCCACTGAACCACCTTTAGCAGTGATAGCTTCTTCAGCTGATTTAGAGAATTTAGCTGCCTTAACAGTCAATTTCTTTGTCAATTCTCCGTTACCAAGAATCTTGATACCTGATTTTTCAGCTTTTACAATACCTGCTTCGATGAGAACAACTGGTGTTACTTCAGCGCCATCTTCAAAGGCGTTCAGTTGGTCAAGGTTAACAATCGCATATTCTTTGCGGTTGATGTTCAGGAAACCACGTTTTGGAAGACGACGGAACAATGGAGTTTGTCCACCTTCAAAACCAAGGCGAACACCGCCACCGCTACGAGCTTTTTGACCTTTTTGACCACGGCCAGATGTTTTACCGTTACCAGATGATGTACCACGACCAACACGGTTGCGGACTTTACGAGAACCTGCAGCAGGTTGTAATTCATGAAGTTTCATTATATTATTTCTCCTCTTTTGTAAAATGCTAGCGCTCATATAGGAGAAAAGGTGTCTCCTATATAAACTCGCCTATACATATATTTAGTTTTAGGGGCTGAGAAAATCCCATCCCCTAACGTATTTTAATTTAAAGTTGTTAAACCAGCAAAGCTTATTTAACGTCTTCAACAGTTACCAAATGTGATACTGCAGTAATCATACCGCGTACTGCTGGATTATCTTCTTTGATAACTGAGCTGTTCAATTTGCCAAGTCCAAGTGCTACAACAGTTTTACGTTGTGACGGGATGCGTCCGATTGGAGACTTAGTCAAAGTAATTTTAATTTGAGCCATGTTATCCCCTTTCTTATGCCAAGTCAGAAACTGAAATACCACGAAGGGCAGCAACTTCTTCAGCGCGTTTTAATTGTTTCAAACCTTCAACAGTTGCGCGAACGATGTTGATTGGAGTGTTAGAGCCAAGAGATTTAGATGTAACATCTGCTACACCTGCCAACTCGATGACGGCACGAACCGCACCACCGGCAGCAACTCCAGAACCTTCAACAGCTGGCTTAAGCAATACTTTAGCTCCGCCAAATTCTGAAAGAACTTCGTGAGGAATTGTTGTGCCAACCATTGGTACTTCAATCAAATTCTTCTTCGCATCTTCAACTGCTTTGCGGATTGCTTCTGGTACTTCTTGAGCTTTACCAGTACCGAAGCCAACACGACCATTGCGGTCACCAACAACTACAAGAGCTGCAAAGCGAAGACGACGTCCACCTTTAACAACTTTTGTAACACGGTTGATGGCAACTAAACGTTCTTCAAGTTCAACTGCGTTGTCTTTAAATGCCATTTTCTAGTGTCCTCCTCTTAGAATTTCAATCCGTTTTCACGAGCTGCATCAGCCAAAGCTTTTACACGTCCGTGATAGAGATATCCACCGCGGTCGAAGACGACTTCAGAAATACCTTTAGCAACTGCACGTTCAGCAACGAGCTTACCAACAACAACGGCTTGTTCTGTTTTAGTTCCTTTTGAAACTTCTTTGTCAAGAGTTGAAGCGCTTGCGAGCGTTACACCCGCTACGTCATCAATCACTTGAGCGTAGATGCCTGTATTAGAACGGAATACGTTCAAACGTGGGCGATCAGCAGTTCCAGAGAGTTTTCCGCGAACGCGACGGTGGCGTTTTTGGCGGATTTTATTTTTATCTGGTTTCGTAATCACAATTTTCACCTCTTAATTTTAATCTTGTGCTTATGCACAACGTTGGGAAACAGCTTGTTTGGCTGAAAAATCAGCCAAACAAGATTATTTACCAGTTTTACCTTCTTTACGGCGAACGAATTCACCAACGTAGCGGATACCTTTACCTTTGTATGGCTCTGGAGCACGCAGGCTACGTACGTAAGCTGCAGTTTGTCCAACTACTTCTTTTGAAATTCCGCTGATAACGATAGTCGTTGGGTTCGGAAGTTCAAAAGTGATGCCTTCTGGTGCTTCTACTTCGTCTGGATGAGATTTACCAACTGAAAGCACAAGCTTTTTGCCTTGAAGTTGAGCACGGTAACCAACCCCACGCATTTCAAGTTCTTTCTTGAATCCTTCTGATACACCAACAACCATGTTGTTCAAAAGGGCACGAGTAGTTCCGTGGATTGTTTTCATTTCTTTTGAATCGTTTGGACGGTGAAGAGTTACTTCAGTTCCTTCCACACGGATTTCAATATCTTTTGAGAACTCACGAGTCAGTTCTCCTTTAGGTCCTTTTACAGTTACAACGTTGTCTTTGTTGCTGATTTCAACACCAGCAGGCAACACGATAACTTTATTACCAATACGTGACATGTATATATTCTCCTGTTAGATTGTCAGGCCGCAAGCGACCAGTTTTCACGGGGTTTAAATCGATTTCTCAATTTAAAGGAAAATTTAGGTCTCAATTTCAAAGTGAATCAAGGCATCGTCTCGCGGGCATAACTCTGGGTTAGGCAAGAGACGATAACGAAGAGTCACACAGAAATTGGGAGCTAAATATTACCAAACGTAAGCGATAACCTCACCACCAACATTCTTTTGGCGTGCTTCTTTATCAGTCAGCAAGCCTTCAGATGTTGAAAGGATAGCAATTCCAAGTCCGTTCAGAACTTTTGGAAGATCTTCGCGCTTCTTGTAAACACGCAGACCTGGTTTTGAAATACGTTTCAAACCAGTGATAACTTTTTCACCATTTTGTCCGTATTTAAGGAATACACGGATGATGCCTTGTTTGTCATCTTCGATGATTTCAACGTTTTTTACAAAACCTTCACGCTTCAGGATTTCAGCAATCCCTTTTTTGATGTTTGATGCAGGCACTTCAAGCACTTCGTGGTTTGCTTGGTTAGCATTACGGATACGTGTCAAAAAGTCTGCAATTGGGTCAGTCATAACCATTTTATATTTCTCCTCTTACTAGTAGTTTGCAAGCTGCACTTGCTAGTTAATGATTGAGCTATGCTCAGAATATGTTTCTAGGTTTCAACTCCTAAGTGAGTCTAGGCATCTGCTTGCAGCCATAACTTGAGTTAGGCAAAAGCAGATAACGACGAATCACGACGGGATTGGAAGCTAGAATTACCAAGATGCTTTGGTAACGCCAGGGATTTGTCCTTTGTATGCTAATTCACGGAAGCAAACACGGCAAAGTTTAAACTTGCGGTAAACGGAATGTGGACGGCCACATTTTTCACAACGAGTATAAGCTTGCGTAGAGAACTTAGCTGGGCGTTTGTTCTTAGCAATCATTGATTTTTTAGCCATTTGTTTTACCTCCTATATTATTTTGCAAAAGGCATTCCAAGGCCTGTAAGCAATTCGCGTGACTCTTCGTCAGTGTTAGCAGTTGTTACGATAACGATGTCCAGACCGCGAGTCTTATCAACGTCATCAAAGTTGATTTCTGGGAAGATCAATTGTTCTTTCACACCAAGTGTGTAGTTTCCGCGTCCATCAAAAGATTTTGTTGGAACACCGTGGAAGTCACGAACACGTGGAAGAGAAACTGAAACCAATTTATCCAAGAATTCATACATACGTTCGCCACGAAGGGTTACTTTAGCACCGATCGCTACACCTTCACGAAGACGGAAGCCGGCGATTGATTTTTTAGCTTTAGTGATAAGTGGTTTTTGACCTGAGATAAGAGCCAATTCTTCAGCAGCTTTTTCAAGGTTTTTAGCGTTTGATACAGCGTCACCGACACCCATGTTCAAAACGATTTTATCCACTTTTGGCACAGCCATAACAGATGAGTAGTTGAACTTTTCAGTCAAAGCAGGAACTACTTCTTTAAGATATTTTTCTTTTAAACGATTTGCCATTATACTTCTCCTTTCCTTCGTGATTAGTCAAGCACTTCGCCTGATTTTTTATTGTAACGAACTTTTTTGCCGTCTACAAACTTGTAGCCAACACGTCCTGCAACACCATTTTTGTCAAGAACTTGAACGTTTGACACATGGATTGGTGCTTCTTTTTCCACGATAGCACCTTGAGGGTTTTCGTTATTTGGCTTTTGGTGTTTCTTAACGATGTTTACACCTTCAACAACAACTTTGTTTACTTTTGGAAGAGCTGTAACAACAAGTGCTTCAACACCCTTGTCTTTACCAGCAATTACGCGAACTTTGTCGCCTTTTTTTACAAACATTTATTTCTCCTCTTAATTCTTACGCCCATAGGGGCACCCTGACTTTTGCCAGGGGACTGTGTTTGTTAATTTTTGATTAAAGTACTTCTGGAGCCAATGATACGATCTTCATGAAGCCGCCGTCACGCAATTCACGAGCAACTGGGCCGAAGATACGAGTTCCGCGAGGAGTTTTGTCTTCACGGATGATGACTGCAGCGTTTTCGTCAAATTTGATGTATGAACCATCTTTACGACGAGCACCTGATTTAGTACGAACGATAACAGCTTTTACAACGTCACCTTTCTTAACCGCACCACCAGGAGTAGCTTGTTTTACAGACGCAACGATTACATCACCGATGTTAGCGAACTTACGTCCTGAGCCACCAAGAACTTTGATTGTCAAGATTTCGCGAGCGCCGCTGTTGTCGGCAACTTTCAAACGAGTTTCTGTTTGAATCATTTAAGTTTTCTCCTTTCTGGTTTGATTAGATGATAACCGCTTCTTCAACGACTTCTACAAGACGGAAGCGTTTTTGTAGCTGAAAGCGGACGAGTTTCCATGATACGAACGATATCGCCTTCTTTGGCAACATTGTTTTCGTCATGTGCTTTGTACTTCTTAGAGTAGTTAATACGTTTACCATAGACTGGGTGGTTACGTTTAGTTTCAACTACAACTGTGATTGTTTTGTCCATTTTGTCAGAAACAACGCGTCCGACAAGAACTTTACGATTATTGCGTTCCATTGAAATTCTCCTTCCCTAGTCTATTATTTAACTTCTGATTGAACAGTTTTGATACGAGCGATTTGTTTTTTCACTTCTTTCAGGCGAGCTGTCTGCTCCAATTGGCCAGCAGCTGCTTGGAAACGAAGATCAAACAATTCTTTTTTCAATTCATTTTCACGCTTCGCGAGTTCTTCTTGAGAAAGACCACGAAGTTCTTTAACAAATTCTTTTACTTCATTAAGTTTCATGCCTTCTCCTTATTCTGCTTCACGTTTTACGAATTTACATTTAACTGGAAGTTTGTGGCTTGCAAGGCGAAGTGCTTCGCGAGCGATTTCTTCTGAAACACCAGCAACTTCAAACATTACTTTGCCACGCTTAACTGGTGCAACCCATCCTTCTGGAGCACCTTTACCAGATCCCATCCGTACACCGATAGCTTTTGCAGTGTATGATTTGTGTGGGAAGATTTTAATCCAAACTTTACCACCACGTTTCATGTAACGAGTCATAGCGATACGGGCAGCTTCGATTTGGCGGTTAGTGATCCAGTGGCTAGTAGTTGCTTGAAGACCATATTCTCCAAATGCTACTTCTTTTCCGCCTTTAGCTTCACCGCGCATTTTTCCACGGAATTCGCGACGGTGTTTAACACGTTTAGGTACTAACATTGGTTATTTACCTCCTTTAGTGTTTTTACGAGCTGGAAGGACTTCTCCACGGTAGATCCAGACTTTAACACCCAGTTTACCGTAAGTAGTATCAGCTTCTTCCCAAGCGTAATCGATATCCGCACGAAGAGTGTGAAGCGGAACAGTTCCCTCAGAGTAACCTTCGCTGCGGGCAATATCTGCACCATTCAAGCGACCTGACACTTGAGTTTTGATTCCTTTAGCTCCTGCACGCATTGTACGTTGGATAGCTTGTTTTTGAGCACGACGGAAAGCAACACGCTGCTCAAGCTGGCGAGCAATTCCTTCACCAACCAGATGCGCATCCAAGTCAGGACGCTTGATTTCGATGATGTTGATGTGGACTTGTTTCCAGTCAATTTATTGAGTTTTGCACGAAGTGCATCAACGTTTGCTCCACCTTTACCGATAACCATACCTGGCTTAGCAGTGTGAAGAGAAACGTTTACTTTGTTTACTGCGCGTTCAATTTCAATAGTTGAAATCGCTGCGTCAGCCAATTCTTTTTGAACGAATTTACGGATTGCAAGATCTTCATGAAGGTAATCCGCGTATTCTTTTTCAGCATACCATTTGGCATCCCAATCACGGATGATGCCGACACGCATACCAATTGGATGTACTTTTTGACCCACGATGTTACCTCCTTATTTTTCTGCAACGACCACAGTGATGTGGCTTGTGCGTTTGTTGATTGGTGAAGCTGAACCTTTAGCGCGCGGACGGAAACGTTTCATAGTTGGTCCTTCGTTTGCGAAAGCTTCAGATACTACCAAGTTTGCTTTTTCCAAACCAAAGTTGTTTTCAGCATTAGCGATTGCAGAGTTCAAAACTTTTTCGATAATGCCAGCAGCTTTGTTTGGCGTGAATTTCAAGATTGCGATTGCGTCAGCGACGTTTACCACGAATATTGTCAAGAACCAGACGAGATTTACGAGGTGAAACACGCACTGTACGAGCCATTGCTTTAGCTGAAGTAATTTCTGCCATTTATGTTCTCCTTATTTTCTACGTGTTTTCTTGTCGTCTGCAGCGTGACCCTTGTAAGTACGAGTTGGCGCAAATTCACCAAGCTTGTGACCTACCATGTCTTCCTGGATGTAAACAGGCACGTGTTTACGTCCGTCATAAACTGCGATTGTGTAACCAATGAAACTTGGGAAGATCGTTGAACGACGTGACCAAGTTTTGATGACTTTTTTCTTTTCGTCGTTAGCTTGAGCTTCAACTTTCTTCATCAAATGCTCATCGACGAAAGGTCCTTTTTTAAGACTGCGTCCCATTTTTATATTTTCTCCTTTAAATAAGTACCACAGCGGCCTGCGCTGACTAAGCAGCGCTACCGAGCTGGCGGATAGATTGTTTTAAATTATTTCTCGTTGCGACGACGAACGATAAGTTTGTCAGATTTCGCTTTTTTGTTACGAGTTTTAAGTCCAAGAGCAGGTTTGCCCCATGGAGTAGATGGCGCTTTACGACCAACTGGTGCTTTACCTTCACCACCACCGTGTGGGTGATCGTTAGGGTTCATTACAGAACCACGAACTGTTGGGCGGATACCTTTCCAACGGCTACGCCCTGCTTTACCAAGGTTTACAAGTCCATGTTGTTCGTTTCCGACAACACCAACTGTAGCGCGGCAAGTACCAAGAATCATACGAACTTCGCCTGATTGAAGACGAACAAGAGTGTACTTACCTTCTTGACCCAATACTTGAGCAGAAGCTCCAGCAGCACGAACCAATTCTCCACCGCGGCCTGGCTTCAACTCAATGTTGTGAACCAAAGTACCAACTGGGATGTTAGCAAGCGGAAGAGCGTTTCCGACTTTGATATCTGCTTCAGGACCTGAAACGATGCGTTGACCAACTTCAAGACCTTTAGGAGCGATGATATAAGCTTTCACACCATCAGTGTAGTGAACCAAAGCGATGTTTGCTGAACGATTTGGATCATACTCGATTGTTTTTACAACTGCTTCAACAGCGTCTTTGTTACGCTTGAAGTCAATCAAACGGTAGTGACGCTTGTGGCCGCCACCTTGGTGACGAACAGTGATGCGACCGTTGTTATTACGACCAGCCTTGCTCTTTAAAGAAACAAGCAAAGATTTTTCTGGAGTGCTGGTAGTGATTTCAGCGAAATCCAAAGAAGTCATATTACGGCGACCGTTTGTTGTTGGTTTATAAACACGAATTCCCACGATATTTCCTCCTTAGATTATTCTTCTTCTGCACCGAACAACTCGATTGCTTTAGAATCAGCTGTCAGTGTTACGATAGCTTTTTTAGTTTTGTTTGTAAAACCAGTGTAACGTCCAACGCGTTTTGCTTTTGGTTTTACATTGATAGTGTTAACGTTAGCAACCTTAACTCCTTCAAAAGCAGCTTCAACAGCTTGCTTGATCAAGAGCTTGTGAGCGCGAGTGTCCACTTCAAATACGTATTTGCCTGCTTCGTACTGAGCCATTGACCCTTCAGTGATAACAGGTTTTTTGATTACGTCGTACAAATTCATTATGCAAGAACCTCCTCAATTTTAGAGATAGCTGCCTGAGTAACCAGAAGTTTATCGCTGTTTACGATGTCCAGAACGCTTGCAGTTGTTGCAGTTGCAACTTTCACGTTTGGAAGGTTGCGAGCTGAAAGTGCAGCGAATTCATTTCCTTCTTCAAGGATAACAAGAACTTTTGTATCAATGCTCAGTGCAGCAAGCACTTTTGCAAACTCAGCAGTTTTTGGAGCTGTAAATGAAAGGCTGTCTACAGCTACGAATTTGTTTTCAGCAACTTTCAGAGTAAACTGATTTCAATGCCAATCTACGAACTTTACGTGGAAGTTTGTAAGCATATGAACGAGGAGTTGGACCGAATACGATACCACCACCACGCCATTGTGGAGAGCGGATAGAACCTTGACGAGCACGTCCAGTTCCTTTTTGACGCCATGGTTTGCGTCCGCCGCCTGATACTGCAGAACGGTTTTTAACAGCGTGAGTTCCTTGACGAAGGCTAGCGCGTTGGCTGATGATAACATCAAAGACAACTGATTCATTTGGTTCAATACCAAAGACCGCATCGTTCAGAACTACTTCACCAGCTTCTTTACCAGTTTGGTCAAATAATTTTACGTTTGCCATTGTGACTGATTTCCCCTTTCTTTATTATTTACCAGCTTTAACTGCTGACTTGATAGTGATAAGAGATTTCTTAGCACCTGGTACGTTACCTTTAATCAGGATAACGTTCTTCTCTGGAACAACCTGTACGATTTCAAGGTTTTGAATCGTTACACGGTTGCCACCCATACGTCCAGCCAAGCGTTTGTTTTTGAACACGCGGTTTGGCGCAACTGGCCCCATTGAACCAGGACGACGGTGGTAACGTGAACCGTGAGCCATTGGACCACGAGATTGGCCGTGGCGTTTGATAACACCTTGGAAACCTTTACCTTTTGAAGTTCCTGTTACATCAACAACATCACCAGCTTCGAATGTATCGACAGTGATTTCTGCTCCTACTTCCAAGCCTTCAATGTTTTTGAATTCACGAATGAAGCGCTTAGGAGCTGTGTTAGCTTTCGCTACATGGCCTTTGGCAGGTTTGTTGCTCAATACGTCACGAAGGTCATCAAAACCAACTTGAACTGCGTTGTAACCATCCGTTTCAACTGTTTTCACTTGAAGAACAACGTTTGGAGCTGCTTCAACAACAGTTACAGGGATTAATTCGCCAGCTTCAGTGAAGATTTGAGTCATTCCCACTTTTTTCCCTAAGATTCCTTTTGTCATGAGAAAATGTTTCCTTTTCTATAATTTTTTTCAAAAAGTTTTTAACGAGCGTTTTTCATGCTCTGGTTTAGATCAAGCTTTAGATTAAAGTTTAATCTCTACGTTCACACCACTTGGAAGATCCAACTTCATCAAAGCGTCAACTGTTTTTTGAGTTGGGTTGATGATGTCGATCAAGCGTTTGTGAGTACGCATTTCAAATTGTTCGCGAGAGTCTTTGTATTTGTGAGTCGCACGAATGATTGTGTAGAGGCTGCGCTCAGTTGGAAGTGGGATTGGACCCGCAACTTCAGCACCAGTACGAGTAGCAGTTTCTACGATTTTTGCAGCCGCTGTATCAAGTGTACGATGTTCGTAAGCTTTCAAACGGATGCGGATTTTTTTGTTTGCCATCTTTTTCTCCTTTTCGTCTATTTAAGATAATAGGCTAGCTCCACAAGAAAACCGACAGGGGATTGCGTGGCAATGCAACCGAGCGTGTCGCAACCTCTTGCATCAAAGCTACACACTGTATTTTTACAGCACCATAGTATCTTAACACAAAGAACCAGTCATTGCAAGGGATTTGAGTAATTTTTTAAAGATTTTTAGGATAATTTTTTATGAAAGTGTTTTCTAAACAATTTATAAGTCTTGTAAGTCATTATCTAGAAGAAAATTTAGACTTCTCACCTATTTATTCGAGTTTGTATTCAAAAAATACAAAATCTCACTGACGCACATCAGTGAGATCGAAAATTAAAATTTACCCTTGGCTACTTTGTCTTATAACAAGGTGCTGTCCTTTTCGATACGAAAGCTGTTTCCTGACTGGCAGATGACAAGGTCTGCAGCTGCTAGATAGGGCTGATAGAAGTGCCTATATTGCTCTCGTCGAGCTAGATGTGTCTGCTCTATCCAATCTGGTTTGCGCTCTCGCACAGCCACATCCCGAGCCAAGCGGCGTTCTAATTCGGTCTGATCATCCGTGTAAAAGCAAATCGATAAATCAAACAAACTTTCAGGCAAAAAGGCAGCCGACATGCCTTCTACTATTAAATCGGCTTTTGAGCTGATAAGCGCAAGCTAGGCGACCAAGCTGCGCCAATGGTCAGAATATCCAGACCAGACTGCAAGGCACAAATATCTCGCTCCAGACTGCTTAGTTCATGAACAGCTGGGAGACAGGCTGTGACTTTTTGATGAGGAAAATCTTTGAAACTGAGCAAATCTCGATACTCCCCAGTAATTACATAAGGATCTGTTTCCAGCAGATTGGCTCGTTCCTCACCCAAGCCTAGCTGGAGTCTTCGAGCAAAAGTGGACTTGCCCGAAGCACCATGACCGTAAATACGCAGGGTATGTTTTTGCTCGTCTGACAGATAAGCTATCAATCTTTTCAGCAATTTCTCTTCATCAGACATGGCTTCCCCTTTCAAATGGAGCTTCTTAGAAGTTTCGGCTGGATTTATTGTAGCCGTAGCGCTCAATAAAGTCTTCACGGAATTCCAGCAGGTTGTCATCTATGATAGCTTGGCGGACCTTCTTCATAAGGTTTACCAAGAAGTAGAGGTTGTGATAGCTGGTCAGGCGGATCCCAAAGGTTTCGTCCGCTTTGAGCAAGTGGCGGATATAGGCCCGCGTGTAGTTGCTGCAAGTGTAGCAGTCACAGTCATGGTCAAGCGGAGTAAAATCTTCCTCAAACTGGGCATTTAACAACCAGACGTCCTTCGCTAGTCATACAGGTGCCATTTCGGGCAATGCGAGTCGGCAGGACGCAGTCAAACATATCCACACCACGGATAACCCCATCAATCAAGCTATCTGGCGCTCCCACTCCCATAAGATAGCGGGGCTTGTTTTCAGGCAGCATAGGCGTTGTGAAGTCTAGCACTGCATTCATCTCTTCGTGAGACTCTCCGACAGCCAAGCCGCCAATCGAATAGCCTGGGAAATCCATGCTGACCAAGTCTTGCGCAGACTGGCGACGCAAATCTTCAAATCCAGCCCCCTGAACAATCCCAAAAAGACCTTGGTCGTGCGGACGGCTGTGGGCCTTGAGTCCACGCTCTGCCCAACGGCTAGTCCGCTCAATGGACTTCTTGACATAGTCATAAGGCTGGTAGAACTGTGGGCACTCATCAAAAGACATCATGATGTCACTGCCTAGATTGTTCTGGATAGAGATGGCTTTTTCTGGCGACAGGAACATTTTGGAACCATTGAGGTGGTTCTTGAAAGTTACCCCTTCTTCTGTGATATTGCGGCTGTCAGCTAGAGAATAGACCTGAAAACCTCCGCTATCGGTTAGAATAGGCTGGTCCCAGTTCATGAACTTATGCAGTCCACCTGCACGGGCAATCAGCTCATCACCCGGCCGCAGCCAGAGGTGGTAAGTATTGGACAAGATGATACCTGAACCCATTTGCTTGAGCTCTTCTGGTGACTGGGTCTTGACCGTCGCCTGGGTCCCAACTGGCATAAACATAGGCGTTGGAAAAGTTCCGTGAGGCGTGATAATCTCTCCCAAGCGAGCACCTGTGTGCTTTCCTTTTTGATCAAACGATACTGAATCGGTGATGTTGACATATTTCCTCCTGCTGAGAAAAACAGTCCCAGCGATTTTTTCTACTATATAATGAGCAGTAAGGGCTCACAAGATACCGTATGATTTTACCAAAAAAACTTCTATCTGTCACGGGGTATGATATAATGTAACAGACAAATCCAAATGGAGGAATTATGAATCTAAGTAACATTAGAGCTCAGGCTCGTGCCGTCCGCAGCCAAACGAGGGGGATTTTTCTTTTGTTTGCTGCCCCAACCCTTGTCAGCACCCTCAGTATCTTACTTTCCCTTATTGGGAATCTAAGAGGCTCCGTTTCCGACTTGACCTTCAGCCAGTTCATATATTTCCTGATTAGCCGAACTCTTTTTCCGACGACTATCCAGTTTATCACGTCTCTCCTGCTGCTTTCTGCCAGCTATACCATGATAACCGCCATCGGCAAGAAAAAGGATGAGGTCCGCTTTTCAGATATTGGGCATCTTTTTACGAGCAAGAACTTCACGCCTGTTTTTAAAACCGTTTTGCTCAAGCAACTCTTGCTTTTCCTTTGGAATCTTCCTATATTTTGCGGGAGTCTTCTGTCCGTCTTCAATGCTTATAAGATTCTCAATATTTCAGAAAAACTTCCTGCCCATACTGTGGTGACGGCTCAAAGCGAGGCAGGACAGCAGATTCTTCAATACACCCCCGCTATGTTACTGGGAAGCCTCTTGATATTGGTTGGTCTAGGAATCGCTATTCCTCAGTACTACGCCTATACCCAAGCAGAGTTCATACTCTATGACCAGCTTGAGACCGATACCTACCAGGGAGCTTTCTATGCTATCCGTCAAAGTCGGAAGCTAATGAAGGGCTATAAAGGAAGGTTATTTATGCTGGATCTGAGCTTCATCGGCTGGAATTTATTGGCCAAAATGACTTATGGCATATTGAATATTATGGTTTTCCCTTATACAGCGACTGCTTACATTCTTTTTTATGAGGAATTGAAAAAAGAAAAAGCTATTCTAAACGAAAACAACCCGCAAGCACGGGACTCCTTGTCCTAAGCTTGTGAGTTGTTTTTTTATTTACTATTGTAGTCTGGCCTGTCAAGGGCAGTGCAGATTTTGCCAAATGCTGTCTCTAGTGAATCCTCATCTGTGAAGAAGGATTCCTCTTCCCAGCCTAAGAAGTCTCGGTATTCCCACCAGCGCTTCATGTCGGCTGGGGTAAATTCTTCTTGTTTAGCTCTAGTCTGATGGCGGCGGACTGTTTCTTCAAAGGATAGGTCATAGTAGTAAGCAAAGACCTGCGGAGCGAAGAGTTTTTTCAACCGCTCTAGCATCTGTCCGTAAATGTCCGTCTCATAAAATCCTTCTACCAGAACCAACAAATCATGTTCGTAACCGAAGCGTGCCAATGTTTCCGTCAGGTCAATAGACAAATTTCCCAGCTCAACTTTTTCCTTGAGCATATCCCGTCTAACCGTATCCTGCGCTATCAGGAGAGTCCCTTGGCCATAGTGAGTCTGCAGTTTCCTGGCTAGGCTAGACTTGCCAGAGCCGGAATTGCCACGAATGATGACTAACTTGGCCATCTTATTCGCCCAGAATCAAGCGAGTGTGCTCGCGTTTAATGCAGCGGTCCATGACAATGTCATCCCGACCGGCTGCCCGCAAAATCTGCTCAGCTTCCTCACTCTCCAAGCCCAACTGAGCCCAGAAAATCTTGGCATCCGTCTGCAGAAAATCCAGTGCCACATCCGGCAAAAACTCACTGCGGCGGTAAACATCGACAATATCCACAGGGAAAGGAATGTCTTTGAGACTGGCATAAACAGTCTCACCAAAAATCTCACTGCCCGCTGCCCGCGGATTGACTGGGACAATGCGATAGCCCCGCTCCTGCATCTCCTTGGACACACGGTTGCTGGTTGTTTCTTCGCGGTCAGACAGTCCAACAACAGCAATCACTTTGCTGTTTTTCAAATAATGCTTGACGATTGCATCGCTGGGATTTTGAAAATGATAAGTCATAGGCTTCCTCCTCATTCATAATAAAGCTGGATAGTTTTGCAGTGTTTGCGTCTTAACTGAATACGGGCTAAACACTGTGGAAAATAGATAATCCGTTCTAGGAGCATGACTCCTTCGTCCGGATGCCTAATTTTCAGTCGGTTTTGACGCTCTTTGTATCTTGTTTTTATTTCGCCTCGTACCAAGTTTGGCCAGCGTTTTCATCAGCTACTAGTGGAACGGCCAGCTCAATCGCAGCTTCCATGGTTTCTTTGACCAACTGGCGGACGGATGTTAGCTCGTCATTGGGCACTTCCAGCACGATTTCATCGTGAACCTGCAAGAGCATGCGAGACTTGAAATTCTTCTCTGTCAGAGCTCGGTCCAGATTAATCATAGCGACTTTGAGAATGTCTGCGGCCGATCCTTGGATCGGACTGTTAATGGCTGTGCGCTCCGCAAAATTTCGGATGTTAAAGTTGCGGGAATTGATGTCTGGTAAGGAGCGACGGCGATGGTAAATAGTCTCTACATAACCCTTATCACGCGCTTCACGGACAATCGTTTCCATATAATTCTTGATCCCAGGGAAACGCTCAAAATAAGTCTGAATATAATCTTTGGCATCCTTGCGGGAAATGCCGAGGTTATTGGCCAGTCCAAAGTCGGAAATGCCATAGACGACTCCGAAGTTGACAGCCTTGGCATTGCGGCGGTCATTAGGTGTCACATCCTCTGCCTTTTCAATACCAAAAACCCGCATGGCTGTAGCCGTATGAATATCTTCTCCATGCTGAAAGGCAGCAATCAGATGCTCGTCCTGCGAAATATGAGCCAGCACCCGCAGCTCAATCTGGGAATAATCCGAGCTGAGTAGCACACTGTCTGCCCACTCTGGCACAAAGGCCTTGCGAATGAGGCGCCCTTGCTCCAAACGAACGGGGATATTCTGCAAGTTGGGGTCAACAGAGGACAGGCGGCCGGTCTGAGTCAAATCCTGAACATAGCGAGTGTGAATCTTGCCGTCAGACGCCATCGCCTCCTGCAGGCCGATGATATAAGTGGACTGGAGCTTGCTGATTTGACGATATTCCAGAATCTTAGACACAATCGGTGCAATAGGAGCTAGGCGCTCCAGCACATCAACTGCTGTCGAGTAACCTGTCTTGGTCTTTGGTGTACTCCAGCGGCAGCCCCATATCCTCAAAGAGAATGGTTCCCAGCTGTTTTGGCGAGTTAATATTGAACTCCTGACCAGCCAGATCATAAATCTCTTGGGTCAGACTTTCCAGCGTCTTTTCATTCTCTGCCTGCATACCTTGAAGGGTTTCCCGCTCAACCTTGATTCCCGCAATCTCCATCTTGGCTAGGACAAAGGCCAGGGGCTGCTCCATTTCAAGCAACAAATCCAGCTGATCGTGGGAACAAAGCTGCTCTTGCATCGGCTCTTCTGTTTCCAGCAGTACTTGGACCTTACGAGCTAGATGCTCAAAGAGCTGCTCTTGCTCAGGCAAAGCGCGCTTAGCTCCCTTGCCATACACCTCATCATCAGTTGGCAGAATTGTTTGGCCGTAGAGGCGAGCAATAGTCGCCAGCTCATTATCCTCAACCGTCGAAAGCAGATACTTGGCTAGACGAGCATCAAAGGAGGCTGCTGGTAGTTCGATGCCATAATGACTAAGCAGTACCTTGATCCGCTTGAGGTCGTAGGTTTTCAGAGCTGTTTTTGTCAAAAATTCCTGAAAGAGAGGCTGCTGCAATAAATCGCTGGCGCCGACATAAATCTGACGGCTATCGCCCCAGGCAAGACCGACAATCTCTTCCTTGTGGTAGTTGTCACCCAAGATTTCAAAATAGAAGAATTGCTCTGGTGCCAGCATATCCGCTGTCACCTCAGTCACTTTGGTAAATTCAATTGGTTTGACTTCTACTGATTCCTGATTAGTTCCTAGCTGAGCCTTGAGCTGCTTGAAGCCCATCTCGTCATAGAACTTTCTCAGAGCCTCTACCTGCGGACCCTTATAAACCAAATCATCCAGTCCGATTTCAATCGGAGCCTGAGTATTGATAGTAGCTAGAGTTTTAGATAAAAAGGCCTTGTCCTTGTCATTGATCAAATTTTCCTTCATCTTGGAAGCCTTGAGCTGGTCAATATTTTTATAGAGATTTTCCAAAGAGCCATACTCCAAGAGGAGCTTGAGACCAGTCTTCTCACCAATCTTGGTCACGCCGGGGATATTGTCCGACTGATCGCCCATCAGCGCCTTGAGGTCAATAAACTGCTCTGGTGTGATGCCCATCTTTTCCATGAGGTAGGCTGGGGTAAATTCCTCAAACTCGGCTACGCCTTTCTTGGAAATCTCCACCACTGTATTATCATCAGTCAGCTGAATCAAGTCTTTATCGCCACTGACAATGGTCACATCGTAAGGCACAGCTGTCTTTTCAGCCATCTTGTCTAAGGTCCCGATGATGTCATCCGCCTCGTACTGAGCCAAGTCGTAGTAGTGAATGCCTAGGTGCTGCAAGCATTCTCGGATAAAGGGCAGCTGCTCACGAAATTCATCCGGTGTCTTGGCCCGACCAGCCTTATAGTCGGCGTACATCTCAGTCCGGAAGGTCGTCTTACCAGCATCAAAAGCCACCAAGATATGGGTCGGCTGCACGCGCTCCAAGAGATGATTGAGCATGAGGTGGAAGCCATAAATGGCATTGGTATGCAGGCCCGATGGACTCTTGAAACGGTCAATTTGATTATAGAGCGCAAAAAAAGCGCGAAAAGCAACGGACGAACCGTCGATTAATAATAGCTTATTCTTTTTTTCCATAGGTTTATTATAACACGAAAGGTGGACAAAGACAGAAAAGGCGGTGTGGAAAATTTAAAAGTGATTTTAATAATTCCTGTATGGTATAATAATAAAAACTAGGAGGTGAAGCATGTTCCCAATAACCATTCCAACTCTTGTGACTGAAGAAGTGTATCAACGATTTGCTTGGTCTGTTTTCTTACGCGGGAAAAGATTTTTGCTGAATCTGTTCATTTTGATAGGAATCCTGTCTCTCTATCTAATCTTCCTACCTGACAACCTGAAGCGTTTTTCTTTCTTTACCATGCTATTTATATCTTTGGTGACATTCTCAGCAATGTATTTTGGCATGAATTATCAGATAAAGAGAGCCTATCAAAAAACTCCTTTCTGGAAGGATATGGAGCAAACTCTTATATTTGAGAAAGATAAATTTTCTGTAAAAAGCAAACGAGGAGAGTTTCTTTATAGCTATGATGACATCGTCAAAGTTTTTCATACTAAGGAAGATTTTTATATCATGTTGGGACCAAATGTCAGCTTCCCTATTGAAAAAAAGAACTGTTCTCCCGAGGCTCTTGAGTTCTTGCTAGAACTTCACATTGAGCATATGTAAAAGAAAAAGCAGGCTAGACTGACAGTAGATCAGTTCTGGTCTGCTTTTTCTTTTGTAAATAATCGCTTGATATCCATCAGCTGCTCTATTTTCTGATTAATTTCTGGTCGGTAGTCACAGAAGTTAATGCTCTGGATGCCACTGTTGACGGCGACATCCACATCCAGGGTCCGGTCACCGATATAGTAGGTTTCCTGCTTATCCAGGCCATACTTCTCGATCAGATAATTGACACCTTCTGGGTGAGGTTTGCGCTCAAAGCCGTTGGCTGTTGTGATGATTTCTGTAAAATAGTCATAAATACCCAAGTCTTGTAAAATTTGATGGGCATTGAGTCCCTTGTGGGTATAGACAAACTGGGCAATGCCCTTCTCTTCAGCCCAGGCCAGTATCTCCGCAGCTCCTTTCATCAGATGGACCTGAGCATTCTTTTCCTTTAGGCTTGCTCCACGGAAGGCATTCATCTCGGCAGCATCCAGACCTTTCTCAGACGCTACTTTTTCCAAGAGCTTCAGGACAGAGTGCTTTAGGATATAGCTGTGAATACTCGCTCTGTCAAAGTCCAGACCATAGTGAGCGTAGGTTTCCTCAATCCCCGCCAAAATAGCATCGTAGGAGTCCAGCAAGGTGCCGTCCAAATCCCAAATAAACGCTTTTGTCATGTGATTTTCCTCATTTTTCTGTCAAATAAAACCTTTAAATAGCCAGCGGAAGCCATTGTCCAAGAGCATCCCAACCCAGACTCCTGGCAGACCCAAGCCAAAAGTCACACCCAGTAAGTAACCGGCAATAATACGAATCAGCCACATGCCAACGGTCGTGGCATAAAAAGGCAGTCTGGCATTGCCCAGCCCCTGCCAGATAGCTGTGTAAATCACGGTTCCCACTGCCATGGGAGTTCCCAGCAGGGAGAAAAGCATGACTGAAAGACTGGCTGTGATAGCTCCGCTATTATCCGTATAGAGCAAGGTCAGCGGCCGACCAAAAGCAAAAATTCCTAGAGCCACGGGCAGCATGCAAGCACAAGAGAGCCAGAAGGTCCGCTGACGAATCAGACCGACCTCTTGCATATCTCCCTCACCTACCGCATGGCCTACCAGCATGACTGTTGCTGTTGCGACCCCGAAGATTGGCATATAATTAAACTGCGTCAGAACTTCACCGATGGCATTCCCCGCTACTGCGTCCGTCCCAAAGACGACCACAATGGCGATAATAACTACATCACCCGCCCGCATCATGAGCCGCTCTCCAGCAGCCGGCAGAGACAGGCGCAAGAGCTCTCCATCTAAGCCCCAGCTCCAGCGGATCGTGGACAAATCCAGCTCCCGCCAGAGAATCAGCACACCGACCAAACGAGCCAGCACCGTTCCCAGCGCTACACCGACAATACCAAGCCGAAAGACGTAAATCCCCAGACCGGAAAAGAGGGCATTGAGGACATTGGTCAGAAGACTGACATACATGGGAAATCTAGGATTGCGCGTGACCCGCACTAAAGCTCCAAAAGAAGTCATCAAGCCTAGCAGAACAATAGTCCCACCAACCAGAGCCAGATAAAGACCGCCTGCTTCAGCCACCGCCTTTTCTGTCCCCAGAAGATCCAGCATCTGCCTGCCAAAGAACAGAGAAATCAGCCCCAATAAAAGGCTCAGAAGTAATGTCAGTTTGATAGCCTCGGCTGTATGATAGGCCAAACGCTCCTTGTCTCCTTGAGCCAGAGTCTTGGAGATAAGACTGGAAATAGCAGCCCCCAGAGCGATAAAGATTGCCTGATAAATAGTAATGATGTTGCCGGCCACCGAGACACCAGAGATTGCAATCAGCCCAAGACTAGCCACCAGATAGCTGTCGACCATTCCCATGAGCATTTGCAAAAAATTCTCCGCCATAGCCGGCAAGGCGATATTCATGATTCTTTTATAAGTCGTCATTGTCTGAAGATCTCCTGCATTTGTATATCCTTTCTTACTTGAGATTTCCACTCTCCATCATAGAGAATAGAAAGCGGTGGGACTATTGTCCTACCGCATATGAATCTCCTATCATAAAAGCTCATTTTAAGCACAAACTCCCACACTATACTGCTTTGCTTTCCCAAACTCAACGAATATCTTCACTCCTCCACAAAGAGTCCTAAGATATGGACATTGTCCGCTACGGAGACAAAGGCAGTTGGATCCGTATTTTTCATGATTTGCTTGAATTCATTAAACTCTGCTCGGGTGATTACCGTTACCAGAACCGCTTTTTGCTCATGATTGTAAGTTCCTTCTGCTCCATGGATAACCGTCGCCCCACGATGAAGCTTGTTGTGAATCTTATCAATCACCCTATCCGGATGGCTAGTTATAATCATAGCCTGCATGCGCTTCTGCTTGGTAAAGACAGCATCCGTCACTCGGCTAGATACAAAAATAGTAATCATGGAGTAAAGCGCATACTCCCAGCCAAAGGTCAAACCCGCAATCAGCATAATAATTCCATTGACAATCAAGGAAATATGGCCGACATTCCGACCCGTTTTTTTCCGAATGGTCAGGCTGACAATGTCTGTCCCGCCGCTGGAAATACTGGACTTAAGGGCAAAGCCAATCCCCGCTCCCATGACCACACCGCCGAAAAGGGCGTTGATAATAGGATTATCAGTCAAGGTCACTTCCGGCACAAACTGGATAAAGAGCGAGCTCATCGTAACCGTGATAAAGGTGAAAATGGTAAACTTATGCCCAATCTGGTACCAGGCCAGGATCATCAGCGGAATATTGATGGCATAAAAAGTCACAGAAACCGGAATGGTAAAACCTAAGAAACGAGTACTAAGGGCAGTAATGACCTGCGCCAGACCAGTCGCCCCGCTGGAATAAACATGCCCCGGCTGAAAGAAGAAATTGACTGCGACAGCCGACAAAAAGCCATAGACTAGCGAGGCAGAAATCTTCTCATCGTACTTCTCACGCGAGATACTCTTTAAAGATCGCAAAATCTTAAAATTATAAGCAAACCTGCGGACATAATAGCGAAAGAGTTTATAAAAAATAGTCTTCTTCATGTGCTTCCACTTGTAAACTTAATTCCTCTAGTTGAGCGACCGACACTGGGCTAGGTGCCTGTGTCATTGGATCAGAAGCCTTATTATTTTTCGGAAAGGCGATAACTTCGCGGATATTTTCTTCACCAGCCAAGAGCATCACAAAGCGGTCCAAGCCCAGAGCTAAGCCACCATGCGGTGGAAATCCATAGTCCATAGCCTCTAAAAGGAAGCCAAACTGCTCGGCAGCTTCTTGAGCTGAAACCAAGCGCCTTGAACATCCGCTCCTGCAAGTCTTTCTGGTTGATCCGAAGACTGCCGCCGCCTAACTCATAACCATTGAGGACGATATCATAAGCCACAGCCCTCACCTTGCTCAGGTCACCTTCCAGCTCTTGCTCCGAATCTTTCTGCGGTAAGGTGAAAGGATGGTGGGCGCTCATGTAGCGGCCCTCTTCTTCTGACCATTCAAACATGGGCCAGTCCACCACCCAGAGGTAGTTAAAGGTATCTGGGTCAATCAAGTCCAGTTCTTTACCCAAGCGTACACGAAGGGCTCCCAAAGCAGCATTTGCCACTTCCAAAGTATCAGCCACAAAGAGAACTAGGTCATTATTTTCAAGCTGTAAAGCTTCTGTCAACTGACTTGTCAAGTCTGTCAAGAACTTAGCAACTGGCCCAGCCAACTCACCATCAGCCACTTTCACCCAAGCAAGACCTTTAGCACCATGCTGTTTCGCTTGCTCTGTCAGCTTATCAATATCCTTACGAGAGTATTTATCTGCAGCATTTTTCACGACGATGGCCTTGACAGCTGGAGCTTCTGAAAAGACCTTGAAGTCAACTCCCTTGACAAGCTCTGTCAAGTCCTGCAACAACATCTCAAAACGGGTATCAGGCTTATCAACCCCATAAAGAGCCATGGCATCATCATACTTCATACGAGGGAAAGGCAGAGAAACATCAATACCCTTGGTCTCTTTCATAACACGAGCAATCAAGCCTTCTGTAATATCCTGAATCTCCTGATCAGACAAGAAAGAAGTCTCCAAGTCCACCTGAGTAAACTCTGGCTGACGGTCACCACGCAAGTCCTCGTCTCGGAAGCACTTAACGATCTGATAATAACGGTCAAAACCAGCATTCATCAAGAGCTGCTTGGTAATTTGTGGACTCTGTGGCAGAGCATAAATGCCCCTGATGGACCCGACTAGGCACCAAGTAATCACGCGCTCCTTCTGGCGTTGACTTAGATAGGAAAGGTGTTTCCACATCAAGGAACTCCAGCTCATCAAGATAATTGCGAATAGAGTGAGTCACCTTGGCACGGAGCTTGAAGTTCTCCAGCATCTCTGGCCGGCGCAAGTCTAGATAACGGTAGCGCAAACGCGTATCGTCATTCACTTCAATGCCGTCTTTGATTTCAAAAGGCGTCGTCTTAGCTGTATTTAAGACAGTCAGACTTTCCACATGCAGCTCCACGCTTCCTGTCGCCAGCTTGTCATTGGCCTGCTCACGCGCAGCCACCTTGCCTGTCACTTCCAGCACGTACTCACTGCGCAGACTTTCTGCGGTCGCCATGACCTCTGCAGACACTGTCTCAGGACTAATGACCAGCTGCATAATGCCTTCGCGGTCGCGCAAATCAATGAAAATCAGACCGCCCAAATCCCGACGGCGAGCTACCCAGCCCTTTAAAGTGACTTCCTGACCAACATGCTCCTTGCGAACACGCCCAGCATACATAGAACGTTTCATCTTTACTCTCCAAATTTTTAATTCTGTTACTATTTTACCACAAAGAGCCTAAGAAAGCCCTTCTGTCCGTTCTTTTTCTGAAAAATATTAAAGCTCTGCATGACTAATGCTGACAGTTGTGACAAAAGGCCTGAGGCAAACGACCCCAGACCTACTGTCTACTCTATAGATTATTCCTTTTTCTTGCTATCTTCATAGAGACTAGGCGCAAATGCTTTCGTCACCATGGCTGTCACAAAGCGAAAACCTCCCGCTGCCAGACCAAAAATCGGCGCCAAAGCACAGAAGAAAAAATCACCCCGCATAAAATAACAAAGCAGACCTATAATCACAAAGATAGCCAAACCCTGTACCACCACCACAAATAATATTTTCTTCATCATTCCCTCGACTTTCTATAGACTATTATAGCATAAGGGGGAGGAGAAATTTTTATTTTTTGAAAATTTGAGAAATAGTAAGGTAAGGTAGATATGAGAAAAACTAGAAAAATAGATAGCGACCTTAGTTATTTGTTGCGTTTCAAAAGTTAAATACGAAATTTAATTATGATTCTTTTAGGGGAATACTTGAGTGAGAGTTTTAGACTCAATTGCATCAATAAAGTTAATCTATATTCACAACTTTATTTGAACCCCCAAAAAAATTAGCTGCTGAAAATCTAATTTCCGGGGAAATATTTTCATTTTTTTGCTTCTACAGATATGCTTTCTTTTACTTTAAAAAAATAAACACTTAAAAATCAACCATTTAATTTTTTTATAAGATGCTGTTTTTCTTTATTCCATTTTTTTTCTGTTGATTTTGCTGTGAAATACTTTCCACATTATTTATAGTGATGCTTTGAATGTGTTTGGATAAAGCATTATCTTTCCTAGTAAATTCGTGTGATACATTATTAAGGAATGTATTGAACTGATATATAGCATCTGCAAGACCATCAGTGGCATTTTGCACTAATTCATTACATTTATCTATTTTTCCTGTTGATGAATCATCTACCCATGTGTGAGCGCCTGTTTTGAAACTATCTTTTATATATGAATTAAAGTTAGCTTGATGGTAACTTATTGTATCTTTGTCTATCTTGATTCCTGACATTTCGATCTCCTCTCTTTTGTGCTAATCAGGGTGTTTCTCTTTCCACTTTAAAAAATCTTCATAAGAATTAATAGGTGTTACTTCACTAGTTTCCTTATCAGTTATAGAAAGAGAAAGCTTATCTTGCCCTACTGGAGCAAACCAGTACATTAGTGTATTATACCATTCCTCTGAGCTAATATTGCCCTGACGAATAAAAATCTTTCCCTCAAAAGAATTCATTTTTTTTACAACCTCAGGGAAAAGTTGCGAAATATTTAGATTGCTAGGTATTTCTTTTCTTTCTCTTATTGAAGGTTCGAGATCAGTAAAGTGTGAATCAATACCGTATGAGTCAGTGAGATAAGCCGACAAGCCACTTGTAATCGATGCTTCATCAAACTGTAACTTATGTTTAATAAACTCTTTCGAATAATCAATTACCTCTTCTGTATCTACATTAAAGAGGATCTCTTTAAACCTCGTTGAGCTGTTTTCTTTTACTAACCTAATGTAAATATAATCCTGACCTTGAATGTTTAGAATATCGCCAGATAAATCAACCCCCAACGAAGCATCATAATGTCGAACAATTTCAAAAATATCCAGTCTTTTCTTAAACTTCTTCGTCTTTAGATCATACACATTAATAAAATAATACTCTCCTTCATTCTGACGACTATCAGCTCTATTTTCCTTACTATAATCGAACCGCCAATCTTGTATATAAAATTTATTTTGTCCAACTCTTAATCCTTGAAATCTATTTTCAGAATCCTTAGTTGTCACAAATACAAGTTTTTCATCTTCCAACTGCTCAAAACTGAGTTTTTCAACAGATACCGCATTTCCCGATACAAAACTCTCCTCTTCCACCGGTGAATTTAGATAGAGAAGCAGAGCTGTAAGTAAAGCTACAAAAATAATAATGAAGAAGATATTCTTTTTTGATTTTAGAACTTTCATTTCTTAACCTCAAGTATTTTACTGAAGAACTCATTCCGATTGGTAATGTAGTCTTCTACATCAAATCTTTTTCCATAAAGGCCAAAAATGCCTCCGTTTTCTTCCGACCCTCTGCTTTTATAGTCCTGAATGGTAGTTATAGCATTAAACACTTTAACAGGATCTTGTTGGTCCATCCCTCCTTTACCAGCTAATAAGTCTCGTATTTCCGGAGTAATAGATGCCAACCTTTGTTTATTATCTTCAAAGCCAATAAATTTTGAAAAATCATTATTGTAAGGGCTTATAGGGGTATAATTCTTCATTGCTTTGTCATATGCTTCCAATGTGTCTTCGTTATTTACGTCATATATATATGTGCGCATTCCGTTTTTTTGCATATCATCCATTTGAAGAATAGCTTGAAGATCAAATTGTGGTTTAAAGTATGTTCTACCATTTTCAATATCGTTTAAATCTTTAATATTATAACCACCAATATTATATAAGTTATTATTCTCTTTTGTACGAAGCTTTTCTGCATTCTGTTCAATATTATACATAGTAGACAAAAAGCTTCCCGAACTAGACAAACCAGTTGGCCATTTTCCTACCATATCTTTATATTTTTGGCCAAACTGTTCTTTATTAAGATTGTGCTGTTTTGTGATTAGTGAAACGCGCTCAGATGGGCCAGAATCTTCGCTGAAAAGCGTTTTGCCATTTCGAACTGTATTAAGCAAGAAAGAATACTCAGAAGCAGTTCCTAAAGATGCAGCATCTAAAGCAAAATTCATTAAAGCCTCTCTTCGTTTTTTATTTAAGCTATTATATTCATCCGCTATTGAAGCACCCTCTGTAGCCTGAACTCCTTCATAACGAGTTGCTACAATGCTAGTAGGATCGCCTTGCTTTTTATTATTTTTCTCAAAAGAGACGTCGAAACTCAATTGAACATTTCCTTTAGAGTCCTTTATAAATTTCAGACTCTTCTCATTAATTGTTTTAGATTCTATATTTGGTCTAGCTAGGTTACTTGCAGTTTGTCGTTTTTGACCAATATGATTGATATACATTGCTTCAAATAAAGATGAAAGGTGGCCTGTCGCTTTCAATTCTTCACCTAATAATTGTAAATAAGGAGTGTTTTCATCTAACTCTTTTTTATAAGCTTTGCCGTCTTTTCCTTTTAGTTGAGGGTTGAGTTCTCTTGCTTTATTTGACAATAATTCACCATATCTATCAGCTGCGTAAGTCATTTTTTCAGAATAACTCCGAGCCCGTTCATAATCTTGTTGCGAAATAGCAGTTGTAAAAATGTTTAAATATTTTGTATCACCTGTTTCCATTGCATTTAATGTTTCGTGATGAATTTTACTATAAATCTTATCAGCCATAACAGGGCTTACCTCACGAGTATCTGCTTCCCCCAACTGTTTGAAAAATATATTAGGGGCTGTAGATTTTTCTCTCAACAAGATTTTTAGGACTTCAGCATCGCCTTTCGCCTGAATGGAATTAATCTCGGTCATATTAGTCTCGTTTAAATATTTTTCTTTTATTAATTCCGCATACTCACTTGCTTTGATTCCACTCAAATGCCTAGCATTTTTAAGTGCTATATTTACATCAGCAAAACTTTTTTGCAGTCCTGATAGATTTGATTTAAAGGTGGATAAAGCATCCTCTAACTTAGAGTGGACAGTTTCTCTATTCTTGGCTAATGTTCGTAGTTCGTCCTCAACAGAAGTCAAAATTTTGGATAAGTCACCATAGTCAACATCTTTACTATCTGGATTGAGTTTTAGAGCCTCTTGTCCATCCTTTAATTTAGCTTCCAGACTAGTCTTTAATTCACTGAAACTAGAATAAGTATCTTTTTCTAACCACTTTTTTACATGGTTAATTGGAGTTTTTTGTGTTCTCAATGTGTCACTTGTAAAACCAATCCCTTCTATCTCAGATACATAGCTATCAATGAAATTGCCATATAATCGAATAGCAGTTGGAAACTTAATGAATACCTTATCAGAAATCTCATTCAATTTATTTTGAAACTCTGTTAATGCTTTACCATATGAACCACTTGCTTTTAAAGTTAATGTTTTATGAGAACCGTCAATAGCTTCTTCATATTTACTCGCTGCTGTTCCGGCACGCTCTCCTTGCTGCTTTAATCCAGATTTACTCACAAATTTTACAATTACCATTTCATCACCTCTAATCTATACTTATCCAATTAAGTTTGTAATAAATATCTCTGCGTTTAAGCCTGATATTGTTAAATTTAAACTAAATTTTTGAGCATTTATCTCCTTAACCATATTATTTTTTTCTTCTTCAAATTTCTTCTTATATTTTTGGATAGTTGATTCCTCTTCATTAGACATTTCATCATATTTATTTCCATATAAATCCGATGCATCTCCGCCATTGTAAGCCTCATTTATTGCAAAATCTACTCCATTTAAACCACTTAAGGCAGATTCAAGTTCTGACATCTTGTGTTCTGCTTCTGATAATTTCTTCTTTAATGCCGCTAACTTTGCTGCTTTATCTGCTTTTCCCATTTATTTTCCTCACTTTTAATCTATTCAATAAACATCTTAGTTTTTATCGCCCACTTGTCTTGTACAAAATAATTCACTTGTAAATCAAGCATTGATTCTCTGAGAGGTCTATTTGTTGCCTCAATGACTTGCTGATCATTAAGTCTTACTCCAATGAGCGCCTGTTTGAAACTTCGTACTTGCTTCGAAGCAGAATCATATTTTTTAGACAAACTACTCTCCGTAAGAACAATTGGTACATATCCAACTTTATATCCCTTTTCCAAAATTCTGCTAAGCTCATTTTGGCTATTAGTATCTAACTCATCAACTAAAACTGACATGTTGTAAATCAAAATATTTGCTATGTAATCGTAACGTTTATTTTGGAAGCGTTCGTCAATCTTCACAGAAAGTGCTAAAATCATTTCTTTCACTTCATCAATATCAGATAAAAGCATTACACTTTCTTCCGAATCTGAAAGAAAATGATAAGTTGGTGCTAAAACAATTGTATCTTTTTCAAATAGTCGACTGATATTTGTTAAGTAGTTTGTCATGGTTACCATTTGCTCTTCGCCTTTAGCAATATAAACTAAAGGTCCTATTCTTGGTTGCCAATGAACAGCTTCCGTGGTCTCTGTGTCTAGACCAATCGGAATATACTCATTCTTCTGACATTCAGACATATTAACAAAGTTATAGAAGTCCGCCTCCGTCAACTCCTCTGGTACCATCGGAATAGCACTTGGGCGTTGTCCGGTCCAAGCTTCTTGGAGAGAAGCGACTTCCTGACGCAAGTTGTTGAGGACTTGTGCATCATTGGCACCCGCTACTGGCAAAGCCAGCTGGATAACATCGACTTCGTCACGCTTCATGAGTGCCCGGCCCTTGATGTCTTCCATGGTCGCCGCCAGAGGGGTAGAGCCCACGATGGAGCGGACTTCTCCCACATCATTCTGCGGCAGACTCAGCTGGTGCTTGAAGTTGGCGTAAAACTGTGCCCGAAGGTTGGACTGACGGCCCGCTGTCACCAAGAGGTGAACACCGATACTGAGACCTTCACGGGAGATCCGCACCAAGAGCTTGAAGAGCTCTGCTTCATAGGCCTCTTCCTTCATGGACTCATAGCTATCCAGTAGGATGACAATTGCCGGCTCTTGCTGACCGCTAGCCTGACGGTAGAGCTCTAGTGTACCAACACCATAGTCAGACAAGAGCTTCTTACGCCGGTTGAGTTCCCGTTCCATGATACGTACAAACTTGGCAATCTTCTCCGTCTGATCCAAAAGCAGGGTATCAGCCACCTGCGGTAATTGGCCCAGCGGTGCTAGACCATTGGTCCCGAAGTCCATCAGGTAGAGCGTGACATCTTTGGGACTGAACTTGCGAGCCAAGTCCATGGCAGCACTCTGCAGAAAGGTTGTCTTCCCCGTACCAGGGCTTCCGTAGAGCAGGATATGCCCATCCTTGGACAGGTTGACAGAGACCGGCTCTTGCTTCTGTGCCTGCGGAATATCCGCCATTCCCAGAAGGACGGAGACAGGCTTCTTTTGCTCCCAGGCTTCCTGCGGCTGAATCGGTTCCAGCTCCTGCAGGGTCATCCGCTCTTCAAGCGGCGGCAGCCATGGCTGTGGTACCGGTGGGATCTGCTGACTCTCTGTCAGTAGTTGGATCTGGCTGACAATGGCCTCCAGCTCCGTCGGTACTTCCTTGATATCCTCGGCTAAGTCAAGACCTGACAGATCTTGATTGAGCACTTCGTATTGGCCTAGGTCGTTGATCAGGTAGATGGTATGGTCTTCGATACCCAGCTCGTCCTTATCCGGCTGGTAGTCTGCCCCTGACCAGGCCGACTGGAAGAGTTCATAGACTTCATTATTGCCGACCTGCAGATAGGCCCGACCAGTCTGGGTAATCTCCGCTGCATCTGGTGTCTTAAGCATTTCCATTGAGTCCGTCCGGTCTGCCACCTTGAGCGCCAGCTTAAAGCGGGAGTTGGACCAGATTTGGTCATCCACCACCCCAGAGGGCTTCTGAGTAGCTAGGATTAAGTGGACACCAAGGGAACGTCCGACCCGAGCGATGGATACCAGTTCCTTGATAAAGTCAGGCTGGTTGACCTTGAGCTCTGCGAACTCATCCGAGATGAGGAAGAGATGGGGCAGGGGTTCAGTTGCTTCCCCGTTTTTAAATTTCTTTTGATATTGGTTGATATGATTGACTTCAAACTCTCTGAAGAGCCGCTCCCGACGGTGTATCTCCGCATTGATGGAAGCCAGCGCTCGCATGGATTGGGCTCCGTCCAAGTTGGTAATGGTGCCCAAGAGATGGGGCAGGTTCTTGAAGAGGTTGGCCATTCCCCCACCCTTGTAGTCGATGAGGAGAAAAGCCACATCGTGCGGGTGGAAGTTGACGGCCAAACTCAGGATATAGGACTGGATAGTCTCTGACTTACCTGATCCCGTTGTCCCGGCAATCAGCCCGTGCGGGCCGTGAGCCTTTCATGCAGGTTGAGGTAGACCAGGTCTTCCTTGCCCCGCAGGCCGATAGGCACCGCCAAGCTCTTATAAGGCGCATTCTGTTGCCACTTTTGTAAGACTTGCAGGTCCGAGAAGGTCTCTGCCCCATACATCTCCATAAAGGTCACAGTATCAGGGATTGAGCTCTTGAGATTCTGCAAGTGATTGAGCGGTGCCAAGGTCCGAGCAATACGCTCCTTGTCATAACCTTCTGGGAAATGATCCAAGCGGAAGTCAATTTCTCTGAGGATTCCCTCTTCCATGACCAACTGACCAGTGTTGCGGTCCTTGATATTGACAACCGTCTTGATATTCTCAGACAGTGAGCTCATCACATCCTGCACGAAGATGAGTGAGCAGCCCAGGTCAGTTATTTTATTTTTTTGGAAATAGCGGAGCAGATAAAGGATTCAAAAAATATAGAGTTTTCAAGTACTAGAAGAAAAACTTCCTTGTTTCATTATACCATACGAGAGAAATGGAGTAGGGGAAAGAAAAACCACCTGAATATCAATTCAGGTGGTTAATGAAATTGTAACAGTTGGAACGACTTTTCATTGTTTTGCTAGGTATTTTTAGAAATATCCCATAGCTATTTTAGCTTAGACTCATCATTCTAAAATTTGCTTTTAGCCGTCTCCAAAACAATCATCAATTACTTGACTAACATTTCCCATAAGGCTTGTCATATCTCCAACTTTATATCCCAAAGCTTGTGCAGCAGTACCCGAAGCGAGACTATCTAAATCACTCTTGAAATTTGTAAACCGAATTTGCAATGATTTAATAACTGCCCCAATTGCTTTTTGAGCACGAACAATGCCTTGTAAACTTGCTGCTCCATAAAATGCATCTTCCATCCCATTTCTAAATGCCGGTTTGAATCCACCTAACATAGATACAACTAGATTAATCGTTGTAGCCGCTGTGGTCAAGTCTATATCCACAGAATCAATATCTGTAATAGCAGTTCGAATTGTTGCAGATACAGAAATTAGAGGCTCTACTGTACCATATAATTTTTTCTTTTCCTTTTTATCAATTTTTAGCTTATAGTAAATCTCAGTAGGAAACTCATTGACGATTGTTTGGAGATCGTATTTAGTAGTAGTCATAACTTTATTAGTCTGTTCAATAGCAGCTTTTACACTGTCTAGATAACTACTAAACGATGAAGACATTTGATTAGCTAAATCCTCAGATCTAACATCTATTTGATCATCAAAAGCGCTAATAACATCGCGATCATCAAATATACCGCTTTCCTCTAAGTAGGAATTATAATCCTGTGAAACACTTGTATTAACATCTGGCACTGAACTAAATCTAGACTATCAATATTTCTAGCCAATCCCCTGTCCGTTTCTTCTAAAGCAGTTTTAATAATCTCAGCTACTGAAATTGTATATGAGATACAAGAAATTATTGTTTGGATATTTTGTTCCAATACTCTTAGAATTTCATTAACAGCTTGTGGAATTCCATCTCCAAAATGTGAACGATTATCTAAACCAGTCGTACTTTTCTCAATCATCCCCTCAAATGAATTCACTAGCTCTGCGCCCTTGGTCCCAAAGCGAGTATACATACCTGCTTGAGGCCATAATTTACCATCAGATTTCCCTCCTGACGCCAATTTATGCAGATTGATATCCATTACGACACTCTCAGTATTTGACTTCATGCTGTTTAACTTTGAAGTAATTTTCCCATGATCAAAGTCATTACCAGCACTATCCAAATAGTCATAAAGTCCGCTTGTACCAAGCCAGTCAAATTTTCTAGAAAACTCTTGCGGATCATAAGCATTTAGTGTATCAAAAGTTCCTGTAATACCATCATAATTACTATAAGCTTTATCTATTTTTTGGACAGCATCAATCAAACTAATTGATTTCAAATGCTGGAAAACTGCATCCTTGAGGTTATTTTTACGATTTGATAACCCATTCATAACCTCTTCGTTTGCTTGAATTGCACGTTTAGCAACATCGGCCAAATCCTCCGCATGCCCTAAACTAGCTCTCAAATTTGTAATCAAAATAGTCATGGATGTTGTATCTAAGCGAATTTCTTTGAGCCACCATACTTTGGAAATAGATCTTTAGTTGTAGAATTCTCAGGTGTTACTGCAAAATCAAAAATCCCATCTCCCTCAATATCAACACCAAATAACTGCTCTACGACAATTTGCTTCGTATATTGCAAAGCCTCTGCGCTCTTTCTGTATTCAGTCATATTGTGATGAATCGGCAAGTCAACAGCAATTACAGAACCAGGATATTTCGTTTCCATAGTTATCCCTAAAATACTCAACAAAGCAGGAGTATTTTTATCTAACAGCCATTCAGAAATTTCACCATCAAGTGTCTGCCCTTTAAACGAAATTTCTTTCCCACTTTGTGCCCAGGCAATATTAGTTAGTGCATCACGAGTTGTAGAAAAAGTAACAGAGTGACCTTTGTAATTCTTTCTCAACTCTTCAACTCGCTTAGCTTCTTCTTCGGCTGCTTTCAGTGTTTCAGGAGAAGTTTCTTTCAAATGAGAAAAGTAATCCCAGTACTGTTTAAGCACATCATCGTCTGGAAGTTTAATTAGTCTTATTCGTGAAGCATCAAATAGTCTACCACTGTAGTCTCCGCTAAATGTTTTTAAATTTTGTTTAAATTCCTCAAAATTCTTGCTACTATGAATAATTTTAAATAATGTAGAATTCCCATTCGCAATCATCTGTTGGGCTGTTGGGCCGTTTACTGACTGGGGAGCTCCTTGAAAGCCATAATTATAAAGTACTTGTCTCTCTAATGCAACTCTCCCACTCTGAAATTCCCCATAGGAGTGTCCTGTTGTTGTTGTGATATAGTGTCCTTTTGCCTCTACTCTATCATAGAAATCAATAGCAGGTTGACTCTTTTCTTTTAAATACAAAGAATCGTTTAATCCTATAGCTACATCCACAATAATATCCTTATGGCCATCAGCTTCATAGTCTGTTCCCGCATAGGAAATATAGGTTTCCCCAGTCAGTGTGTCTTCAACAGCAATAGCAGCAACACCCGACTTCTCGTCGTACATGGAGTCCACGATCTTATAACTTTTGTCATCTATACCAGAATCTTTCAAGACACCTACTGCCATCAGTTCTGGGCTTGTCCCACCATCAGTATAGGCTCTCTCGTATTCATATACTGCATCAGACAAGACAGCTGACATTTCAACTCGACGGTTACTTTTTTCAATTCCATTCATTGATTATCCTCCCTATTGTTTAAATATCATTAAATCTATTTGAACAACCATATCCTTCGATTTCATTTGGATTGAAATCCCATAGATTGTTCCACTAGAATGTTTTATTCTTATTCGACAGGTAGTATCCTCTGGCATATCATACTTGTTTTTGAGATGTTTAAAGAGTTCAGAATGATTTTCTGGCTGGTAGATAATATCACGAAGCTCTGTTTCTGCACTTTGAAAGTCTCTTTCACATCCAAGGAAGCGAAATGATCTCTTTGAACAACCAAGTTAAGAATCTCTTCATCAAATAAAGGAGTTATCTCCGAGCTGTAAGTCAGTTTACCGTTAGAATAAGTAACAGGAACACTCTCTTCTTTATCACCGATTGTTATTGTGTAGTCGCCCTTAATGTCAGATTGTGTAATATCTAAGTCCACTGAATATTTTTTGACTTCGTCTCCATGTTTTATATAAACATGACTTATGTAACCTTTTAATCCAGTAAAATCCTTTTTCTCTTGTTCTAAAAACTTAAACATTGGTTCAAATGTGCCTTCAAAATCATACTGTTCTCTTGTTCTGTTTTTTGGAACGGTGTAATCATCCAGTCTACAACCGTTCATCGATGCTATTGTCATAAGTACTATTCCTCCTAAGATAATGTATAGTATATATTTTGTCTTTTTTTTCATGTTGCCTCATTTCTATCGTATTCAAATTTAAATTCGACAGTTACTAAAGATATGGAAGTAAATTGTTAACGCATCAACACTTTAATCTTATTAAAGTCGTTCTCTTGAACGAAATAATGAACTTGAACATCCAACAAAGGCTCTCTTAAAGGTTTTTTAGCAACTGGCACAATCGTTTGATCATTAAGTCTCATACTAACCAAAGCTTGTTTGAAGCCTTTTGCAAGGCGCAAAGGCGGCTCAATATTCCGAGAGATGCTTTGATTTGTCATGACAAGCGAAGCATAGCCAGCATATAAACCTTGTTTAAAGATAAACTCAAGTCTCTTTTGTGCCATAGGTGTTAAGTTCCCAATTATTTCTGTTACATTATAGAGAATAATTGTTGCTGTATGATCCTTTAATTCCTGTTGTATGCGTTTCTTAATCTCTATTTCAAGAATTTCCAAGCAATTTTCTATATCTTGTATATCATTCTCATAAATGACTTCCTTGCCATATATTTCTAAATTTAGAGTAGAATATCGTGGCGCCAGCACAATCACCTTCTGCTTGCCTTGTGCAATCTGCTCAGTCAAAGCACTCATCTGCTCTTCCTTGTCTGTCAAGTAGAGAAGATTACCCTTAGAGAGATTCCAAGTAATTGGCTCAACCGTCTCCATATCCAGTCCTAGCGGTACGAGACCTTGCTCGTAAGCAGCTTGGACACTAGCCCGACTATAGAAGTCCGCCTCCGTCAACTCCTCTGGTACCATCGGAATAGCACTTGGGCGTTGTCCGGTCCAAGCTTCTTGGAGAGAGAAGCGACTTCCTGACGCAAGTTGTTGAGGACTTGCGCATCATTGGCACCCGCTACTGGCAAAGCCAGCTGGATGACATCAACCTCGTCACGCTTCATGAGCGCCCGACCCTTGATGTCTTCCATGGTGGCCGCAAGAGGGGTAGAGCCCACGATGGAGCGAACTTCTCCCACATCATTCTGCGGCAGACTCAGCTGGTGCTTGAAGTTGGCATAGAACTGCGCCCGAAGGTTAGACTGACGGCCCGCTGTCACCAGGAGGTGAACACCGATGCTGAGACCTTCACGGGAGATCCGCACCAAGAGCTTGAAGAGTTCCGCTTCATAAGCCTCTTCCTTCATGGACTCATAACTGTCCAGCAGGATGACGATAGCCGGCTCTTCCTGACCGCTAGCCTGACGGTAAAGCTCCAAGGTCCCAACACCGTAGTCAGACAAGAGCTTCTTACGCCGGTTGAGCTCCCGCTCCATGATGCGTACAAACTTGGCAATCTTCTCCGTCTGATCCAGAAGCATAGTATCGGCCACCTGCGGTAATTGCCCCAGTGGCGCTAGACCATTGGTCCCGAAGTCCATCAGATAGAGCGTGACATCTTTGGGACTGAACTTGCGAGCCAAGTCCATGGCCGCACTTTGCAGGAAGGTTGTCTTCCCTGTACCAGGACTTCCGTAGAGCAGGATATGTCCATCCTTGGACAGATTGACAGAGACCGGCTCTTGCTTCTGCGCCTGCGGGATATCCGCCATTCCCAGAAGGACGGAGACCGGCTTCTTTTGTTCCCAAGCTTCCTGCGACTGGATCGGTTCCAGCTCCTGTAGGGTCATCCGCTCTTTGAGCGGTGGCAGCCACGGCTGTGGTACCGGTGGAATCTGCTGGCTCTCTGTCAATAGTTGGATCTGACTGACAATGGCCTCCAGCTCCGTCGGTACTTCCTTGATATCCTCGGCTAGGTCAAGACCTGACAGGTCTTGATTGAGCACTTCGTATTGGCCTAGGTCGTTGATCAGGTAGATGGTATGGTCTTCGATACCCATCTCGTCCTTATCTGGCTGGTAGTCTGCCCCTGACCAGGCTGACTGAAAGAGTTCATAGACTTCATTATTGCCGACCTGCAGATAGGCCCGACCTGTCTGGGTGATCTCTGCCGCATCTGGCGTCTTAAGCATTTCCATCGAGTCCGTCCGGTCTGCCACCTTGAGCGCCAGCTTAAAGCGGGAGTTGGACCAGATCTGGTCGTCCACCACCCCAGATGGCTTCTGAGTGGCCAGAATCAAGTGGACCCCAAGGGAGCGTCCGACCCGAGCGATGGATACCAGCTCCTTGATAAAGTCAGGCTGGTTGACCTTGAGCTCTGCGAACTCATCCGAGATGAGGAAGAGATGGGGCAGGGGTTCAGTTGCTTCCCCGTTTTTAAATTTCTTTTGATATTGGTTGATATGATTGACTTCAAACTCTCTGAAGAGCCGCTCCCGACGGTGTATCTCCGCATTGATGGAAGCCAGCGCTCGCATGGATTGGGCTCCGTCCAAGTTGGTAATGGTGCCCAAGAGATGGGGCAGGTTCTTGAAGAGGTTGGCCATTCCCCCACCCTTGTAGTCGATGAGGAGAAAGCCACATCGTGCGGGTGGAAGTTGACGGCCAAACTCAGGATATAGGACTGGATAGTCTCTGACTTACCTGATCCCGTTGTCCCGGCAATCAGCCCGTGCGGGCCGTGAGCCTTTTCATGCAGGTTGAGGTAGACCAGGTCTTCCTTGCCCCGCAGGCCGATAGGCACCGCCAAGCTCTTATAAGGCGCATTCTGTTGCCACTTTTGTAAGACTTGCAGGTCCGAGAAGGTCTCAGCCCCATACATCTCCATAAAGGTCACAGTATCAGGGATTGAGCTCTTGAGATTCTGCAGGTGATTGAGTGGCGCCAAGGTCCGAGCAATTTGCTCCTTGTCATAGCCTTCTGGGAAATGATCCAAGCGGAAGTCAATCTCTCTAAGGATTCCTTCTTCCATGACCAGCTGACCAGTATTGCGGTCCTTAATATTGACAACTGTCTTGATATTCTCAGACAGAGAGCTCATGACATCCTGCACGAAAATCAGTGAGCAGCCCAGGTCAGTCATTTTATTTTTTTGGAAATAGCGGAGCAGATAAAGGATTCAAAAAATATAGAGTTTTCAAAGTACTAAAAGGAAAATGTCCTTGTTCCATTATACCATACGAGAGATAGGGTGGGAAAGGGAGGAGAAAAAGAAAGGCCTGAGGCGAAGACCTCAGACCTACTGTCCGCTATATAGATTATTCCTTTTTCTTGCTATCTTCATAGAGACTAGGCGCAAACGCTTTTGTTACCATGGCTGTCAAGAAGCGAAACCCTCCCGCTGCCAGACCAAAAATCGGTGCCAAAGCACGGAAGAAAAAATCCCCTCGCATAAATAAACAAAGCAGACCAGTAATCACAAAGATAGCAAACCCCTGCACCACAACCACCAATAATATTTTCTTCATCATTCCCTCGACTTTCTATAGACTATTATAGCATAAGGGGGATGAATGTAGAAATTCATTTTTTTGATAATAGTAGTTTAACGAAAGAAGTAAAAAGTACAGGGGTATCAAAAGTTTAGAGCAGTAAACTTCCTACAAAAAGAATTCCCTTTTCCTTAAAAAGTATATAAAAGTTTTATAGGACAGCAACAAGCGATGTAGGCAGGTGAAATATTTGCTAATATGGATAGTCGCTATATTTACTACGGCTGAATTCCATTTGTTTCTTATCCTGACCACTGAGTCCGTTATATGCTGCTACTTTTCCTTTCTCACTATTAGTAAAAGTAGCTAGCTTTTCTCCCCCAATCACACTAGCAATATTATGATCCATCGCCCGAAATTCCCTTGCAGCAGAGTTCAGAAATTCATCTAGAGCATCTACTGTTTCAGTCAAGTCCTTGGCCATCTCCTTTGCCTTAGCTGTTGCCTCACGAAATGCGTCTGAAGCAGAGGATTTCACTAGACTATCTGTATCCTCTCTCATATAGTGCTCCATAGTACTATAACGGACTTTAAGTCCTTCTATTTTATCAGCATCGATTAATTTTTCTCCCATGCTTATTCTCCTTCCTTATAGTATTTTTGTAATTCTTCCGCCGAATTAATGACATGTTCCTGTCCATCTACCGAATATTTAGCTGGGATAGTCACGTTCTCAAATACATTCGTTCCTGGCGGAAAGAAGAGTTCAGCAACCTTCTGAACCAACTTGATATCAGGTTCTTCATTTAAGAAAGCTACACGAGAATCATAGCCTTGCAAAATCTTGTGCAATTCGGGATAATCTTGACCAAGGACTGTTTTTTTAAGATTTTTGCGAGGATACGTATCATTTAAACCAACACTGGTCATAGATACGCTTACTCCTTTCTTAGCGAGGTTATCATAAAAGCTTGTATTGGAAACAAAATTATTTTTAGTAGATAACTTATCAGTTTTCACTTTATCAGCTGGAAGAATCTTTCCCTCATCCAAATCAATGAAGTAAACTTTATAATCCTCATCGTTTTCAGAATGTTTGGGATGAAGAATAATCCTAACGTACTTCTTCTCACTAGTTGCACCTCTCTCCATTCCTATTGAGTCTATTTCAGAAGGAACAAGATTATCATCAAAAGAACGCACCATCTTAAAAACATCAAATTCTTTTCTTTCTAGTTTTTCTCCCACCAGTTTATAAACAGCTAACCTCCAATATTCTCCTTTTTCTGGTACATTCCGATTAAAATCATATAGCCCTTGCTCTGGATTATTCTTCAGCTTCATATAGTTATTTACAAAATAGCCATAACTAAATGCCCTTACACTAGTAAACTTACTTGCTTCTGACTTAACTGTTGCCATTTTCTGCATTTCTTCCGAGTCTACAAGCTCCCAATTATAAAACAAAGCTTTTTTCCCTTCAAAAAATTTATAATTCGGTCTATACTCAGGCACATAGTAGGTATATTGACCATAATTTTCTTGAAATTTTGCCTTTTGCAATTCACTCCAGATATGGAAACCCACAAAGCCTAGAAGCAGAACTAATGTAAACACAATGATCTTTCCTTTTGTTATTTTTTTCATAGCTAACCCCCTCTATTTAGCCGGATCAGGATAAATCGTATTAAGATAAGCTTTATAACTAGATTCCCCATTTACGCTTTTATTGACGTCCGTAGAATCAGCTTCAGAAAGTTGTTTTAAACCTTCTTGAAATTCATCTAGTTGGTCTTTATTCATTGTATTAATAGATACTTTACCTTTTTCAGAATCAGGTGCTTTTCCTAACAGATAATCGCGCATTTCTGAACTTATACCCGCATCTTCTAATTTCTTTGAGTAGATATCAAGAGGAATGTTGTTCTTTTCAAGATAACCTAAGACTCCACGGGTATCCATCTCCTGCATGCGCTTGTAGGTTCGAAAGTCATAGTAATTATCTGAATTCGTCATAACTGTGTCTTCTTTATTAGCACCTGCATCTAGTACCCAGCCTCCTCCACCAATATAAGATTTACGTAATTTAGCTAATGCTTCTCTCTCTTCTAAGCCCAATCCCTTATCTTTTGCTTCATATTTTTGATGCGCAGACATCATATCAAGTATGGCAGTAATTGCTGTAACACCTCGCTTATGATTCAACTTGGCTAATGCTGGATCTTGGTGCCTACCAGTCTTAAATAACTGAAAACCAGAATCATCTAAAGCCCCTACTCCTGCCTGAGTAGGCCTATCCAAAATAACTTTACTTGCGACTGACGCAAACCCCATCAATGTTGGAGTCGCCAACGTACCAAAAGAGGCAGCTGAAGCAACTAACGTCAAGAGTGATGCTGCCATACTCTTTACATAAGTAATCTTAGCTTCCGTACGTTCTTCTTCCAATTGAGTCATACGCTCTTTAGCTTGAGAACCTATAAAGCTAGAATAATCTGTGTCAATTCGACTGGTATAAATAGTTGTCCATTTTTCTGGATTAAAAGTTAAAGGACCTTTAGGACCTTTAGCCATATTGATAGCATCAGAATGTTCAACGATAATCTCACCATCCAGCTGACTAAGTTTGATTCTAACCACATCGTTAAATGGAACTTTTTGTTTCCCATCAATTGTAGCATTTTGCATCACTTGTCCATACTCAAGATAAATGAGAGTCTTGATTAAACCATTATAGCGATTAACTAAGGCAAGTTCATTATCATAAGCCACCATTCTATCAGTGCCTATCTGTTGCCCATTGCTAGCATACTCAATCTCTTGCCATGCAATGACATCCATTGCATGCTCGTCACCCGCAAATAGCATTCCTTTTAAAATGTGTTGCGTTCGTTCTTCTGGAACCTTTCCTAAAGCTTCAAACAGAATATTAATACGACCTTTTGTCATAATATCCCCATTTATGTCACGCTGTTCTTCAAAATCACCTGCTTCTATCCACTTCATTACCGTATCTCCTAAGATTCGATAACCGCCAGATGATACCTCTTTTTCGCGAATTTGACCAATATCTTGAGGCCGATCCTCTAAAACAATCTTCAGCACTTCGACATCTGCATCGTTTTGGATTAAACCTGTATAATACATATTTTCCGCAGTAAGATGTCCCTGCTTAATTTGATCAAACAGATAGGTCGCATTGACTGAAGCAAAGCCTTCGCATTCTGCACAACTGTAATATAAGCTTCTAGTGTTGCCTTAATATTTTCCAATTCTGATTTAAAAACTGTATTTCCTTGATCAAGCTGCTGATGAGCAGTTTTACGATTAGTAACACTCTGAGTTAATTCAGTTGTTGCTGTTTTAGTAGGGGTAACAACATCTGGTGACTCAACTCCTAATACCTCTGCTGCTTTATCAAGAGCAGACTTCAATGATGTTTTCGTCGTTTCAATCTCTGTAATTTGATCCGTTTCAATCTTAGAAGCAACACTATTTATACCATCACCTGAGGTTTTAGCACGACTGGTAAAACCAGCTCCTTTGACAGTTCCCTCAAAAGCACTCACAATTGTACTGTACTTCTTTAACGTTTCTGGTACCTGATCAAAGACCTGACTCTGAAGTGTATTTAAACGGGATAAGAAAGCTTGGATAGCATCAGCATGACTCCCTTGAATTTTGTCTGTAAAGTTGCGTTGAGTTTGATCTCCTGCTGACTGGACAGCTTCCGCATAGGAACTAATAGATACGCTATAAGTTCCAAGTCCTGGAACATCTTTTACTTCAATAACTGCTGACATCGCTTAATTCTCCTTCGTAAGTGATTTTTGAACTTCCAATATACTAATCTTTGCGCTAAGCCCAGCTGCTTCTGCTGCTTTTGAAAGCGTCTTGGCAACTAACTGCGATAACATTGTATCTTTATGGCCTTGAAAATTCTTTTTTACAGCATCTACTGTACTTTTTTCTTGAGTTGCTAATTCTTCATACTTTTCTCCACCTAAGTTATACTCCTCTTCAATTGATTCAGCATCACCCAGTACATATTCAAAATCAATTGAGACGCCAGATAGAGTTTTAGTTGCTTCTTCTAATTCTGCAATTTCTGCATTTAGACCTCTCAATGCTTCATTCAAGCCATTGATTTGTGCTTGTATGGCTGCTTTTCCCATAGTTTTCTTCCCTTCTTATTTCATCAATACTTTTAATTTTCTCGTTAAACTATCCACTGTGTAATAGTGAATCTGTGTATCAAGGGCCCCTTCTCTCATTGGAGGTTTATTTGTTGCTGTCACAATCGTTTGATCATTAAATCGTATGCCCATAAGTGACTGTTTATAAGATTTTACCAATCTTGATACTTCATCAATTTGTCTTGAAAGATTGCTATCACTAATAACAATAGAAGCATAGCCAACTCTTGCACCTTTTTCTAACACATAGAGGAGCTTATTTTGATTAGATAAACTCAGTTCTTGTACTAGGTTCACCCAATCATAAATGACAACTGTAGCTACATGTTCATATGCTCGACGCTCTAAACGCCCCTCTATTCTATCTTTTATAGTATCCAAAGCGGCCACATATTCCTCTTCCTGGGTTAGATAATCTACCCCGTTCTCAATTTGAAGGCCATGATGTTTTGGCGCAAAAATAATAACCTTTTGCTTACCGTGAATCAATTGACTAACAAAGTCCAGCATGTACTCCTGACGATCCGTTAAGTAGAGAAGATTGCCCTTAGAGAGATTCCAAGTAATTGGCTCAACCGTCTCCATGTCCAATCCTAGCGGTACGAGACCCTTCTCGTAAGCTGCTTGAACACTAGCTCGGCTATAGAAGTCTGCCTCTGTCAACTCCTCTGGTACCATCGGAATAGAACTTGGTCGTTGTCCAGTCCAAGCTTCTTGGAGAGAAGCGACTTCCTGACGCAAGTTGTTGAGGACTTGGGCGTCATTCGCACCTGCTACTGGCAGAGCCAGCTGGATGACATCAACCTCGTCACGCTTCATGAGTGCCCGGCCCTTGATGTCTTCCATCGTTTTCGCTAGCGGGGTAGAGCCCACGATAGAGCGGACTTCTCCCACATCATTCTGCGGCAGACTCAGCTGGTGCTTGAAGTTAGCATAGAACTGCGCTCGAAGGTTGGACTGACGGCCCGCTGTCACCAAGAGGTGAACACCGATGCTGAGACCTTCACGGGAGATCCGCACCAAAAGCTTGAAGAGCTCCGCTTCATAAGCTTCTTCCTTCATGGACTCATAGCTGTCCAGCAGGATGACAATAGCCGGCTCTTGCTGACCGCTAGCCTGACGGTAGAGCTCCAAGGTACCAACACCGTAGTCGGACAAGAGCTTCTTACGCCGGTTGAGCTCCCGCTCCATGATGCGTACAAACTTGGCAATCTTTTCCGTCTGATCCAAAAGCAAGGTATCGGCCACCTGCGGTAATTGGCCCAGCGGTGCTAGACCATTGGTCCCGAAGTCCATCAGGTAGAGCGTGACATCTTTGGGACTGAACTTGCGAGCCAAGTCCATGGCAGCACTCTGCAGAAAGGTTGTCTTCCCCGTACCAGGGCTTCCGTAGAGCAGGATATGCCCATCCTTGGACAGGTTGACAGAGACCGGCTCTTGCTTCTGTGCCTGCGGAATATCCGCCATTCCCAGAAGGACGGAGACAGGCTTCTTTTGCTCCCAGGCTTCCTGCGGCTGAATCGGTTCCAGCTCCTGCAGGGTCATCCGCTCTTCAAGCGGCGGCAGCCATGGCTGTGGTACCGGTGGGATCTGCTGACTCTCTGTCAGTAGTTGGATCTGGCTGACAATGGCCTCCAGCTCCGTCGGTACTTCCTTGATATCCTCGGCTAAGTCAAGACCTGACAGATCTTGATTGAGCACTTCGTATTGGCCTAGTCGTTGATCAGGTAGATGGTATGGTCTTCGATACCCAGCTCGTCCTTATCCGGCTGGTAGTCTGCCCCTGACCAGGCCGACTGGAAGAGTTCATAGACTTCATTATTGCCGACCTGCAGATAGGCCCGACCAGTCTGGGTAATCTCCGCTGCATCTGGTGTCTTAAGCATTTCCATTGAGTCCGTCCGGTCTGCCACCTTGAGCGCCAGCTTAAAGCGGGAGTTGGACCAGATCTGGTCGTCCACCACCCCAGATGGCTTCTGAGTGGCCAGAATCAAGTGGACCCCAAGGGAGCGTCCGACCCGAGCGATGGATACCAGCTCCTTGATAAAGTCAGGCTGGTTGACCTTGAGCTCTGCGAACTCATCCGAGATGAGGAAGAGATGGGGCAGGGGTTCAGTTGCTTCCCCGTTTTTAAATTTCTTTTGATATTGGTTGATATGATTGACTTCAAACTCTCTGAAGAGCCGCTCCCGACGGTGTATCTCCGCATTGATGGAAGCCAGCGCTCGCATGGATTGGGCTCCGTCCAAGTTGGTAATGGTGCCCAAGAGATGGGGCAGGTTCTTGAAGAGGTTGGCCATTCCCCCACCCTTGTAGTCGATGAGGAGAAAAGCCACATCGTGCGGGTGGAAGTTGACGGCCAAACTCAGGATATAGGACTGGATAGTCTCTGACTTACCTGATCCCGTTGTCCCGGCAATCAGCCCGTGCGGGCCGTGAGCCTTTTCATGCAGGTTGAGGTAGACCAGGTCTTCCTTGCCCCGCAGGCCGATAGGCACCGCCAAGCTCTTATAAGGCGCATTCTGTTGCCACTTTTGTAAGACTTGCAGGTCCGAGAAGGTCTCTGCCCCATACATCTCCATAAAGGTCACAGTATCAGGGATTGAGCTCTTGAGATTCTGCAAGTGATTGAGTGGCGCCAAGGTCCGAGCAATTTGCTCCTTGTCATAGCCTTCTGGGAAATGATCCAAGCGGAAGTCAATCTCTCTAAGGATTCCTTCTTCCATGACCAGCTGACCAGTGTTGCGGTCCTTGATATTGACAACCGTCTTGATATTCTCAGACAGCGAGCTCATCACATCCTGCACGAAGATCAGTGAGCAGCCTAGGTCAGTCGGATCCTCTGTGAAGAACTCCATGATGATATGGTCGAGAATCAGCTTTTCATCTGTGACCAATACCACATAGTGAGGACTGTAGAGTGTCGTCTCCTGCCGAGTCGCTTCTTCCTTCTGTGCCTTGCGCAGTTTCAGTATTTGGTTGAGACTGTTTAGGACCTGATCGTGCGTCCGTTGGTTATAGACAAAGCCACGGACATTCAGCTCTTGTAGAGTCGCATGCGGCAACCAGCGCAGCCAATCCCATTGGTCGCGCTCCTCCTCTGGCATGATGGTAATTACCTGCACATCGTGGTAGGAGTGAAAGACCGCCAGCTGCATGACCAAGAGCTGGAGCTGTTCCAAGACTAGATTGCGCGGACCGATATAGCCGACCGGCCCATGGCTGAGATTAGCCACGATAGGAAGATCGGGGATTTTCTTATGCCGAGTGTAGAGAGCATAGCCCTCCTCTTCCAGCGCATCTTTCTTTCCACTCCGCTCCTCTTGACCATATGTCAACTTATAGGAGGTCGGCACTTGGCCAAGTCCCAAGCGATAGTAAAGAAAGTCAAAGTGCAGCGGTGTCTTCTCGTAGATGCGGTGGCTGTAGTCTGTCACCAGACCCGTTAATTCGTTAATGTTTGGAAAATGGTAGAGCATGCCATCACGCTGCTCACGTTCCAGCTTGTTCAGCTCAATAGCCTTGTCTTTTAGATAGAGATGATAAAGATCTATGCGCTCCTTCTTGTCTTCCTTGAACTTCTTGCGGTTTTTGAAGAAGCCGCGAACCGAAAGATAGCACTGGCAATCGACATAGTCACCGTAACGAGGATATAAATTCCCCGCGGCTGAACCAGTGTAATCAGTACCGTCACCCCAACCATGAGAAGTGGCGGCACAATCAGTCTCAAGAGCTCATCATTGGGCTTTTGAGGTTCCTTGCTTGGCGGAGCAATCTGAATCTTGTCCTCTGAGCTCCGATAGATAATCCGCGGTGAGCGGTGATAGTCTGGATAGTCTGGATAAAAACCATGACGAGAAGCCCCCCGCAAGGTCAGGTTAGGGCTGACCGTAGCTGGACCAGTCACCCAGATTTCTTCTGGATAGACCTTGAGGCAGATACCCTCCAAGCTTAGCTCGTCACCTGCTTCCAGCTGGATTTGGTCTCCCGTCCACTCAACGTGATTGAGGTAGACTTGACCTCTCATCTTGGTCAAAAGCCAAGAATCATTCGTTCGCTTCAAGAGCAACTCCAAAGGCGCTTCCAGACTGATAGCTGCCCCCTTCTGGTCGCTGATGAGTAACTCTTTTCTGTCCAGTAGGTCATAAACTGCCGGTTCTGAATCAGATTGATACAAGGTCAGATTACCCAAGGCCATACCGTCAGTTACGACACCCGTTTCTTCCCCCATCTGATAAAAGACTTGCCCTTCGGCTAGCTGAAGCTGAATAGGAGTCTCCTGATGAGGCAGGTAAAGCTGGGCCTTCTCGCTCGCCGCTAAGAGAACTTTCTTGTCCTCTGTCAGCTGCAGCTCATAGCGCAGATGGTCTGTATAAATGATGATTGTCTTGCTCATACTTACTCCTTCGCGCTACTGCTAGATGACGCTTCACTGCTGGAGGAAGATCTTGCTCCTGAAGAACCTTCCTCGCTAGAAGCGCTTGAGCTAGAATCACCAGTTAGAAGCTCCTTGCGGCTATCCCAGTATTTCTTATATTCGCCTTCCAAGGACTCAAGCTTAGTCTCCCGATCCTTACCAGACAAACTATCGTCCTCACGCACCTTTTTCATCTCCTGCGTCAAGGCATAGATGATCAGATCTGAGTCATTAATCCGTTTGGCTGTGTCCAAAGCATCTTCAAAATCATTACGTCCAACTTGAATCCAGTAATTGAGATACAAATCATCTGATTTAAGTGTGACATTGTTCAGGATGACCTTACGCTGATCATCGGAAAATTCCAAGCCCTGGATATAAGAGTAGGCTAACTCATATTTTTGTGTATTCGGCAGGCTTTTAGGAGAGATTCCTTCCAGCTCATCGATGACCTTGCTATAGTCCACTTTGATGAAGGCAGTATCCGCCTGTAACAGCTTTTCCTTGAAAGGATTTTGTATGAAAATCAAGTAAATCAAAGGAATGGTCAAAATCACAACAGCTGCTGTCAGCCAGATGGTCGCCAGTTTGAAAATCTTATGCTGGCGCTTGGAGACCAGTGTCTGCTTCTCTGCTTCTTCTGCAGCCTTTTCCTGATAGGATTTTTCCAAAACAGCAACCGCATCTTCTAGACCGTCAGCCTCACGCAGTTCCACGAGGAAATCTGGCAGAGTTTCTAGCTCTAACGAGCCCTTGTAAAGCTCCATAAAGTCCAGATCTGCAAAAAGCGTCACCGCAAAGCACTTAGCCTGACGCAAAAAGTCCTCCCGAGAAATAGACTGAGGTGTCATGATGCCTGGAACACCGCGGTAGGCAATCTTCGCCTGCGCATCCTTGGTAATAAAGAGATTGCTAGGATGCAGCAAAAAAGTAACCGGCAATTCCAGTGCCGCTTCTAGGGCAAACACATTGAGAGCCAGACGAATCCGCTCAGAAATCGTGCGCTTTCAATCTCTTCCTTGGACAGCCCCAAAGGCTCAATCTGATAGATGAAATAAACACTATCATGGTCAGCCATAGTCTCCTGCTCCAAGAAAAGCGGATGGTGCAGGTCCAAAAGCAAGAGCTCCCGCAAATCCTGCGTTGCCACATCCGAACGCTTCAGCGTTAGGCTCCAATTCTTGTCATTTTTTTCATAGATAAACTCTTGTTCAGCAAATACAAATTTTTCCTCAGTCACCTTAAATCTCCTCAATCTCTACTAAATCTCCTGTTGTGACTGGATAATCAGCCAAAACCTTGCCCTCATCCAGTATCAGCCCCTTGTTAATAATCCGCAGCTGATACTTATGGCGCTTTCCTTCGATATTGAAAATCTGATCAATCTCCCGAATGAAGCGACGGACCTCAATCCGCTTAGGAATGCGAATATCCACGTCCTTATCCCGCAAACGGAGGGTGATGTTGATATGTCCTTCCATTTTATACTTCTCCCTTACTGATACGATAGCTGACAAAGACAGTCATACTGACCAAGAGTACGGCTGCTACAAAGTAGACTACTCCTGGCAGAAAATCATCCCAGCTGCTTTCATCATCACTTTTCAAACTCGTCTGCAACTTGGACAATTTTTCCGTTCCCGGCTGAAAAAGCTCCTTGGAATGGTAAATATCCGTCGGCCCCTGTATAGCAGAAAACAGTTGTCCCGCTTCTGTGGCCAACTGTTTATTTTGATACTGCTTCATTTCCTGAATTTTTTCCTGATTCTCAGCAACGAAAAGAGACTTGGTGCCTTCCGATTGTGCACCAAAGTTCAGTTCTTGCTCTTTTTCAATCCGCGAATTATCTATCTGCAGACGATTATCCTTCAGCTCATCTGCGGCAACAGTCGTCACCGCAAACGAACCTAGGAGTAGGAATAAAAACAGAATTCTTTTCATACTCTTTTAAACTTCCTCAGTTTAATGTTCTAGTCTTGATAAAGATATTAGCTGCAACCAGCAGAGCCAGTAGGACAATCAGACCAAAGATGGCAAAGAAACCAGCGGTCTTGCCGTCAAAGTAACCTGACAGCATGCCTTCTAGCACGGACAAGGCATTCAAGCTCTTGATAAAGGCCGGGAAGCCAGTCAGACTAGCTGTCGTACCAATAGCATTAGATAGGTAGACAAAGCTGATAATCATGAAGAAAGCTAAGCCCATGCCCATCACGCGCAGATGCTTGAGGAATAAATACTGCCCCTGAATCAAGACAAAGCTAGCAACCACAATCAACAAGACCCAAGATGGAACATATTCCTTGCCAATATGAAGCTGCATACTGGAGACAATCCCAATGACCAGACCAATCGTCAGTGACAGGAAGCCTAGAATGCCCACAGTCGTAATATCGGTATCTTGTAGCTTATTAAGCTTAAAGCGGTCTTTAACCTTGCGTACAATGTTCTGTGTTGCAAAGAGATAGGCCGTAAAGAGACTGACAATCTCCAACAAGAGGATCCAAGTAAATGGACGGTAAACATTGACAGTCGCTTTGACAGATGAAGAAGACTGAGCAACTGGATTAGATAGGAAGTCCAACAATACTTCATTAGGAACACCATTCTCATAGGCATTGTTAAGAACCTTGACAAAGGACTCCACAAAGTTGCCATTATCTTCCAATTCCTTATTGAATTGCCCCATCAAGCTTTCAGCATTCGCAGACAATTTCTCTGTCGTTCCTTGTGCATTTTCCAGCTCACGATTGAAGCTGCTGAAGATCTGGTTGACACTATCAGCTGCTTGCACATTGGTCTGTGAAGAAGACTTAACGCCAGAAGTCGAAGACAGCAAGGATGAGAATTCTGAATTCAGAGATGACAAATCGGTGTCTGTCTTTTTCAGTGCATCCGTAGAAGTTTCCCGAGAAGTTGAGATGCCTTTCAATTTCTCTCGTACATCTTTGTAAAGATTGAGCTGTTTATCAATCTCAGTTGCGAGTTCTGAATTGGTCCCTTTGACGTCTTCAATCTTGTTTTTTAAGTTATTAATCGTTTCATCCAAGGTTTCTTTAACGCCTTGACTCTTCCCATCGTCACTTTTAGACAAGCTATTTTGATAACTATCTAGATTCGAATTAATAGCATTTATCAAAAGGGTAGATAAAGATTCGGACATATCTTTATTTTTTAACTCATCAAAAGAATTATAAGCTTGGATTAAAGACATAACGTGTTGATAGGCAGAAGAAATCTCCTGTACTTTAGCTCCATATGCTGCTGCCGCTTTGTGCATCCTCTACATTCACCGGCGCACTTGCAACCTTAATACCATTCAGAGAAATATAAATTGAGCTGTCAACTGAAGTGGCTGCAGCATCATTAGCTACATTGAACTGCACATTAAAATTAGCGCCTTCAGCCAAATTAATTTCTTGCCCATTTGTTACTGTTTCGCCATTGTATGTAATAGTTTTAATTGTTACACCTGTTGGTGGAGTGACTGACAAAGTAGCCTTTCCAACCTGGCTATTAACTGGGCCGGCTGTAGAGCTAGCTGCTTTCTCTGCAGCTGCTGCCAGATTGTCTAACTCAGCACTTCCATTTCCTTGTGGTGTTCCAAATTGCGAAATGGTTGAATAATCAAGAGCAGGAACAGACAATCCGAATTTCACCTCTGTTGGTTGAGAAGCTGGCAAAGCTTTTACTGCTTCAGCTATTTGTGCCTTCAAAGAAGCATCGTAGCTTGTTATAGCATCTCCTAACACTGCGCTAAGAGTAATAGGCTTGCCTTCTTCAACACCATAGTAGGTCCTTAATTTATTATCAACAAAGTCCTTAATCTGTTGTTTATGGACATCTAATTGCCCACGTTCTGCTTTTAAGGCAGCTTCCAACTGCTCTAGTTGCTTGCTGACATTATCAGATTGATTTTGATTTGGCTGATTATTATTATCGTCTGAATCATCACTAGATTGTTTTTTGGCAAGTTCAAGCTGTGCAGTCAATTTTTGTTGCGATTCGCTCAAACTATTATAAAGCGTCTCAGTTTCATTTGCCAAAAGCTGACGATCCATCTCAATCAGCTGGGTCATAAATTCTTCATAACTAGTTTGGTCACTAACTCGCTGTTTGAGAAGACTATCAAATTCTTTCCATAAGTGGCCTGAGAATTATCCAAGTCATCGAAAGCCTTAGCATAAGTTTCCAGAGTCGTCTTCAGAGAGTTATTGGCTTCAACAGATGAAGCAGACATACTGACCAATGTTGGGAAGATATTCTTAGAGCCAATGGCAGACTCCAACAAGTTGGTTCGATAATTGCCAATATTGGTAATTTGCACCTCTGAACTAGCCTGCACATTTTGCTGAGCTGTGTACAGATTGCTCAAGATACTTGCCATATACATATCAACCAACTGGCTATTCAGATCCGCGATAATATCCTTAGCTAGATTATTGGCTTCATTTTCAATCTGCTGATTTCCCGCAGCATTGACCTTATAAGTAACGATTGTCCGATCAGCACTGATAGCATTGACATCTAGCACTTTCTCTGAAAAGTCACTTGGAATCGTCACGACCAGTTGATATTTCCCATTTTCCAGGCCAGCATCTGCAGCTCCACGCGTCACAATATACCAGTTTTGAGAGTCATCCCGTTCTAGATTTTTGACATAGCTAGCTCCAAGATTATACTCTTTCTTGTCAACCTTAACAGCCCGATCCTCATTGACAACCGCGACATTAAGCTTAGTTTTTTGGTCCGTTCTGAGCTTGCTATCTCTAGCACTGCTTGTATTCTTCTGCACTGCTACATTCAGCGTCACCACTGCTGCCAGCAAGGCGATGACTAAAACAACATTTCCTATATATTTAAATAATTTTTTATTTCCCATGGATACTTTTTCTTTTTTCTTCATTTATTTTTTACATAAGGAGCACTCAAAAAAGACACAGATAGCCCTAACATTCTAATTCAAATACTGATCCAGATTGTTAGAGCTTGTCTTGACATTGTAGCAGTTTTCTTATTTGATATGAAAGAAACCGCCATTTTTTCATTTTTAATCTTTACAAAAATAGGAAGGCTCTCGCCTTCCTAAAGCCGTTATAACAAAATTAGTGAATTTGTGCAGCGATATCTTGGTCAGTTTGCTCAACGATGTCAGCAACTTTAATCAACTGAGCATTGATATCTTGGAGCAATTGTGCAAATTCTTTGATTTTTGGAGACAATTCATTGAATTGTGCTTCAAAACTATCAAATGCAGAACCATCCCAGTTATCAGCAATAATTGCTTGTTCATTAGTCAATGTGGTCAAAACTTGAGTTACATTTTCAGAACCTTCAGTGTATCTGTTTGCAGATGTACGAAGTTCTTCTGGAGTTAATTTAATTTGTGCCATAGTTGTTTCTCCTTTAGCAAATTTATACAACAAAAACATTATATCAACAATCACTTTAGGTTTCAAGCTTTTAAAGATATTTTTCTAGAAAATATATTGACACATTGTCAACTAAATTCATTCAAAAACCTGATACTATAACATTTTGGCCTGTTAGATTCAAGACTTTAAAAACCCAATTTCTCAAAAATAAGCTGATAGTTTTCTTGGATTTGGTCTAGGCTAACAGTAATCTCCTCACGATTATAATTGTTCTTAACAGTCACCTGACCGCTTTCCACTTCGCTTTCGCCTAAGGTGATAAGAGTTTTGGCTTTAAAGATATCCGCGGATTTGAACTGAGCCTTGAGCTTGCGGTCTAGATAATCCCTTTCTGCCGCAAATCCTTGTGCGCGGAGAGCCTGCACTAACTCCAAAGCTCTGCCATTGGCACCAGTTCCTAAAACAGCTACATAAACATCCAGAGCGGTTTCAATCGGCAGCTCTACTCCTTGCTTGTCAAGTACGAGAAGCAAACGTTCTAAGCCCATACCAAAGCCAACACCTGGCGTTTCAGGGCCACCAAAGTAAGCCACCAGCCCATCATAACGGCCGCCAGCACAAATAGTCAGCTGACTGCCAGCCACCTCTGTCGTAAACTCGAAAATTGTGTGATTATAGTAGTCCAAGCCACGGACCATGTTGGTATTGATGACATAAGGAATCTGTAAGGTCTCTAGCATGGAACGAACGGCCGCAAAGTAGGTACTGCTCTCCTCATCCAGATAGTCCAGAATAGACGGAGCACCTTCTACAGCCGCCTTGTCCTCGGGCTCTTTAGAATCCAGCACGCGCAGCGGATTCTCCTCCAAGCGACGTTGGCTATCTGCTGATAGGCTAGGCTTCAGTGGAGTCAGATAATCAATCAAGGCCTGGCGGTAAGCAGCTCTGCTCTCAGGATTCCCCAGCGAGTTAAGCTCCAAGCTGACATTAGTAATACCAATATCCTTGAAAAATTGAGCAGCCATGGCAATCATTTCCACATCTGTAGCAGGGTTGCTAGAGCCAAAACACTCTGCTCCAATCTGGTGAAATTCCCGCAGGCGGCCAGCCTGAGGCCGCTCATAGCGGAACATAGAGCCCATATAGTAGACTTTGACAGGCTTTTGCACTTCAGGAGCAAAAAGCTTATTCTCCACATAAGAACGCACCACAGGTGCTGTCCCCTCTGGACGCAGAGTGATATGGCGGTCGCCCTTGTCATAAAAGTCATACATTTCCTTGGTCACGATGTCTGTCGTATCCCCGACCGAGCGGCTGATGACTTCATAATGCTCAAAAATCGGCGTGCGGATTTCGCCGTAATTGTATTTTTTAAATGTCTTGCGGGCAAAGTCTTCTACATACTGCCACTTGGCTGATTCCTGAGGAAGAATGTCCTGAGTTCCTTTAGGTTTTTGTAATTTCATCTTCTGACCTCCGCCTTCTTTAGTACTTATATTCTATCATAAGTCCGCCATTTTGAGGAGCCCGAAAGGGATTTTTCGTTTGGAAGAACTAAATACGTTTTCACGTTCCAAAATAGCTTGAAAAAAAGTCTGAATTGTGAGAAAATAAAAACAATTCAACTCAGATAGAAGGGGATAGCCATGAGAGACGATATCAAAATCAATGATCGAGCAGCTGCCATTCAGGATAAATTGGTGGAGAAGCTCGAGCGTATTTACGATCCGGATGTAGAGCTGGATGTCTATAACTTAGGGTTGATTTATGAAATCAACTTAGACGAAAACGGCCACTGCAAGGTTGTCATGACCTTTACCGATACAGCCTGCGACTGTGCTGAGAGCCTGCCCATCGCCATTATGGACTCTCTTAAGAAAATTGATGAGATTGAAAGTGCCTCTGTTGAGGTTACTTGGTCTCCTGCTTGGAAAATCACTCGTATCAGTCGCTTCGGCCGCATTGCCTTGGGGATCAGTCCTAGATAAGAAGATAATTAACTTATCAGCATTTAAAATAAAAACACCAAACCCGCTAGTTTTTCTAGCGGGTTCTTTTATCATATATAAGTATAAGCTATTTTTACCGGTTTCTTCTGGTTTCCAGAAGTCAGTAACAGCACCTTTAGCGGCAGAGGATACCATGTGAGCATATTTACCAAGTACCCCGCGACTATAAAGCGGTGGAATAGTCGTTTCTGCCTTACGTTTCGCCAGTTCTTCATCAGAGACCGCCATGGAAATTTCCTTGGTGTCTTGGTCAACCGTGACCATATCGCCTGTACGAAGATAGGCAATCGGGCCACCATCCTGGGCTTCTGGAGCAATGTGTCCGACAACCAAGCCGTAAGTACCGCCTGAGAAGCGACCATCGGTCAGAAGGGCTACCTTGTCTCCTTGACCTTTCCCTACGATGATAGAAGAAAGTGACAGCATTTCTGGCATACCAGGGCCACCCTTTGGTCCAACGTAGCGAACTACAACCACATCGCCATCGACCACTTCATCAGCCAGTACCGCATCAATAGCTGCTTCTTCTGAGTCAAAGACCTTAGCCGGTCCAACGTGACGGCGCACTTTAACACCAGAAACCTTGGCAACAGCACCATCTGGAGCCAGATTACCATGCAAGATAATCAGCGGACCGTCCGCACGTTTTGGATTTTCAAGCGGCATAATGACCTTTTGACCTGGTGTCAGGTCAGCAAATTCTGCCAGATTCTCTGCCACAGTCTTACCTGTACAAGTGATGCGATCACCATGCAGGAAGCCGTTCGCCAAGAGATATTTCATCACAGCCGGTACCCCACCAACCTCATAAAGGTCTTGGAAGACATACTGACCAGATGGTTTCAAGTCAGCCAAATGCGGCACCTGCTCTTGAATGACATTAAAGTCATCAAGCGTCAGCTCAACATTGGCCGCGTGCGCCATGGCCAGCAAGTGCAGGGTAGCATTAGTAGAACCACCCAGAGCCATGGTCACCGTGATTGCATCTTCAAAGGCTTCACGTGTCAAGATGTCAGACGGCTTCAGCCCCATTTTCAGCATTTTCACAACAGCACGACCAGCTGCTTCGATATCCTCTTGCTTGTCCTTAGACTCAGCAGGGTGAGAAGAAGAGCCTGGCAGGCTCATACCCAGAACTTCAATAGCCGTCGCCATAGTATTGGCCGTGTACATACCGCCACAGCCACCAGGGCCAGGGCAGGCATTACACTCAATGCGCCGCACTTCCTCAGCTGTCAAGTCACCATGATTCCATTTTCCGATTCCTTCAAAGACAGAAACCAAGTCAATGTCCTTGCCGTCCAGCTTCCCTGGTGCAATTGTTCCACCGTAGGCAAAGACAGCCGGAATATCCATGTTGGCAATGGCAATCATGGAGCCTGGCATATTTTTATCACAGCCCCCGATAGCTACGAAAGCATCCACATTATGCCCGCCCATGGCAGCCTCGATGGAGTCTGCGATGATATCGCGTGAGGTCAGAGAGAAGCGCATCCCTGGCGTTCCCATGGCAATCCCGTCCGCAACCGTAATAGTCCCGTACTGAACAGGCCAAGCGCCCTCTGCTTTGATACCTTCCTTGGCCAGCTTGCCCAAGTCATGCAAATGGATGTTACAGGGTGTATTTTCCGCCCAAGTGGAAATCACCCCAACAATAGGCGTTTCAAAATCTTTATCAGTCATCCCCGTCGCGCGAAGCATAGCACGGTTAGGAGATTTAACCATACTGTCATAAATCTTACTTCTGTGACGAATATCCTTATCTGTCATAGCTTTCCCTTTCATTACAGTAATCTTTGTGCTTTATTATACCACACTTAGACTGTATTTTACAGAGGAAAATTTTTAAATTTTCAGAAGATTAGGAAAATATAGAGGCGGATTTGAAACTTTTCCTATCAAGCAAAAAGAAGACAACTAGAAGCTCAGGGGTTTTTCAAAAAGAAGAAAAAAATCTGTCAAGTAACTTTACTTTACAAAAAAGTTTTGTTATACTGTTAAAGTTGATGAAAATCATCAAATTGAATCGAATTCATAAACTAAAAGGAGAAACAAACAATGGCAGTACCTGCACGTCGCACTTCCAAAGCGAAGAAAAACAAACGCCGCACTCACTACAAAGTGACAGCTCCAACTGTAACTTTTGACGAAACTACTGGTGACTACTCACGCTCTCACCGTGTATCCCTTAAAGGATACTACAAGGGCCGTAAGATCGCCAAAGCTGCTGCAGCAGAATAATAGAAGGGAGCTACCATGCGCGTAAATATTACACTTGAACACAAAGAATCTGGTGAACGCTTGTACCTTACTTCTAAAAACAAACGCAACACACCAGACCGTCTTCAATTGAAGAAATACTCACCAAAACTTCGCAAGCACGTTGTGTTTACAGAAGTGAAGTAAGCATTCAATACGAATCAATACAGAAGAAAAACGCTGATTTCAAGCGTTTTTTCTTTTTGCCAAATGCGATATATTGCACTGTATTTCAATTCAAACTCTACCTTTTTCTCTACCTTTTTTAGATAAATATATCATCTGGATATTGAAGTTAAGCCCTGCTATAATTTCGATGGCAGGGCTTTTTAATATTTGGTACACTACCTTCTTATCTATATTTTGATGGAGCTGAAGTTGACATCTACAAAGTTTAATGTTAAAATACATTCAAAAATATATTTGAATGAGGTGTTTTATGATTCAAAATATTGTTACTTCAATAATCCTGTATTCTGGGACAGCCGTAGACTTACTTATTATCCTAATGTTATTTTTTGCCAAAAGAAAAAGCAGAAAGGACATCATTAACATCTATTTAGGACAATTTCTAGGCTCTGTTAGTCTAATATTCCTAAGTTTGCTTTTTGCATTTGTCTTAAATTATATTCCTAGTAAAGAGATTTTAGGTTTACTCGGTTTGATTCCAATTTTCCTAGGCCTCAAAGTTTTGCTTTTAGGAGATTCTGATGGAGAAGCTATTGCAAAAGATGGTTTGCGAAAAGACAATAAAAACCTGATTTTTCTAGTCGCTATGATTACTTTTGCAAGTTGTGGCGCTGACAATATTGGTGTCTTTGTCCCATATTTTACCACCTTAAATTTAGCGAATTTGATAGTGACTTTACTTACTTTTTCTAGTCATGATTTATCTCTTGGTTTTTTCTGCCCAAAAATTAGCACAAGTCCCTTCTGTTGGAGAAACTTTGGAAAAATATAGCAGATGGTTTATTGCCGTTGTCTATTTAGGATTGGGGATGTATATCCTGATTGAAAACAACAGCTTTGACATGCTATGGGCTGTGTTAGGCTAGGAGAAAATATTATGAAAAAAGATAGTATCTGCCAAGTGAATGTTATAAATAAACAAAATGTTACAACCGCAACGAACTACCTTGAAAAGGAAAAAGTCCAAAAATCACTTCGCATTTTATCAAAGTTTACCGATAATAAACAGATAAATATCATCTTTTATCTCCTTGTTGTTGAAGAACTCTGTGTCTGCGATATAGCCTGTTTACTAAATCTCAGTATGGCATCTGCCTCCCACCATCTTCGTAAACTAGCCAATCAAAACATCTTGGACACTAGAAGAGATGGGAAAATTATATATTATTTTATAAAAGATGAGGAAATCAGAGATTTTTTTAATCAACTAGGATAACAACTATTTTTACTACTTTTCCATGATTATAGGGAGATTATATATGAAATTTTTTTGATGAAAATTACTCACAAGAAATACCTGCTCGTATCAAATGTTTAAGAAAAAAAGTATAATTTAAAAGCAAACCGACTTGGACTATAAAGAAATTATTTTCTAAGATATTACCAAGTTTGTTGATGATTTGTTTTACCACTGCTTCAGCTCTATTATATTTAGAGATTTAGAAACTGTAGATAGAAGTGAAATAATTGAGATAAAGAAAAGCCTTTGAAATCAGTATTTCAAAGGCTTTTTTTCTTTTATTCGTTCTTAAACAAAAAATCGATCTTCTGTTTTTATGAGATTCACAGTTTCTCTGATATCTAACTGATCCGTATAAAGGAAATGCTCCTGAGTAATATTTTTAGCTAGAAACTCTTTTCTAGATTTGATTGATAAGTCACCCGTTCTTTCTATTTCATTTCTGGATAGGTCCCTTTCTTTAAGCTTCTCTTCTTCTGCCAGCAATACACAGTATTTTAATCTTGTTTGTCTGGCCTTTAAAAAATCTGTAATTTTTTTGATTTGTTCCTCGAATATGACATAGTCTATGATGATAGTCATGCTTCTATTAAGTAAATTGCTGGTAAGACTAATGATATTGTCCCAGAATAAATCCATGTAGTAGCCATCGTCTTCCCAAGGTGCTACTAAGCCGCTTTTAACCATTAAATAAATCATGTCGCCTTCTATCATAGCACTCTTGTCAAAAGAATAGGCTAATTCTTTACTGACACTGCTTTTTCCAACACCTGGAGGACCCGAAATGATATAAACACAATTTTCCAACCTAATACCTCTATACTCTACATACTTGCTCATATTATAGCATTTTTTGGAAAAAGATAAAAACGATGATTCATATACAAATTGAATACTCTAAGCAGCAAACTGCCTAGAGTATTCTGGTTTATGTCACTAGCAGGTCTCGAAAAGAATTATGCCTCCTCTTTCTGTCTGAGTTCAAAGAGATCTTCCACTTTAAGGTTAAAAACTTGAGCAATTTTGAGAGCCATTTCCAGCGAAGGGTTGTAGCGGTTATTTTCCAAGTGCAGAATGGTCTCGCGCCGCATGCCGATGCGGTCGGCTAGCTCCTGCTGGGTCATGCCCATGGATTCGCGAACGGATTTGAGATTAGTGATAATCTTGCTTTCTTTGGCCATGGTTATCCTCTCCGCTCCAAGATAAGATAGACAACTGCAAAGATGCAAATCAAGGCAGCTATGCTAATAAAGATCTGGCCCATGTAGAGAGTGAGAGAACCCATGTACCCAATGATAACTGCTAGGATCATCAGTGCGCCTAGTATAAAGACAAACATCAAGCTAGCTGCCTTAGCTAAATTAGCATAAAAGCGTTCGTCTGGAGTTTCCTTGACATTTTTCAAAGAGAAAAAACCAAATACAATCGCTTCAATAACGAGGCCAACTCCCAAAATCCATTCCTTAATACTGGATCCTTCGCTTGGGGTCGCAACCCAAATTCCTACTGTATAAAAAATGGTTGCTGCAAACAAAAGCATCGTGTATAGCTTAGCAGACAAGTCAAAAATAGTCTTTCCCTTACCTTTCTGACTCTTATGAGGCCATGGTTTCATGTGCAACCAGCCCCAAATAGCTACAATCTGACCTAACACTGAAATACCGAGAATAATCAACTTGGGTCCCCAACTAAGATTGGAACCAAATAAAACAGTAAAATCAATAAAGAGAGCTGCGGCAATCATTGTAATGAGGCCACCCGTTTTTTGACTTTTTTTCATGATAGACTCCTTTCCTTATGTTAGAAATATTTAACACTCTTTATGTTATAAATATATCACACTTCAATTTGGAAAGCAAGAATTTATGTGCCAAGGTGGCAATTATTTTAAAAAATTCTATAATAAAAACCCTCGCCAGATAAATGAACTGCACCCCAAAAGTTAGACATAAAATCTAACGATTGGGGTGCTATTTTTATGAAATTGAGTTATGAAGACAAGGTTCAAATCTATGAGCTCATAAAACAAGGTTTAAGCTTTAACCAGCTTTCAAAAAGATTTGGTGTGGATGTTTCTGGACTAAGGTACATGATTCGCCTGATTGACAGGTATGGGTTAGCCATTGTCCAAAAAGGGAAGAATAGTTATTATTCTCCAGAACTGAAACAGGAGATAATAGATAAAGTTCTGATTGATGGGCAATCTCAGAAACAGACGTCCTTAGATTATGCCTTACCAGATTCTAGTATGATTTCAAGGTGGATTGCGCAATACAAGAAAAATGGCTATACTATTCTTGAGAAAAGAAGAGGGAGACCAATAAAGATGGGGTGTAAACCAAAGAAGACTTGGGAACAAATGACAGAGTTGGAACGACTCCAGAAAGAATTAGACTACCTTAGAGCGGAGAATGCGGTGCTAAAAAAGCTGAGAGAATACCGATTGAGGGACGAAGCAAAGCTCAAAGAGCAACAGAAATCATCCAAGAATTAATCGGTCAATTTTCCCTAGCGACTCTGCTGGAAATCCTTGATTTATCACGGTCAACCTATTACTATCAAGTCAAGCGACTAGCTGCTCAAGAAGATCAGGACATGGTCTTAAAGGAGCTCATTCAAGGCATCTATGATGAACATCATGGCAATTATGGCTATCGTCGCATCCATCTGGAACTAAGAAATCGTGGTTTTATCGTCAATCACAAAAAAATACAACGTTTGATGAAGAGGTTAGGCTTAAAAGCCCGTATCCGCCGCAAACGCAAGTATTCATCATACAGAGGGGAAATAGGTAAAAAGGCTGATAACCTCATCAACCGTCAGTTCAGTGCATCTAAACCTTATGAGAAGTGTTATACTGATGTGACAGAGTTTGCTTTAGCAGAAGGAAAACTCTACTTGTCCCCTGTGTTGGATGGTTACAACAGCGAGATTATTGACTTCACTGTGTCACGTTCACCAGATTTGAAACAAGTTCAGACCATGCTTGAGAAGGTCTTTCCAGCTAAATCATATAGTGGAACAATCCTTCACAGTGACCAAGGCTGGCAATATCAGCACCAATCTTATCATCATTTTTTAGAGAACAAGGGCATTCGTCCATCCATGTCACGTAAAGGGAACAGTCCTGATAACGGAATGATGGAATCTTTCTTTGGGATACTTAAATCTGAGATGTTTTATGGTCTTGAGACATCATATCAGTCCCTGGATGAGCTTGAGCAAGCTATTGCGGATTATATTTTTTATTACAACAACAAACGAATTAAGACAAAACTAAAAGGACTTAGCCCTGTTCAATACAGAACTAAATCCTTTGGATAAATTAATTGTCTAACTTTTGGGGGTCAGTACAAAATAACTAGCAAGAGCTTGTGTTTCTATTGACTATTCATAGAGTAGCAAAGTCCCTTATTCCATCTCTCTGAGATAGTTCAAAGCTTCGTTGAAGGTTTTGACAGGGACGATTTTCATTTTACTCTTGATTTTGATAGAAGCACGAAGTGCCTCATGGTAGTTAGAGCGCAGCTTGGGATTGTACTGGGCAATATCGGCGTCAATAGTATCATCAGGAACAAAGAAATCTCCGCACCTGCCTTATCAGCAGCCATGACCTTCATCTCTATCCCGCCAATCCGGCCAACATTTCCCTTGTGGTCAATCGTTCCAGTACCAGCAATAGCTTTTCCTTTGGTAATGTCTTCAGACACGAGCTGATTGTACAGCTCCAGACTGAACATGAGTCCACCAGAAGGACCTGCTACACCGTTGCTCTTAAACTCCGTCAGAGGATTCATGGCAACACTGGCTTTAGAACCCAATGCAATCCCTAAACCAGGCTTACCAGTTGTCTCATCCACAATCACAGGACCGCTAGCCAAACCGATTACACCATTACGGCTGTACTCAATTGATACCACATCGCCAACTGGCCGCTGTTCCATCTGATCGACAATGTCGTATGGACTAGTGTAACTCTGATTGTCAATCTTTAAAATCACATCGCCTTTCTGCAGCTCCTGAGCTAACGGCGTCTCTTGGCTGACAGCATCCACAAAAATCTCTTTATGTCTAATCTCAACAGTACGACCAGCTGCTTGATAAGCTACCTGCAAGGCATTGAGATGGGAAGACCCCATAGTGCTGTTCTCTCGCTCTTCCCGTCCCTTCTCCTTATCAAAATAGTTTTCAGGTACAGAGACATACTCTGTTTCTAGCCTGTAATTAGGCAGCAAAGTCAAAAAGAGACTGAACACCCGGGCATCGGAAACACCGACAGCCATGACATAGATTTGACCTTTTCCTTGACTAGTTCCTCCTTGAACTTGGACAAAGTCTTTGGCATTCAAAGCCGGTCTCAAGGTCTCCACTTGATAAGGTAGGGGGATAAAGCCAATCCCAGTTAACACCAAAGCTGTTATTAAAATTCTTGTTACTGATTTCATATCCTTCCTCTTGTTTCTATAAAGTATTGTCTGGACTTTCGACTTCCTGAATTAATCACCAAAATCCACCACCTCTGTGTCATTTTCCATCAGGGCGTTGGCAAAAACTGTCCGAACAACCAGAACAAATACACAGTAAAAGCTACTGAAAACTAGGACAGGAATCATCTGAATCAGGCCAAGTAAATCATCCAGTTCCCCCAGCAAGGGACCAATATACTGCCTTATCAGATCCATCAGGATATGAGTGCCCAGCCCAATCAGCCCACCAAAAGAAGCTAGAAAAAAGCTGAGCAGAACATAACGACCCCTGCGCTCCTTCATCAGTAGAACTGACTTTCTCAAACAGCCATAAAAAGAAAGCGGCTTGGCCAGATTGTCTCTGGAGCTAGTATCCTGAATGATATAGGACAGCAAAAAGAAGTGCGAGTCAATCAGATAAGTGAAGAGCAGGTAAAAGACCATGAACAAGAAAGGAAAAAGAAACTGGAAAATCACAATGGCCTCTGGACTTACTGCCCTCCGATAAAAGGCAAAGAGACTAGCCACCCCAAGATTGATGCCGATTGCCGACCAACCCATGTATAGAATCAGAACCTGAACTGCACTGACAATGAAGGAATAAAAGAGGCGAGTAAGCAAGCCATCTGAGATACTGTACCAAACCGCATAGCCAAAATAGAGCTTAACCATCTGCGGATTTCGTATCACTGTCAAGGCAAATTTATTGGTATAAGCAAAACTGAAGGCAATTATAAAAGCTAAACAAGTCAAGACTAAAATGGATCGGTAAGACCAACTCGAAACCAGCGGAAAAAGAAACCAAGCCAGTGTCGCAAGCGGAATTCCGACTAGCAAAAGGCCTTTCAGCCAAACAAAATAATATTCTGTAACAAAAACCCAAGATTCTCTGAAAACCCTTGTTACTTTTACATCATTCATCGTTCATTATCCTAAATCCTAAAACCCTTTCTAATTTTTTCATAAATATTAATCTCCAAAATTAACTATTTCCCGATCATAAGACATCAGGATATCGGCCATAACCGAGCGGGCTGCCAAGGTATAAATCAGCAAAAAGCCATTTATCATACTAACAATCATTCCCACAACATTAGACACGCCATCGCCAAAAAGTAAACTCAAAACTTCTATTAGACCCAATACTACAGGAATAAGCTTTAAGACAAGCTCTACCAGTAAGTAACGCCCTCTCTGACCATTCATACGAGAAAAGGACTTGCTCAAGCAGCTAAAAGCCGACAGAGGACGCAAGAGGTTATCAGAAGAGTTGGTATCCTGAATAATATAGGGCAATAAGAAGAAGTGAGAGGCTACAAAATAGCTGTAAAATAAATGTAATAACAAGTTAAACATTGGTGCTATCAAAAACATCAGAAAGAGTATACTTGTCATTTTTTCTTGATTATTTACAGCCCAAATAGCCAAAGCATGCCAGATTTCCCGAACATTTGAACCAGGCACCCACATATGTTTCAAGTATACAAAAAGAAGTAACATAGCCAAAACAAACATGAAGACATAAATAGACACAGAAAGCAAACGCCCAAAAAAGCCGTCAGAAATGCTGTAGCCAACAGCTCTCCAGAAGTTTCTTCGCACCATCTGCGGATTACGAACCATGGTCAAGGAAAACTTATGGATATACGCAATCATAAAAGAGCACAGAAATCCAAAGAAAATCATACTTGGAACAAATGAAGAAGTAAATGGAGAAAAAAATAGAATTAATAGTGCCAGAATAAAAAATGGCAGTTGAATGATAGCAAGCCCTGCTGTCCATACAAAAAAGTAATCAACAGTCAGTCCCCAGGCTTCCTTTAACACATCGCTTACGTCAAACTTTTTTTTCATAAATCCCCTAATTAAGTCATTTTTCGCCAGAAAAGACGATGTAGATGTCACAGAAGCAATTTTTTTGTCTAGTCCCGAGAGGATGATGATTAAGAACTTTTTAGAGCTCCAGAGAGCAGCAAAAACTCCATCACTCGCCTCATCAAGAAATTCTTTCTATAATAAAGCAAGCTGAGACACGATTGTCCCAGCCTCTTTAACCTTTTTTCAAAAAATTTCGAATACGAATCATAATCTTGCTTGACCAAGTTTTATCAGATGCGTATCTTACATTGATAGCAGCCATGCTCTTACCATTGTAGAACTGACCGCCAGGCTTGAGATAGTGCTCGCTGAGATAGCGGGCAACGGTATCTATACCATCGTCAAATGTTGCGAAATTTCCTGCACTGGAAAAGGGACTGGAGTCATAAGCCATGAAACCAAACAAGTTGTGCTTGGCCTGAGCAATCTGACTGCGGCCGTAATCCGATTCGTGAATAGCCAGCCCTACGAGAAAAATTGCATTAACTCCATGATCTTTCTCTGCTTTTTTGAAAGCTTTTCCCAATCCAGCCATCGGCGTGCCAGCCAAACGACTATCAATGAAATCGGCTGACACTGTGCTTGGCACTGTTACATCTTCTGAAAAGACGACTGCTCCTGTTTTCTTGGCCTGAAACTGATCTGACACCTGCACTAAAGACGGATCCAGACTGGCCTTTTTCATTTTGCCGCTAGGGCGGCTGACAGGCTGCACACTGCCTAAAAAGGACAGTAGCTGTCGCTAATGCTATGATAACTTTTTTTCTTCCTAAACATTTTTTCTATCCATTTCTATTGTCGCTTTTGGTTTCCTAGATTCCTCCCCAGAAATATAGGATGACCGCCATGATACTCATAGCAGGACCAAAAGGGACTTCTTCTTTCAACTTAAATTTGAATTTCTTAAAGATGGTTGCGATTAAGAGAATAGCTCCAGCCACAAAGAAAGAACCATATCCCAAAATCAGCGTATTCAAGGGGCTAAACCAACTGCTCAGGGCAGCTAAGTAGAGAATATCCCCCATCCCGAAAGCTTCTTTCTTGTAATAAGCCTTGGCTCCAAAATAAATGAGAGAGTAGAGACCAGCACCGACTAGTAGCGAAAGGAGCAGTTCCCAATTGAACTCATTGGTAAAAAACGTAACAACCATACGTCCCAGCCAGAAAACCAGCAGAACCGAGTCCGAGATGTACTGAGTATCAAAATCGATATAACCGATAATGAGGCAAAGCGACACCAAGAGACAGGCTGAAACAACCATCCATGGCCCCTGATCCTGAAAGATCAGATAAGAAGCCAACCAGAGCAGACCCGTCAGGAGCTCCACAATGAGATAGCGCGGTGAAATCGGCTCCTTGCAGTGCTTGCATTTAAAGCCCTGCATGATAATCGACACAACCGGAATCAGCTCCACCGAAGTCAAGACATGGCCACAGGACGGACACATAGACCGACCTTTGGCAATACTCTTTTCCAGCGGAACACGGTAGATGACGACATTGAAAAAGCTCCCAAATACGACACCTAATATAAATACTAAACTTGCAATCATAATTTTTCCCTTTTTATACTCTTTGAAAATCTCAGATGACGTTGTCAAACTTAGACTTCCCTTGAGTATCACTTAGATGCCAGAATAATGGACACTTGCCCCTCCTCCAAACTTAATGAAAATACCATATCTGTTTCTGTATTGTTTTGAATGGTCAATTCGGTCAAACCTTCAGCCGGCGTTCCGATGTTGAAATACTGTCCTCGATAGGAAATAACATTGGTCCGTGAAAAGGCTAGCTGCTGAATGGCATCTATAATCTGCTCAGCACCCTGACCGTAAACTTCTTTATTATCCTTGTCCTTGACCGGCAGGTAGCCGGACTCTGCATTCAAAGCGCCCAGCAACTCTGAGATAGACTTGGTCTCACCAGGAGCCAAGTAAACATTCTGCAGCTTGTAAAAGGCTGTCTTCATGTTTTGAGCTTGGGCAGCGTTGGTCGGCAGTGGTACTTCCTTACGCTCAATAAAGTGCGTATATTGGCTCAGAAGCTCACTCTGATCTTCTGCTTCGACAGGCGTACTCTCAACCTTGACATCATCAAATTTACCAGTCTTGGCAATCTCCTCAGATGCTTGGATAAAAGCAGCAGGGTCAATCTTATAGCCATTAGACTTGTCTCCCACCTTTACATTAGACTCGCCGTCCATGACCAGATGATTGGTCGTTGGAAGCTGACTGAGAACATCAGGATGGGCAGCTAAGACATCGTTTAAAGGTCTAAGCCAAAAAAGACGGTTAGGATAGATAGAAATCAGGAGGTTTTCCTTGGTATCGAAAAACGGTGTAAACTTATCCCAGACTGTCTTGGCCGAGATATTATCCAGCCGCTTAAGCTCTTCTTCTGTGAAATAGCTCAGTCCTAAAAAGCGCATATCTACAGAGAAGTGTTGCCCCGTAGACAACTGAAATGTCGCCTTATAGGGCAGTTCTCTGTAAACTTCAATCTCAGCTTCGCTCCGAGAGCGGACCTTCATAGAGGGACGGCCATTGATACTCAGGTCAATCGTTGGATTAAAGACAAAAATGACATAAATAAACTACCCAGCAGAAAGGCAGCAAGTGTCGCTGCTGGAAGTAGTTTTTGATATTTTGATGAAACCTTTCTTTTTCTTCTTGACATGAATCTCATCCCAACCTTATACTACGCATTCAGCTAAGCGGATAAGGAATTTACGGTCGATACGGCGAAGAAAATCAATGATGTCATCAGAAACAGTATCTCCGGCATTCAGGATAACTCCTCCATCTGCATTAATAAGGTCTTTTTGCAGTGTTTTTCCTACCAGAAGACGTTTTTGCTGATCGATAAAGTCGTTAACAGCTTTCTTTGCTGCAGAGTCTTCCTCAGCAACTGGCGCTGTGCTGATAGTTGTTTCAACTTCCTCAGCAGGGGCTGCCAATACTTCTTCCAAAGCAGCATCCAGACTCAGTGCTGCATCTGTTTCATCAACTTCTTCTTCAGTTGGAGCTGTCTTTTCTTGTACCAAGTCTTGGATTTCTGACTCTTCTGCTGTCTCTACGACTGCTTCAGAAAACTCCAAGTCAGAAGCAGCAGCTCCCAGACCTACAGCAGCCAAGGCCTCTGTCAAATCTGTCGCAGCTTCTTCTTTTACATCTGCTTTTTCATCTACAACTGGCTCGAATACAGGTGCTTCAGCAACTACTTCCTCAATTTTTTCGGCAGGTTTTGCAGCTTCAGTCTCATGGAGCAGATCTGCTGCAGCCAGACGGCCCATCTCTACATCTGCTTCAAGATGAGGAGCTGTCTTTTTTTCATCATTGAGGATGATGTACTCTTTACCAATCATCAAGATGCGTGATTTAGGAATCTGAATTTCCTCGCTGGCATCTTCAGAATTAACCACCAAGTAGCCAATTTCATTCTTTTCGTCAATGTGATAGTCAACAACAGTTCCCACCTTGTTTCCATCAATTGTAATGACGATTTCGTCAAAGACGCTACCCTGCTTGTCGTTCAAGACCTTCAGGTCAGCTTCTTGCAGCTCTTGAAAGACTGAGCTGTTTTCTACCATGACCGCAAAGTCACCGATGCCTTGGATGTTCTTGCTAGAAAGCAAGGCAAAAGGCTGTTCAGATTGTTTTGACTTAATGACAAAAGTCAGATTGACCCCCTCATCAACAAAGACTTCATGGACTTCACCCAGTCCCATCCCTTTTTCAATCTCAATGACAACGGTCCCTGTGATTGTTTTACAACTTTTCATAATTTCCCCTAAAACCCTTCTAATTGATTACTATCAATTGTATGTTTATATAGTATTAATTTCCCGATTTTGTCCAGCATGTTGAACGCTTCTTGACGAAGATTCTGATCTGAGCTGCCTTGGACAATCTCTTTCAGGTAGCTCTCAGCTTCTTGAACTGCATTAGAAGCCAATAATTCCTGACTTTCCAGTAGAAGGAATTGGAAATAGACTTCTTTATCTCCCGCAGTTGTTGTAGCTGGTCTTGCTTCCGCTGCTTCCTCAGCTTTGAGGATGTCAGTGATTTTCTGAAGCAAATCTTCTTCTGTCTCATCTGCAGCTGGAGAGACTGAAGCAGCCTTGACTTGTGCCTCCTCAGCTTTGAGGATGTCAGTGATGCCCTTGAGCAGGTCTTCTTCTGTCTCATCTGCAACTGCTTCTTGAACAGGCCCAGCCTGTGTCCAAAGAGTGTCTTCATAAACTGATTGAACAACTGCTGGTTCAGCAACTTCTTCAAATTCAAACGTTTCAGCTGCAGGTTCGAAGTTGCTTTCTTCCTCCCAAGTTTCTGCCACTTCAGCAGTCAAATCTTCCTCTTCAGCCCCAAGCAAATCATGCTGAATCTGGCTGAGAATGTCTTGATATCCCTGAATATCAGCGCGATCACGACTAACCATAGACTCTTCAGTAGCAGAAAATTCTGGCTCTGAAGCAGCTTGACTGAAGGCTGAATCCATCTTAACTTGTGGCTCGGTTTTCTCCTCAGCAAAGAAAGAGAGATTCTAAGCTGTTTGCTGCTTTTGACTCTTCTGCTCTAACTGGTTTGATATCTCCCGTAGCAGCAAAAACATCTTCCAGGCTGTTGCCTCCTGCTTCTTCTGCCACCGGCTGCTGAGCTTGTTCTTGCTCAGTGAAGAATTCTTCCTCATCCTGAGAAACAACACCTGTCACCTCAGCCGCCTGCGGTCTGAAGTTGCCATAGCTAGACTCCGTATAGGACATCGGTCTAATCTTAGACAGAACAGCTGTTTCAAAGGCTGGATCATCTATATCTGTATAGCCTTGATTGCCGGCTGCATTTGCTTCCGTAGGCTGAATCAGAGAGTTGGCCACCTTAATCTTGGTAGAACCCTTGCGGTGATGAAGCAGAGACTGCAAAAATTCATCATTGGCTTTGTGAGCTGTGGTCCATACCCACCATGCCGACCTCAGCTGCCGCTAGCTGACTGTTTGGCTCGTATTCTCCAAAGGCAGGAGCTGTAGCCAAGTTATCAACAGGGTAGAGAGGCTTTACTTTCTCAAATCTTGTCATATCCTTTTTGATAGAACGGTCTGCTAGGGTGCGACCAGAAGCAGATACTTTCTGCCTTACCGGACTTTCCTCAGCCTGAACCCTTTCTTTACTTTCCTTTCTCATCCTGCCGGTTGAAGCATTGGAAAAGTTCAAATCTCTAGCGGATGACAAGCTTGCTTCCTTAGCTTCCACTTTCTTCCGCGAGCTCTTAGCATGCTTTTGGCTTCTGCTTCGCGTAGAAGCAGTTGCTTTTTTCTTGACCGGAGCTAGCTCCTGTGAAAAGAGCAGCACCATATAGACAGCCAAGGCCAAGGCACAGAGTCCAACAAAGGCTATGCCGGGAACTTGTTGAAAGAGGAATGGAGCACCAATCGCAAATAGCATGACCCATACTACGAGAAAAAGGCGCTTTATTAAAGAAATCCTAGAAACAAATAAAATGCTAATCGTATGCAGCGCTATAAGCCCTGCTCCAAAAGGTAAAAAATATGCCATTTGAGTATTTTCGACACCCCCCACTTTCTAAATGATATTAAACTTTTTCAATGCAAAACCAGTCTTGATTTTGTTTTTCCATAAACTCCATTAAAACCCAAAATAGACTCGGGCGTCTATTCTGAGTTTGCTTGTATTATACTTCAAATATCTCTATGTTTTAGTTTACTATAAATGCACCGTGAATACTAGTCTAATAACTTGGTTTTTAGCATTTTTTTAAGAAAAATTTACACATGCTCTTGAAATTTTAAACCATAGACTTATTTGGTATTTTTTCAAAGTATTTTAGCTAACTACCAAGTTGTTCACAGATAGGTTATCCAGTTTCATAGTCGTTTCAGGGCTTTCTCCGCTCGGAGTTTCGAAGTAGTAACCCACAATGGTCATTGGATAGCTGAATCCTGGAATGTTTTCAGGATCGAAGCTAACTTCGCGCCAGCCAGTCCAGCTGTTGGGACGAATGACGTGAAGGTAAATCTTCTGCCCGCTGGCATTCTTGACAATCAGGCCAATCTTGCCCTGCCATTGATTAGACAGAGATAGAGAGAAGCTGATAGCATCCGGCTTATTGTTCAAGGATACATACGGTGCTGCAAATTCCATTTCATACATGGTAGAAGACTTGGTTGCTGGAATCTTAACCACATTGGAACCTGAACCCTCTAAGAAGTCCGTATTGTCAACTGTCACATCGTACTGATTGCTGCCGCCTGACTGAGTCAGCTTCAGTGGTGATTCGAAGCGGTAGATAGTTGATGAATTGTAATAAGCTGACAGACCATCATTTCGACTAGACTGAGTGCTAAGCTGCTCCAGATAAGACGGAGCCAGATTGGTACTGCTGTTAGCATTCGCGCTGCTTGTTGTATTGGTTGTTGCGGCCCCCAAACTGCCCTTATTGCCAGTTGCATCAGTGCCGCCACCAGCTGTCGTTACAGATATAGAACCTGCCTGCCACGTTGGAATGGCAAATGGAGACTGCCAGTTAGCAAACTGAATCGGTGTCTTATCGACATTGCTCTCCAGAGTCACATAGCGCTCAACGTCTTTAACCTGATAGAAACGCAGCTTGATTTTACCGCTGGTTAGATCAGGGTTCTTGTTTTCCTCCGTGCTAGACAGGCTTTTCTTTCCGCCCAATTCCAGCTCACTGGAAACGATTTTTTGTTGATTGCCATCAATCAATTCCAACAATTTCAGAACCTGTGTATAAGTTCCTTCGAACTCAATGTCCGCTGTCATCTGCGTGATGTTAGTATTATTGGCCGTTCCGTTCCCTGGTGTCGCTGTGTTAGCTGCAGTTGTTGTTGCGGTATTGGCATCTGATGAAGAGCTGCTGCTAGATGAAGATGAGGACGATGTACCAGACGAGCTAGAGGTCGTACTGGATGAAGAAGACGTCTCACTCGAGCTTGAACTGCCAGTCGTACCAGAAGAGTTGGAGTTTTGCCCCTTGGACGAAGTCGCAGCCAATCCCTCCTGCTGGAGTTCCAACTCTGTGCTCTCAGTGTAGTTGACAGACTTGAATTTAATACCGCTTTCGTTGACCAACTTGTCAATCAAGAAGATGAACTCCCCTTGATTGGTCGTACCATAGTATTTCTTAGCCTGATCCAGAGTCTTAGCATTCAAAGTTTGGAGCTGCTTGGTAAGAGACTTCCTCTGACTAATCTTGGCATTCTTACCTTCCAACTCTGTCGAGATAGTTGCATGCTCTTCAGCTAACTGCGCCATCCGTGTATAAGAATTTGTTACCAGATACCCTCCACCAGCAAGTACCGCTACTCCTCCGACACAGGCCAACAATTTCTTGTCACGCTCATTTAAATTACTCAGGATTTTTTTCTTTTCTTTCTCATTTTTGCTCTTCATTGAAATCTACATCCTTCGTCAAAATTTTAATGTTAAACTTGTACACTGTATTGTTATCCTTTTCTTCGCGAGTAATGTTATCCACAAAAATATGGTTAAACTTCTCAGACTTACGAAGCTCTTCCTCGAACTTAGCGATGGAAAGATGCTCTTGAGACGAACCATTGATTTCTACATTGTCGTTATTAATCTTGATATCGTCAAAGACCAGGTTCCGTGTCACGTTTTTATTAAGGAAGTCCATAAAGGCTTTGTTTACTCGGTGCAGGCGGCGGAAGTCGCCTTCCAGGCTGGTAAAGAGAAGCTCGTCATTCTTGACCGTAACAATCTTATCTTCAGTCTCAGAGACTGCCTTCAGCTCTTGAGCCATTTCTGGACTCTTGAGTGTCTGCTCCGCTCGGTCAATCTCGCCTTGGAGGTGCATAGCGCTAAACTGGAAGAAGCCAATCAGCACAATCATAATCGCTACAATCCCAGCAAAAGCGGAAATAGCAGCAAGTTTTAGTGGACTGGTTTTAGCCGGTGCCACATGATATTTTGAAAAGTAGTTTAAATCTCTCCGCATTAGTTTGCTCTCCTAATCAACATGGCTGTAGCTGGAATGAACTCCGCATTAAACTCAGCAGAACCTTCCCACAGTACATTCTCATAATCTACATTATCAATTGAGATGAATTCCCGATTCATGCTCTGCTTCAGAATAGCTGCCAACTGCCAGCAAATGTCCTGGTCACCAAAGACGTAGAAGCTGTCAATGTTGAGGCCAGTTGACCCGCTAAAGAAGTTTTCAGTATTGAGAATGTGGTTCTTCGCATCAGCCACCCACTCATCCAAGGCCCTCTTCAAGAGACCTGTATCCAGATCATCTGAAGCCACTGCTGGAAGCTTCTGCAGCAGACTAGCGTCGTCTGCATAGCTTAGGATGTCCTTGTAGCCACGGTTGAGATAGTTACTAGTCACAAACTTTCCTTCTGAGTAGAGATAGACACCGATGAAACTCTTGCTCAGATGTACCATGCCGACATTTTCCTTGGTCAGCTTCTTAGCACGATTGTTAACCGCCTGAACGCGTTCCAGCCATTTTTCAAAGGTATTAGACTGAAGGTCAAAGACATAAGGTGTCAGCTTCAGATTATTAGCCAAGCCCAGATATTGCTCTACCACGCCTTTTGGCACAGCATAGACCATGAGTGAGCGAGTATCTTCATCAAGCGGAAAAGCTGAATTAGACTCTTGCTCTTGGAATTGAATAACATAGGAAGTCGGATCAATATCCAGGTATTGCTGGAGCTCGTAAGATACCAAGCCCTCAATATCCTCATCATTCTGCACACTAGCTGCCACATCAACCGAACGGGCGATGATATTGGTATTGCCAAGTGCAAAGAATGCATACTTAGCTGTGATCGCATGCTGCTCCATCAGGTCGCTGATAATATTTTTGAGAGTAATCGGGTCGATAATCTCACTATTCAGTACAACACCTTCTGGCAGATTGGCAGATGCCATCTTGATAATCTCCAGCTCATTGCGCTTCTGTCTGGCAACAACCAGAAAGACTGATTCGTCAGTGAAGTCAATAGCCATCAGATTGCCCTTGATTGGCTTGCCAAACATCGTGTAAGGTGCATGCATTCTAGTGACCGGTTGGCTCGGCGCACCACTGCCTTTCTTAGCAAAGAGCGAACGATTACCAGACTTAGCAGGCATGTCATCGCTGCCACTATTCTTAGAAAAGAGCGGCTTGTTGAGCTTGGTTAAGAAGCTCCCTTTGCCGTTGACTTTTCCTCATCGTCAAAGTCTTCTTGACGATCTGACTTGATCTGAACTCCTTGAATAGATAAGTGTTCTTTATGTTTCCCTTTTGATGAGAAGAGCGGTTTATTTAATTTTCCTAAAAATGAGCCTTTTTTCTCATTGTCTTCTTCGTCCAGAGCTCTTCTGCGCCCCTTGGACGAAAACATATTTTTTGCCATAATCTCCTAATCTCCCTTATTTTTCCTAAAAACTATTTCCCTATTGGCTCGCCTTATACTTATCGCGGAAGTATTCAGCAAGTTTTTGTATATTGCTGTTATTCAGACTTTCAGTATAAACTGCAAACTCATTAATATAAGTATTGCCACCAAAGATAATCTGACCACTACTAATATTATGCGTCGTTCTGTTTCTGGTCAGCGAAACTGTTTTATTATAGACTGATTGTCCATTGATAAAAATTTCAATCCCTAAAGAGCCATTCTTCGCAGCACTACGCACTTGTATAGAATTATCATTACTATAGTCTAACTTAACATTTTGTATATATTCCTGACCACCGTTATTAGCTGTAGTTGTATCTACTGTTTTTATAGCAATTCTACCATCGTTTTCCAGATTAATCCCCCAAGTTAGTGTATCATCTAGTTTATAGGTTAGAAGCGGTCCGGTCTGCTGACGATTCCCAATCAATACAGAGGTTGTATAGCCATTATTAAAATTATGATTACTAAACTGCATCGTACGGCCATCAAGTGCTATTAACTGTCGAGTCTGGTTAATTGCAGGCTCTTTATAATTCAGAACAGGGATAGTCGCACCATAAGCAACATCATTAAAATAATCTCTTACTTCTGTATTAGTATGTGACTGATTATCAGTTGGTATAAGCGAGGTAGTATTCCCATTCTTTAACAGAGCCAAGTCAGCATCCGTATGAAGACGCAAGTTTTGTGTAACTGGCAGACCCATAATCCAGATACGGTCAGCTTCCTGATAATTTCCTACCCGTCCATAAGAGTTAATGGCTCGAGCAGCAAAAGTCAGGTACTTCCCTCTCATATCATCTGTAATATGTATCCCGGTTTCTAACTTTGATAATTGTTTAAAATCTGTCGGCATTTCTGGAAAAAGCGTCTGAGATATAGTGCCGTCACCTTTTTGGCCTATCGTTCCCACTGGGACAATGCCAGACACCCCTTGTCCTATAGCACGATCACTTAGAAACCATCCAGATTCTGTGTAAATCCTAGTTTTACTCTTTTTCTTACTATCAGCTATATCTACTTTGCCGCCGGGAGTCGTTATCCCCATACCAGCATAATAATACCTTTTCCCATTAGGGATAGTAACCTTCATATCAGGAAGTCCCAGCGGGGTTTCGATTGCATTAGCAGCAAAAAGATGGATTTTTTTGATTCTATCATTATAAGACAGATTTGTACCTTTTACATCAATACTCTGCTTGGTTCCATTACCGATTTGGTAAGTAAAGGTTTCAACATCTGTTCCTGTACCTTCGTGTTTCTTGCTTTCAGCCAGTTGTTTCTCGAAAGACTCCTGAATATCAAAGTTGATAGCATTCTGACTTCGCTGACGGAGAATATTATTAAAACTCCCAGAAAAGAAGGTCAAGAACCCTGCCGCAATAACTCCAATCAGAATCAGAGAAACCAAGACTTCGACCAGTGTAATCCCTCTGTGTCTCTTAATCTTTTCATCTCTGCTCCCTTCTACGGCCCTGATACAAACCACAAATCCTGTTGAATCTGCTTTTTAATGTCAGAAAAGGTCTTTTGCAAAGCTTCTTCATTCGTAGCTGATACATATTTAGTCTCCATACCACCCTCGCCAATCCTATCTGTCAAGCTTTGACCATAAGCGATTTCGTGGTTCACACCAGAAAAACCAATCACATTGACCCGCTTAACACCAAGGCCAAATTTTTTAGACACTTCTCCAGCATAAGCAATAGAGTTTTCACGCGTTATGGAGTCTCTAGAATACAAATCATAACCCAGACGACTGTACTCATACCCTAAAGTTGGGGACAGATCATAAATAGGATTGTTAAAAGTTACACGACCAGCTCCCTGGCTAAGATCTACTCTATTGCCAGCGTACAAGGCCCTTGAATCTACTAAATAAGCATTAGGTATGCCATCTGTCAATAGAACTATATATTTAAGCTGAGCTGGTTGAGACTGCAGACTAATCATCCCATAGCGAAGTCCGTCCCCTGGATTTGTAACACCATCCGGTTTTAAATTTTCACTTTTAGTTATGGTGTTTATAATAGTATTTGTACCGTTATCTAAATTAGAAAAATTTTGTTGAATATATTTTGCTGAAGTAGAGAAGCCCACTAAGTTCACACTAATATTCCCAATTTCCGCAAGGTCCTTGATCATGATTACGGATTTCTTTCGTAGAATATCCATACGACTCTCATTACCAGTTTTTTTAACATTTCTTCCCAGCAAATCCCAATCCATGGAACCAGATGTATCAAAAACAAAAGAAACGGCAATATTCATCTGCCCTTGAATAGGATCAGTTCGATAAGCAATAGCAATCCCTTTCTTGCCTTTAGCAACTTTAGAGAAAACCTGCTTAGTATTAAGAGCTGATATAGCTGTATCAATAGACAACTTATTGTTAGTATCTGGATATTTACCAGACAGGTTATAACTAATCAAGCGATTGTCCTGATAGGCACCTTCTGTCTTAAATTCCAAGTCCAACTTCATATTATAGAGAGATTTGGTTCCCAGCTCGCTGACATCCCAGTCCTGTTTTTGCTTATTCCATACATAGTTCATGACCTTCTTGCCATCCGCAGATAGGCCGATATAACTCCATTCTCTGGTTAGTCCTTGCTTGGAACCTTTGAACTTGGAATCATCCAAGATAAAGATTGAGGTTGCCTTACCAACGGTTCGATCCACATACTGCATGGAGGTTCGCATTTCTGCTTGGATACTGGCTTCACGCTCGATCAATTCTCGGCTGGAAAACATGGTGTTAAATATAACACCAATGATGAGTGCTATCAGACTCATCAACATGATAGCCATAATCATCTCGACCAGGGTAAAACCTTTTTGTATTTGTTTCATCATTCCTACCTATTTTTTTACTTTTGTGCCGATCTTACATGGCCTTCTTCTGAGCGAATTCCTTTTGTGTCAAAGTTGAATGTTACAATATGCTCATAATAGTCATTGGACCCAGCTAATTTTGACTTCGATTTAATCGTGATATTATAATTTTCCGGACCTGTCAGACCATCTACAAGCTGACCATTCATCTCGATCTCTGCTACACCGCCATCCTTAAAAGTATGGGTTGACTTAATCGGCACTGTTGAAGGATCCGTGCTATGAGCCCGCTCGTAAAACTCTTCATAAACCGATGACGGATTGCCATCAACAGGATCCAAATAGGCACCCCAAGCCAACTGCGTGCCAGAAGTCGCTGTGTACTTAGCTTTTAGGTAGCTAAACATGCGCTGAGTTTGGGTTTGCCCAGTATCTACGATAGATGCTAAAATACCAATCATAGCGACCAGAATCACAATGGTCACAATAACCATGGGCAACGTAGACCCCTGTCTTTTTTTTCCTTTCATTTTAGTCTTCTCCTAATATTTCTACTTTTGATATTGCCAAAATAGTTGTCACAACCTGACAACTACTTTGGTAATATCCGACTGCCGAAGCAGTCGGAGTAGAGAAATTATCCCTAGTTAGAATTTACACCAGACGATGACCAGTCGTATTCCCAAGTTTTAGCTCCCTTATCAGTAGCAGTTTTACCAGATGGGATAAAGGTTGAAGTCAGCTTAGTGCCATTAATAGCATGGGCTGTATTCTCACCATTCTTAGCTAAGCTTTCTACAATTGTAGAGGCATCTTTTTTAGCGGAATTTTTAGAAATGTATGGTGCCAGATCTGCAATAGTAATATTCTTAACGTCTGATGGATCATCCTGAGCCCCAATATAAGACTGGATAGCTGATACCAACTCACGGTGTTCTGATTGAATACGTGAACGACGGGCATTATCTTGGAAAGAAGTGATAGCTGGAATCGCTACAGCTGCAATGATAGCGATGATGATAATCACCACGATCAACTCAACCAAGGTAAAACCTTTACCTTTTTTCTTCAAGTCCTGACGGAATTTTTGCAATTTGTTTAACATTTTAATATTCTCCTATTTTCTTTTTATCTTTGTTTTCGCTGAATGTCAGCTTAATTTTTAAAACTATTTTAGGTTAGTTGGTATTTGAACCACTATATCTCCAATCGTAAAACCAAGTTTTATCCTTAGTTTTATCAGTTCCTGCTCCTGAGGGATGGAAGGTCGAAACCAAAGTTGTTCCATCAATTTTATGTGCTGGCCCCTTATCATTCTTAGCAAGGGCATCCATAATCTTAGTAGAGTCACCTTTGGAATTTTTAGAAATATATGGTGCCAGTTGCTCCATTGTAATTGATGTTACAGTTTCCGGGTCATCCTGTGATCCGATATAAGATTGAATAGCAGTTGCCAACTCACGGTGTTCCGATTGAATACGTGAACGGCGTGCGTTATCTTGGAAGGAAGTGAGGGCCGGAACCGCTACAGCTGCAATGATAGCGATGATGATAATCACCACGATCAACTCAACCAAGGTAAAACCTTTGCTTCTTCTCTTCAAATTACGACGAAATTTTTGCAATTTGTTTCGCACTAACTTCTCCTAATTCTTTTTCATAAGGGCTGTTGAGCAGCCATTTCATATCTCTCAAATGTAGGGTTTTAATTCATCTTTTCTTAGATGATTTGATAAGTATTGCCACTTTTTGAAATTGCCTAACTAGACAGGTTATCCCTAGTTAGAATTTACACCAGACGATGACCAGTCGTATTCCCAAGTTTTAGCTCCCTTATCAGTAGCAGTTTTACCAGATGGGATAAAGGTTGAAGTCAGCTTAGTGCCATTAATAGCATGGGCTGTATTCTCACCATTCTTAGCTAAGCTTTCTACAATTGTAGAGGCATCTTTTTTAGCGGAATTTTTAGAAATGTATGGTGCCAGATCTGCAATAGTAATATTCTTAACATCTGATGGATCGTCCTGAGCTCCGATATAAGACTGGATAGCTGATACCAACTCACGGTGTTCTGATTGGATACGGCTCTTACGAGCGTTATCTTGGAAGGAAGTAATAGCTGGGATAGCTACAGCTGCGATGATAGCGATAATGATAATTACCACGATCAACTCAACCAAGGTAAAACCTTTACCTTTTTTCTTCAAGTCCTGACGGAATTTTTGCAATTTGTTTAACATTTTGAATAGATCTCCTGTTTTTTCATAATTTTTACTATTTTCGCCCACAGGGGCATTTGTTTTGTTCCTAGCTGGGAGACCCTACAAACTCCCAGTATCAGAACGATTTCCTAACTTTTTGTGCAGAGCAGTTACCCTGCTATCTCCTAAACTTTTCTGAAGCGCCTTCTTACTGATCAGCTCCAGCACCTGCATCCACAGCGTGAGCAAGCTCAAACATTGGCAACATTACTGAGGCAACGATACCTCCGATGATAACCCCCATGACGATGATCATGGCTGGCTCCAAGAGTGAGAGCAACTGCTTGATCGCTGTTTCAAGCTCTTCTTCATAATAATCTGATGTCTTGACCAGCATGGACTCCAGAGACCCAGACTCCTCACCGATTTTGACCATCGAGAGCATCATAGGCGGGAAGAGACCGGTTGAGGTAATCATCCCTGTCAGACGTTCCCCTTTTTGCAGACCTTCATTGGCGATCTTCATCTTTTCAATGACGACAGCGTTGTTGGTCGTTGCAGCAGCAGACTCAATAGCCTCGACCAGAGGGATACCCGCACTGGTCAGGATAGCCAAGGTGCTGGCAAAGCGAGCAGTGACAATCTTCTGCATTGGACCCTTGATGACCGGCAGATTAAGCTTGAGGCGGTCCAGTTGGTAGCGTCCTGCTTCTGTGCTGCGATAGCGTAAGAAGAGAAAGACCAGAATCCCTGTCACACCGAAGAGGATGTACCATGAAGAGCGGACAAAGTTACTAGCTGCTAGTACGATACGCGTTGGCAGTGGCATGGCCATCCCACTCTGCTCAAAGATTCCTGAGAAGCTTGGGATAACGACATAGAGCAAGGCCAAGACTGCAGCCACAGCCAGAAAGGCTAGGACTGCGGGATAGATCATGGCTCCCTGAATCTGGCGGCTGGTCTTGAGTTCTTTAGTATAGTGCTCAGACATCTTTTCCAGCACCTCGTCCAGCTTACCAGTCTTTTCACCAGCCTGTACCATACGGATCAGGAGATCGGGAAACATCCCTTCCTGATCCAGCATAGCCTTGGACAGCTGACTACCTTCTTTTAGGCTTTTGCTGACGATTTTAAGACTAGACTTGAGATTCTTTGAAGTAGCCTGTTGCTCTAGGATATCCACTGCATTATTGAGGGGAATCCCTGACTCCAGCATAACTGACATCTGCTTACAGAAGAGCGATATGTCCTTGAGCTTGATCTTCTTGCTTTGGAAAAGGACAATCTCCTTAGAACCCATGACCTTTTCTTCGACACTGATTGGCTTACCTTTGAGACGAATCCGATTGACGGCGTCAGTCCGGTTGGGAGCGTCCACCTCTAGTGTGACGACCCCTTGCCTAGTGTCTAAGTATTTACAAACATATACTGTCATGCTCTAGTACCCCACTATTCCTAGTGATTTCGACTTGAGCACGATCCACTGAGTAGGACAACAGTGTTCTCTGATCGATGACATTGCGACGGTAGAGTCCCATGAGCGAAGTGTCCATGGTAATCATGCCTAGCTGAGCCCCTGTTTGGATTGGCGTCAGCAGCTGGTGGGTCTTCCCTTCGCGAATGAGGTTGCGAATAGCGGGTGTTCCCAGCATGATTTCAAAGGCAGCTACACGACCCTTGCCGGTCGCTGTACGCATAAGCTGCTGCGATACAACCCCTTCCATAACGGCTGAAAGCTGTACGCGGATCTGCTCTTGCTGCTCGGCTGGAAATACGTCGATAATCCGGTCCATGGTGTTTACGGCACCGACCGTGTGGAGAGTTGACAGGACTAAGTGACCTGTTTCCGCCGCACGCAAGGCGATTTCAATCGTTTCCTTATCCCGCATCTCACCGACTAGGATGACATCCGGGTCCTGACGAAGGGCACCGCGGAGGGCATTTCCGAAACTCTGCGTATCTGCTCCCAGCTCACGCTGGTTGACCAAGCACTTATTATGCGTGTGCATGTACTCGATCGGATCTTCAATCGTGATGATGTGCTCGTCCCGCAAGCTGTTCATGTAGTTAATCATGGTTGCCAGGGTCGTTGACTTTCCGCTTCCTGTTGGTCCGGTAACCAATATCAGCCCCCGGCGTTTCTCAGCCAGTTTTTTGATAACTGGTGGCAATCCCAGAGATTCCATAGATGGAATATCCTTGGGAATGACCCGCAAGGCAATCCCGCAGTTGTTTTTCTGCTTAAAGATATTGACCCGCAAGCGATAGCCATTATCAACCTCGTAGGCACAGTCCACTTCACCGACTTCTAACAGATGAGCGATTTGCTTCTCATTTAAAATGTGCTTGGTGAAGCGAACCGTGTCTTCGTTGGTCAAAATTGTATTGTTGAGTTGTGTTAACCTCCCGTGCAGACGCATGCTTGGTGAAGCGCCAACCGTGAAGTGGATATCTGATGCACCCGCTTCAATCGCCTGCTTAATTAACTCATCCAAATTCATCCTAAACTTCCCCTTCTAGACTGAAGGCAATCTTCATTGCTTCTTCAATCGTTGTAGTCCCCTGTTTTGCGATATCAATGGCCTCCTCCGCCAAGTCTCGCATACCATTTCTTAGCTTCTGCTCGAAGCTGTGACGTTGTTCCACCATCATTAATTAGTGACTTAATCTCCCGTGTCACCGCCATGATTTCGTGGATGGCAATACGTCCATAGTATCCCGTACCGCTGCAGTAGTTGCAGCCGCGTCCGCGATACAAGGTGTCTCCTTTGTGAATACCGATACCTGCATGTTCATTTGTTTCTACAGTGTACTCAGTCTTACACTTAGGACAGATACGCTTAATCAAGCGCTGTGCGATAATACCGACAGTCGCCGTTGAGACCAGATAAGGCTTGATGCCCATATCGACCAAACGGTTGACTGTACTAGCTGTGTCATTGGTGTGGATAGTCGAGAGAACGACGTGACCAGTGATAGCGGCCCGAACCGCGATACTAGCTGTCTCTTCGTCCCGAATTTCCCCCAAGAGAACGATGTCCGGGTCCTGACGCAGGATACTTCTCAAACCACTTGCGAAGGTCAGTCCAGCTTTATTATTTACCTGAACTTGGTTGACCCCTTCCAATCGGTACTCAACCGGATCTTCAACGGTGATGATATTTTTTCCTACATCATTGAGCTCACGGAGCGCTGTGTAAAGAGTGGTTGTCTTTCCGCTTCCTGTAGGACCAGTCAGCAAGATAATGCCTTCTGGCGCCTTAAGAATATCTTCAAAGAGCTTCTGATTGGTTGGCGAGAATCCCAACTCCTCTTTACTGAGGAGAGTTGCATTCCGGCTCAAAATCCGAATAACGATTTTTTCACCGAATACAGTAGGCAAGACTGAAACCCGCATATCGACTTCTTTGCCGTCGATGGTTGTTTCAATCCGTCCATCCTGAGGAATCCGCCGCTCGGCGATGTCCAGACCACTCATGATCTTAATCCGTGTCGCAATGGCTGAGTGAGCATTGGCTTTCAACTGCATGTTTTCCACCAAAGTCCCGTCAACCCGGAAACGAACACGAACAACTTTTTCAAAGGGCTCAATATGGATATCGCTGGTCCGCGTCTTGATTGCCTGACTGATAATCGAGTCAATCAAACGTACAACCGGAGCGTTTTTAATTTCGAGATCTTCTTCGATGATCTCTTCGTCCACATTAAAACCTTCGATTTCGGTCGCTGCCTGTTGGGCTTCTTCTCCTTTAGAATAGTATTGATCAATATACTTCTCAATATCATCCCGAAAAGTTACATAAGGTTCTACCGCCATCTTAGAAACGATTTTAACGTCGTCTAGGGCGATATAGTTGCTTGGGTCTGCCATCGCAACTACTAACTTGGGTTCTTCTCCCTCTTCCCCATCTGCGAAAGAGATCGGAATCAATCCATGACGTTTAGCAACTTTCTGAAACCTTCTCGACAGCTTCCTTTTCTATCACAAACTGTGATAGATTGACATGAGGTACACGATAATAGTAACTCATGACTTTCAGCATATCTTCTTCTGTCACATAGCCCTTGCTGATTAGATATCTCTCTAACTGCATGTTTGATTGTGGCATATCTTGAAGAATTTCTTCTTTTTGAGCTGCCGTTATCAGATTGAATTGAACCAATATAGCGATTAGTGCCATTTGTTTCTCCTGTCTGTGATTTTTTTGTAAAAATCCTTCAATTCTTTCTATGCGTTAATAGATAACAGCTTTCTTAAAAAAATCTCCCTCGCTTAAAGATTCCTTTAAGGTTTCTTTAAGCTTTTTAAGTTAGGCTAGTACATGGAAAATTTACCAATAGAACCAAACTTAATGTTTTAAGTTAGATGCTTTGAGCAGTATCTCCATTTGATAAACCTAGCAAACAGTCCTTAAAACAATCCTAGGATTGATAAGGGGCGTTTTAGATTTGTCAAAAGGGGCGCAAAAAAGCAGATGCCAAAAACATTTGTTCTTGCGTTCTTAAATACTATACAAAGCAAGTTCTCTTGCAAAATTTCTCATGCTTTTAGATGCAGGTTAAACCGTGTGTGTGTGAAGTTGGTTTAACCCGAATCATCAAGCAGCCAGTGCCATAAGATAAGAATTCTTATCTTATGGTTTTTCTTTTTACCGATATGCATATTTTGGTAGGAAATGCTAGGAACAAAAGCTTTATTTGCTTTAAAAAACATTTACCTATCACAGTATATGACATAATTGACATCTTGTCAACAGGTTTGCCTCGAAAAAAATGATTACATTTAAAAAAATGTTTAATTTTGATAAAAGCTTGTTATATCAACGTTTCTAACGTTTTTTTAATGACTTTTTTTCTTTCGAGGTTTAAAAAAAGCAATTTTTCAAGGGAATTTCTCCCCTTTACTGCTTCTTTTTCAACCTTCAAATGGACAGTGTGACAGCATCTGTCCTCTTCTAATCGGTAGTCGATATGCTTAGGAAAGGCGCTTCAGGACAAGGCTTAGCAAGCTTTGCCTGTTTCTTCCTACCCAATAGTATATGCTACAGAAAATGCATTGTCAATACATTTGCATTTTATTAGATGTAAAACTTCTCTAAAAATGTACAATGTAATCAGCTTGTCTATTTTTTATAGAAAAACCACAAAATCAAAAAGCTAGAATTTTCAGACAGGGAAATAGAGGAATTAAATAAGAAGAAAATCGTAAAAATAGAACCAGTTAATTGATGAAAATTAGACTGCAAAACAAAAAAACAGCCCGATATATCGGACTGCAGAGATATAGTTTATAGTAGTACTATTTAAGTATGAGGTTTTAAATCGCCCTCTCCACCTATGCACCACTCTTCATGTTCTTCCAAGCTGCTATCCGTCTGGATAGTGATTTTGGTAATACCGTAAGCTTGCAATTCTTGACGCAGGGTGGCTTGGGTCTCGGCCAGAAGCTCTGGATTTTCAAGACAGATATGGATCATGGCAAATTTTTCCAAACCGTCTGTGGTCCAGACATTGAGCTGAGTAATAGCCTGAACGTTTTCAACCGCCAGAATTTCCTGATAAAGCTGGCTCAAATCAATATCGCTTGGGATATGATCCAGAAAAATCTTGATGTTTTCCCAGAACTTAGGCAGGGCCTTGCTGACGATGAAGCCTGCAATGAGCAGGGAAAGCAGCGGATCAAGAAAATACCAATCGGTAAAGCGCAAAACGATGGAGACTAGAATAACAGCCACCCAGCCCAGAATGTCCTCTAAGAAATGGAGACTGAGAATAGACTCATTATGACTGTGTCCATGCCCATGACCGACCACCTTGCCGGCTGCTAGATTGACTATAATGGCAAAGATACCCAGCACCAGCATGCCGTCATAATTGACCTTTTCAGGCGCAAAGACCTTGGGTACATTTTCGATAATCACCAAGGTCGAGCCGACTAGTAAGATGACAGAGGTCAGCAGGGCTCCTAAAAGGCTGTAGCGCTTGTAGCCCAGAGTGTATTTCTTGTCTTCTTTTTTATTAGAAATTTTTTCAAAAAGGGTGGAAAGTCCGATGGCCATCGCATCTCCTGTGTCGTGCACAGCGTCGGCTAATACAGCGCTAGAATTGAACATGAATCCAAAGATAAACTCAAGAATGGCAAAGGAAAAGTTTAATAGAAAAGCAATAGTCATATTTTTACTAGATTTCACGGCAGCCTCCTTTCAGTTTGGCTAAATTTATAGTATAATGTAATCAAAACGGAACACCTTGTTCAGTTTTCTTCATCTTTATTATCCCTTATTCTCAGAAAGGAAACAAGAAGCAATTGAGGGGCTTTGTCCGTTACTGAACAATCCTGCTCTTTTGTTCCGAAATGCTATGGACAGACGAGTCAAGAAATCACGCGCAGCTATTTACCAAGCTTTTATCAGCCTGCTGCATCAAAAAAGTTATGAAAGCATTACAGTGCAAGAAATCATCGACCTGGCAGACGTTGGCCGGTCGACTTTTTATGCCCATTTCGATACTAAGGAAGCCTTGCTAGAGGAGGTTTGCCAAGACCTCTTTCAGCATACCTTTCTTGAGCGCGACGACGGCAAGGATCTCTTTGAAGCAACCACGCATATTTTCCAGCATTTTCAAAAGAATCAGGACAAGATTGCAACCTTGCTGCTTTCGAAAAATATCTATTTCACCAATCGCTTAAAGATTGAGCTGGAAAACTATCTCTTTCCGATGATTCAGGAGCAGCTCCTGCAGAAAAAATCTCAGCTGCCGGAGCCTTTTCTGAGAAATTACGTGACCTCTACCTTTGTGGAGACGGTCAGCTGGTGGCTCCAGCAAAAGAAAACATTGCCAGAAACAGTTATCAGCCAGTATTTTCTGGATTTGATGAACTGATTTTATTTTGATACTTATATAGGAGGAAATTTAACTTTATGAAAAAGACACATTCGAAATTTTTACTTCCAGGTATTCTGATGGTGGGGGTTGTCCTGCGGGCACCTTTGCTGTGCTGCCTGTTGTGCTGGGCGATATTGCCAAGGGGCTGCAAGTTCCCGTCAACTCTCTGGGACTGCTGACTAGCCTGCCCTTGATCATGTTTGCTCTTTGCTCAGCCTTTTCCCCACGCCTGGCTCAAAAGGTCGGACTGGAAAAGCTCTTTACAATAGCCATGATTGTGCTGACTCTGGGCTCTTTTATTCGTATCTTTAACCTGCCTCTACTCTACGCAGGTACAATCATGCTAGGGGCTGCCATCGCTGTCTTAAATGTGCTCCTGCCTAATGTCATTCAGGCTAATCAGCCAGGGAAAATTGGATTTTTAACCACGCTTTATATCACTTCTATGGGACTGGCCATCTCAGTCATGTCTCCCTTGGCTGCGCCTATTGTCCGCTTAGCTGGCTGGAAAGGATTGATTCTCGTCCTGACCCTCATCTGCTTACTGGCCTGCTTAATCTGGCTGCCTAACAGCCGTCACAATCACAAGCTAACTAGTAAAAATCGTGAACAGCAAATGGGCTCTCTGCTAACAAATCCTAGAGTATGGGCTTTGATTGTTTTCGGTGGCCTGCAGTCCTTACTCTTTTATACGGCTATCACTTGGCTGCCGACTCTTGGCCAGTTGGCAGGACTTTCCGATGATGCTACTGGATTCTTAGCCTCTATCTTTTCAATTATCAGCCTTCCTTTGGCTATGACGATACCTAGTCTGACAACGCGTCTATCCGCTAAAAAACGCTTGGGGATGATTGCTCTCTTTTCTGTAACTGGTATGGTTGGTCTGGGAATGCTGCTGGTCAAGACAGATTCCTTTATCTACTGGCTCATTCTCAATCTGCTGATTGGTATATCCGTCAGCGCCCTCTTCCCTTACCTTATGGTTACTTTCTCGCTGAAAACCAGTACTCCTGAGCAAACCGCTCAGCTGTCTGGCTTAGCCCAGACTGGTGGTTATATTCTGGCCGCCTTTGGTCCTAGCCTCTTTGGATACAGCTTTGATTTATTCCATTCCTGGACTCCAGCCATCCTCATTCTAATTGGCTTGGCTGCCATCGTGACACTAACACTCTTTTACATTGAGAAGTTTGACAAGATATAATAAAGACAAAAAACGCTTAGAAATCCTAAGCGTTTTTGCAATAGTTGAGACACTCTTCCAGGTCCACATCCCGCTCTAAATGCTCTGGTGTCTATCCTCTCGCATAATTTCTACGACTTGG
>BNJV01000735.1_pt1 | contig 245141 bp, 364 predicted proteins | sample 8540591 | NCBI WGS metagenome assembly BNJV01 (sample SAMD00202457, study PRJDB9452) | human saliva metagenome | host: Homo sapiens | reverse complement strand
CAGTTACGTATTGCTAATTTGTTTACAATTACGATGTAAAATTTGATTGAATATCAATAGAATTCCTGTTAATAGAGATAATATGATTGATAGCCGTCTAAAAATCTCTATCATGAGATATGAGCAAAAATCCTTTTTTACTTTTCAGATATTCACTTACAATTTTTCTGCCGTGCATATCTAAATGGTTTGTCGGCTCATCAATAAGTAAAACCATCTTCTCTTGTAAACAAAATAGCTAAAAAGGATTTTATATTTCCTTTAGAAAGGTTTCAAATTCTATAAACAAGGTTCTCATTCACATTGAGCAAACTAAGTTCTAAATACTTCATTCTTCCCCATCTGGCATGAGTTTTTATATAATCAATCCCTGATTTTGAAGTATCGTTATATTTGTGAAATTTCTAATAAATTCAACATCCTTGATTATTTTACCTTGATAAGTTTCTTCATTGTGTTAACTTAACAGCGTTGATTTGCCAATTCCATTTCTTCCTATCAACCCAGTTTTCCAGTTTGTCTCAAAGGAAAACGACATTTTCAACATAGGTTTTACATCCATGATATGTGAGAAACCGAGGTTTTCAATTTTAATTGTCGACATAAAACACCTCGTCATCCTATTTTATTAAATAATACCAACTTTAAGCCATTTTCCTATCTCAGCTTGTGGTGCTTGACAGTTACCTATAAAATTCAAAAGGGGCTAAACACAGATTGGCAGCAAGCGTAGCCCGTTTAGGTAGTGTGGGCGCGATACGTTAATGCAGGAAGCTTCCAGTTTTCAGGTAGCCTGTTTTAGGCCGCCTGAAACAGGCGCAGGCTGCCGTCGCATCTGATTTTGATTCAGCCAACCACGATGCCTGCGATGCTGCCTTTGCCCCATCACCCCCTCTATCCCGCTTTTCAGACGGCCTTCACGTTCCAACGCCGCCAATCCCTGTTCGAGTGGCGCGGGTAAACAACCACCCGGAAAATCAGCAACACAGACATTCCCCTGCTTGGTAAAATCAAACTTTAACCGATGGCAGCCTGCACTTGAAAAAGAAGGTTTCCGGCAGGCCAACTTCCCACCCGCTTATTCATTTATTTGGAGGACTTTATGCGCTGCACTATTCCAATATGCCCTTGACAGCTATAGTAAGGCACTGTTGAGCGAAGCCAGCCTCACGCTGATAGTACCCTGAAAGATTTGCGTGAACTGCGTGTTTCACAATCAACGGCTGCGTTTTTTTGTGTCGATATGCACGCGGTGAGCTGTTGCACGGCGAGCGAGAACTGCGCCTGCACCATTTGGCTGTTTGGCACGAATCCACCCTGTTTGTCGAAAAGAACGGGCCGCGCTGCACGGGCGGAACCTGACCCGCATCTCCGAACGGGTATTCACGATGTGACCACGCAGCGGTACGCGCTCATTTTGATGAAGAAGAACTGCGGCGTTGACCGTCATCAACACCATCAACGAATCTGGAACCGCCTGAATGTGGTTTTCACTACCCCGGCGGGCAGCATGGATAGTCTGATGATTGAGGCGCAGGACTGATTAGCTCGACCTATGTCGAATCGTAAAAGCAGCCTGCACTTTATCAAAACCCAAAGTGCAGGCTGCCTGAAACCCATCGGGCTTCGCTTTATGCGGCGTTGTTGTTCATCGTCCAGCAGTCGCGATTTTGCCGTCTTTGACTTTCAGGAAATCCGTGCTGACTTGACGGCGGTTTTGGTTGCCGAGCGTGGCGGTAACGCGCCAATAGGGCGGAAACTGGCGTCGCCGTCGCAAAACGCCGAGTTACCGTTCGTAATGCAACCGGCCGCGGATGGTGGCAATCCAGGCCTCGCGCTGGCAATGTCGGTAACGGTGCGGGCGGCGGTGAGTCGGCGGTCGCGCGCTTTGAAATGGGCGACAACAGTTCGTCGGCATTATCGATGGCTGTTCCAATATCTGCGCAACCATGGTGTAGATTTGTGTGCGTCGGTCATGTTTTATCTCCCAATGTATTGGATTACAATGAATATCGTTGCCTGGCTGTGCCATAATGCGGTGAAACGAAGCTGCCGTCAAGCAAGGGCAAGGAAGGTTGCATTGCTCGGACAGATATTCAGGCCGTCTGAAAGGCTACCTGAAAATTTAAAAGCAGCCTGCACCTCAAAAAATCGCAGTAAACCCCAAAAGCCCTCTTCCAGCCCCTCCCCACAGGGAGGGAGCAGGTTGGTACAGTCTCCACCCGTCTGCCGCACAAAACCCAAGTGTAGGCTGCCATCGGTCTGATTTTTGATTCAGCTAACCGATGGCGTGCCTGCGGATGTTGCCTCGCCCTTATCACCCCATCCCGTTTTTCAGACGGTCTGGACCCCTGAAAAACGCCAATAAAGAACACCATTATGCTCGACCCGCGCTGCTGCCATTTTTACCACCGCGTCAGCCCCGCTGATTTGGGGCAGCACCTATCTTGTCACCACTGAATTTCGTTGCCAAATCGCCTGTTCACCGCCGCGCTTATCCGCGTTGCCGGCCGGACTTTTGCTGTTAGCGTGGACGCAGGCTGCCGCAACGCGGCGAATGGGGCTTGTCGCCCCTGCCTCGGTTTTTTGAATACCGGCTTTTTCCAGGCCATGCTGCTTTGGCGGCGTACCGTTTGCCGGGCGCGGATTGGTGGCGGAAGCAATGGAGTCTCCACGCAGACGCTGATGGTGCTGGTGTTCACCCCTGGGCTGATTATAAAACCATGCCGCCGGTGCGGTCAGCTGGCGCGGCGGCGGGCGTGGCGGGATTGCGTTGTTGGTGCTGCGCCGCAGGCGCGCCACGACACGCTGGGCATTTGGCGGCACTGGCGGCGCGGCGGCGATGGCCCGGCGTATTGTCGAACACCGCCGCACTTCACCGCCCGTGCTGGCGTTCACCGGCTGGCAGCCGTTTATCGGCGGACTGTGCCTGCTGCCCGTCGCCCTGTTGACCGAACCGCCGCTGAAGCGTTAAGGCGCGGCCAATCTCGCGCTACCTGTATCTGTGCCCGTTCGGCGCGGTGTTGGTCGGCGCTGTGGTTCGATTGCACGCTAAACTGCCGCCCGCCGCCGTGTCGTCGTTGGGATTGCTCAGCCCCGTCTGCGCTCGGGTGCTGGCTGGTTGTTTCGGTTGTGGCATGGACGCGGAACGATGGCAGGCTTTGTGTTGGTGCTGGCTTCGATTGGGGCAGCGGGTGAAGGCTGGCTGAAATGAATTTCAACGAAGTTAGGTCAAAGCAGCCCGCACTTTGCTGATGGAAGTGCAGGCCGCTTTATTTTTTGTAGCCCTTGGACGATTTTTCAACACCGGTATCCCGTCCCCATTCCGCCAAAATCCACAAACGCCCGGATTTTCGCTGACGGCGTGTCCGCGGGCCAGACGGCGTTGAACGGGTCGGCACGGCAAGTCGGCGGTCGGGGAAGAGTTCCGTCAATGTCCCGCTTCGCCAAATCCGCGTCCACCGTGAAATTGGGCAGGTTGGCGATGCTCTCGCTCCGGACAGGCAGAGCTGTTTGACCGTCTCAAACTGTCGGCGCAGAGTTTTGGCGGGCAGTGTATGCCTGTCCGTCGTCGCAGGCGATGTCCCACACGTTCGTGCGCAACGCCTCGCCTGCGCCTGCAGCAGCAAAAGGTTCCAATTGGATGGATTCTGCGGTGTACCGTGTTGCGCCAGATACCGGGCGCGGCGACCACTTTGCGGTAGCTGTCGAAAAGGCGCACGCGCAGGGACGAATCGTCCAGCCGTCCGCGTGGATAGCGACGACCCTGCGTTCAACCAAGTTTACGGTTTTCAGATGAGGTCAGCGACACGTCCACCTGCGGATAACGGCGGCAAAATGCCCCGATGAGCGGCACAAGGTTCAACACCAGCGCGGTGGCGGCATCGACACGCAGTATCTCTGCGGCACGCCGCTTGCCGCGCGGATTTCTGTCGCCTGCGCCATGTCTTCCAGAATCTTTTTGCGCGGCGGAAATACCGCGCCTCTTCGGTGGTGCTGATTTGGCGCGTGGTTCGGTTGACAGGGTAACGCCCAGCTTGGCTTCCAGCCGTTTCACGCTGCGGCTAACGGCGAACTTGTTCGTTTCCAGCACTGCTGCCGGCAGTGGGTAAAAGCCACCGTTTTCCACCACGGCAACGAAGAAACGGAGTAAGTCGTCTGAATGGGTTTACTATTTTTTAATTTCTTAACTTTAAAATGTTTAGTTATATTATGGCAATCTATAACGATGTTACTTCCTTGTTGTAAAAATTTTTGAATAATTTTATCTAAACCAGGTAAACAACTATATGATACTGCATTTGACAATAGAAATAAAGATAACCTACTTCCATCACATGTTCCTGCAACATTGCATTTAATGTCTGAATTCCATTAGAGTTTTAGCTAACGAATGAGCATGGGTTCATAACCATCCCGCTGCCGATTGAGCGCATTCCACCATGTATGAATGAATCACCCGGCCAATGTGCCGTTCTTCAAATTTTGAAATAACTGAACTGCTTGTTCGGTACTCTTCTGCGTCAACGGCTTTGTCTAAATCTGCCAGTATTTCCGGTAATATTGGGCATCCACCTCTATTTTCTAACATTCTGTTCGGAAATTGGTTGATGTAAGGCACTAACGTTCGTCTTCGCATACCATGAGTAACCAATACGCACGCAATACGCTCGTACTGCAACCGTAACAAACCGGCTGAAGATATAAAAGTCGCCTCGCTAGGGAGTATGATGCAGATGATGCCTGAAGAGATTCCGCTATAATCAATGTGGCCGATACGAGGCTTCCGTTTCATCCGTACACGGTATCTTTTTTTTATTTCTCTAACATATGTTGCAAAATTCTTCAGATTTTGCCAAGAATTGTTTCATTACTGATGCGGCTATTTCTATTAAAGAGTAAAGATGGAAAAAATTGCTAGATTTTAGCAGAAGTGTTTGTAGATTGATGGATTTATCGTCACAAAAAACCGCCGATAATCCTGTTTTCACACCACACAGAAGAAACACCCTGAACCAAGATTTGATGAACGCCGTCCGCACCTTGAGCGATGCAGGCTGCCACTGTTTGACGAATTACAGGTTGCTACGAGCCTGATTTGCACATCTTTATCGTCCAGCCGGACGGCAACGTAGCTGTTCGACGACAAACAGAACATGGCGTTTTTTCCGCGAACGCTGCGATGTGGGCGCGCCGCCGATTAACACGTCCATTCATCGGCTGACGCCGAAGTGCGCGCCAGAGACTTGTTACCGCCACCCGCCGCATGGATTTGGCCACGGCGCGGGCGAGCAGGAAATCGTTTATTTGATGCTGCGTATCGGGAACGACGGCCAATGGCGCGTGTTCGCGAGCACGCGGTGATGACTTCGGGGCGGGGTAGCTTGGTTTTCCCGCATTTTCAGGTAGCCTTCAGACGGTTCAGCACAAAAGCAGCCTGCACTTTGTGCTGCGAATGTGCAGGCTGCTTTTTGGCGCCCGAACTGCAACCCCATCAACAATCGGGTCGCCCCTGCCCGCCGTAGTGTGCATCCTAATGCCATAAACTTCAAACAACCCCATGTCCCCTGAACCAACCGCCAATTCACGCGCATTGCCCGCGCCATCGAATACCTTACGACCATGCCGCCGAGCAGCCCGATTTGGCGCAAGTGGCGGCAGAAAACGCCAGTCCCGAACATTTACAGCGCGAATTTTCATGGGCGGGTATCGTCTGGAAAAAATGCTGGCAATTACATCAGCATTAGCCGCCAAAGAAGCCCTGAAAACAGCGAAAGCGTGGCGGAAGCGGCGCACAGCGGTGGACTGAGCGGCACGGGCGACAATGACTATTTGTCGGCATCGAAAAATGACCCGCCACCGGCGAAAACGCGCGCAGGCCTGCAACCATTACAGCCTGATCGGCCTCTTTCGGCGACCCGTTGGCAGCAGCAACAGACAAAGGCATCAAGCTTCCATGCGTTTTTTCAGACGACCCTTCCGCCGCCCTGAACGAATTGCGCGCCGAATACCCGAACGCCCGCCTTAATCGGCAGGAACCGCATTCCACCGCCGTTGCCGACATCTTTCCGCACACAGCGCGGCCGCGTTACCCGCACATCAAAAGGCACAACACCCTTCCAGCTCAAAGTGTGGCAGTGCCTGCTCATTCCGCAGGCAGCCTGCAAAGCTACGGCACGGTGGCAGCGCATAGGCTCACCCAACGCCGCGCGAGCTGCCGGGACGTCACAACGGGCAGAACTCGCTGCATTACTCATCTGCCACCGCGGTCATCATCCGCGAAAGCGGCATCATCGGCGGCTACCGCTGGCAACGCGGGCGGATCGCCATTTTGGCGCAAGAATTAGAGACACTGATGACGCTTGACCTCTTCCCCGAAAACCGCCAACCCGCACGCCAACCTTCTGCCCTGACGATTTGCATCGTCAGCGATTTCGGACGGATTTTCACCGCCGCCGAAGCTGACCGTTGTTTTGAAATTTTGCAGGCGTGATATTCGGCGGCACGACGAAGCCGCAATATTCCGGCAAGCACATCATCACTGCCCGCGAAGTCGCGTGGTACGGCGACACGTCCCCACAACTACGGGCTATTCCGCGCAAACCGCATCGCCTCCTGCCGTGGATGGCGTCCGTGCCCGAACTCAAAAACCGCGGTGGAAGCCGCCATCGCCGACATCAGCCCAACCCGCTTCAACTCCTCGCTCGCTCAACCGTTACAACAACGGCAACGAAGCGCATGGCGTGGCACAGCGATCGAAGCGCAGGCTGGCCAGACAGCGCCATCGCCTCCTCAGCCTCGCTGGTAACGCGCAAATTCGCCTTCAACACACAGCGCGCAAAGGCGAAAACGCGAAATCGCTGGAACACGGCCAGCTCATTGTGATGGCATGGCGAAACGCAGAAACACTGGCTGCACACCATCCTCGAGCACCCGCATCCAAGAGCCGCGGATTAATCTGACGTTTCGCGATGGCGGATGAAGGGAAGGCGTCTGAAAGCAGCAGCCTGCACACTCCCCCACCGAAAGGTTTCCGGAACCATGTGCGATCATGCGCCGATCTGCGCCCCACCGCCCGCATCAAAACGCAAAACTATTATCGAAAAGTCACTGCTGCGCGCCGCCGGACCGCCTGGGCAGACGGCACGCTGGCCGACATCACCCTCGCCTCACGCCAAAGTCCCGCGCATCATCAGCCCCGACTCATGTTCAAACCTTTCGCCCGCAGCGCGTTACATCATCGACACCGACCCGCAGGGCAACCGCCGCCCGCACGGCTGGTACGATTTCGACCCACTCATTTCCACCGCACGGCATTCGCAAAGCCGTGTTCGCTGAGATTGGATGCCGAAACCTACCACGGGCGCGCGCGTGAATGAAAATGCTGGACGTAGCGGGCTGTTGCCGCAGGCACACCTGAAACAAAAAGCAGCTCTGCACCTTAATTCAAAACCCTTTCAGACGGCCTGAACCCGTCCGTTTCAAGATAAGGAAAACCCGTGGATCACCCTGCCCTGCTCGCCGTCCTGCAACAACACGCCAATCCCGAACGCGCTGTGCCAATGCAGGCATACATGAAACACCGTTTTTGCCTATTCGGGCATCGGCAAACCCAGAGCTGCCCGCATGTGCCGCCCGTTTTTCAAAGACGCCGCCAAACAGCCGGTCGATTGAATTTCTGTGCCGCTGCTGGGACGACCCGCACCGCGAACTGCAATACGCCGCGCTCGAATATCTGATGCAGCAACACCTGACCCCGCAAGACATCCCGCGTTTGCAAACACTGATTACCGAAAAATCATAGTGGGACAGCGCCGACGTACTCGACCGCATTGTCGGCGACATCGCTGCGCCACCTGAAGTCAATACCGTCCTATTAGCATGGAGCACGCACGACAACATCTGGCTGCGCCGCGTCGCCATCGACCACCAACTGCTCCGCAAAACAGCACACCGACACCGCGCTGCTGGAAAGAATCATCTGCAACAATCTGGGGCAAAAAGAATTTTTCATCAACAAAGCCATCGGCTGGCATTGCGCGATTACAGCAAAGCCAACTCCCGAATGGGCAATATTTATCGACCGCCACCGGCACGAAAATGGCCAAACTGGAGCCCGCGCGAAAGCGGGGAAATATTTGTCGCGGAGGGCTACTCTTGAACGCGAGCAGCCTGCAGTCGCACTGTTTGTGAATGTGCAGGCTGCTTTCTTGTGTTCCAACTCGTGGAAGCTCGCCACGGCGCGGACTTACCGCGGCCGTCCCATAACGATGATTGTTAGCACCACGCGCCATGAATTGCCGAGCGCCCAGTGGTAATCGATGACGATGCCTCCGAACTGGTGGTAAAGGTGCGATCGCTGGTGCTGGCTGCAGCAGACGTCGCTGTAAGAGTTGGTGATGATGGGGCCGTTTTGCTGCCGCCCTCGGTATTCGCGGTCGCCGTAATAGTAGGTGAAACGCCAAAATAGGAATAGCGGTTTTCGCCAACTCTTGACGCGGGTGTCATGCGTCGGGCGCGCGGCCGTAGCGTTCCGTAAACGATATCGATGGGTTTCGCCGACAGCAGCGTCATGCTGGAATCAAGGCTGAAACAGGCGCGGCGGACAGGCAAACAAGGCCGGCCAGGAAGCGCAGTGACAAAGGAAATGGACATAGGCGTTCTTCTTCGTCAAACAGTGTGGATAATAAAGAAAGAAAATAATCGGGCAAGGCGGCTGTCTGAAAAGCAGCCCGCACATTTAATGCACGGCAAACCCAAATATTCGACTGCACCGCCCGTTCGGTATAATCCGTGCAGGCTGCCCTCAAAAGCGCAGTTTCAACGCAGCAAAACCACCAAGCCACAAGGAGACACACGCGAGCAAAACAACACACCCACCGCGCCACCGTCGAATGGACGGCACTTGGGCAGCGCACATCGTCCCACACCGCCTATTCGCGCGATTACACCGTCCGAAATCGCCGGCAACCTGACCTTTGTTTCGGCTCGTCCGACCCTGCCTTCGCGGCGACGAACACCGCCACAACCCCGAAGACATGCTACGGCCGCCGTTTCGCCTGCCACAAACTCTGGTATTTCACCTGTGCAGCGCCGCCGGCATCACCGTTACCGCTTCACACTGAACGACGCTGAAACGCCTGTAGGTCGGGCATTAGCGTCGACGAATCCTGTTCGCCAAGATTCGAGCATAAATGCGCCCGACCTACTACCGTCATCGGACCATGTTCGACGGTGGCACGGCGGTACGTCGCGATCATCCAGGTTAGTGTACAGCCTGAAAAGTCTTTCAGGCTGCCTTCAAAACCGATTTTCACAAACATCAAGATAAGCAATCGCAGCCCGCGCGCGCGCGAGTGCCGCGCATCCGTTTCACAAAACAGCAAGGAAATCATGAACTGTCGTCAATTTATCAGCGGCTCTGCCGCCGGTCGCTGGCTGTTGCCGCTGTTGTTGCCCAGGCCCATCCCGGCCACCGACCACGGCGCGCGCCACCACCAGCACGGCGCGGCCGCCAATCCCACGAAGCTGCCTCGCGAAAGCCGCCGCCGCCACCGCGTGAGCGCCGTTGGTCGCTGCTCCTGCTCTGGCCCATTGCATCGACCCGCCCAGCCGCGGCGATACCAGCATGAAAGATCGCGCCGCTGCCGCCAACCAGATGCTCGCCGCTCTGTGCGGCGCGCTGCAAAACCGGCCGCATCAACGCTCACCGCTGACGCCGGCGCTGGCCAGTGCGCCTGGAAGCGTGCAGACAGCAAAAGCCGCCGTCGCACACGCCGCCCACTCATGCCGAATGCAAAGCCTGCATACGAGTCCTGCAGCAACTGCATCCGCGAGTGCGAGAAAATCGCCTGCCTAAGCGTTTATAGGTGCCATAACGCCCGTGATTTTGAGTTCACGGGCGTCTTTGGTCGCGAGTTTTCAGACCGCCTTGCGCTTTCGCACTGCTTCGGCGAAATCACGCTTACCGTTGTACCCGCCAGTTTGTCCGGCAGAGTGCGGCGGTCGCGCGGCAGCCAGCTGGATCAGGCAAATGAGTTTGACGATGTTTTAATCGGCACAACACGAGGCAGACTGAAATATCCCAGTCGATTTTGCTGTTACTGGAATAGCGTCAAAATGCCAATGCGCCTGCAAAATACCAAAACGGTAAAACGCCCCAAAACAGGAATTTCTGCGCAGCTATTGCAACGGTTTTGAAACCCATCGCCGAGCCGTCGAGTTTTCACGATTTTACAGCCGAAACAGCATTTTGCCCTAAGGTTTGTCCGCTGCGCGAAACAAGTAGCGCAATTGATTTGCGCATGGCAGCAGCGGCAGCAAAACCATTGCGGTGAGCACTCACGCCAGCCTGCGGCCTCGCGCGCACTCGCGCCAGGCACTGCCCTTGACGGATGCCGCCAACAGCAGACCGCCGACGAGAAACGGCCAAACTGGTGGAAACCATGCGAGCGTTTTTGAGCAGGGCATCGACCAGATAGCGCCGATCCGCCTGCTGCGGCGCGGCGGGAGCGGCAGATGGTCGCGATTCATGCGCTTTCGACACTTTGGGCGCAGCAGCGTAGCGCTTCTGCAGGATCGGGCAGAAATGGGGATAGCGGCTCCGTTTGTCCCGCAGATCCGGGACAGTTAAAGGCAGCTTGCGAAGCGAGCGGAGTCGCGAAGCAAAACTCAACAACGGTTTTCAGGCTGCCTTCAGCTTTTCAGGCTGCTCAGGTTGCCCATTCCTTCGGGCGCGGCGGTTCCACCTGCTCTTTCCAGCCGCATTCTGCGGACAGATTTTTCCACGCCCCAGCGTTTGGTGGTTTTGAGGTGAGCACCGCCAGTGGCATAGGGGCACTCTTCGGCAAGCGGGGGTTGGAGACGGCGTATTTGTAGTCGGAGATTTGCTGCAGCTGTAAACAGGCTGCCGAAGCGGGATTTGCGCTCGGTTAGGTGGCCTTACATTGCGGGCAGGTAACGCCGAGTGTCTTTTGGGTTTCTTTTTGACTCTGATGTATTTGCATTTGGGGTAGTTGCCGCAGCCGATAAACTTGCCGAAAGCGGCCTTTTGCGGTACACGAGCTGGCTGCATACTGGGGGCAGCTTCGCCTCGAGTCTGGCCCTCGCTCGGCGGCGTTCTGGGCGATGCGCTCGTGAGCGGCCTGCCGGCGGTTTCGCCGATGCTGCGGGTGTAGTCGCATCTGGGGTGGCCGGAGCAGGCGATGAAGCGGCCGTTTGCCGAATTTGATCTGCAGCTGGTGCTTGCCGCTATTTGGGGCAGGTTTCGTCGAGCGCTTCTGGTGGTGATTTTCTGGCGCGCTCGATGCCTTCTTTTTCTTCCCTGATTTGCTAGAAACCTTTCCAGAATTTGTCCATCACCGGTATCCATTGGCGTTTGCCGCTGGCGATGTCGTCGAGCTGGTCTTCGAGCTTGGCGGTGAAGTCGTAATCGACGTACTGCTCGAAGTGTTCGGTCAGGAATTTGTTGACGATTTCGCCGGTGTCGCGGGCAGAAAGCGGCGCTGGTCGACGATAACGCATTCTCGGTCTTTCAGCGTTTTGATGATGCTGGCGTAGGTGGACGGGGCGGCCGATGCCGAATTCTTCCAGCGCTTTCGACCAGCGTGGCTTCGTCAGCGCGGCGGCGGCTGGGCGAAGTGCCGTCGCCGTAGAGCGCATCCACCGGCAGCAGGTCGCCGACGGCCATCAGGCAGTTTTTGCTCTCTCTGCCTCGCTCGTCTTTCGTCCCGCCTTCCTGATACACGCTGTAAAAGCCGGCAAACACCAGCACCCGGTCGCCGCGGAATACGCCGTCACCGCCGGCGATATCGACGGTGGTGGCGTCGTGGGCTTCTCGACCATCTGGCAGGCAACGGTCGCGCCGCCAAATCATCTGGTCAGAGCTTTGAACTGGTTCGGCGGAAAGAAAGGGCTTGACGCCTCGGCGTGCGGTAAAACTCGAAGTCGGGCGCACGGCTTCGTGGGCTTTCTGGCGTTTTTCGATTTGGTTTTATAGACCTTGGCGGCGTTTTGCAGGTAGTCGGCGCCGATTTTGTTGTCGATGTAATGGCGGATTTCGGTGAGCGCGTCGTCGCGACAGGGTTACGCTGTCGGTACGCATATAGGTAATCAGGCCGACGGCGCCCCGCCCCACGTCGATGCCTTCAAACAACTGCTGGGCGGTGCGCATGGTGCGGTCGAGGGTAGCCGAGCTTTCGCGCACGGCATCCCGCTGCTGCATGGTCGAAGCGGCATAGGGCGCGGCTGGCGGCAGCCTTTTCTTTTGGTAACTTCGGCCACTTTTCGCTTCTTTTTGTTCTGTCATCGCCAGCACGGCAGCCTGCGACGCTTCGTCGGGCAGCGAACTGCTCGAGCTTCACGCCTGCCATTGCGCCAGCTGGCGGAAAAACTCTGCGCGCTCGTGGCTGTCCAGATGCACGCTCCAGTATTCCTGGCTTTCGAAAAGCGCGGATTTCGTTTTCGCGCTCGAAAACCGCCGCAGTGTTGATTCTGCACCCGCCCCGCACTCAGGCCGCGGCGGATCTTTTTCCACAACAAGGGCGACAGATTGAAGCCGACCAGATAGTCCAGCGCACGGCGCGCCTGCTGGGCATCGACCAAGTCCATATCCAGTTTAGCGCGCTGCAGGGCAGCTCTGAACGCCTTTTTGGGTCACTTCAGAACACCACCCCGCTGTGTGCGCGCTTCCAAATCCTTAATGCCGCGCTTGGATTTGTGGATTTCGAAATATGCCAGGAAAATGGCTTTCGCCTTCCCGATCCGGGTCGGTAGCCAGATACAGGTTTTCCGCTTTTGGCAGCAGCCACGATGGCATCGATGTGCTTTTTGCTTTTGGCCGGCACTTCGTATTTCATCGCGAAATCGTGCTCGATCGACCGCGCCGTTTTTCGGCACCAGATCGCGCACATGGCTCGAACGAGGCGAGCACTTCGAAATCGCCGCCCAGATATGATGGATTTTGATTTTGTTTTGGGGATCTGACAATCAGTAGGTTTTTGACATAGTCTTTTTGTTCAACAGCAAAGAAGAAGCAGCCTGCATTTCACAATACAAAGTGCAGGCTGCCTGAAAGCTCTATTATTCTCAATATGGTGCTGGCAAGGGCAGGGTGGTTTTGCGGCAAAAGCGCTGCACCTCGTTCAGCGGGCAATCTCGTGGCGCTCAATACTTTTTGCGCCGGGCGATGCTTTGACGTGTTCAGCAGCAGTTCCACATCGGCGTGCCTGCGTGCCGAAGTCGCCGCCCACGCGCAGGCCGATTCGTGCAGGCTGCCGGGCAATTGGGCGAATTGGCGCATTTCGATTTCGCTCATGGTGATGTGGTTCAGCTGCCCCCATTTTTGCGCAACCTGCGTCAGGCGCATGGCGGGTGAACGCCGTCTTTGTGCGCGGCAGGCGGCGGAAAAAGGCTCTGAAAATCGATCTCTGCCGCGCCGCCCTTCTTCCACATGTGCGTACACCACCGCGTTCGGCGCACCGGGCAGCCGCCACATTTCCACACCTTCCGCGTCGGATTCGCTGCGGACTTCATGCGCGGAAAGGCGCGTTTGACTTTGGGCCAGCGTTCGCCCCAGCTCACGCCGCCGATGCCTTCGGGCGTAATCGTGCAGGCCGTACTGGCGGTGTGAAAGCGCAGCGCGGTCAGAACAACGCGGTGAAAAATGTATTTTTCATATTCAATTCCATCATCGTTTCGCCCGTATGTGCGGCAAGCGCACGTGCCTTATGCGGCGGTGTCGAGCCAGCCTGTACTTTGTCGGCGGCAATGCGTGGCCGCCCGCGTGGCATGTGTCAGTGCATGGTTCCCTGCCGTGCAGCACGCTCATCAACCGTCGCCAATCAGTGTGGCAGTTCGGTGCTGCGCCCACAACACCAGCAATGCCAGCACTTTGGCGTTTTCCAGCGTGATTTCGTCAAAAGCGCAGATGCATCAGCGCGTGAATCACAAACCGCGCTCGGCCGGTTTTTAATGCCTGCTGTTTTTCCAGAAAATACAGCAGCGAGCGCACTCGCGGGCAGCACTTCGCATTCGTCGTCGTGTAAACCCGCATCGCGGTGCTGTCAGCAGCGGTATCGATGTCGCCCTCGCTCGTCCAGCAGCTCCAGCACCATCAGCGCCTTGCCGATTTCTTCGTCGGCAAGCCGGCGCTTTTCCAGCATCTCGCCCAAATCCTGTCCCTGCGGGCAGGCAGCGATATCGGAAAATTCTCGATCAAAAAGGGCAACGATATGAATCATGCGGCAAAGCGGGTTTTCAAAAAGCCGGACAGACAAATGCTGCCCGCAGGCAGCCAAGCTCGCGGTATTCTAACACCAAGCAGCCTGAAAAGTATCCCGCACACCGGGCAAAATGTTGCCGCAGCAGCCGCTTGAGCGCACGAAACTGCACTGCAGCTGTTTCACGCGGCGGCGCGATATATTATGATGCCGCGCTTAACCCGCCGGAGAAAAACCGTGGCCGATGCCGCTGACCTTTGCCCGAACTGCTCGCCAAGCTGCCCGATCTCAAGGGCCGGCGGCTGACGCGCTGCGCTGAGCGGCGGCGTCGATCTCGGTGGTGCTGCTGCACCTGCTCGCCCGCGCCCGCGACGAGCTGGGGTGGCGCTGGCCGCCGTCCACGTCCACCACGGGCTCAATCCGCGCGCCGACGACTGGCAGCTCTGGTGCGAACGCTACTGCGCTGACCTGACATTCCTTTCAGGGCTGCCTTTGTCCGGCGTCGATCCGCGCGGACAGGGCATCGAAGCCGCCGCCCGACGCGACGCGCTACATGCCGTCTTCTCCCGCTTGGACACCGACTTTGTCGCCCTCAGGCCACCATCGCGACGACCAAATCGAAAACCTTCTGCTGGCGCCCTCGCGCGGCGGCGGCGTGCGCGCCCTGTCGGCGATGCCCGCTGAACGGCTGCGTTGGCAACGGCGGCGACAGCAACCGTCCGCCTGCTACGGCCGCTCTTGCCCTTTTCCCGCAACCGCATCGAAGCTTATGCCCGCAGCCGCGGTCTCGACTCGGCTGACGACGACAGCAACCAGCGACCTCGCCCTGTTGCGCAACTGGCTGTGCCACCACCTGCCGCCGCAGCTCTCGCACGGCGCCACACGCCGAGCGCCGCATTCGCCGCTCATCACGCAGCTGCAGCAGGAGCGCGCGTTGCTCGCCGAAAATCGAAGATGCCGACTGGCAGGCGCTGCACCTGCAGGGCGTGCCTCGACTGCCGCCGCTGGCAGGCGCTCAGCCCGCGCGCCGCCGCAGCCAGCTGTTGCGCTTTACCCGCGAACACGCGCTCGGCAGCCCCAACCCGCGCAGTCTTGCCGCCTTTGAAAGCAGCCTGAAAACCACGCCGGCGCTCATCTGGTAATGGCTCGCTGCTGCACGGCTACGCCTGCGCCGACCGCGGCCGCTTTCGTTTGCGGTGCCCGACGATTTTGCCGGCCGTTTTCCGTGGCACAATGGGAGAAACCATTTTTCAGGCAGCCTGAAAGCCGCCGCGCGAAGCGCTCGGCCTGCGCTGGCGCCGCGCCGCCTGGGGCTTGTCCGACGAAATCCCTGAAACCGCCCCGGCAGCATCCGCAGCCCGAAAAGCGGCGACACCTCCTGCGGCTGGCCGTCGGCGCAAAGATATCGCCAAGCTGCTGCAGGAAGTCTGCGTGCCCGCCTTCGTCCGCTCCCCTACCAGCCGCTGGCGCTGGACGAAAACGGCGAAGTCGCCGTCGCCGCCAAACCTGCGCGCCGGCGCCAACGGTTGCGCCAACGGCTGGCTGCCCGAAGCAGGCAGCCTGAAAGGCTATTTGTGCAGCCTGAAAGCCCAGCGGCCTGAAAACCAAACGCTCGATACCGTCTTGAACTGGCAGACAAAATCGCTGGCGCTTGCGCTGCCGGCTTGTTTGTTCTGAATCTCTAAATATTGGCGGAAATGGTGGGATTCGAACCCACGAGCGACTTGCGCCCTTAGCGGATTTTCGAGTCCGCTGCATTCAGCCTCTCTGCTACGTTTCCCTGATATTAAAAAGGAGTGGCGGAAGCGGTGAGATCTGAACTCACGGGCTGTTACACCCGACGGTTTTCAAGACCGCTGCATTAAACCGCTCTGCCACGCTTTTCCAAAAACAAGCTGCGTGAAATCATAGTGGGTTTTCCCTAAATTGTTGCACAAACTGCCTTCAGGCAGCCTGAAAGCACCATGCGGCTAATTTTTAAAACTTAATCTTTATCCACAGCACCCTTTGTTTTCACCCACATCGTCTTTTTATACAGCGCGTCAGAAGTGATTTGACACAACGAAAAGGAAACATTATGCAACTTGACAAACTGACCGCCCGTTTCCAACAGGTTTGCAACAGGCGCAACAGCTTGGCCTTGGGCAAAGACAATCCCCATCTCGAAGCCGGCCATGTACTCAAAGCCCTGCTCGACGACAAAACAGCGGCATGGGCGCGCTCTGGCAATGCCGGTGCCGATCTTGGCCGCTGCAGCAACGTGGCGCAGTCGCTCGTTTGCTGCCGCGCGTCAGCGGCCATGTGAGCTGCCGCCCAGCCGCGAGCTGCAAAACGTTTTGAACCTGATGAAAAAGCCGCCGCCAAACGTGGCGACGCCTACATTGCCAGCGAACTCTTTCTGCTGGCGCTGATGCAGGAGGCGCGACCAACCAGCTTCTGGTCTCCGCCGGAGGAGCGAAGCCGCCCTAAACCAAGCCATAGACACCATGCGAGGAGGACAATCCGTGGACAACCAAATGCCGAAGACCAACGCGACGCCTTGAAAAATACACCTCGATTTAACCCAGCGTGCCCGCGACGGCAAGCTCGACCCAGTAATCGGCCGCGACGACGAAATCCGCCGCGCCGATTCAGGTTCTGCAACGCCGTACCAAAAACAACCTCGTGCTTATCGGCGAGCCGGGCGTGGGCAAACCGCGATTGTGGAAGGCCTGGCGCAGCGTATCGTGAACGGCGAAGTGCCCGAAAGCCTGCGCAACAAACGCCTGTTGGTACTCGATTTGGCTGCGCTGATTGCCGGTGCGAAATATCGCGGCGAGTTTGAAGAACGCCTTAAAGCCGTGTTGAACGATCTTTGGTCAAAGACGACGGCAACACGCCGATTTTTCATCGACGAAATCCACACCTCGTGGGCGCGGGCAAAACTGACGGCGCGATGGACGCGGGCAATATGCTCGAAAACCCGCTGGCGCGCGGCGAGGCTGCACTGCATCGGCGCGACCACGCCCGACGAATACCGCCAACACATCGAAGATGCCGCGCTGGAGCGCCGTTTCCAAAAAGTGTTGGTGGGCGAACCCAGCGTGGAAGACACGATTGCGATTTTGCGCGGTTTGCAGGAGCGTTACGAAATCACCACGGCATCGACATCACCGACCTGGCGATTGTCGCCGCGCGAGTTGAGCGACCGCTCACATCACCGACCGCTTCCTGCCCGACAAAGCGATTGATTTGATTGACGAAGCGGCCAGCCGCATCAAAATCGGGAGTCGATTCCAAACCCGAGCAGATGGACAAGCTTCGACTGCCGCATCATCCAGCTCAAAATGGAGCGATGCACGTGAAAAGAAAGCGACGACGCCAGCAAAAACGCTTGAGCTGATCGACGAAGAAATCGATGGCCTGCAAAAAGAATACGCCGATCGGACGAAATCTGAAAGGAAAAAGCGCGTCCAGCAGCAATCGCTGACATCAAAAACAAATCGACGAAATCAGTCTCAAAAATCGAGCAGGCCAAACGCTAGGGCGATTTTGCCCGTGCGTCCGAACTCGAATACGGCGAGCTGCCCGCATCGGCTAGCAGCTTCAGGCTGCCGAAAGCAATCCCGAAGGCAAAAGGCCAACAAACTGTTCCGCACCGAAGTGGGCGCAGACGAGCGGTGGCCGAAATCGTCTCCCGCATGACCGGCATTCCCGTGGCCAAAATGATGGAAGGCGAACGCGACAGCTGGCTGAAAATGAGCGTAGCTGCAGGCGAACGCGTGGTCGGCCAAGCATGAAGCCGTGCGCGCTGTGTCCGACGCCATCCGCCGTAGCCGCTCGGCCTTGCCGACCCGAACAAGCCTTACGGCTTCCTGTTCTAGGCCCCACCGGCGGGTAAAAACCGAGTACATGTAAAGCGCTGGCAGGCTTCTGTTTGACAGCGAAGACCATCTCATCCGTACTGGATATGTCGGAATACATGGAAAAACACGCCGTCGCCCTGCCTCATCGGCGCGCTCCGGGCTATGTCGGCTGCGAAGAGGCGGCTACCTGACCGAACAAGTCCGCCGCAAAACCGTACAGCGTGATTCTTTTGGATGAGCGGAAAAAGCGCATCCGACGTGTTCAACATCCTGTTGCAAGTTTTGACGACGGCCGTCTGACCGACGGCCAGGTCGCTATGGTGGACTTTAAAAACACCGTGATTGTGATGACTTCCAACATCGGCAGCCAGCACATCCAGCAGATGGGCACGCAGGATTACGAAGGTGGAAAGAAGTGGTGATGGAAGACGGAAAGAGCATTTCCGCCCCGAAATGATCACAACCGCATCGACGAAGTGGTGGTCTTCCACGGCTTGAACCAGGCTAATATCCGCAGCATCGCCAAAATCCAGCTCAGCTTTGCATGTTTGCCTGCGCAAAACCTGCGCCTGAATGTGGACGAAGCCGCACTCGACTCCAATTCGCCTAAGCCGGTTTCGACCCTGTACGGCGCCCGCCCGCTCAAACGGCGCGATTCAGGCCGAAATCGAAAACCCGCCGGCCAAAGCGCGCTCGAAGGCCGCTGCGCCGGAAAGCACGATCTGCGCGCCGACGGCGACAAGCTGAGTTTCGCCCGGCGGCAGTTCCCCAGCAGCCTGAAAAAGCAGTTCCCAAAACTTTCAGGCTGCTTCGGCTCACAAGGACTGGTTATATTGAACCAGTCCTTTTTGTGCCCGATATCCGCTGCAGCGTTTCAGGCTGCCGGCAACTTTGCCCAATCATTTTCATTCACATCATCGCCTGTCAGTTGCTTTAGCGTTCGACCACGGCCTTCAGGCAGCCTGAAAACGCCGCCGCGCCCCGCCCGTTTTCGCCGGACACAGAGCAGGCAGCCAGGGCTGCCTGAAATACCTCAAATCAGAGATTTACGCTCATCAAACACACAGGCTATGCGCTCGCCCTCGCCGCCGCGCCGGAAAGGAAGACAGCAGCAGCAGCAGCGGGTTTTCCGCAGCTTTTGCGAGTCTTGCGGGCCTTTCAGGCTGCCTGAAAACTCTTTTCTCCAAAAATCAGGAAAACTGGTTCATGGTGTTGTCTTTGCCGCCCGCTTTTGAGTGGCGGCTTCGCCGGCAGCGTGTTCTTTAGTGCTGGTCGCCGATATCCAGCCGCCGGCCATATTTTGCGCTTCAGCGGTGGCGATGCCCCGGCGGATTTCCGGACGCTGCACGCCTTTCACATAGGCCAGCATGCTCGTCGGCATAAAGTAGCCTTTGGCCAGCTGTCGGCGGACAGGGCGGCGGCATGGCAGCTGGCAGGGTAACCAGGTGGTGGAAGATGCCGTTTGCATATGCTGCGATCGCGCGCTGGAAGGTGCGGACGTGCTGCTCGTCGGCTTTTGGGCCAGCGCCTGGTTTGCACGTATCGGCGCCCATCAGTTTGTCGCGCTGGTAGGCGGAAACGTCTTGCCGGCTTCTTTCCATGCGTCGAAACACCTGCTGGCGGAAGTTCAGCGTCCAGTTGAACGACGGGCTGTTGTTGTACACCAGCTTTGGCGTTACGAATCACGGCGCGAATTTTGTCCATCATCTCTTTAATCTGGCCGACGTGCTGGTTTCGTTTCGATCCACAAGATCGGCGCTGTGCTTTGCAGCGGAAGTGATGCAGTCGAGCACCACGCGGTCGATGCCGGCGCTCTTTCGCGTGAACTGGAAAGAGATTGTCGGCAGACGGGTCGGCTTGATGGTTTTGCCGCTGGTATTGACGATAACGTCGCCGCTTTGAATCTGGCCCAGATCGCGACTTTCGCCGTCCAAGAGCGTTGTACTGGTCGTCGTCGCCTTTTTCGGAGGAGTAAAGATCGCTTGGTCAGACCGGCGCCTGAAGAGTCGGTGCGCGCCACACGCCCTCGTCCACGCCCAATTCCAAAAGGCATAGCGCACGCAGGATTTTCGCCAGAAGTCGGCATGCGGCACGGTAACTTTGCCGTCTTGGTGGTCAGATTGCTTTTTCATCGAAACCTGGTTTTCGATCTGAATGCAGCAGGCGCCGGCTTCAATCATTTTTTTCGCCAGCAGATATGTGGCTCGCATTGCCGAAACCGGCGTCGATACCGGCGATACCCTGGTACGATATGGTTTCAAACCGTTGATTTTGGAAACCTGCTCAGCGGCTTTGTCGCCGGCCGCACGGGCTTTACCGCGAGCGCCAAACAGCAACGAAGTTCGCGGCATCCGCCTGGCGCAGGAAGCTGTAGATTAATCAGCCCCGGCACCGCGGTTTTCGTGCATGACCACGGCAGGGCCGAACTGCGAACGCATCGCCGCCACCATCCAACCTGAAAGCGCTTGGCAGTGGATTGCGGTGTTTTTTCACCGCAATCATCTTCTGCTGCGCCACGTCGCCAGCAGCCGAGCGACTGCGTACCGCCCGTGGTCGGCATCGTAGGGCAGCCGCGTCGCGGCGCATAATGGCGGCGGTGTATTTGGCGATGTCCGCCGGTTTTGAAGCGGTTTTGCAAACGCATCCGTTCAACGTACCGGGATTGATGGTACAGCCTTCGCCATGTTCTGCTTAAGGGTACGGGCTGCCTGAATGCCTGCTTGATAGCTTCGTCATGATGGTTCCAATGTTTTGATTTTTTTCGATTTAGTACATGACACCACCCCAGAAGCGCTATGTAGTTTAATTTACGTTAATTTGTCCGCCTTTGCTAAGACACCCCTTTGCAGATTTTTTTGCACAGGGTACCTTTCTCTTTACCAAAAACCATACCGCGCACTTATACCAACAAACCTGCCAAACAGTCGCAAAATTACCGAAACCCTTTCAGGCAGCCTGAAAAATCTGGTGCCGGCAGCGGTGATGCCTTGCCGCCTGCTGCGATTTATGCTAATCCTTGCTTTCCTCACATTTCAGGCAGCCTGAAAACCATGAACGTTTTACTGATCAACGGCCCCAATCTCAACTCGCCCGGCCTGCGCGAGCCGCAGCTTTACGGCAGCGACACAATTCTCGATACGCTGGTTACGCGCCTGCAGGACACCGCCGCCGAACTGGGCATCACGCTCACCATTTCCAAAGTAACCACGAAGGTGCAATCACGATGCCATCCATCGCACGCACTACACACGATTACATCATCAACGCCGGCGCTTATACCACACCAAAACAAGCATCCTCATGACGCCCTTTTGGGTGTGGTAATTGCCCTTTATGTCGAAGTCCATCTGTCCAATGTTACGCCCGTGAAGACTTCGCCACCACCCTATCTCTCCGGATAAAGCGCTCGGCGTAACGTTGGTCTCGGCGCTCTCGGCTGCGAAGCGCCAGGCTTTATCGCCGCCTGCGCCGCCTAAACCGTCAGCCCAGACTTTTCAGGCTGCCTGCCGATACGCAAAGGCAGCCTGAAACGTTTGCGGCGTTTTCAGGCTGCCTGTTTTGATATCTGGTCAGATTAGGCCAGCGCTGCGGCGTTTTGCGAGCTGGCGGCGCCGATGTCGGCGGATTTTGCTTTGAGTTCGTCCAGGCCGGCGAATTTGGCTCGCTGTCGCGGCGCCCAGGCAAAAAGGTGATGTGCAGGCGCTGGGCCAATGTAAAGCTGCGTCTTCGAAAAACCGAATGGTGATGCATCGAGCTGGCTCGGGCGCATCGTGATTACCGGTAACCAGGCCAAGCTGGCCACGCCGTCGCGGCGGCTGAAGCTGCCTCTGGCGCGCACGGCAAACACGCCGCTACGCGGCGGCAGGATGCTGGCGGGTGTACGTCGAAAGGCGCCCGAGTTTGGCGCCGTGTTTGACGCCGCTGAGCCGGTAATCGCGGCCGAGTATGCTGCGGGCGAGGCCGACGGTCATTTGCACGCCTGGCACTGGTGGTGTTAAAGCGGCGCGCTCGCTCGGCAATGAGAATGCTGGGCGTGCGTCTGGTTACAAAGCTTCCGTTGCTGCAGCAGGGCAAAATCGCCACTGCGGCGTGACCAGCGGAAGTCGTCGCCAATCAGCAGGCGGGTGCCGAGTCCGGCAAGCAGTAGCGTCGATAGTCTTCGGCGCTGGGTGGCCGGCAAATTCGGGGTTGAAACGCTGCACCCACACCGCATCCAGGCAGCCGCTCTGACGCAGCAGGGCGAGTTTGTCGCGCAGCGGGGTCAGCCGCAACGGTGGGGCCGCCGTGGCGTGGCGGCCGAAAATCTCGGAGCGGCTGCGCTCGAAAACGGCAACGCTGCGCAGCTTGCGGCTGCGGGCTTCGTCGCGCAGGCGTTCTATGGAATGTGCAGTGGTCGAGATGCACGCCGTCGAAGTTGCTGACGGCGCCGCGCTGTTTGCAGGGCAGGCGGAGCCAGTGTCGAGCCAGATTTACAGCTTGGGATGCCGTAAAAAACACGAAAGGGCAGACTTACCGGCTTTGCTCCTCAGCCTGAAACCGCAGCGGTTTTTTCTCTTAAAGCGCTGCGGTTTTGCTGCAGAATGCGCTGTTTTTCCACGGGCCGAAAGCTCACAACAACTGCCTCTGGGAAACGATGAGCGATTATTTCGATCTGATTTATTGCTCGCCGACGCCCGCCAAAGGCATCCTGCTGACTCTGGCGTGAGCGCCCCGTCCACGCGATGGGCGGTATGGTCAGCTGGCGCGGCCAATAATGCTGAAAGCGTCTGGTGCTGCTGCGCGCTGACCTGGCTGCTGCGCACGGCGTCTGCGTTTACTTAGGGTGTTTCGCGGCACACCGCTGTTTGTGCAGCTTTTGCATGGGCGTATGTGTGGTTTCCCGCTTCGTGCATCCGGACGGCGGCTGATTCTGCGTGAAGAAGTCAAAATATTCCGCCAAACCACGATCTCTTCCTGATCGGCAGTTGGCGCGGCGCCAACTCGGGCGCCTACATCGAAATTTTCCGCGCCGGCATCCAGTCTATCGACCGCGGTCAGATGGAAGCGGCGCGTCGCTGGTTTGAGCTACGCCAGGCAATGCGCTACATCATCGTGCTGCAGGCGGTGGCGGATGCCGCCTTTGGGCAACGAATTTATCACGCTGCCAGCATAGCTCGCTGGTTTCAACCGTTGCCCTGGCCGGCTGATGTCGGTGAGCAACGCCATCTCCGGCCGCTTCTACATTTATAAAGAGCCGGCCTATACCGTGGCGCTGCCGTATCTGGCGATGACTTCCCGCCTGACCATTCCGTTTTGCCCGGTTGAAAACGCCATGGCGGACGCCGCCGTTAAACCTTTTCAGGCTGCTCGCGCTAAAGCGTTTTCAGGCAGCCTGAAAAGCGAAAACGCCAGTTGTTGCAATGAATCGCGGCGACTGGTTTAATCGGCCATGGCTGCATTTGCTGGGGCTCGGCTGCGGGCTCTGTGTTAGAATCCGCCCGTTTTGCCATATGGCCATGGCAAGGACAAAAGAAAGCAGCAATGCCACAATCTGACCGTAAAATCTTCGGCAGCCGCACGACCGGCTGCTCAAGCAATACCGTAAAAACCGTTTCCAAAATCAACGCGTTGAAGAACCATGCAGGCGCTCACGATGAAAGCGTTGCGGCGGCGAAAACCGCCAATCAAAGAGGCGAGCGGCTATCCAAAGGCGAAACGTTGACGACATCCCGCCCGAAGCTCGCCGTGTGCCGCGAAGCATCGCGCCGGACTTGGGCATGCGCCATTTTGGTGCAGATTGGCGGCATGGTGTTGCGCAACGGCAAAATCGCCGAAATGCGCACCGGCGAAGGCAAAACGCTGGTGGCCACGCTGGCGGTGTATCTGAACGCGCTCTGCCGGCAAGGCGTGCGCACGTGGTAACAGTAAACGACTACTCTCGCCGCCCGCGATGCCGACATCATGCGTCCGCTCTACGGCTTTCCTCGGCCTGAACGTGGGCGTGAGTGCTGCCAATATGGATCAGGCCGCCAAACCGAGCCTATAACGCCGACATCACCTACGGCACAGACAACGATTCGGCTCGACTACCTGCGCGACAATATGGTGACCAGACGCGAGCGACAAAGTGCAGCGCGAGCTGAACTTTCGCCGTGGTGGACGAGTGGACTCGATTCTGATCGACGAAGCCCGTACGCCGCTCATCATCATCCGGCCAGGCCGACGACAACTTTCAGCTTTTGTATCCTTGGTGATGAATAAAGTGCCCGCCGCAGCTGGTGCGCCAGAGAGAAAGAAGAGGGCGAGGCGATTATCTGGGTGGACGAGAAAAACCACCAGGTATCTGCAGCGAAAGCCGGCCACGAGCATGCCGAGCACATCCTCACCGAAAATGGGCCTGCTGCAAAGAAGGCGATTCGCTCTGTTCCACCGCCAACATCGCCCTGATGCACCACCTGATGGCGCGCTTTGCGCGCCCACACGCCTGTTAATCTGGACGAGCATTATGTGAGTCAAGAGAGCGGCGAAATCGTGATTGTGGACGAATTCACCGGCCGCCTGATGGACCGGCCGCCGCTGGTCGGACAGTTTGCGTCAGGCGGTGGAAGCCAAAGAAGGCGTGGAAATCAAGCCAAGAAAACCAAACGCTTGGCCTCCATCACCTTCCAACTACTTCCCGCCTCTACACCAAACTCTCCGGCATGACCGGTACCGCCGATACCGAAAGCCTACGAGTTCCAAAGCATCTACGTCTTGGAAGAACCGTGATCATCCCCAGCAACCGCGATGATCGCGCAAAGACTTCAACGACCAGATCTTTCCGCACCGCCGAAGAAAAATTCGAAGCGGTGGTGAAGACATTAAAAGCGTCATGCCGAGGACAGGCCCAGTCCTGGTCGGCACCACCAGCATCGAAAAACTCGAGCTGGTGTCGCGCCCGTATGCTCTCACGCCGGTCTGCGCACAACGTGCTGACGCCAAGAAGCACGCGCGCGAAGCCGATATCGTGGCGCAGGCGGGCAAAACCGGCGCGATTACCGTGGCCACCAATATGGCCGGCCGCGGTACCGACATCGTGCTCGGCGGCAACGTGAGCACCTAGAGCCGATGCCATCCGCAACGATGAACGTCTGAGCGACGAAAAAAGCGCCCGCATACAGCAGCTGGGCAGACGGCTGGGAGGAAGAGCAACGACCGCGTACTCGCAGCCGGCGGCCTGCACATCGTCGGCACCGAGCGCCACGAAAGCCGCCGTATCGACAACCAGCTGCGCGGCCGTGCCCAGCGTCAGGGCGACTCGGGCTCAGCCGCTTCACCTGTCGTTTGAAGACCCGCTGCTGCGTCTGCTTCGCGCTCGACCGTGCATGCCGCCTTGCTCGAATAATCTGGCGCCGGAGCGCGGCGTGCCGATTGAAGCCGGCATCTCTCACCCGTCAGATTGAAAGCGCCCAGCGCAAAGTGGAAGGCCGCAACTTCGACATGCGCAAACAGGTGTTGGAATACGACGACGTGGCCAACGACCAGCGCAAAGTCATTTACCACCAGCGCAACCACATCCCGACCGAGTCGATATCGGCGAATACCTGCGACGTGCGCGCCGATGTACCGGCGGTTTGTCGATCGCGGCGCCGCCGACAGTGTAGAGCACGGAAATTTCCACACCAGCCGCAGTTGGCTGGCGAACAACGTCCATGCCGACATCCAGGGCTGGCTGAAAGCCGACAACACGCTGGAAAACGAAGAAATCAAGCAGCGCTCGATCCGCCAGGTGAAAAGACTACCGCGAAAAAGTCGAGATGGTCGCGAAGAAAACTTCCGCCAGTTCGAGCGCCGTATCGTGCTCGCCGACACCATCGACACCCAGCGGCGCGAGCATCTGGCAGCGCGATGGACCATCGCCAGGCATCCACCCGCAGCTACGCGAAAACCCCAAGCAGGAATATAAGCGAAGCCTTCGCCATGTTCCAAACCTGTGGCGGGCATCAAGCACAGCGGCGATGATTCTGATTTCTGCGGTGCGCCCGTGGAAGACGTCGAAGCCGAAGCGGAAAGCCACTCCCGAACATGCAGGCTGTCCACGCCGAAGCACCTGGCTCGCAGCAGGCCCGGCGAAACCCGCGATGAATACGTGCGCGACGCTCAGCCCCACGCAGGAAGACGCGCGCTTCAGCCCCGCTGGCGCAGCGTGCTGGCACACCGCAACGATCCCCGCCCTGCGGCAGCGGGCTGAATACAAGCAGTGCCACGGCAAACTGGCCTAAACACTAAATCAGCCAGGTTGCCTGCATCCCTGCAGGCAGCTCGAAAACTTTAAAGCCGGACGCACCGCCACATTTCCACCACCGTACGGAAAGCAGCCTGAAACCCGAAGGCAGCTCGAGCCGCAGCAACCGCACCACGCCCGACAGCCCGTAGGGTGCGCCCCGTGCACCAGCCATCAACCGCGCTGCAATGGTGCGCAGCACCCTGCAATCGAACCTTACAGCAGCCTGAACTTGTGTGCAGCCTGAAACCCAGTCCCACCTGCTTTCAGCGTTTTTCTATGCCGCGCACCGTTATGCCGCCCAAGCGAAACGTCCTCGCCATTTCACATTTGTAGGGTGCGCCCCGCGCACCAACCATCGGCCAACCGCTGCAATGGTGTACCGTGTGCAACCCTACAGCCGAACCCAAAAGCAGCCTGAGTGCCGATGGCGGCGGCGATTGCGCCATAACGCGCTTTCCATTCCCACCCCAAAGGACGCACCGTGAACACCGTTACCGCCGAAAAAGAATGAACGTCGAGAGCCTAATCCGACCACAATTAAAGTCAAAGCCCTATGTGCGCCTCGCCCGCATTACCGACGGCGACCACGGCGACACTATCTACAACATGACCTGCGTGCGCAGCCTAAACTAAGACCATATTACGGATATGCCCGCTGCCCGCCTGAACACCTGATGGCCGAGCTCGCGCAACCATTCCGACAAAATCGTTGATATCAGCCCGATGGGCCGCCAAATGGCTTTACACCCTGCTCAACCTGCCCGAATACCAAGACGCGCTCGATTTAATCGAAAACCCCGCACGACGTAACCACCGCCAGCGAAGTGCCGGCCTGTAATGTCGTCCAATGCGGCTGGCGCACAGCCACAGCCCGAAGGCGCGCAGGAAAATCGCCCGCCACCTGCTCGCTGACAAACGCGGCGAATGGACGGATTGGTATTTAGCGCATCGACCGTTGCCGTGATCGTTACGTAGGCCAAAATCGACAGCCTGAAAAACCTGCTCGAAGCGCCGCAGACCCAACTGCTTCGGCAGCGACATCGTGATTTACAGCGGCACTTTTCGCCGGCCGGCAGATGGTGCTGCTTAAGCGGCATCGGCAAGGTAAACGCCGCCATCGCCACCACGCCGCTGATCGAACGTTTTAACCTGACCGCGTAGTCAACACCGGCAGCGCCGGCGGCGCGGCTGACGCCCGAAAATCGGCGATGGTTATCGGCAGCCAGCGCCCACCACGATGACGTACTGCTGGCCACCATCAATACGGGCCGCCGCTGCCCGGCATGCCGCGTTTTGACAGCGACGAAACCCCGATGGCCGCCGCCGAAAAGGCCGCCGCCGCTTTTCAGGCTGCCCGGTGCGCCGCGGCTGCGGTCAGCGGCGACAGCTTTGTCCACAGCGAAAGCGAGCTGGTATCGCATCCGCAGCTGTTTTGCTGACGTGGCGGCGGTGGAAATGCCGCCGCCGCCATCGCCCAAACTCTGCACCCGCCTGCAAAAGCCTTTTGTGATTATCCGCGCGGTGTCCGACAGCGCATCCGGACGAAGCGCAGGCTGGGCTTTGAAACCTTCCCGCAAACCGCCGCCGTGCATTCGGCGCAGATGGTGCAGGATTTAATCCGCGCAGTAAGACCTAGGGCGTGCTGAATGCCAATGATCGCAAAACCCAGGCAGCCTGAAAACTCTTTCAGGCCGCTTTTTCCGTGCGTTTCAGGCAGCCTGAAACACCGCATCCCCGATTACCGTGAACACTGATTTTCAGGCAGCGGCTCAGTCGGTTCCGCCATCGCGCAGGAGCTGGCGAATATGCCCAACAACGACGTCAGCATCATCGACACCGATCGAAAACGCCCTGCGCAACATCGGCAGCCTGGTCGATGTGCAAACCGTGGTCGGCAACGGCGCTCGCCGGTGCTGCTTTCGAGCAGGTGGGCGCCGCCGACACCGATATGCTGCTGGCGCTCACCCGCAGCGACGAAACCAATCTGCTGGCCTGCAAAATGGCCGCCGATTTTTCAATATTCCCTAACCGCATCGCCCGCGTGCGCTCGTCGGACTATCTCGACTACGGCGCCGAACGGGCATATCCCCGCGCTCGATGCCTTCCGCCGTGAACCGATTCCATCCACCCCTGAACAGCTGGTTACCCGCCATCTGGCCGGCCTGCTCGACTATGTGCGGCGCTGCAGGTACTGCGTTTTGCCGGCGACCCTCGCACGCCTGATGGTGGTGCAGACCCGCAACGGCGACCCGCTCAACGGCCGCAGCATCATTCAAATCGGCGACATGCTGCCTGGAAAACACCGACCGCCGAGTTGTGCTGCTTACCGCGGCAGCCGCCTGATTGTGCCTCAGCCCGACACCCTGATTCAGGAAGGCGACGAAGTCTGCTTTGTCGGCCACAGCCGCCAGATCGCCACCATTATGAACGTGCTGTTCCAGCGCGAGCAGAGCAACCGCCGCATTATGATTGCCGGCGGCGGCAACGCTGGCTACCGGCCAGTCAAACAGCTGGAAAACCGCTTCGACATCAAAATCGTCGAACAAGGCGGCGCCTGCGCCGAATGGCTGGCCGAAAATCTCGACAACACCCTGCGTTGCACGGCTCGGCCACCGACGAAGCGCTGCTTGCCCGCGAATACATCGACGAAATCGACGTTTTTCTGCGCCGTAACCAACGACGACGAAAACAACATCATGGCTGCCTGCTGGCAAAAACCCGGCGCCCGCCGCGTAATCAGCATCATCAACCGCTCGCGCTACGTCGATCTGCCCACCGGCAACCAAATCGACATCGTCGTCTCGCCGCACATGATCACCATCGGCAGCGTGCTCGCCCACATCCGCCGCGGCGACGTTGCCGCCGCGTCTATCCGCTGCGCCGCGGCAACGCCGAAGTCATCGAAGTCGTGGTGCACGGCGACAAAAACCTCCGCCCTCGTCGGCCGCCGCGTCGAACAGGTCAAAGTCGGCCTTCAGGCTGCCACCTCGCCGCCGTGGTGCGCGGCGAAGAAGCGGCGATGGCCGCCACCACGACCTCGAATTCGCCGACGGCGACCACCTGGTCATCTTCGTTACCCGCCGCCGCGCCCTCGCCGAAATCGAAAAACTGATCCAAGTAAAATGGGCTTTCTTCGGCTGATACCGCCACACCTGCCCGATATCCGAAACTAGCAGCAGCCTGAAAACCGGTTTATCGGGTTTTCAGGCTGCTTTTTGCGGTACGCCATTCTGCTACCGACACCGCAGCAAGCGGCAAAACGCCAGAAGGCAGCCTGAAAGCGCTTGAATGGGCTTTCAGGCTGCCTACGTAGATGGTAGAAAGAAAACCGCCAATCGGAGATTGGCGGTTGAATAGGACTTAGAAACGTGCTTCCAAAGTCAGATTGTAGTTTCTGCCCGAGCAGCGAAGCGGGTGATACCGGCATGGGTTTTGTTGTCCACACGGTTAACCGTACCAAATTCGCGGATGCTGCGCAGAGAATCCCAAGTGTAGTATTTTTATTGGTGATGTTGTACACGCCGGCACGGACGGTGAAAATGCTTGCCGAAATTAACATAGCCGGTCAGGTCAAACAGGGTATATGCCTTGCTGTGCTTGGCAAACGGCCACGGATTGTTCAAGTCGTCGTTGCTGTGTACGGTATCGGCGGGCTTTTTGGCGGCGGTGCGGGTCAGGTAACTGTTGATGCCCCAGCGTTTGAAGGTGCATCGTAACCCAGGCTGTAAACCGCGGTCCACGGCGCCAGTGCGTTTATCGGGGTTTCCCTTGCCATTGTTCTGCGTAGCCCCTGCCTTTTGATATAGCTGTACGTTAAGGCCGGTAGAAACCTTGCGGCAGACCAATGCTATCTAATTTCCAAGTGCCGTTAAACCTCAATGCCTTTTACCCATGCGCGCGAACGGTCTTGGTTCTGCCAAACGGGCGAACTTACCAGCGCGGTACCATCGGAAATCGGTGCGTAGTTGGGGCTGTTGGGATTGTCGGACGACACGCCCCTATAGGTCAGCTCGATAAAGTCGCGGTACTGGGTGCGGAAACCGGAGAGCCTGAACTGGCCGGTTTTGCTGCTGCCGGCCGTTTCTAATTCGATGTTTTTGGCTCTTTCGGCTTTCAACCCGGATTGGCCAGGTAAAAAGTCGGGTGCGGGAACAACAGCCAGGTTTCGTCGGAAGCGGGGCGCGGAAACCGGTACTGTATTTGGCCAGCAGGCTGAAATTTTTGGGTAGCGCCAGTCGAAGCTCAAACCGTAGCTGAATCCGCTGTGGCTGCGCTTGCTGCCCAGCGGGGAAGCGGGTGCGGATGCCGCTGCTGTAGTTGGTTGTCTCTGCCTTACTGCTGCTGCTGTCGTAGCGGATGCCGGCATTGATGCGGTATTGGCCGCGGCCGCCAGTTTGGAAGGAGTTGTTCCAGTAGGCAAAAGCGGTTTTCGACGAGCTTCCACCAGCATAGCCAGTTTTTGGCCGTTGGAAGTTTGATAATGGGGATCGTGACAAACGGACAAAATAGCTGTGGTCGCCGTTACCGCTGGAATTGAAGCTCCGCCGGCACCGTATTGCATTGCCCAAGCCAGTTTCGACCAGTCCAGTTGTTTTTCCGCTTCGGCACTCCACTGCTTGGTTTTCTGCCGGATATTGCGGAACATATGGTACACATCGCTGTTAATACCTCTGTTGGCATAGTCAGCAGGCAAATCCGCATGTCCAAGTGTTCATGTCGATGGTTTGGCTGTCATAGCGCAGCTTGAGCGAATCCACGGGCCTTTTTCGCCGGTTGTGGTATTCGATACCGTTGCGCTTGCGATAGCTGACGTCTTGCCGGTGGCGGACATCCCCCAGGGCTCGCCTTTCCAGTTTTGCCGTCCACATATCTCGATAGCTCGACGGTTTTGCGGTCGGTGCGCGAATCTTCGTAAATCATGCCCAAGTAATTATTGGGTGTGATGTGGTAGCCGAATTTAAACAGGGTGCTGGTATTGACCCAGTCTTGCGGATCGGGCTGGCTGCGGCAACGCCAATACTGCTATAGTTGGTACGCCCCGCATTGGGGCTCCAGGCTTGCTTTGCTGTCTTTCAATAGCAACATCTTTGCCGTCGCTGTTGGCTTTGGTTTCTTTGCCGGTACGGCGGGTATAAACCACCAACGCATCAAAACCTTTCCACGTTCCGGCAGCGGTAATGCTGGAAAATTTCTGGCTGCTGCGGCTGATAATGCCGCCTTTTACGCCCAGATAATAGGGTTTTTCTTCGGAAACATAATCGGATGCGGATTTGGTTTTGTAGTTGACTGCACCAATCTAACGCGCCGCTGCCGGATTTAAGCGAATCCGCGCCTTTGGTACGGTAACTCGAAAAGTTTTCCGGCTCGGACGTATTGCGGTTGGCGTTGAAAGTTGCCGTATGCGCCGAATAATTCCTGGAAAGCTTCGAAGAGCGGCTCTCGGCCTGCGCCAAAACCGTCAACGTTGATTGCTACGCGGTCTTTATCTACACCGCGGATGGCAAAGCCGTTGGAACCGGAGCGGCCGCCCTCGACTACGGTAACGCCGGGATCGTAGCGCACCAAATCGCCTTCGTCGGAAACCATCTGTTTGTCTAAGGTTTGGCGGCGGATTTCTCTTCGCCGAGTTTCTGCGTTTTGCGTCCGCCGATAACTTTCACTTCCTGCAGCTCTTGTTGCTGGGTTTCCGCAGGTTTGCTGTCTGCCGCAACGGCGGCAAAGCTATTGATTAAGGCTGCCATCAGTACAGGCTTAAAGGGGAAAAGACATAGAATTTCTTTATGGTGATGGGGAGTCGGAATTTGCCGGGCACAGCCCGGCAGAAACGGAAATTGATGTTAGGGAAGCGGGCCTAAATCGTCCGAGGTGAATCGCGGTCGATGCTTTTTCACGCCGCCAAAGACGGTATCCAGCGATTTGTTGCCATCAAAGGTAACTCTTTGCCGCCGATGCTGACGTCTTGTTCATAGGGTACTGCCAAAATTTCCAAAATTTCTTCCACCTTCCCTGCTTTTACCAGCAGACTCTGCGCTGCCGGAAAAAAATTGATGCCGTCAATATTGACGTCTTTCATTACTACATCCGCGCCGTAATCCTTGTTACCAACAATGGTTCCGCCGAGTTTGTTGGATTGAGTTGGCAGTCAGCAGCGAATAAGTAGTAGGTTGATTGCCGTTTTTCGGACGGTAGCTAGAAGTAACGAATTCGCCGTTGCGTACGCGTACCGCCCATACTTCATAGGTAATTTTTCCCTTGTGTGGGAGCCACGCTGCTGCTGCCAAACGAGTCTGCCGGCCTGCCGCCAACAAACAGATCAACTTCACCGTTGGCACCCACCCACGCACCAAATTTCAGATAATCTTGTTGTAGCTGGAGCATAAGAAGTTGCCCCTGCACTGCTGCAGCAGACAAACAGTTTCCACCCTCGGATAAAGGTTGGCCAGAATGTTTGGTTTTTGTAATTCAAAGGATGGATTGGAATAATCAGGTGTAATTGATCAGTATAAGAGCCAATAGCGTAATATTTGCCAGACGGTGTTTGATAGACAAATTCAGTTGCATCATAGGAACCAAAACTGATTTTTGCTTTGAATGTTCCTTCCTGCAATTTTTCCTGATGACGAAGAATTGGCATGGATAGTAACTACTTTGTCATTATCTCGCAGTCAGCGCCAAATTCAGTGGCTGCGCCGTAGAACTGCCACCGGTACTTGTGGCTCAGACATGCCGCCGCCGGCGCAGGCGCTCAAAACGCCCAATGCTGCGGATGATAGAATTACTGTTTTCAGCTTCATAATTTGTTCTCGCTTTACGTTTCGTAAATAAACCTAGTACTGATACGGATTATCGGTAATAATGTTAAATTTCATGTCAGGTTAATTGCAGTTTGGCAAGAAATTGCCTGCCTTTAAATTTCAGGTAGATTGATGTTATTAGAAGCCGCTGCCAGGTATGCTGTGGCGCTATTGTTAATTTTTGCAGTAAGTTGGCGGCAGCAGCCGACGAAAAAGCAAGACGATACCGCACTGCAGGGTGCAGCAGCGCCAATGGCTGGACACGCTGGCCGGCAATGATGCGGCACCCAAGCAGCCTGAAACGAACAGGCCGGATCAGCCGCAAATCATCGGCGATGACTTCTAATCGCCCACCCGAAAATTTTGGAAGACGCATTGCAGCAGGTCAATCAACGACGGCAATGCTGAATTGGTCTCTATCGCTTGCCGCGCTGTACCGCAAACCGCCCTGAGCATGATCCTTATCTGCTTGGCAGGGCGGAAGCGTTACTGCTGGTTTTTACAGGAAAAATCTCGCCGATGCGGTGGAGCGCCACCGGCAGCTTCACCGTCAAGATCCGGCCGATCCGCGCGTGCTGTTGGATTTGGCGGCCGCCGAATTTCGCGACAACCGCTTAGGGCGAAGCGGCCGAACATTTCGCCCAAACACAAAGATACGAACTGCCAGCGCCAGTAGCAGCCAATGTCAGCCGCTACCGGCAGGCCATTGCGCGCCGAAACCGGCTGGCGCTGGTCAGGCAGCATCAGCCCGGTTAGAAACAGCAATGTAAACAATGCCCCGCCTCGTTACTGTATCGACCGTGGTGTGCGCCTGTGCAGCGTGAGCGAGCCGCTTGCCGCCAACGGTCTCAATTACGAGCTGGGCGTGGAAAAACTCACGCCCCTGCACGAACACCACTATCTCGCAGTTTCGCGCCAATTTCAGCGGCACCAGTTATTTTTCGACCGCAAATCGCATATGACGACGCATTCGGCCGCGCCTATCTCGGCTGGCAGTGGCGCGATGGCCGGCAGACTTTCAGCCTACTGCCGTTTTACCAGGCACAGCTTTCCGGCAGCAGCGAATTTGACGGCAAACCGGAAAACAACCGCCGCATCGCCCCCTATATGCTGGCGCACGGCATCGGCCTTCAGGCATCGCACAGCCTGCGTTTTTCGCCGGCAAGCCAGCTTTACACATCTTTCGAGCATTACCGCAACCACTACCGCGAACCCGACCGCGCCTACCGCAACAACGGCAGCCACAGCAGCTTTTATCTTTCGCTGGCGCACCGTTTCGGCGCCCATACCACGCTGTTTGGCAGTTATCAGTACAGCCGTTTTGCACCTGCGCAGAAAACCATCCGCAACCGGCAAAACAATGCCGCCTACCACCGCCACGGCATCGGCATCGGCTGGTTGCAGCAGTGGCCGGCTTTGGGCGGGCTGCGCAGCAGGATTACCGCATCTTTCGCGCAGCGCCGTTACCGCGGCATCGCAGCTTTTAGGCACCGACCAGCGCAGCGCAACCGTGAAAGCAGTTTTGCCTTGGAATTGAGCCACGACAAACTGGAATACGCCGGCATCCGCCCGACGCTGAACTACGAATACAGCCGCACCCGCAGCAATACTGCTCCTATGCCGAACGGCGCAGAAAACAGCGTTTGTCGGTGCCGAATGGAGTTTTTAGCCCGGAAAAGACAGGCAGCCTGAAAAAGCATCGATACATAAAAAGCGCCCGCAAAAACTGCGGGCGCTTGGGCTCTTTCAGGCTGCTTTATCTGCTTTCGGTTGCACCGAATGCGCCGTTATAGCCTTTTTGTCGCCGCTTTTAACTTGATATACGCCGGCCAAGTCATAGTAGCCGAAAAAGCCGCCGCGGGTTTCAATACCGTTTTTCTCGCCGGCAAATGTAGTTGCCTTTTGATTTGGCCGCCAAATTCCAGCTTTCTGTTCAGGCGCCGCCGGCTTTAGTCAGATCACTGGTAACGTCGATGTTTTTGGTATCGAAGTTGGCAACGGCACGCACTTTTCCGTCCAAACCTTGATACGCGCGCGTCTTTACCGTGCTACTGCGCTGCTGACAAGTGCTGCTGCTGGTGGTGTGGAATTTAGGGCTTATCTAGTACAGCCCCAAAAATTTTTATCAAACGTAAAAGTTTTTATTGATTTGATTGCGGTTCTTTTTGATTTTTAAGCACAGTATATTGCCGAGTAACTTTGGATTTTTACTTGTATCTGTTTAAGCAGCCGTAGTTTTCAATATTCCGCTGAGTAAAAATCTTCCGAAATGAGGTCAGTACAAAGGCAGCCTGTTTCAGGCCGCCTTTTAATTGGGCTATCGGCTTTTCACCATATAAAGGCGAAATGCAGAATTACCAGAAAAAGATTCGCTTATTGCATGGTTGCCTGTAAGCACCGTTGTAGCCTTTTTCTCTCCATCAATCACTTGGAAAGTACCACCCATATCCCGGGCGGCATTATTGAAGAAGTCGCCACGGTTTCGACATACGTTTTCAGTACTGGCAAATGTATTGCCGCTGATGGTGCCGCCAAATTTTGAGCGAACTTTCCCGATTGTCGTTGGTCGGCAGCTTCAGGGTGATGGCTACTTTTTACTTCGCAAGTTGACTTCGGCGGTCAGCATTGCGCAAGGCATCATATTTGCCCTCTACCCATTACGGCACCGCTCTGTAGGTATAAACCTTGTCTTGTTTGGGGCACATATGATGACGGATTACCATGTACAAACAAGTGGCTTTACATTGTTAGTATCGTTGTATACGCCATAGCGCAGTTCTGCAAACTTATCGCTGGTATCGCGCCACTCTCCGCCCTTGCTGCCGACAAACCGGGATTTTCCGCATTAAAACCGCCATCAGGAAAATCGTCTTTATTGAACGGTCGAAGGGTAATTTCTTTTCACGCTCAGAAAGTCGAGCCCATCAGCAATACGGTCGTGCCGTTAATGGTAAAGCTGTCGAATCGCTGGGTATCGTTGGCATTGGTGCGGCTGTTACTACCGGAACCAGTTTTATTGTCGATGCTGATAATGGAGCCGCTAAATGCTTTTGAGCCATTTTTAAAAGTGGGCATCCAGTCTTTTTCACCATTGCTGCCTTTGCGGAACAAAACCTTGTTTTAAGACATTGGAGAATGCTGCAGAGTCTGTAGGTTTGGTTTCAGGCTGCTTAGGACTTTCTTCAGGCTGTTTGGGGTTTTCAGGCTGTTTGGGATTTTCAGGCTGTTTGGGATTTTCAGGCAGCTTTGGGATTTTCAGGCTGCTTGGGATCTTTCAGGCCGCTTGGGGTCTCAGGCTGTTTGGGGGTTTTCAGGCTGTTTGGGGGTTTCAGGCTGTTTGGGGGTCTCCAGGCTGTTTGGGGGCTCAGGCTGTCTGGGGGCTCAGGCTGTTTGGGGGCTCTCAGGCTGTTTGGGGTTTCCAGGCTGTTTGGGGGTTTCAGGCTGTTCTGGGGGTTTCAGGCTGTTTGGGGGTTTCAGGCTGTTTTGGGGTTCTCAGGCTGCCTGAGTTTCAGTCGTTTGGGGGTTTCAGGCTGTTTGGGGGTTTCAGGCCGTTTGGGGGTTCAGGCTGTTTGGGGGTTTCAGGCTGTCTTTGAGGGGTTTCAGGCTGTTTGGGGGTTTCAGGCTGATTCGGTTTTACATCTCGAGTGGAATCAGTCGAAGGTTTGTTGCTGCCGCCTCCGCCGCCACCACAGGCTGCGAGAGCAACGGCACAGTTGCTGCCAGAATACTTTGTGCTAAAGTCGGTTTCATAAGAATTATCCTCTTAAGTTTTTAAATATAGATTGTTGAAAAAGGCTGTCCCGTTTGATATTGGACAGCAGTTGTTGGTCTTTTCCTCCAACATAGGAATCATTTTAATATCGATAAATTTTTAGCAAATGTAAAGATAGGCCGAACGTATTGTTGTTTTTCATTTTCAGGCTGCCTGAAAGCCCCAACCCCACCGCCGAAAATGCTTTTACTATCCGCCGCTTTTTCCGCCACCGCCGAAAAATACCATGAAGCACATCCAATCGCCCCACAATCCTGAATTGAAGCAGTTTGCCAAATTGTTATCATCGGCCAAAGAGCGGCGGCGCAGCGCTTGGCGGTGCTGAGGGTTTGCATTTGCTGGATGCCTGTTTGAACGCCGGCCTGGCGCCACTGCGGGTGCTGGTGCCGCAAGACAAACTGCACGATCCGGAAACTGCGGCTTTGCTGGCGCGGCTGCCCGAACGCTGCGCGGCGACGGCCGACAGCCGGCTGCTGGCGCAGGCAGGCAGCCTGAACGACGGCGGCGGGATATTGGCGCTGCTGGCCGTTCCGCCGGCACCGAAGCTGCCGCAGCAGGGCGACTGCGTGGTGCTGGAAGCGGTGCAGGACCCGGGCAATCTCGGTACGGTGCTGCGCAGCGCCGCCGCCGCCGGTGTGCGCACGGTGGTGCTGGGCAAAGGCTGTGCCGACGCCTACGCGCCCAAAGTGCTGCGCGCGGGCATGGGCGCGCATTTTGCTTTGGAGATTTGCGAACGGGCGGATTTGGCGGCATGGCGGGCGGACTACCGCGGCCGGGTGCTGGCGACCACGCTCGGCGGCCGGCCGCAGTCTTTATACAGCCTGGACTTGCGCGGCGAAGCGCCATGCGTGGCTGTTCGGCAACGAGGGCAGCGGGCTGTCTGCCGAACTGGCCGGCTCGGCGGATGAAACGGTGCTGATTCCGATGCAGCCGGGCACGGAATCGCTGAATGTGGCGATGGCCGCTACGGTGTGCCTGTTTGAGCAGTTCCGCCAGCGCCTGCAGGCAGCCTGAAAACTTGGCAGCATTTCCAAAGACATCATTCCCGCAAATGCCGTCCTTCCCGCAATACCGTCATTCACGCGCAGGCGGGAATCTTGTTCGGTGTTCGGCGGTGCCGGAAAACAAACCGTTGCCTGAATTTTCACTCAAGATTCCCGCCTGCGCGGAATGACGGCTTTTTGGGCGTGCCGCCACTCAATCGCCGGTTTTTCGCCGTAACTCCGTTTGAACAACATAGAACCCCTGCCCGCCGTAATCACAACGGCGGGCAGGGTTTTTCAGGCTGCTTTTTGGGCAAAGGCAGCCTGGAAAAAGCGGTTTAGACAATCTCGGCTTTGGTAATCACTACCGGCTCTACCGGCACGTCGTCGGTAGCCGTGGCGTTTGGTGGCGACGTTTTCAATCTGATCGACTACGTCCTGACCTTTCGACCACTTTGCCGAATACGGCGTAGCCCTCAGCCGTGCAGGCTCGGTTCGGTGTGGTTGAGGAAGGTGTTGTCTTCGGTGTTGATGAAAAACTGGGCGGAGGCGCTGTGCGGGGCTTGGGTGCGGCGCCATGGCGATGGTGTATTTGTCGTTTTTCAGGCCGTTTTGCGCTTCGTTTTGATCGGCTCGCGGGGTGGCTCGCCCATGTTTTCGTCCATGCCGCCGCCCTGGATCATAAACCTTTTGATAACGCGGTGGAAGAATCAGGCCGTCGTAAAAAGCCGTCTTTCACATATTGCTCGAAGTTGGCGGCGGTAACCGGGGCTTTTTCGTGGTCGAGTTCGATGCCGATGGTGCCGAAGTTGGTGTGCAGTTTGATCGCGCTGGAATCCTTTGCGGGAAGGGTTGGGAAAAGGGTAGGAGTAGGCAGCCTGAAACTTACTTTGCTCTTTTTCGGGCTAGCCTGTTGCTTGCGGGTTGGTATCTTCAATTTGGAGGACGGTATCCACTTGGTTCTGTCGATTTTGTGGGTGTCTTTTGGGGCTTATCTAGTACAGATCCATCTTTTTGTGGGTATCTTTGCTGGCATCACGCCCAAAGTTTTTGTAATTCCGTTGCGTTGTCAGGCAAATGGGCAATGCAGCTAGATGATTTTCGAGATTGGCTGCGTATGAAATAACGTCGGCCCTAGTGGCATAGAAGGCGGCAGACACGCAGCCAGTACAATGATTTTTCATGTCGGCGTCCTATGTGATGGAAAATTAGTGTACTAAGGCAGCCTGAAAGCCTTTCAGGCTGCCTGAAAACTTATTTGCCGCCTTTTTCAGGATGCGGACTTTTTCGATGATAACCGGTTTGAGCGGCACGTCGGAGAAGCTGCGCTGGTAGCCGGTGCGTGCTGCTTGGCGATTTTCTGCACCACGTCCATGCTGCCGGTTACTTTTGCCGAATACGGCATAGCCCCAGCCGGCGGTGGTTTTGAGTTTTTGAAGTTGAGAAAATCGTTGTCGGCCACGATTGATCAAAGAACTGGCTGGTGGCGGAATTGGGCGCGGCGGTGCGTGCCGCATGGCGATGGTGCCGGCGGTGTTTTTCAGGCCGTTGTCGGCTTCGCTTTACGATGGCTTTTGGGTGGGTTTTTCCAGCAATCGAAGTCATGCCGCCGCCCTGAATCATAAAGCCGTCGATTGCGCGGTGGAAAACGGTGTGGTTGTAAAAGCCTTTTTCGGCGTATTGGACGAAGTTGGCCACGGTTTGCGGCGCTTTTGGTTTCGTCTAGCGACAGCTCGATGCTGCCCATATTGGTGTCGATCACGGCGCGGTTTCGGCGTAGGCGGCCGAGGCGCCCATCAGCGCAGCGCGGCCAGCAGAAGCGTGCGGAAAATTCATGCGGTTTTTTCTGAAAAGGACCCGGAAAAGGCGGCGATTTTATCCGAGCAGCGGGGGCAGACCATAAGTCCGGCAGCCTGAAAAGCGTTTCAGGCTGCCTTTGGCGCTATAATCGCCTTTTTGTTTTGGGAGCGTGCGATGGATCAGGCGCAAAGACTGGCAGCGGTAGAAACAGCGCATCGGCGCGGCGGAGCGGCAGGCGGGCGGGATGCCGGTCGGGCGTGGCTGATTGCGGTGGGCAAACCTTCCCGCCGCCGACATCCGCGCTTTTTACGCGCTCAGCCAGCGCGATTTCGGCAAAAAGCTCACATCCGCGAATGGCAGCTCAAGGCCGAAGCGCTGGCCGACTGCGCCGGTTTGGCCTGGCACATTATCGGCCACGTCCAATCCAACAAAAGCCGGCCGGTGGCCGAGGGCGCGCACTGGCTGCACGCACGCTCGGACAGCGCCAAACTCGCCCGCCGCCTGAGCGATCAGCGCCCGCCGCAGCTGCCCGATTTGCAGGTCTGCATCGAAATCAACATCAGCGGCGAAGCGGCCAAACACGGCGTTGCCCCCGAGCAGATGCTGCTGCTGCGCGCTGAAGTGGCGCAGCGTGCCCCGTCTCGAACCTACGCGGGCCTGATGTGCGTGGCCGAAGCCACCGACAACCACGCCAGCTGCGCGCCCAGTTCGACGCCATGCGCAATCTTTGCGCGAACTGCAAACCGTCGCCCGCAGGCCGACACGCTGTCGATGGGCATGAGCGGCGATCTGAACCTGCCATTGCCTGCGGCGGCAAACCATGGTGCGCATCGGCAGCGCGCTGTTCGGCCGCCGCTTACGGCGCAAGTGAAAAATGGTTAAAGTCCTTTCAGGCTGCCCTGCCCCGCAGCAAAGCAGCCTGAAAACAGTTATCCCCAAGCCAGCGACATCAAAATGAACAAACGTATCACGGCCGCAGCCGGATTCTTTCTTGCCGCCGCCACAGCTTTGGCCGAACCGGTGGGCGCCGAGCAGGCGTCGGAAAAAGTGGTTGCCGCGATAAAAGCGCACAAACTCACCAGTTTGGAAACCGAATGCCTGACACTCGTTTACAGCAACGAAGGGCGCGAAAACGACGAGGGCTGCTATGAAATCGCCGTGCATGAAAAAGCACGACGAACACTGCGGCGGCGACCCCGAAACTTCGCCGCGCCTGTTCAGCTTCCGCGTGGATGCGGCCAGCGGCAAAATGCAGACCGATGCTTCTGGCTGGCAGGGTGGTCCGCAGGAATGGACGGGTGATTTGCACGATATCGACTAAAAGCTGTCGTTTCAAAAGTTTTCAGGCTGCCTTGCGCGTATGCGGGGCAGCCTGAAAAAAAGCAGCCTGAAACCGGAATCTGCGGTTTCAGGCTGCCTTTTTGTGCTGGCGCTAATCGTTGATGATGATCGCGACCACCGTGGTCGTGGCCGCCATGATCATCGCCGTGATCGTGCTTCATGGTGTCCTGCATTTTGCGTACTTTCACGTTACTTGTTTTAGCTGCTACCGTCTTTGAATTTCAAAGTCAGGGGGAAGGTTTTGCCCACGGTCAGCGGCTGTTTCAGATCCATCAGCATCACGTGGTAGCCGCCGGGTTCGAGTTTCTGGGTTTTGCCGGCGGGCAGCGGGATGCCGTCTTTGACTTCGCGCATTTTCATCACGCCGTTTTCATTGATATGGTGTGCAGCTCGGTGCTGCCGGCAATGGAGGGCTGAACGCTTGCGCCGACAAGGGACGTTGTCTTTTTGTCGGTATTTTTCAGGTTGACAAACACACCGCCGGCATTCTGGCCTTCAACGGTGGGCGTGCATAGGCTGCGCCGGTTTGGATGCCTTTGGCCATAGCCATTTGGCAGAGCAGGGCTGCGCTGAGCGCCAAAGCGATTTTTCTTCATGATTGCTTCCTTTGTCTTGATGGAAAATGCCCGAACCGCCCGAAAGGCCGCGGGCCTGGTGCACCGTTTGCCCAAGGCTCACCCTAGAGCAAAATCATCGATGCACGGCCGATTATAAGTTATTCTGCAACACCGTGCTTGACCAAAATCAAACCGCCCTGCCCTTTTCGATACCTCAGGCTGCCTGCGCCGCACTTTGGCGCGCAGGCAGCCTGAAAGCGTTTCGTACCGAAAGGTTTTAGCGGCGGATCGCAACACTTTGCCGCTTTAGCCGGCCAGCGCCAGGCTGGTGGCGACAAATTCCTGCTGTTTGGGCCATAGGCTTTGCCGCTGTCGATGGCTTCGCGCGCCATTTCCACGCCTTCTTTCAGGCTGGTTGCGCGGTTGCCGGCATACAGGCAGGCGGCGGCATTAAGCAGCACGATGTCGCGGGCGGCGCCCTTCGCTTCGCCGGCGAGCACGGCATTCATCGGCGCGAGCGACTGGGCGGCGTTTTCCACCGTCAGCCCGTCCAAATCGGCATAAACGCCCATGCCGAAATCTTCGGGTGGACGTCGTACCGCGCACGCTGCCCTGATGAAGCTCGGCGATGCGCGTGCTGCCGCGCACGGTGATTTCGTCCAAACCGTCGCTACCGTGCACCACCAGCACATGCCGCGAACCCAGCTGCTGCAGCACGCGCGACAGGATGCCGCACAAGTCGATGTGGAACACGCCCAACAGCTGGTTGGCGGCGCCGGCAGGGCTGGTCAGCGGGCCGAGAATATTGAACATGGTGCGCACGCCCAGCGCTGCGCACCGGCGCAACGTAGCGCATGGCGCTGTGGTGGTTTTGCGCGAACATAAAACCGATGCGCAGCGCTCGATGCTTTTGCGCCACCTGCTCGGGGCTGAGCGTCATCGGCACGCCCAGCCGCTCGAGCACGTCGGCGGCGCTGCTGGAAGACGACACCGAGCGGCCGCCGTGTTTAGCACACCTGCGCGCCGGCGGCGGCGGCAACAAACATCGCGGTGCTGGAAATATTGAAGGTGCAGCGCGCCGTCGCCGCCGGTGCCGACGATATCGACCAGATCGCCGCCGTCGCGCACCGGCACTTTGGCGGCAAAACTCGCGCAGTCACGCCGGCGGCGGCGGCGATTTCGGATACGGTTTCACTTTAATGCGCAGGCCGACCAATATCGCGGCAATCTGCTCAGCAGCACCTGACCGCTCATAATCTGGGCGCATCAGATCGGCCATTTCGTCGTGAAAACAGCTCGTTGTTGTCGATCAGGCGGGCGATCGCCCGCTGCGGGTAATCGCGGTCTTCCCTTTCATGCGGGACGGGTTTGGTTTTTCGGTTGCTTAGTTTTTCAGGCTGCCTGATAGAAACAGGCAGCCTGAAACGGACGGACTATTTTTCGAGCTTCCGGCCGCACCCAGCCTTCGATAACGGTTTGGCGGGTGCGGGCGACGGTGAGTTTGTTTTTCCGGGCAGTTGCGGGTGATGGTGCTGCCGGCGCCGGTGGCGGCGCGGCTGCCGACTCGTTACCGGCGCCAGCCAGCATGGTGCCGGAGCCGATGCGACTTCGTCGCCGATTACGGTGCGGTGTTTGTTCACGCCGTCGTAATTGCAGGTGATGGTGCCGGCGCCGATATTACGTTGCGGCCGATTTCGGCGTCGCCGATATAGGTCAGGTGGTTGGCCTTGCTGCCGTGCCCAATCGTGCTGTTTTTCACTTCGACGAAATTGCCGATGTGCGCTTCGTCGTCGATGCTCGCTCTGCGGGCGCAGACGGGCGTAGCTGATGCGGGCATCGCGGCCGATACGGCAATCTTTCCAGATGCGAGAACGGCTCGATCACGCTGCCGGCGCCGATGACGGCGTTTTTGATCTCGCAGTTGCGCCGATGCGTCACACCGTCGCCCAATTCGTTGTCGCCTTCGATCACCACGTTTACGTCGATTTCACGTCCCTGCCCGTGTTTCAGGCTGCCGCGCAAATCAAAGCGCGCCGGATCGCGCAGGGTCAGGCCGGCTTTGAGCAGCGCTTCGGTCTGGTTGCGCTGAAGATGCGCTCCAGCACGGCCAGCTGCTGTTTGTTGTTCACGCCCGCCGCCAGATAAGACGCGGCCACCTGCACCGGATGCACGGCGATGCCGTCGGCATTGGCCAGCGCGATCAGGTCGGTCAGGTAATACTCCGCCGCGGCGTTGTTGCTGCTGAGCTGCGCCAGCCAGCCTGAAAGATGGCGGTTGGGCAGCACCAGAATGCCGGTATTGGTTTCGGTGATGGCTTTTGCGCGGCATCGGCGTCTTTTCTTCAACGATGGCAACAACGCGGCCATCTTGGCGGACGATGCGGGCCGTAGCCGGTGGGATCGGTCCAGCACGTCGGTGAGCAGGCCGACTTCCCTGTCGCCGGCGGCATCGAGCAGGGCTTGCAAGGTGGCGGCATCAATCAGCGGCACGTCGCCGTAGAGCACCAGCGTGCTGCCGTCGGCGGCAGCTGCGGCAGCGCGGGTTTTCAGCGCGTGGCCGGCGCCCAGCTGCTCGGTCTGCTCCACCCATGCCACGTCGCGCCGCACCGTGTCGCGTACCGCGTCTTTGCCGTGGCCGATTACCACGCTGATGTGCTGCGGCGTTTGAGCGACAGCGCGGTGTCGATCACGCGCTCGAGCATGGTTTGGCCGCCGATGCGGTGCAGCACTTTGGGCAGCGCGGAATACATGCGCGTGCCTTTGCCGGCGGCAAGGATAACGATGGAAAGCGACATGGCAAAATCTTTCTATATGGAGGCGGATGATAGGGGAAAACGGTTTGGCGGGGGCGGGCGTTTTTCAGGCTGCCCTGGACAAAGCAGCCTGAAAAATACCGCCCGCCCTGATTCAGGCAGCCTGAAAGGCGTTCAGTCGGCAAAATCAAACTGCGGCAGAAACAGCTCGCTAATCTGCAGCGGGCTGCCTTCCAGCAGCAGCATGGAACGGCGGACATAAAGCCCCTTTCGTCGCGCCGCCATTGCAGGCTCTGGCGGCGGGTGCGGCGGGCAAACAGCCACGGGCCGATGGGTTCGTCGCCCAGCCTGGTCAGGCCGGCGGCGGCACCGCGGGCGCCGGACCTCGGGCAGCAGGGTTTGGGCAAACACCCACGGCACGCCGTCGCCAAACAGCATCACTTCACGCAGCCAAACGCGCTCATGGCGCCGCTGCCGCAACGCCGCCGGTTTGTGCTGTTTCCACAGCCGGCAAACCGGCGGCATCGGTTTTAGCTGCGCAGAAACCGCTTCGTTCGTTTTAGCTGCGCAAAAACTCGCTTCGCCTCGTTTTCAGGCTGCCTGAAAACCAGCCCTGGCGCACGATACGCACTTTCAGGCTGCCGCAGCGGCCGCGCAGTTTTTCAGTGAGCGAACCCTGATGCAAAGCAGCTGCCGCGGCGGCGGCAGTGTTCTTCACCGCTGCCGCGCCAGCCGCCGCCCGCCAAAGCCTGCCGCCAAGCGGGATAGTGTTCTTCAAAAGGCATCGGCGGTTTCACTTGGCCTTCTTCGTCTCGCCGACTTCTTTTTCCGGCAAATGGCAGTGCTGCACCGGCCGCGCGGAATGGTAGTGGGTGTTTTGCGAAGCGGCGCCTCGGTGTAGTAGATGCCGGTGCCGGCGGGTATTTCTGGCGCAGGCGGGTCTGGCCGGCCTGGTTCTGGTAGGTTTTTCAGCGCAGCCGCCCAGTGCGGCCAGCGCCAGCAGGGCAATGATTCGGTGCGCATCGCGTGTCCTTTGCGGAAAAATATCAAGGGCGGCATTCTAATGTTTTTCAGGCAGCCTGAAAACGAACGAAGTGAGTTTCTGCGCAGCTAAAAACGAAGGCGCAGATTTTCAGGCAGCCTGAAAGCATCCGTCGCACCGCCGCCACCTTAACACTTCCTTAACCCAACCTTGCGCAAGCAAACCGTTTTCGCCTATCATCCATCTTTCACTTTTGCCGTTTTAGGAAACCGCCATGCAGAAATTTGTCCGCCGCACGCCGTGCCGCCGCTGCTCTTTGCCGCCGCCGCGGCTTCGGCGCATACCGAAGTCAAGCTCGCCGTTACCGGCTCTTACAGCCTGCCCGCCGAAGTGCTGGCAAAGTTTGAGAAAAACCACGATGCCAAGGTAACGGTAATCAAAATGGGCAGCGGTAACGAAAATGGTCAACCGCCTGATCCTGACCCGCAGCAACAGCCCGCTGGCCGGATGCGGTGTACGGCCTGGACAACAGCACCGTCTATAAAGCCCACCATGCCGGCATTCTGGCCGACAAACAGCCTGCCAGCGCGCCGGTTACCGTGCTCGCCTTTATGCGCTGGCGGTCACTACGGCTTCGTTACCTGAATTACGACAAAAAATGGTTTCAGGAAAAAGGCTCGCCGCTGCCGCAGAGTCTCGACGATTTTGACCAAACCGGCTCACAAAACCCGCTGGCGGTGCTCAATCCCGCACTTCCAGCCCCGGATTGTCGTTTCTGCTGGCCAATATCGGCGGGACTGGGCGAGAAAAAAGCCTTTGAATGGTGGGGCAAAATGCGCCAAAACGGCGTGAAAGCCACCAAAGGCTGGTCGAAGCGTATTGCACCGAGTTCACGCTCAACGGCGGCTCGCGGCCGCTGATGGTCGGCTATGCCACCAGCCCCGCTGCCGAGGTGTACTACAGCAAAGGCAAGCTGAAAAACGCCGAATATGGGCAATCTGTTCCTGCCCGGCGGCGTTTACCTGCAGGTAGAAGGTGCTGCGGTGCTGAAAAACAGCAAACAGCCGGCGCTGGCTGCCAAACTGGTGCAGTATCTGCAAAGCCCCGAAGTGCAGCAGGCGGTGCCGACCAGCATGTGGATGTATCCGGCGGTGAAAGGCACGCCAGCCCATCCCGCGCTCGTCCACGCCGGCGTGCCCAAGTCGCATTTCGCCCCCAAAGGTCAGCGCATCGCCCAAAATCAGAAAAACTGGGTCAACCAATGGATACGCACGGTGGTGAAATAAACCCCGTTTCGCCGGATAAGCAAGCCGAAAAAGCAGCCTGAAAACCCCTTGGCGTTTTCAGGCTGCTTTGCCCTTGACGGCGCGCCACATGGCGGCAAAAATGACACGAAACCCGCCAATATCGGGCAAAACCGGCGGAAAAGTTTGACAATCGTTAGCAATTTCAAACATAATCCGCCCGTTTTTAACCGATTTACCCACCCGTCCCATCTCAAAAGGAAAAGACTATGAACGACAACAAAACCCTGCTGATTATTCTGTCCGTCATCATCCCGCCGTTGGCCGTTTACCTTGCCAGCGAAGGCAATGACAAACAGATTTTCCGCACCATCGTAGCGGTGGTGGGTACTTGTATTTTCTTCATTCCCTCCATTGTCTATGCGCTGGACATCGTGCTGGACTGGAAAGCCGTTTATCCGAAACTGGACGAGCTGGCGAAAAAATAAGCCCCGTGTTTTGCACCTTTGCATGAAAATACCCCTGCCGAAAAACGGCAGGGTATTTTTCATTTTTCAGGCTGCCTCGCGGCTTTCAGGCAGCCTGAAAATTGTAGGTAGCCTTGGCGATATGGAGTATCTGTCGCATCCGCTATACAATGCGCGCTTTGGCAATGAGGACAAGCCCATGGAAACCGCCCCGCAACGCAACGCAAACCCCGCCTCGGCCTGATTTGGCAGATTGTTGATCGGCCTGGTGGCCGGCGGCATCATCGGCCAGTTTGCCCACCATCTGCTCGACTCAAGGCGGCGGCGCCGAAACAAAAAGCACAAACGCTAATCGGCATTACCGGCATTTTTCGGCAGCCTGTTTGTCGGCGCGCTCAAAAGGCGTGGCGCCGTTTTTGGTGTTTATTCTGGTAACCGCCGCCATCGCCAAAAACAACAGCGGCACCAAAACCAATATGCGGCCGATTCTTTTTCTCTACCTGCTCGGCACTTTTTGGCGCGGCGCTGGTGGCGGTGGCGGCAGCTTTCGTCTTCCCCAGCACGCTGACGCTGGCCGACAGCAGCGCCATCGACATCGCCCCGCCCAAGGGCATCGCCGAAGTGCTGCAGTCGCTGCTGAAGCTGGTGGACAATCCCTTTCCACGCTGACCGATGCCAACTACGTCGGCATCCTGCTGTGGGCGGTGCTGCTCGCTTTGCCCTGCGCCGCGCTTCCGGACGCCACATTGCAGGTGTTTGACGACCTTTCCCACGCCGTTTCCGCCATCGTGCGCTGGATTATCCGCCTTGCCCCCATCGGCATTTTTCGGCCTGGTATCGGTAACCGCCGCCACCACCGGCTTTGGCGACATGATTAAAGAATACGGCCAGCTGCTGCTGGTGTTGGTGGGCTGCATGCTGTTTGTGGCGCTGGTGATGAACCCGCTGATCGTGTTCCTGAAAATCCGCCGCAACCCCTACCCGCTGGTGCTGCTGTGCCTGCGCGAAAGCGGCATTCCGCATTCTTTACCCGCTCGTCTGCCGCCAATATTCCGGTCAATATGGCGCTGGCGAAAAACTCAATCTGCACGAAGACACCTATTCGGTATCGATTCCGCTGGGCGCCACCATCAATAGCTGGCTGCGCGGCGATTACCATTACCGTACTCTCGCGCTGGCGGCGGCGCATACCAAAGGCATCGTCGTCGATTTTCCCACCGCGCTGCTGCTGAGCCTGATCGCCACCGTTGCGCCTGCGGCTGCTCCGGTGTGGCCGGCGGCTCGCTGCTGCTGGTGCCGCTGGCCTGCAGCCCTGTTCAATATTTCCAACGACACCGCCATGCAGGTGGTGGCCGTCGGCTACATCATCGGCGTGATTCAGGATTCCTCGCGAAACCGCGCTCAATTCCTCTACCGACGTGCTGTTTACCGCCGCAGCCGACATCACGCCGAAACCCGCAGGCAGGCATCGGCACCGTCTTCGTCATCGTCCTGATTCGCGCCTACCAAACGCCGTCCGATGATTTCGGGCGGCGTTTTTGTCTGAACAAGCAGCAGCCTGAAAAACGGTTTCCCGCTTTCAGGCTGCCTTTGCTTTCAAGCCCGCAGATGTCAGGCCGCCTCGGTCGAACCCGCAGGCAGCCTGAAAACAATAAACGGCATCAGCCGACAGCAAACTACCCGCGCCGCCGTGCCGCCATAATCTTGCCGATGGCGCGGCGCTGCTCTTCCGGTATCACTTCGCGGCCGAGATCAAACAACGGCTCTTCAATCGCAATGTGCCGGTCCGTAACCGCCGGTAAAGTCAGTCATACCGCATCGTCCAGCCCGCTGCGGCTGCCTCTCGACTACCGCCAGCAGCTGGTTCTGCAGGCTGTCAGTTGCGGTGCAGCACAATGTGCTGGCGCTCCAGCTCCTCCACCTGCTCACGCGCCTCAGGCGCATAACGCAGCAGCGTGGGGAAAAAGTCCTGTTCCTCATCATCATGGTGCAGCGGCGCGGCCTGGTTGAAATAAGTGCGTATCTGCGTAACCGCCTGGCGCACGGCATCGTTGCAGCCGTGTTCGGCCAGATAGTCGGGCAGCATCTGCAGCTGACCGCAAAAACGCTTGACCTTGCCATGGCAGGGCGTAAAGCATGTCGATAGGTTCGTCCCACGTAGCGGCTTTCTGTGTGCCGAGATTCAGCATATCTGTTTCCTAAAAATTAAATTCTGACGTTACAAGGTTAAATGAAATTAAATTACAACAAAATACCCGCACCAATACGAAAAATAACCGGCATTCGGACAATTTTGCAAACATCCCTCAAACAGCCGGAGCGTTCACAAACTCTCACAAATAAAATTTTACAAAAATCCTTTTGCCCGTAAGCAAATGTAGTAGAATTATCCACGCAAAACCAAAACACTACAAAACCTTAATAATTTCTTAAATTTGTATGGTTTTTGCTTGATTTTATCCTTAATCCAAGCACTCGCTTACCCATAATGCCAGAAAGCAAATTCAAAACTTCAAGGAGTATAAAATGAAAACCGGACGGAAGCCCAGAGCAACTTCCTTGCGAATCAAGCCCATCTGCCAGGCGGTATTGGCGGCAGCAATGACCGTCGGCAGCGTATCCCAAGTTTACGGTATCGTAATTTCTGAGGACTTTACCCAGCCTAATACCACGCAAAAATGGCTGATGCCAACTCCGGGCAGCGGCCGTCACTGGGCTGGACACTTGCGCCGAGATATCCGCAATCCCCAGACTATATTCGACAATGCTGCCTGTTTGACAGCCAATGACGGCTCGCCGGTACAAGCGGGAAACTTCCCCGCTGCCATGGAACCAGTGATGCTGCCGGCTAAAGGTGCTCTTCGTCTGACTCCTCGCACAGATACAACGTGTGGGCGGCATTGTGTCCGACTTTTTGATTTCGCAACCAATGAGGGCGTAGATATTACCTTTACCACCTATACATGGGGCGGTAATGGTGCCGACAGTATGACTTTCTTCCTTTCCGATGCCTCACGTCCGCCAACACTTGGTGCCAGCGGTGGTTCGCATCGGTTATTCTTGCTCCAAACGTCAACCCAATTTTTCAGCGGCGTTGATGGCGGTTACATGGCTATTGGCGTTGACAGAATTCGGTAACTTTGTAAATGGTCCTGACAACACTAACACTGGTAGGGGATTTTGTATTAACAACACAATCGGCATTCGTGGCAAAGGTATTCTGAATTTCGACTATTTTTCCAATCCCGATGGTTTCTTGGCAGATTACTGGCGCAAAAATCGCTGGGGCAGCATACCGAACAACTGCCAAAAACTCATGGCGACAACTTTGGAGCGGGCAAGCAGGACAAGACAGATTCCGCAACATCTGTAAAAGCGGAAAAATTTGATATTGATCGTCAATGGACGGGAAGCAATCGTACGGAAACCCTTTCAACCACTCTTCCTGAGACCAATCCTAACCACTTAGCAACTACAAGTATATTACCTCATGAAAAACCCTGAATTTTTACACCTCGATACCAAAGGAGTGCAGTTCTAGGGATAAGGCAGTGCCAATGCTCTACCGTATCCGCATCACTAAGGACGGTAAAGCCAATGTTTGGTATAGCCGTAATGGTGGCACCTTACCGGCCGGTTTTGCTTTGATTACGATGTAGTAACCAATAACGGGGCGCTGCCTGCCAAATTCCGCTTTGGCTTTATGGGTGCAACCGGTGGTTGGCATGACAACCATGAAGTAACCTGCTTTAGGGCAGCACCGGCCAGCTTGTCCGACGGTAGTGCTGAAGTAAATACACCTGATCTCGAAAATCGTTCCTGAATCTCAGGTTTACCTAACCTTTTATAACTCCTCAATTGGACCGGCAGCGTAGTTGCACAAAAACATTGTTAAAACCCCGGATGGTAAACTACGATGTGGACAGCAAAGTCAACCGGGATGCTGGTTGCGGTATCACTGGCGGCGATATGCGAAACGCAGGGAAAACAGATTATTTACTGCGCAAAATGATAGAAAATTCTTTACTCCAGCAATGGAACTCCGAGTTAGCCTGACTTGGGGAACTTGTCTTCTCAGCAACAGCAAAGCAGCCTGAAAGGTAGCACGACGACACAATAGGCCAACAACGTCTGGCTTTATCTGAAAGGCGACCGCTCCCAAGAACGGCGTAAATGTTGGCGTAGGGCAGTTCCGCCCGCGTAAAAAGCGTACTGGGCGATATCATCAATTCCAGTCCGGTTTGGGTAGGCTACCCCTGCAACCCAAAAATTACCAGAAAGGCGAATGGAAAGACGCCCGCAACCCTGCTGCGGCCATGCCCGAACGCACCGGCCAGTCTTACCAAGACTACGCAACAGCCAACGCCCGCCGCCTGAACGTTGTGTATGCCGGTCTCCAATGATGGTTTCCTGCACGGTTTTGCAGCCGGCTCTTACTCCGCACCCAAGCAGTTTGACAATACCGACAACACCGGTAAGGGAAGTCTTTGCCTATATGCCCGGAGCCGTATTGTCCCGCATGCACAACCCCAGCAAACCTGCTTTGGATTTCTTTTTAACGAACGCTACGCCCACAACTTCTACACCGATGCGGCAGCAGGAACCGGCGACGTATTCTATGGCGGCAAATGGCACAGCGGAGTTTTATGAGTGGTTTGGTGCCGGCGGCAGCACCATGTACGCTGTAGACGTTACCAAACCGGAAACCTTTAGCGAACAAAACGTTGTCGGCGAATGGTCGTTTGACGCCAACGATCCTGTTTGGAGAAACCTGGGCAATACCTACGGCACGCCCGTGTTCGGCCGTTTCCACGACGGCAACTGGGGCGCCGTATTCGGTAACGGCTGGTGCTCGACTACCGATGCCGCCAACGGCAACCGCACCGCAAGCGGGGGCCTGCCGGTATTTATGTGATGTCGATCGACCAGGCAAGCGGCAGACCCTCGTTCCGCTTCATCAGCACCGGAGAGAGCGGCACACCCAACGATCCCAACGGCATTGCCCATGTTACCCCCGTTGATTTGGACGGCGACCGTATCTACGACTATGCCTCATGCTGGCGACCTGAAAGGCAATGTGGCGCTTCGACCTGACCGATACCCAAGGTTCTTCTGGGCAACGAAGCAAACGCGCAGAAAATCTTCACTACGCAATCAGGCCAGCCGATTTCCACCAAAAATCGTGAGTTTCCCGTGCGGAAAAAGGCAATCGTGGTGACGTACTGCTCAACTTTGGTACAGGGTTTGCGTAAAGTTGGCTGATACCGATGAAGCAACCACCATGCCACAGGCACGCAGCATCTACGGCTTGCGCGACAGACGAGGCAGCTGCTTTCCCGAACGGCGGCACTACTGCTGCGCAAATTAACGGCCGCACCAGATTGCAGCAACACGGGCAACTGATAAACCCAAAAGGCACGCTGAGCAACGACAAAGTCAATTGGACCAATTACGACGGTTGGTATAGTCGGATTTGGAAACCGTTAATCTTGGCCTGGACGACAAAAGGCAATCCCAATATCCAGTACGAACAGGTTATTTACAATCCCTATTTGATCAGGGTAAATACTTTATCGTAAATACCTTTTATTAACTGGTAGCAGCCCGATTTTGACCTGTACCCGAAACACAAGTTACCGGTTATACCTATCCGTTTTGAGACTACAGGGTTCTGTGGTTCGCGGTTTCTTCGATAAGAATACCGAGAAATACGACCAAGCGCTCTCAATTTAACGCGATTGGTTCACCGCAACTGCTCAGAACCGTTGACGGGAGAACTTGGCTGCTGTCCAAAGATTTCCGGCGGTAATGCCCAGCCTGAAGAAGTCTTCCTCCTTCAGAACTGGGCACCACAAAATCCGTCGACCTCTTGGCGTGAAATCTATTAATTTGAGATTGATAAAAGGCTGGACCGGTAAACAGTCCGGCCTTTTTCTTCTGGCACAATTCTATCTCTTAGATTCCCCGAGCATGCCCATCCCAACAAACCGCTGCTTGGCGATATAATCGTGCCCCTGCCTTTTGCTAAGGCAGCAAGCAGCTTTTTCGCCATAAAACCCTAGCTATTCAGGCAGCCTGAAAATATTTTGCAGACGCCGTATAAAAGTCCCTGCGGCGTGTGCAAAGTATTTTTATCTTTCGAATTTTACCATGTCCTTCGAAACCATACCCTGCCCAAAGACATCGTCCGCCGCCGGAAACTGTGCTGGTAAACATCACGTCGCAGGAAACGCGCGTGGCGCTTTGGAAGAAAACGACATCTGCGAGCTGACATCGAGCGCGCAACAGCGGTTACGGTCTGGTCGGCAATATTTATCTGGGCGTTGTCCGCTCGCGTGCTGCCGGGGCATGCAGAGCGCTTTATCGACATCGGGCTGGAGCGTGCGGCCTTTTGCACATTATGGACTTTGCTCGAACAGCGCCAGAATCCGGGCGCGCTGACCAACGCATCGAACAGATGCTGTTTGAAGACGACTATTCTGGTGCAGGTCATCAAAGATCCCATCAACAGCAAAGGCGCGCGCCTGTCCACGCAGATTTCGCTGGCGGGGCGTTTTTGCGTGCATCTGCCACAAAGACGAGCACATCGGCGTTTCCCAGCGTATCGACAACGAGAACGAACGCAACAGCCTGCGCGAGCGCTCGACCGCCTGCTACCGGCCGATTCCTGCCACGGCTACATCATCCGCACCAGCGCCGAAACCGCCAGCGATGCCGAACTGCAGGCTGACATCGACTATCTGACCAAAGTCTGGGCGACATCCGCAGCAAAGCGAAAACCAGCCCGCCCGAAAGCCTGCTTTCCGCGACCTGCCGCTCAGCCTGCGCGTGCTGCGCGATATGTTCAACGACAACACCCGCGCCATCTACGTCGATTCGCGCAGCAAGTACGACCGCATGGCCGATTTCTGCCGCCAATACGTCCAGGGCGCCACCTCCAAACTGCAATTATTTACCGGCGAGCGGCCGCTGTTTGAAACCTACGGCGTCGAAGCCGAGATCAACCGCTCGCTGCAGCCGCGCGTCAATCTCAATTTCGGCAGCTATCTGATTATCGAAGCCACCGAAGCGATGACCACGATAGACGTCAACACCGGCGGTTTCGTCGGCGCGCGCAATTTCGACGAAACCGTGTTCAAAAACCAATCTCTGAAGCCTGCCACGCCATCGCTCGCGAGCTGCGTCTACGCAATCTCGGCGGCATTATCATCATCGACTTTATCGACATGAACCAGCCCGAGCACCGCGAAGCCGTGCTGCAAGAGCTGGCCAAAGCGCTCAGTTTCGACCGCACCCGCGTGACCCTCAACGGCTTCACCAGCCTCGGCCTGGTCGAACTCACCCGTAAGCGCACCCGCGAAAACCTCAACCACGTATTGTGCGAAGCCTGCCCCGTCTGCCAGGGGCGCGGCCACCTGAAAACCGCGCAGACCGTGTGTTACGAAATCCAGCGCGAAATCGTCCGCGAAAGCCGCCGCTTCGACATGAAAGAATTCCGCATCATCGCCTCCTCCGAAGTTATCGACCTGTTTTTAGACGAAGAATCGCAGTCGCTTGCCATGCTGATCGACTTTATCGGCAAACCGATATCCCTGTCCGTCGAAGGCAGCTATTCGCAGAACAATACGACATCGTCGCCCTATCTGAACCGTTTTCAGGCTGCTCGATCGCACTCCCGCACCCAAAGGCAGCCTGAAAACAAACGGCAAAGCAGAGCAAACGTAGAACCAAATCCCTGGACTTCGGCATCCCCGCCGCCTCACCCCGAATTCGACAAATTCCTCCGGCCGCGCCAATGCCGAACTGATCCACACCCTGCGGCAGAAGCACGAACCCTTCGTTTACATCTGGGGCTGCCCGGCTGCGGCAAAAGCCACATCCTCCAAGCCTGGAGCGGACAAGCCGCCGCCGACGGCAGCACCGCCCGCTACAGCGACGACGGCAACCTCAGCCCCGACGACGAAGCCGACGCGCTGGCCGTGGACAACGTCCAAACCCCTCACCCCCGCCGCCCGCCGCCCTGTTCGACATTTTCAACCACATGCGCAACAGCGGCCGCGGCCGCCTGCTGCTCGCCGCCGACGTCCCGCCCGCCGCCCTGCCCCTGCGCGAAGATTTGCGCACCCGCATGGGCTACTGCCTGGTTTACGAAGTCAAACCGCTGGGCAGCAGCGAAAAATCGCCGCCCTCACCCACATGGCCGCCGCCCGCAGCCTGAAAAATCGACCCGCAGATTTTCCACTACCTGCTCGACCACTGGCACCGCGACATGGACAGCCTCGTCGCTCATGTTCAACGATCTGGCCGACTACTCCATCACCCTCAAACGCCCCATCACCCTACCCCTGCTGCGCCAGCTTTTTGGAAACAGCAGGAGCACGGCCGAATCTCAAACATAAAAACGCCTTCCGAAGCAGCAGCGCCGAAAGACGTTTTTCAGGCAGCCTGAAAGCCGCCCTGGCGCAAACCTGCGCTGCAGAGGTGTGGAGTTATCGTCCACACCAAAACACACACATCAAGAGGAAACCTTGAACAGATGGATTACATCTATCAATCAAATGCTGCCTGCATCTGAATTGATAGCCATTATAAGCGGGCGGGCGGAAACAGCTTTGATACAAGTCAATCTTTGCCGCAGATTCGGTATTTTTCCGACAAAACAATCATAAGTACTTGTTTCAAAAAGGTTAAAAATCGAGACACTACTCACTGCGGCATGACTGGCGCAGGCAAAGCTGCTACACTCCCGCCGCTGCCAAAAGGCGGCATTTGCCGTATTTTCAGGCTGCTTTCGGCTGTTTTTTCCCGCCGGAACCACCGGCCGCCGTTTTATCAAACCCTAAGGAACCACCATGCTTTTGGGCGTCAATATCGACCACGTCGCCACCCTGCGCAATGCGCGCGGCACCAGCTATCCCAGCCCGCTGGAAGCCGCGCTGACCGCCGAAACCCACGGCGCTGACCTGATTACCCTGCATCTGCGCGAAGACCGCCGCCACATTAAAGACGACGACGTCGCCGCCATCCGCCGCGCGGTCAAACCCGCATCAACCTGGAAATGGCGATGACCGAAGAAATGCTGACCCACGCGCTGTCGGTACGGCCGGATGATGTGCATCGTGCCGGAAAAGCGCGAAGAAGTTACTACCGAAGGCGGTTTGGACGTATTGGCGCAGCTCGAGAAAGTCGCCCGTTTTACCGGCGAATTGCACGCCGCCGGCATCCGCGTGTCGCTGTTTATCGGTGCCGACCAAGAGCAGATTCAGGCTGCTTTTGATGCCGGCGCCCGCGTAATCGAGCTGCACACCGGCGCCTGTGCCGATGCGCCGAGCCACCGCGAGCGCGGGCAGGAGCTCGAGCGCATCCGCCGTGCCGCCGCGTTTGCCGCATCGCTGGGAATGACGATCAATGCCGGCCACGGGCTGACCATCCACAATGTCGCCCCCATCGCCCGCATCCCGGAAATCGTCGAACTCAATATCGGCCATTCCCCTGATCAGCCAGGCGGTGTTTATCGGCCTGCCCGCAGCCATCGCCCAAATGAAAGGAAGCCATTTTCCGCGCCCGCAGCCAAATCGCGCGCTAAAGGCTTTCAGGCAGCCTGAGACAAGGAGAAACTATGATTTACGGCATCGGCACCGACATTCTCGCCATCAAGCGGGTGGAAGCGCTATATAAAAAATACGGCACCGCCCTGCCCGAGCGCATTCTCACGACGGTGGAAAAGGAAGACATCAAACTTGCCGCCGATCCCGTGCGCTTTTGGCAAAAACGCTTTTGCCGCCAAAGAAGCCTTTTCCAAAGCCGTCGGCACCGGCCTGCGCGCGCCGGTGAGCCTGCAGCAGATCGGCATCGGCCACAACGCTTTGGGCAAGCCCGAATTTTTCTGCGAAGCGCCGCTGCGCGAATGGCTGGCCGAGCAAGGCATCGGCCGCGTTCATCTGAGTTTGAGCGACGAAGCCGACTATATAGCCGCCTTTGCGCTGGCCGAAGCAGCCTGAAAAACGAATCCGCCGCCTTTCAGGCTGCCTATGCCGCTTGTAGGCAGCCTGAAAGCCCAAAGCAGCCTGAAAACCCGTTTCACCACACACAAACCCGCCCGCTACCATGTCCCTACGATTTTGATATTACCGCCGTTACCCCCTTCCGCCAAAACTGCACCCTGCTGTGGGATGACGAAAGCCGCGAAGCCGTACTCACCGACGTTGGCGGCGACGTACCGCAGCTTTTAGAAGAAATCGACCGCCGCGGCCTGACGCTCAAAGCCGTATCAGCTCACCCACGGCCATCTCGCCGACCATGCCGCCGGCGCCAACGAGCTGATGCGCCTGCGGCCGTGTGCCGGTGCTCGGCCGCATGCGGACGACCGCTTCCTGCTGGAACAGCTGCCCGTCATCACCCGCGAATACGGCTTTCCGGTATCGCCCGCTTTCGAGCCGCAGCAATGGCTGGTGGAAAAGCGACTGCTTAGCGTCGGCCGCTACCGTTTGCAAGTGCTGCACATTTCCCGGCCCACACCCCGGCCACGTTGTGTTTTACTGCGCCGAAGCCGGCCTGCTGGTGGCCGGCGACGTACTGTTTTACGAAACCGTCGGCCGCACCGATTTTCCCGCTTGCAACCACGGCGATTTAATCCGCAATATCAGCGAAAAACTGCTCACGCTGCCCGAAGACACCACCGTTATCCCCGGCCACGGCCGCATGACCACCGTCAGCCCAGAAAAACGGCACAATCCGTTTTTGCGCTAAACCGGCGCTGCGGCATTTATCCGCCGCCGCCATTGATATTTCCGCATTTCACCCATACAAAGCGCAACACGCCGCCGCAGGCAGCCTGAAAACGCCACAGCCCACGGAACCCAGCCGATGATAGGCATACTGATCATTACCCACGAAACCCTTGGCGCCGCTTACCAAAGTCTGGCGCGCCATTTTTCCCCGACGCCGGTTTCGAGCATCTACGCATCATCGGCGTGGACAGCTGCGAAGACCACGCCGACATCATCGGCCGCGCCCACACCCTGCTTGCCGAACTCGACAGCGGCCACGGCGTGCTGATTCTCACCGATATTTTCGGCGCCACCCCTGCAACGCCGCCATGAAGCTGGTCGAACCCGCCGCAGCGTCATCCTGACCGGCCTCAACGCCTCCCGATGCTGGTCAAAACCCTGCAGCACGCCCGCGAAGAAACCCGTCTCGAGCATCTGGCGCAAAGCGCCCGCGATGCCGCCGTCAAAGGCATTATGCTGTTTGACCAAGCCCTGTAAACCCAACCGTTTGCCGCCTTTCAGGCAGCCTGAAACCCCGCTACGGAGACCCCGCGATGACGCCGCACCTGCAATACATCCGCAACCTGTGCGCCAAGCGCAAAATTTTTGGGACGACTGGCAGCGCCAGCCGCCCGCCGCCGGCAGCACGCCGCAGCAAATCGCAGATTTCGGCAACCGCCTGCTCGAAAACCACTGCCCGATATCTCATTCCGGGAGATTTGACGGCGACGGCGCTTCAGGCTGCTCTGATTTTTCACCGCCGACGGCGCAACCGCCAGCTTCCCGCTGGTGCAGCTTTTTGGCCGACCACGCCCCGCCGGCCCTGCCTTGGCCGGTGCACGCTTTCCGCCAGCCGTCCGCCGGCTTCGCCATCGAAATGAACGGCCTGCGCCTTGATCCCGCCAAGTTTCCGCCGCCATCGGCCTGTGGCACGAACACCCGCGCTGATGCTCGCCCTGCCCGCGCTGCCGGCGAGCGCAAAACGAAACCGCGCAACGTGCCGCGCTGGTTCTGCTCGACCATATCGTCGGCGAATGCGGCGGCAGCGTCAAAATCGGCGCCGTCGATTTCTGCGACGGGCAGCCTGAAGACGCCTTCCCGCTCACCGAACTGCCCCAACAGCTCGACAAACGCTGTGGCAGACGCTCGGCCGCGACGGCCGTTATCCTGAAGCCGAATGGCGGTACACCACCTACCAATGCGACCAGGAAAGCGGCAACATCCTGCTGATCCGCAACGAATCCGCCGCCCCGCTGGTCGGCCGCGCCGATATGCCGTGGTTTGTTTCCGTATCCTGCCGGCTCGAAGGCGGCGACACGCTGGAGCAGGCCTACGCCCTGCAGGATGCCTTTGAAGATGCCGCCGCGAAAAACCACGAAGGCATCGCCACCCTCAGCGTCAGCAACCCCTCGGCGCCGGCCGCCGCACCGTGTAGTGCCGCCACCGCCAACCCGCTGGCGCTGGCCGAAGCTGCCGAAGAACTGTGCCGCCGCTACGCCGCCCTCGGCGCCGAAGCCGTCTGCGAATACGATCCCGCCTGGGAGCACTACCGCATCGGTTAACATCCTTTCAGGCTGCTTTTGCACCAAAGCAGCCTGAAAAACACCCGCCCTGTTTCCCTCCACCGCATCAAAGGAAGAGCCATGGATACGCTCGAACTGCTCACCACCCGCCGTTCCACCAAATCGCTCACCGCCCCCGCCCCCGACGAGCTGCAGCTCGAAACCATGCTCCAGGCCGCCAGCCAGGTGCCCGACCACGGCAACCTTACACCGTGGCGCTTTATCGTGATCCACAGCGAAGCAGGCAAAACCCGCCTGCACCAAGCCCTGCTCAAAGCCGTGGACGAGCTTAATCTCGGCGAAGACACCCGCGCCAAAACCCACAAAGTCATCAACCTCGCGCCGATGATTATCGCCGTGATCGCCAGCCCCAAAAGCGGTAAACCCGAATGGGAGCAGCAGATGAGCGCCGCCTGCTCCGCCTACGCCCTGCAGCTTGCCGCCCAGGCGCAAAGCTTCGACAGCATCTGGATCACCGGCCTGTGGGTCGGCACCGAGCAGGTGCGCGCCGCCTTTAACTGCGGCGAAAAAGATCCTCGGCTTCATTATGGTCGGCACCGCCGAAAAACGCCTGCCACCACGGCGCCAAAAACACCGACAGCACCGCCTTTACCGAAATCTGGTAAGCCGCGTTTTCCACTTTCAGGCTGCTTTGCGCCCGACGCGAGGCAGCCTGAACAGCAAAGCAGCCTGAAAACCGTGATAAAGGTTTTCAGGCTGCTATGCTGGTTAAAAACGGCAGTCCGACCGGTTTTTCAGGCTGCCTAGGCGCCGAAGTCGCCCCACAGCGTTTGCAGCGCGGATATTGCGGCCAGCGCGGCGGTTTCGGTGCGCAGGATGCGCGGGCCGAGCGTGAAGGCGGCGAAACCGTGCTCCGCGCCAGCGCTTCTTCCTGCGGCGTCCACCCGCCCTCAGGGGCCGACCATCAACTGCAGGCGGCAGCTTTCAGGCTGCCTGAAAGACGACAGCGGCGCGGCCTGGTGCGGGCTGGCCAGCAGGCGCAGCGCGGCGGGGTCGGACAGTGCATCGAGCGCGGCGGGCAAGTCCAGCAGCGGCAGCACCTGCGGTACGCGGTTGCGCCCGCACTGCTCGCAGGCGGAGACGGCGATTTCCTGCCAGCGCGCCTGGCGTTTGTCGGCGCGCTCGCCGGAAAGGCGTACCACCGAGCGGCCGCCGAGCACCGGCTGGATGGCAGCCACGCCGAGTTCAACGCTTTTTTGCAGGGTGAAATCCATGCGCTCGCCGGCAGAAACGGCCTGTATCAGGGTGATGTGCAGCGGGCTTTCGCGGTCGGTTTCAACCGGAGCATCGACGCGGCAGAGTGCGCTGCGCCGCCCGAGCGACAGCAATACCGCCGGCGCTTCGCGGCCGCTGCCGTCAAACAGGGTCAGCGCGTCGCCGGCATTGAGCCGCAGCACTTGGATGTGGCGCACCACGCGCTCGGGCAGTTCGGCCTGGCTGCCGGCTGCCGGCAGCTGAGGGATATGGAAGCGGGGCATTTTAAATCGGGGTGGAAAGTGATAATATCGCGGCCTGCATTTTTGCAAAGAGCGCCCATGGAACCCACCGCAAAATTAGAAGAGCTGGTTCGCGAAATCGCCTTCAGCGAAGTGATGCCGCGTTTTTAAACGGGCAGAGCGAGCGCAAAGACGATGGCAGCTTATGCTGTCGGAAGCGGACTTGGCTTCGCAGGCGGCGTTTTCCGAGCGGCTGCCTGAAATTGTCGATGCGCCGGTGTTGGGCGAAGAGATGACTTACGAGCAGCAGCTCTCGCTGTGGCGCGCACACGCGCAAAGCGGGCTGTGGGTGGTCGATCCGATCGACGGCGCCAATAATTTCGTCAACGGCCTGCCCCATTTTGCCCTGTCCGCCGCCCTGATCCGCGCCGGCCGCGCCGGATGGGCGTGGTGTTCGACCCCTGCGCCGGCGAATGTTTTTCGCGCCCGCGGCCGCGGCTCGCATCTCAACGGCGTCAAACTGCCGCTGCGCCGCGTGAAAAAACGCCTGCACGAAGCGCTGGCGGGCATCGACGTCAAACGCCTGCGCAGCGGCCGGCTGGTCAGCAGCCTGAACAATTTCGCCCCTTTCGGCACCCTGCGCTGCCTGGGCAGCAGCACGCTTGATTGGTGCTATCTGGCCGCCGGCCGTTTCGACATCTATATGCACGGCGGCCAAAACCTGTGGGACTACGCCGCCGGTGCCTTAATTTTCGAAGAAGCCGGCGGCATCTACGCCACGCTCGAAGGCGACGACTTCTGGAGCGGCCGCCACGTTTTCCAGCGCTCGGTGGTTGCCGCCGGCCGGAAGAGCTGTTTCAAAATGGCTCGCCTGGGTGCGCGCCAGCCAATAAACTAATCTTTATGCGCAGGCAGCCTTTTCAGGCTGCCTGGGTTGTCGTTTTTCAATATACACCACCACCAAAAATGTTGGTCCTCGGCATCGAATCCTCCTGCGACGAAACCGGCGTCGCCTTTACTGCAGCGAACGCGGCCTGATCGGCAACGCGCTGCACACCCAGATGGCCATGCACGCCGAATACGGCGGCGTGGTGCCCGAGTTGGCCAGCCGCGACCACATCCGCCGGCTGGTGCCGCTTACCCAGCCTGCCTGGCCGAAGCCGGTGCGGATTATGGCGACATCGACGCCGTTGCCTACACCCAAAGGCCCCTGGCCTCGGGCGGCGCCCTGCTCGCCGGCGCCTCCTACGCCAACGCGCTGGCCTTTGCCCTCGGCAAACCGGTGCTGCCGGTGCACCATCTCGAGGCCACCTGCTCTCGCCGCTGCTGGCCGACGAGCGCCCCGAGTTCCCTTTCGTCGCCCTGCTGGTTTCCGGCGGGCACACCCAATTATGGCGGTGCGCGGCATCGCGACTACACCCTGTTGGGCGAGCGTGGACGACGCCGCCGGCGAAGCCTTCGACAAAACCGCCAAACTGCTCGGCCTGCCCTACCCGGCGGCGCCAAACTCTCGAGCGCTGGCGCGGCTGGGCACGCCGACGCCTTTTTCCTTTCCGCGCCCGATGCTGCATTCGCACGATTTGCAGATGAGTTTTTCCGGACTCAAAACCGCCGTGCTCACCGCCGTGGAAAAAGCCCGCGCCGCGCTACGGCGGCAGCCCTGCCGATTCCGTGCGCAACGACATCTGCCGCGCCTTTCAAGACGCCGTGTGCGATGTGCTTACCCACAAAGCCCGCCGGGCGCTGCTGCAAACCGGCTACCGCACGCTGGTGGTGGCCCGGCGGCGTCGGCGCCAACTGGAAAACTGCGTGCCGAGTGGGCAGCCTGAAAGTCAAAAACCGCGCCCAAAGCGCCGGCCGAAGCCGTGAGCACCTTTTTCCCACCGCTGCGCTGTGTACCGACAACGGCGCCATGATCGCCTTCGCCGGCGCCATGCGGCTGCAACACCAAAGTCCAAGCCGCGCAGCGGCCGCCGCTTTCAACGTCCGCCCGCGCTGGCCGCTGGACGAGCTGGTGCAAACGGCAGCACACAATAGCGCCAGCGCAGGTTTTTCGGCTTTCAGGCTGCCTGCCGCACCGATACGAAACAGGAGACTTTACGCATGGCAAAAATCATCATCCGTCCGTCCCGCAATACCGGCAAAGGCAAACCGTCTTATGCTTTTTACTTTATCGGTCAAGCGCTCTGTGCTTTTTCCGATCTCTCGTACTCTTTTTCGCGTCATTTGATTCGAACTCGCTGGAAGCGTTTTCTGATATCTGCCGCTACGATAGGGAATGCTGGTACTGCCGGTCGGCGTGGTTCCGGCCGTCCCGCTTTATCTGACAGCCAGATACGCGGATTTGCGCCGCGATGCGTCCGGTATCTTTTTCAGCACGTTATGCGGCATCATCGTCCATCTTTTTCTAATGATTCTGATGGCAATCATGCATTTCATCGCAGTGCTGTGGGCCATTCCCTTCCCCAAAGATCTCTTATTGGAGTGCGCCATTGGCGCAGCCTATGCCTCCCCGTGGCGCTTGTATGCGGTTTGATGGTGTCGTTTGCCCTGCCGCGGCCGGATTGAGCGGCAAACGAAAAGGCAGCCCGCCTTGCGGCGAAGCTGCCTGAATACTCCAACGCTTCTTTTTCAGGCTGCCCGCAGGGCAGCCTGAAAACTTTACCAATACCACCACGGATAGCGCAGCGGGCTGTACCAGTCGTCGTAAAAATCGCGCGCCCTTTTGCAGGGCGGATTTGCGAAATGTGGTTTTGCCAGGCCATTTTGTAGCAGGCTTGGAACATCGGGTTCGACACCTTGTCCACATAACGCAGCCTGAACTGCTCGCGCTGCTTGGCATTGGCAAAGGGCGGCGGATTAAACTGCTCGGCCATCAGCTTGGCGGTTTCCTCGTCGCACTGGCTGGCCAATTCTACCTGCAGCGCCTGCTCCTGCCGCTTCTGCGCCGCCTTGCGCGCCGCCACCTGCTCAGCGTGGCCGCACACGCCCCCAATACCAGCGCTGCCGCCAGCGGCAGCCATATTTCTCAGTTTTTCCATATCCGCGTCATATCGGTCAAAACCAGCGCGCCCGCCAGCGGGAAAACGCTGTAAAAACAAAGCCTAAAACGGTTGGAATCATACGCCCGCCGCCCCTGCCGCGCAAGGGCGCGGCAGCCGCTTTTTCGCGCCCTGCCAAGGGCAAGGAGATAGCCGCCGCCTGTGGACAAACGGCCGCCGTTTCGTCCCCTCCCCTGCGCTTTTTGCGGGGGAGGTCAGGGTGGGGGTGGCAGTTCGCAGAACTGCGTTTGCCGACTATCCGCAAAAGTTTCCACAGCGGCCTGCGCCCCCACCCCAGCCCTCCCGCAAGCGGGAGAGGGCTAGGCACCACCGTTTTCAGGCTGCTTTTACCGCCTTAAGCCGCGCAGCCTCGCTGCCGCCTGCCCGCCGCCGCAACAGCCACCTTTGTGCAGCAAGCACGGCGGCGATGTCGCCACCGTCGGTTTCAGGCTGCCCCGATGCGCCGTATTGCAGCGGGTACAAATCCAGTTTGGCCATCGGCAGGCGGTCGCTGTCGGCTTCTGGGGTTGTCGGTGGTTAGAGTTTGTCGCCGTAGAAAAATCGAGGTTGGCACCGGCAAGGAAACACATCGCCTGCATGGCTTCGGGCATGTCGCTGCGGCCGGCCGACAGGCGCACATAGCTTTGCGGCATGGTGATGCGGGCAACGGCGATGGTGCACGAACTCCGTCCAGTCCAAATCTTCGGCATCGGCCAGCGGCGTGCCTTCCACTGACCAGCTGGTTGATCGGCACGCTTTCGGGCTGCGGGTCGAGATTGGCCAGGCTGGCGATGAGGCCGGCGCGCTCGGGGCGGCTTTCGTTCATGCCGACGATGCCGCCGCAGCAGATTTTCAAACCGGCTTTGCGCACTTTGCCCAGCGTGTCCATGCGGTCTTCATGGCGGCAGGGTGTGGATGATGTCGTTGTAGCGTTCGGGGTCGGTGTCGAGATTGTGGTTGTAATAATCCAGCCCCGCGTCTTTAAAGTCTTCGGCCATGCCTTCTTCGAGCAGGCCGAAGGTGCCTGAGTTTCCATGCCGATACCTTTGACCGCTTTGATAATGGCGGACACGGTTTCTACATCCTTAGGCTTGGGCCCGCGCCAGGCCGCGCCCATGCAGAAACGGCTGGCGCCGCGCGCTTTGGCGATGCGGGCTTTTTCCAGCACGGTTTGTACATCCAGCATCTGCGATTTTTCCAGGCCGGTGTTGTAGTGGGCGGACTGCGGGCAGTATTCGCAGTCTTCCGAGCAGCCGCCGGTTTTCACCGACACCAGCGTAGAGCTGGATTTCGCGCGGGTCGAAATGGCGGCGGTGCGCCGGGCGGCCTGAAAAACCAGCTCGAGAAAGGGCAGGTTGAACAGCGCTTCAACGTCGCACTTTTTCCAATACTGCGCAGTGGGATGGGGACGGGTTTCGAGACTGCGCCGCAGCGCAACGGGGGAGAGTTTGCTCATCGGTGTTTCCTTATGGTTTGCGGCGTCATCAATGTCGCCGACGGGCGGCCGCGGGTCGCAATGTCCCGCACTGCCCTTAAAATACTGCCGCAGCGTGCGGCGGCCTGAAACCGCGCGGTATAGCCGTTTTGCGCGGAACGGGCAGCCAAAGGCAGCCTGAAAAGCGCAGCGCAGTTGCGAAGCCAAACCGTCGGCGCAGGTTTTCAGGCTGCCTTGCCAAACGTCACGATTTTCATAGCGCCTACCGCCAAAGCGCAAACGGCTGCCGCTTCGTTCCCTCCCTTGCGCTCGCGCGGGGGAGGGTCAGGCAGAGGGGTGGCATTTCGCAGAAATGCTGCGGCGAGATATTGCTGAAACGCCAAACACCCCCACAGCCCTCCCCGCAAGCGGGAGAGGGAGCCAGGCACCTACCGTTTTTCAGGCTGCCCGACTGCCGTTCCCACCTCACCGACCTTCTCAGGCTGCCCCGCATCCAACAAAAAGCAGCCTGAAAAACCTATAATCCGCCCTTCCCGTTTTCAGGCTGCCTGCCACCCGACCATGAAACTGTTTTTTGCCAACTGATACGCCCGCGTACCCTGCCGCTGGCGGTGTCGGTAACGCTCTGCGGCACCGCGCTGGCCGCCCGCCACGGCGCGCTGCGTGCCGATGTGTTTGCGCTGGCGCTGGCCACCACCCTGCTGCTGCAGATCCTGTCCAATCTCGCCAACGACTACGGCGACGGCCAGCGCGGCACCGACCGCCTGCGCGCGTCCCGATGCTCCGCGCGCCTGTCCGCCGGCGGCAGCATCAACCCGCAGCGCCTAAAACGCATGATGGCCGCCACTCGCCGCAGCCGCCGTGGTCTGCGGGCTGGCGCTGCTGTTTGCCGGCCTGCCCGACCACCCGCGCGGCTGGTTTTCGCCGCCCTTGGCGTTTTGGCTCTGTCGCCGCACTCGGCTACACCCTCGGCCGCCGCGCCTACGGTTATCACGCTTTGGGAGAAGCCGCCGTTTGGCTCACCTTTTGGTTTTGCTCGGCATCGGCGGCCACTTTTACCTGCAAGCACAGGTGTGGGATGCCGCTGTGCTGCTGCCCGCCTGCGGCGGCGCCTGCTCGCCGCCGCCGTGCTGCACATCAACAATATCCGCGACATCCGCAGCGACCGCGCCGCCGGCAAACGCACGCTGGTCAACCTGCTGGGCTTTGCCGCTGCCAAAGCTAGCTGCACACCGCGCTGGCCGCCGGCGGACTGCTGTGCTACGCCGCCTACGGCCTGCTCCACCCGCCGCCCTAGTCGCCTTTATCTGCCTGCCCGCCGCCCTGCCCCATCTTGCCCGCGTCCGCCGTGCTGCCGACTGCGCCGCCGCCGGTCGCGAACTCATCCCGCCGTGCGCCTGCACACCCTCGCCAACCTCGGCCTGTCCGCGGGCTTGCTGTGGACGGCGTAACCCGCCGCAGGCAGCCTGAAAGCCACCAGCCGCTGGCCAAGCTCCACCTGCTTCACTGGCACCGCCCCGAAGACCTGAGCCCCATCCTGCTCGGCCTGCCCGAAAAACAGGCGCAACCGCGCCCTATACCTGCTGGCGCAGCGGTTTGACTACGACCGCAACCCCCACCAACCCGCCGCCCCCATCCTGCTTCGCCGCCCTGAGCCTGCTTTAGGGTCTGTTTGCATTGGTGTTACGGCGGCTGTTTCACTCGAAAGCAGCATCTGCTGCGTTGCAAATCCTCGCCAGGTGTTCACCTTGCTGCGGTTTGCCCTGCCATCTGCCGCTTTCTGACGCAAAATCCGCTTCGCAAACCAAATATAGTCAAACAAAACAAAAATATCCAACAAAGAAGCCGGCATATAGGGACAAAAAGGTGCTATTTTCGAGAACCAGTCTGCTATAGGGACAAAAAGGTGCTACTCATCACTAGAGATAGAGAAATAATCTTTAATAAAGATAACCTTATTTTTCCATCCGCATGCCGTGATGGCACGCCAAATGCCGCTTTAATCCGGCAAATGCGCCATCAAGCAGATTGGTGGTGTTTGGGATGCTCAGATCGGGATGCTCTTCAAACACAAACAGGTTGCCCATGTTCCGTTTCAGGCTGAAATAGGCGCTGCGTAGTCTGGGATGGGTGTAGTAGGGATTTACCCGTTTCGGGGTTCTTTGTGCGTTCGTTGAAGAAGTCTTTGTGCCGTTCGAACCATGCTTTCAGGCTGCTTTCAAAGCCGGCTCTGCGGCCGCTTTTTCATGTCAGTGCCAAAGTGCCACAGCTCTTGCCCCGCAGCTGTTTGCGGGTTGCGCGTCAGGTAGCGGCCGACGGTTTTGACTTGGTGAAAATGGCATAGTTGCACGGGAATATCGGGGAATAACTGCGGCAGACCTTTACGGCCGTCGCAAACGATGCTTTGTATTTCAATGCCTTTGGCTTTCAGACTGCCGATGGCTTCGGGCGTAAAGGGCGTTGGTTTCGTTTTTGACTTCGGTTACCGAGAGCGCTTTTGCCGCTGATGCTGTCGAACAAAACCATGACACCGAAACGGCGCCCGAAGTAGGTGGTATCCATCACGACGTTGGCGCATTGGGGCGCGGCAAACTGTGCTTTGGGACGCGCTTTTTGAGATGGCGAAAGGATGGTTTTGCGGCTGCAATCCGCATGAGCGGCGGCAAGCTGCTGCGGCAGTTTGTTTACCTGCGGTGTAAGCGTGCCAGAGTTGTTGCGGATTGATGTTTTTGCCACCACTGAAACGTTTGCCGCAGCTGTGGCATTTGTAACGTTGTTTGCCGTTTTGTCTGCCGTTCTTTTTGACCTGTTTTGAGCCGCAGAAAAAGCATTTTTTGTGTTCAAAGGTTTTGACCCCGCTTAAAGCCTTGCAGCATAAGGCTTGCAGCGATTTTTAGCACCTTTTTTGTCCTATATGCCACAAAGCCTGCTCAAAAGACAAACAGCCGGACATCACTTTTCTCAGGTGCCGTTTGATATTCGCCCACACCTTTTCTATCGGGTTCAACTCAGGCGAATATGGCGGCAGCGGCAGAATGATATGTCCTTCCCTCTGCGCCATTTCACGCAGTACCGCCATCCTGTGAAAACGGGCGTTATCCATAATAATGACCGAAGGCTCTTTAAGTTCCTTCAACAGAAACTGCCCAAACCACGCTTCAAACAAGCTGCTGTCCATCGTGCCTTTGTAAATCATCGGTGCGACCAACTCTCTATCCACACGGGCGGCAACCAATGACATTCTTTCATAGCGTTTGCCGGAAATCCGCGCTTTGACAATCTGTCCCCTCAAGGCATAGGCATACGGGCGGTAATAGAAAGTATCAAAACCCGTTTCATCCAAGTAAACCTTTGGCATTTATGAATATTGTTCCAGCTGTTTTCGGTAGGCGGTTACTTTTTGGAGGTCTTGTTCTTTGTAGACGGTTGTCTTTTTTTACGCGTGATCTTGAGTGTTTTGAGCAGGTAGCCGACATTGGATGCGGTGCAGCCCAAGTGCTGTGCTATTTCGTATTGATAGGCATCGGGATGTTCTGCCACATAGCGGCGCAGTTCTTCTTTGTCGATACGTTCCGAATTGCCGCCTTTGGTGCGGTGTTGCAGCGAACCTGTTTCTTTTTTAAGCGCAATCCATTGGTAAAGGGTTCGGTTGGTAATGCGGAAGGTGCGTGCGGTTTGGCTGAGGTTGCCGTGCTGTTCGTAGTGGTCTAATGCTTTTTGACGGAAATCGATAGAGTAGGCCATAAAACGGGAACGGGTAAGGTGTGGAGTTAAGGGAAAGAATTATATACTTTTTGTTTTTGGTTAACTATACAAACAGCCCCTAAGCTATCCACATTTTCAGGCGCTGGAAAACATCAAAGAATGGCTGGCGCGAAACACTGTACAGCGACGCGGCGTACTGGATTGCCCTGCAAAACAACATCCTGCAGCTGGCAGACGCGCTCCACCCGGAAACCCTGCCGCACCTACGGCGACTTCGGCGGCATGAACCACAGCGCCCCAACCCTGCAGCCTTTCGTCGAAAAACTCTTCGCCCGCCGCACCCCTGCCGCCCTAGGCATCGCCCGCGACTGCCTGTATTGGGAACGACGAGCTGTGCCGACTGCGCCCCTGACTGGCAGCAATGAAGCTAACCAACAAACCGCTCAAAGCCACGCCCGATAGGCAGCCTGAAACGCATCAGGGCTGCCGTTTCCCTCCTCCGCTTGCGGGGAGGGTTAAGTGGGGAGGTGACCGCTGCGGAAACTTTGACGGTACGACAGCGACAACCAAAGCAGTTCTGCGAACTGCCACCCTCACTCGACCCTCCCCGCGCTTGAGGGCGCAGGGGAGGGAGTTGGGCGTGCAGTTGCGTAGATCGGATTCTCGAATCCGACAGCCGGCCGCAAGGGCGGCATGCGGGCGGAACAGAAAAATGTCGGATTCGAGTATCCGACCTTGTATATCGAAACACCCGTATCATAGCAACAAACCGTCCGGCCGCCACCCGTACCCAACCGAGGGCAAACAACCGTTGCGTAGCTCAGGAGCGGTCCGGGCAACCCATCGACACAACCGGACGGTTGCCAGACAACACAACCGAATGCAAGGCAGGTTTATGATGAGTACCAATACAATTACGCGAGGTATCGACATCGCCAAACGAAACTTCGTCATCTCCGTTTTCGTCTTTGTCTAAAACCAAAACCGAAACCAACAACCCGAAAAGGTATCGCCCATACTATCGAGTACCTGAAAAACACAAGGTCGCCCTCGTCGTCATGGGAAAGCACCGGCGGTCTCGAAGTCCCCGCCGCCAAAGCCATCCACCGTGCAGGCATAGCTGTGATTATCGCCAGCCCTCGTCAGACGCATCAGTTTGCCCAATCACAGTCGCTGACCGAAAACCGATGCCAAAGATGCCAAAATGCTCGCCTTCTTCGCACAGATGACGGCACAGAAAGAAGGTTGGCAAACCATGCTCCACCAGCCGCCCACCGAAGCGGAAGAAGTGTTGGAAGCATTGGTTAACCGCCGCAACCAACTGGTGGATATGCGGACTGCCGAGAAAAACCGTCTGCATCAGGTTCACGAAACACAAGTCGAAAGCGTCAAACAACTGATTGCCCATTTTGACCGGCTGATTGACGAATTGGACAAACAAATCGACGACCACACCCACACGCATTTTGACGGCAAAGCTCAAGTGGCAGAGCAGTCAAAGGCATCGGTTCGATAACGACGGCTACGCTGATGGCGATGCTGCCCGGAATTGGGACGGCTGAACCACAAACGGATAGCGAGTTTGGTCGGTATTGCCCCGCACCCGAGGGAGAGCGGGAAACCAAATTCAAAAGCCGCTGCTTCGGCGGAAGGTCTGCGGTGCGTAAGGCGCTGTATATGGCTACCGTGGTAGCGACACGTTTTGAACCGCTTATTCGGGATTTCTATCAGCGCCTGCTGTCCAAGGGTAAGCCGTATAAGGTTGCCGTTGCGGCATGTATGCGAAACTGCTGATCGATATTGAATGCCCGGATGCGTGATTATTTTGCCGAAAACGGTATCCTAACGGCTTGATTTGAGTTTTGGTATTTTTGCCCTGACAGTGAAAAATACAGTTGCTACGCAGCTTAACCAACAAACCGCCCAAAACCACACCCGATAATAGGCAGCCTGAAAAACGCAGCGCAGTTGCGAAGTTAAAACAGCCAAACCGGCGCACAGTTTCAAACCACAAAAAGCAGCCTGAAAAAGCGTTTCAGGCTGCTAATATAGCGTTAACCAAAACAAAAAGTATATAATTCTTTCCCTTAACCTCCACACCTTTACCTGTTCCCGTTTTATGGCTCTACTCTATCGATTTCCGTCAAAGCATTAGACCACTACGAACAGCACGGCAACATCAGCCAAACCGCACGCACCTTCCGGCATTACCAACCGAACCCTTTAACAATGGATTGCCCCTTCAAAAAGGAAACGAGGTTCGCTGCAACACCGCACCAAAGGCGGCAATTCGGAACGTATCGATGAAGAAGAACTGCGCCGCTATGTGGCAGAACATCCTGATGCCTATCAATACGAAATAGCACTAGCACTTGGGCTGCACCGCATCCAATGTCGGCTACCTGCTCAAAACACTCAAGATCACGCGTGTAGACAACCGTCTACAAAGAACAAGACCTCCAAAAAGTAAACGCCTACCGAAAACAGCTGGAACAATATTCAGAATGCCAAAGGTTTACTTGGATGAAACGGGTTTTGATACATTTCTATTACCGCCCGTATGTCGAGTGCCTTGAGGGGATAGCTTGTCAAAGCGCGGATTTCCGGCAAACGCGCGAAAAGAATGTCATTGGTTGCCGCCCGTGCGGATGTGGAAACTGATTGCGCGATGGTTTACAAAGGCACGATGGACAGCAGCTTGTTTGAAGCGTGGTTTGGGCAGTTTCTGCTGAAGAACTTAGAAAGAGCCTTCGGTCATTATTATGGATAACGCCTGGTTTTCACAGGATGGCGGTACTGCGTGAAAGTGGCGCAGAGGGCAGGACATATCTCTGCCCGCTGCCACCGCATTCGCCTGAGTTGACCCGATGAAAAGGTGTGGGCGAATATCAAACGGCACCTGAGAAAGTGATGTCCGGCTGTTTGTCTCTGCGAGCAGGCTTTGCTGGATATTTTGTTTTGTTTGACCTATAGGTTCGCAGTACCGCCTGCCGCGGCCGCAAAAGCCAGTTTCCGGTCTGATCGACAATCATCGGCGAAAGCGTGACTTTTCTTGTCAATCAAACCCAGTCGCTGCGCTGCCAGCTTGCTAAAACATCTCGTCTTTTTGCACTTCAGGATGCAGCTCGGTGAATACCTGTTTAGCCTTCGTCAGCGTTTTCAGTTTGCGCAGCATTCTCGCCGCGCAGAAAATTGCGTGTTGATCGCACTCCTTGCCGCTGATTTCTTTGTCTAAGCCAACGCCTTACCTGGCGGCGTATTCCCAGCTGCTCGATCCAGTGATTTCCCGGCTTGGATTCTCGCCAGCCGGCTGCATATTCATCATTTGCAGCGCGTCGGTGCCTTCGGGCCTGCCAGCCCACCCATGCGCCCCCACGCGGAAATGACGGGCGACTCCGCGAGCGGTTTGCTGAGTATTCCGCGCTCTTGACCATACGCGCCTCGAACTTCGCCAATTCTTCGGAGCCAAAGTGGTCTTTAAACATCACGAACCTGGTTGCCCGGGCATTGCGCTAGGGAAAACGGCGCGCATTGCTCTAACCGAGTGCATATCGGATCTGCGCATGCCGAAAGCCTGCATGCCAGAAGTTTCACCCACCTGCGAGAATTTTTCGCCGCCTATCGGGCGGAGTGAATTCCATTTTGCGCGCGCGTGCGCCGATGCCGACGCGGCGGCGGCCAGCAACAATACGGTGAAAAACCTATGGTTTCATGCGTTTCCTCTCAGCTGACGGGACAAAAGCGGCGGATTTTGAGCTCGCGCGGCGGCCTGGCGCGACGTTTCGCGGACGGGTTTTTCAGGCTTCGCCTGCGCCAAACACAAAAGCGCTGCGCAGGCCGGATTCCAGAACGACAGCCATGCGTGCGGGCGGCATTCGGGCAAAACGAATGTCGGATACAAGTATCCGACCCACGCAGCTAAAAGTTCTCGGCACGCCCAACCGGCGTCATTCCCGCGCAAGCGCACCTTTGCACTGTCCGAATAAATAATCCGCGCAAATCACAACACGCCAGCGCACTTCACCACAACACTTCGCATCCGCGTCGCCGCCGGTTACGCCTCTTCCCGCCTCTTCGGTAGCGCGCCGTGGTGATACAGCGTTTGCGGCCGCTCGACAGGCTGCCCGCAATCCGTGCGCATAGCATGGGTGCAGGCTCCGCCCATCCGGCCGCTTTGCTGGCGGTACAGCTTGCAGCAGCAGATAGGTAACGACGTCGTCGCGCACAGGATTTTGCGTTTCGCCGCGTTGGCGCTGCGGCCTAAAAAGCGTTTGAGTCTGCAGCGTGCTGTTGAGCCATTTTGAACAGCAGCTCCATCTGCACAACGCGCCTCTGTAGGCGTCGGCACTCGCGATGCGGTGGCGCCCTGGCTTGTTGCCTCACCAGGGTGTGTTGAGCATTTGACTTTGCAGCGGATTTTGCGGTCGTGAAAACGGCAGATGCAAGGCAAATGCGAAGCCTATGCCGTCCATATAGGCGAGTATCCCGCAACGTAGATGTCGTTTTATGGCGCAAAAATCCTGCTAAATACGCTAGTGCCAACACACCCCTGCGTCAGCGGCTCTTTACCGCCCGGACGGCTGACGGTGATGCGGCAGGATTTTCCGTGGCAGCGGTTGCGGGCGGCAACGACTGGGCGTGAGAGCGAGCGACACCAGCGAGGCCTTGGCTGTGCCGCTCTCGCTGTGTTGTCGGCCTGGTGCGTGCGGACGCGGCGGGCGCGGCGTCCGCGTCTCGTACCGGGCTTGATGATTTGCTGAAAGCGGCTTATGCTGTACATGGTTGCAGTTCCGATGTTTTTGAGTTGACGCTCTGGGGTCTGCCCGTAAAAACGTTGGACTGCAACCTTTGTTTTGGGTGGCGGATTTTATTCCGGACAGTGGTGCGCCGGCGCGGGAATGACGGCTGGGAGCAGCCTGAAAACGGTTTTCCATTTTTAGGCTGCTTTGCCTGGGTTTTGGCTGACTGACTGCGGTAATTGGGATAGATTGTCGTCTTTGCGTCCGGGAAATCTCTAATGCCGCTACATTCATTGGCTGCGTGTCGCTCCCTCCCTGCGCCGCGCGCGGGAGAGGTCGTGGGGTGGCAGTTCGCAGAACTGCTTTGGCTCCCGCTGTCGCACCGTCAAAATTTCCGCGGCCACCGCCCCCACCCTAGCCCTCCCCTGCAAGCGGAGGAGAACAGTAGCCCGATGCGTTTCAGGCTGCTTTAACCGGCAAACCGTCGCCGACTTCGTGCCGCGCACCATAAAGCAGCCTGAAAACAAAGACAAAAGCGCAGCCCTGAAAACCCGTTTGCGGCTTTCAGGCTGCTATCTGCGCAGCGCGGAGATGCACAGTGCCGCATTCTGCGCCGGCACACCCTGCCAACGAAAACCGCCGCAGCGGTAAAACGCTGCGGCGCGCTTGGTTCCCGGAGCCGCCTTTTGTTTTCAGGCTGCCTGCGGCTTATCACGTCAAAACTTCGATGCAAAGGTTCAAGCCCTGCTTCAGCACCAGCCGGCGAGCTCGGAAACAGGCGCAGGCGGCTGTTGCGCTGGGAGGCGTCGGCACAGAGTATCAGCAGGCTTCGAGAAGCGGGAAAACAGGGTGGCGGTTTGGTGAGATAGGCGGCCAGATGGTGCGGCTGGGCGCTGTCGGCGGCGGCTTCGAGTACGTCCGCCAGCGCAGCTGCCTCGAGCAAAGCTGTTTTTCCGGCGGCTTCGGTGGAGTACCATGGGCATCGTGCGGCCAGTCGCCGGCTTTTGCGCAGCAGGCTTTGCACGCGGGGTGTAGGCGTATTGCAGGTAGGGGGCAGTGTTGCCTTTCAAACGAGAGCATGGCGTCCCAGTCAAAGCGTAGTCGCTGTTGCGGTTTTTGCTCCGTCGGCGTATGACGGCGCCGATGCCGACGGCGCGCGCCGACTGCAGCAGCATCGGCCGGGTTTTCTCTGTTTGACCAGCGCGGCGGCGCGTTCGGCTGCATACAGGCGAGATCGACCAGTTTTACGGTGTCGCGCGCGCGCGGGTTTTGAAGGGGCGGCCGTCTTTGCCATCATGGTGCCGAGCGATGACTGCTCGGCGCGGACGTTTTCAGGCAGCCAGCCGGCGCGGCGGGCAACGGTAAACAGCTGCTCGAAATACAGCTCTGGTTGTCCATCACATACGCCCGGCGGGCGCTCGGCGCGAGGCGTCTGACGCGGTAGCGGATGCGCAGGCGAGATCGGTGCTGGAAATAGAGCCGCCGCCTGCTTTTTGCACGATAAGGCGGCCGGCTCGCCTTCTTGTTTTTGAAATTCTTTCCAGAAAGAGCTCTGGCGCCGTCGTCGTCCACCGCCAGTGACGCGGCCAATTTCGTCCACCACCGCTGCAAATCGGGGTTGTAGAACGATTCGCCGCGCACGTCTTCAGAAGCTGCAGCGCAGGCCGAGCGTTTGGTAAACCGCTGCGCGCTGGCTGAGCGAAATCTCGAGCAAACTGGCGCCACAGCGCGAGCACGCTTTTCGTCCGCCACCCTGCAGTTCCACCACATAATCGCGCAGCGTCGGCAAAGCCGGGTCTTCATCGAAACGCACTTTGGCGGCGCGGTAAAAACTGCTCCAAATCGGAAAGTTCAAACGCGGCGTTGTCTGTTTGCTGCGCTCGACCAGATAGGCCCACCAGCATGCCGAACTGGGTACCCAGTCGCCGACGTGGTTTTGGCGGATCACGCGTGACCAAGAAAACCGAGCAGGCGGGCGATGCTGTCGCCGATAATGCTCGAGCGCAAATGAGCCGACGTCATTTCTTTGGCCAGATTGGGCGACGAATAGTCGATGACCACGAGCTTGGCGCATCGGCCTGATCGACGCCGCAGCGCTCGCCGTTGAGCGCGACTTCGACCTGCTGCGCAGAAATCCGGCGTTCGAGCGCAGATTGATAAAGCCGGGGCCGGCCACTTCGGCGCTGTCGATTTTCAGGCTGCCTGCAAGCGCGTCGGCTACCTTTTACAAAGCCAGCTCAGCGGGGTTTTGCCTGCGCTTTGGCGGCGCCCTCACGCCGGTTGATTTTGGAAATCGCCAACTCGGGGCTTTTGGCCCGGCTGCAAAACAATCGGGCTGCCGCCAATGCCGGCCTGCTAAAGGCGGCTTCGACTTCTGCGGCAACGGTTTGCGTAGTTTCATGGTGTCGCTTTCCAAAGTTCAGGCAGCCTGAAAAGACTGCCTGCGGGGTCAAAACGGTTTTCAGGCTGCCGCGCGCTCGCGCAGAAACTGCATCAGCAGCGGCACGGGGCGGCCGGTGGCGCCTTTTTCCTTGCCGGATTTCCGCGGTGCCGGCGATGTCCAGATGCGCCAGTGGTAGTTTTGCGCGAAATGCGCCAGGAAGGTAGCGGCAGTACTGGTACCGGCGGGGCGGCCGCCGATGTTTTGCAGGTCGGCAAAATTGGATTTGAGCTGTTCTTTGTATCTCGGCAAACAGCGGCAGCTGCCAAACTTGTCGTTGCAGCTTTGGCGGCGGCGGCGAGCGCCGTCGGCCAGCGGCTGGTGGTTGGGCCATCAGGCCGCTGGCGATGCGGGCCGAGCGCGATAATGCAGGCGGCCGGTGAGGGTGGCAACATCAATCACGGCGGCGGGTTGGAACTGCTCGGCATAAGTGAGCGCGTCGCACAGCACCAGGCGGCCTTCAGCATCGGTGATTGAGATTTTCCACGGTGGTGCCGTTCACGGTGGCGACAATGTCGCCGGGCTTGCACCGAGCCGCCGTCGAGGCATCGTCTACGCGGGTGGCGACCACCGCGCGCAGGTTAATCGGCAGCCGCGCTTTGCGCGGCGGCAACAAAAGGTGCCGATCACGCTGGCGGCGCCGCATGCATATCGTATTTCATCTCGTCCATGGCTTCGCCGGGTTTTGAGCAGGGATGCCGCCGCTGTCGAAGGTTCAGCTTTGCCCACCAGTACCACCGGCGCGGCGGCGGCATCGGCGGCGCCCCGCCAGCTCAATTCCCAGCAGCTTGGGTTCCTGCACGCTGCCTTTGGCCACCGACCAGAAAGACGGCATGTTCTCGCGGATGTAGTCGCCGCCGAGAATTTTTGCCGTAGCGCCAAACTGCTCGGCTTCGCTCTTGCCGCGCTCGGCCAGATAGCTCGGCGTGCAGACGCTGGGCGGCATATTGCCGAGGTCTTTGCGCAGGTTGATGCCGTAAAAGCAGCGCGTCGGCTTCGGTCCAAAAGCGGCCTGAAGCGCGGCGGTGTCGGCGTGGGACGAACTCGGCTTCGGCGAGCGCGGCGGGCTGTTTTTCGGCTTTTGAAATGGTCGAACGGTAAAGCGCTTCGCCCAGCGCAGCAGCAGCGCGGCGGCGCGGCAGCGGCGGCGGCATCGCGCGCCCAAGTCGATGCTCAGCACGTCCTGTTTCGCGCCCAGGCGGCGGCTTCTTTGGCGCCTTTTGCAGGGTTTCGATATTGTCGTCGGCCAAAGCACAGCGAGTGCGGCGGCTTTTCAGGCTGCCTGAAAGCGCGATTTGAGCGCAGCAACAAACTGGTTTTTGTCATCGAGTTTCGCCGCCAGCAGCGCGGCGTTTCACCGACGGCGGGGCGTGCCGAGTCGCAGACGGACAGTTGTGCCGCATCGGCGCGGCTGTGGCTGGCAACGGTAATCGCATTGTTCTTCTCCGGATAAAAGGCGCGTCGGCGCAAAAGGCGTGCATTTTATAGCGGATGATTCGAGTTATTCCATACGCGGTGCAGGCAGCCTGAAAAGGCAGCCTGAAAAGCGCTAAGCACAAGCGCGGTTTTCAGGCTGCCGGCAAAGGACGCCCAGCGGCGAAAGGTTTTCATTTCCGAGTGCGGCATGGTATGGTTACGCCCTTTTCAACCTGTGCCGCCGCGTTGCCGCTTCGTGCCTAAGCCGTTTGGCGCTTTCAGGCAGCCTGAAAGCCGCGCCGGCCGTTTTTCGGAGTAAGCCACGCTGAAAAATCCCTAACCGCCTGTCTGCCTGTGCGCCGCGCCCTGGCCGCCTGCGGCCAGCAACAGCGGCCGACAGTGCCGCTTCCGGCACTACCACTGCCGCATCGCTGCCGGCAGCGGCCGCCGGGCATGGTCAATATCGACACCAACCGCGTGTCCCGCGTGCGCTCGAGCCCGAGCGGGTGGCGGTTTACGACTGGGGGCGTGCTCGACACCCTGGGCGAATTGGGCGTGGAAGTCGGCGCCAGCACCGAAGAAACCAGCATCGAATACCTGCGCGACACGGTGCGCCAAAGCCAAGCACGTCGCGCTGTTCGAGCCGAACTACGAAGCGCTCAGCGAGATACCGGCCGCAGCTGATTATCACCGGCGCCCGCACCGCCAAAGCCTTCGACCAGCTCAGCCAGATCGCGCCCACCATCGAGAATGACGTGGTGGACAACGCCGATGCCGTTGCCAGCGCCAAACAGCGCATCTACCGCGCTAGGCACCGTATCGGCAAGGCCGAAGCATCAAAGCACTGGAAGAAGCTCGACAAGGCCTTTGCCGATGCCAAAAGCCGCCGCGCAGGGCAAGGGGCAAAGCGCTGGTCATCCAAGTGAGCGGCGGCAAACTCTCGACTCACGGCGCCAACTCGCGGCTGGGCGGCTGGCGCATAAAGACATCGGCGTCGAGGCCGGTCGATACCGCCATCAAAGAAGGCAGCCACGGCCAGCCGGTCGTTTGCAGGCCATCAAAGGATCCCTGACTGGCTGTTTGTGCTCGACCGCACTTCCGCCATCGGCGAGAAAAGCGAAGCCGCGCAAAGACGTGCTCAACAACGCTGGTGGCCGAAAACCACCGCGTGGAAAAAGGCCAGGTGGTTTGCATCCAGCCCGCCGCCTACCTTTCCGCCGGCGGCGCCCGCCAGCTGATCAACAGCGCCAAACAGGCGCAGGAAGCGTTTGAGAAAGCGAAATAAGCCGCCAGCAAAAGCAGCCTGAAAACCGCATATCCGGTTTTCAGGCTGCTGGTTTTACGCCACTATCGGTCAGGAGAAAAACCACCTGAACGCATCGGGTGGTTTGAATCTGGCTCCCTGACCTGGGCTCGAACCAGGGACCTGCGGATTAACAGTCCGTCGCTCTACCGACTGAGCTATCGGGGAAAGAAGCCGGCATTATAGCGTGGAAACTTTTTCGTCAAAGCGGCGCGCGGCAAGAAAAATCAAACGCCTTTGAATGGACAAGGTTTATTTTTGCCCTTTGGACGCAAAAGGCAGCCTGAAAGGCAAAAAGCGCGTTTCAGGCTGCCTGAAAAGGCCGGATTTACTGCTTTAAAAGGCTTCCGATTTGGACTTTGGATGCCGACGGCTTTTGGTCGCTGCCGGCATCAACCAGATAGTTCACGCCCCATTTGCTGCGATCGAGCGTGGCGGAAAAATCGCCGCCGCAGGTTTCGACTTTTTCATCGGGTTTTGGTAGCAGTTGAATTTGTTGGCTTTTAAGCGTAACTGGCTGGGTTTTTGCCGTTCAGCTGGTCAGGCGGCCGGAGACGGGACGCTGACTTTTTGCCAATGAAATGGATTTATCCGGAAACAAAGCGGATGTTCGGATGTTTTTCGGCGCTGAAAATATCGGCCGAGAGCAGGTGTCTGGTGAAATGCTCGGAGCCGGTTTGCAGCTGTTCAGCGGAATGGTGATGTCGATGGAACCGCTGCGTTGGGCGGCATCGAATTTCACTGCGCCTTCAAGCTGGTAAAAACCGCCTGACATTGGTGCTGGTGCCGAAGTGGTCGATGGCAAAACGGGCATTGGCGTGGTGCGGTCGATTTGGTAATCCGCGGCGGTGGCGGCTGCAGCGGTGGCGTGCAAGCAGCGCGCACAAAATCGTTTTTTCATGGTGTTTTCCTTAAGCTCGGTTGCTAGAAAAGGCGGAAAGCCGTTGCAGGGCAGCCTGAAAGCTGCGAATGAAAACGGTTCCCAAAAGTGCGCAGGGATAACACAAACTGCGCGCAAAACCGCATTTGCCGCCAATACCGCCTATTCGCCGGCCGCGCACGCCGCGCGCCGGCAGTTCTTCTTCGTGGCGGAAGGCAGTCAGACGGCGGCTCTAGAATATTGAGCAGCACGCCGTAGGCCGGCACAAACAACAGCGTGCAGATGCTGAGTTTGAACAGATAATCGACAAAAAGCGATGTGCGGCCAATGCTCCGCCATAGCGGCATTGGCGCCGCCGTGAGAGGCGATGGCGAAAAACAGCAGCGTGTCCACCGCATTGCCGGCAAAGTGGACGCGGTGGGCGCCACCACCACGATTTGAGCCGGCGCGGGCGGTTGAAGACGAAAATATCAGCAGGGCGACGGCAGCGGGCGGACTGGCCAGCGCAATGCGGAACACCCACGCTGTCAAACACCGCCGGCCCCGCCAGCTCTGCCCACGCGCCGTCGGCAAACAGCACCGACAGCAGCATAAGAAGCACCAGCGCCGGCGGCATCACCCGCAGTAATCCGCCGCGCCAGACGCTGGCCGAAAATGCGCACCGTTAAATCGGTGGCGAGAAAGATAAACGGGAAACCTCAGCGCCCCCAGGTCGAGTGCGACAAAACCGTTGGGCAGCGTGAAGTTAAAACGAAATTGCGCAGATAGTTGCTGGCGGCAATCAGCAATGATGTGACAGCACCAACCAGCCCAAAGCGCGGCGGCGCGCTGGGCGGCGGTAGCTATAATGGCTCATAGACGAAACTTTCGCAAAAAGGTATCAGGCAGCCTGAAAAACGAAAACGGCACGGATTTACTGCATATCGTGGGCGAAACAGCGCTCGCGCGCCAAATCGGCAAAAGGCGTGCCGGCGGCCGTAGTTGGCAAACGGATGGATGGCGATGCGCTGCGCGCGGTAAATTCGCCGAACACTTCAATGTATTTGGGCTGCATCAGCGCTGATCAGGTCTTTCATAATCACATTGACGCAGTCTTCGTGAAAATCGCCGTGGTTGCGGGGCTGAAAAGATAGAGTTTGAGCGACTTGCTTTCCACCATTTTTCACATCGGAGATGTAGCGGATCACGATGGTGGCAAAGTCGGGCTGGCCGGTAATCGGGCACAGGCTGGGTGAATTCAGGGGCAGACGAGATTTGTGACGAAATAATCGTTGCCCGGATGTTTGTTGTCGAAAGGCTTCTGAGCACTTCGGGCGCGCTAGTCGGCGCGGTACTCGGCTTTTCTGGCTTCCGAGCAGCGTGATGCCGTCGAGCCTCTGGGATTTCTCATGGATTATCCTAGTTTTGTTAACGCGAGGCTTGCGAACCGCGGATGGAAAACAGCTTTTCAGGCTCGCCTGATTTCAGGCAGCCTGAAAAACGTCGAGGGCGGATTGTGAAACGCTCAGCAGCCCGAAAGACGCGCAAAGTTTTTCAGGCTGCTTTTTCGGCAGCGAAAACGGCTTTCAGGCAGCCTGAAAGCCGTCGGTGCACAACTTGCCCGTGCCTAAAATATGCTGCGCAGGGCGAAAAAGCCGATTACCGCCAGCAGCGCGGCGCCGGGCAGGTAACCACCCAGGCCAGGGCGATGGGTTTCCTCATTTTCAGTTGGCATTGCGGGTTGATCTGAGCCGATGCCGAGTACGGCGCCGACCAAAATATGGGTGCTGGATACCGGCAGGCCGAACACGGGAAGCGGCCATCACCACCGAGGCGGCGGCCAGCTCGGCGGCAAAACCGGAAGATGGGTGCAGCTCGCCAGCCCTTTCGCCGACGGCTTGGATCACTTTGCCGATAAACCACAGGCTGACAATCAGGGGCGACGCCGAAAGTGAGCATGGCTCGGGCGGCACGGCGGCGTCTGCCGATGCTGCCGGTGCGCAGCACGTCCATAATCGCGGCAAAGGGGCCGATGGCGTTGGCGATGTCGTTGGCGCCGTGGCTGAACTGCGCAAAACCGGGAGGCGGTAAACACCGCATCCACGAAAAACTATCAGGAAAGTGGTAGTTTTGGTGATCTGTATTGCGCTTGAGGTTTTGGCGTAAATAAAGTGCCACCCAGATGGCGGCGCCGATCATCGTAATAATCACGGTATTGGTCAGCGTGCTGACGCCGAGTTTGAGATTGCTCAGCCTTTTGAAAATCAGCATCGACGAAATCACCATGCCGCCGATGGCGGATATGCCGGCACCATGAATACGATGGCCTGTAGGCGTCGATGCTGTTTTTGCGGCTGTCGATGGCATACAGGCCGCGGTAGTAGGCGGATTCGAGTTCGGCGGGATCGAAATCGTTTTTCGCCGTAGATTTACGCGTCGCGTGCCATTGCGGAAGTAATTTTCGATTTTTCCCTGCTCGTCCATTGCTCTCAAAGCGGTGCTTGTGGCTTTCCCTTAGCCTTTTTTTCCGGCCTTAATCGCCTTGAGCTGCTCTTCGATGGAAGCGCGCTGTAGTCGAGCACGCATTTTTACCAGCGAAAAAGCAGCAGATGAGGCCACCGCCCCGCCCAAGAGCGGCGCGAGAGCACCCACGAGACGGCAATGGTGCCGATTTTGTCCCACTGCACCATCGCCCACGGGCTGCTGCCGGGCGCCGCCAGCAGAAAACCCAGGCACAGCGAGCTGCCGACGGTGCCGCCGACTATCGCATGGGTGGTGAAACCGGCGAGCCCTTTTGGTGGCGAACAGCAGCACAGCGCCGCCGCCAGCAGCGCCGACATCACTGATGAACACCAAATCCAAAGCGTGCAGCGGCAGCGACTCGAGATTGACGATGCCGCTGCGGATGGTATGCGTATAACTTCGCCGCCGGCAAATCACCGCGCCGCTCACTTCAAACACCGCGGCGATAATCAGCGCCTGCGGCTGATTCAGCGATGCCGCGCGCCCACCGACGTGCCGAAAGAATTGGCCACATCGTTGCTGCGATATTAAAGGCCATAAACACGCCGAAAGCGGTGGCCAGCAGAAACAGCACGGCACATGGTTGTGGTCTGGTGTAGCCCAGCCCCAGAAAAATAAAAATAGGCGACCATGCCGCACAGTCAGCACGGCAAAAGCGGCAGTGGTTTTGGTACACGCATCGCCGGGGCGGCGGGTTTGGTTTGGGACATCGTCTCATCCTCGTCGTTGCAAAATCGGCGCAAACGTATAATCCGGCTGCGATACGCTCCCGCGCTGCCGTTTTCAGGCTGCCTGATGGCATTTTCAGGCAGCCTGAAAACGGCAGACTGAAAAACCGGCCTCAGTGGCCGGTTTGCCTGGTTCTGGTGGAGGCGGCGGAATCGAACCCGCGTCCGAAAGTCCTCTACAAAGCGTTCTACATACTCAGTTGATGTCTGTTTGAAATCTTATTTCTATCGCGCCGACCAACGGGCTTTCAAAGAAACCAGTTACCTTAAACTCGCTTTCCGCCAGTAACCCGACGGAAAAGCCAGTCAATGTGAAATGACGTTGCGGTAGCTTGCGCTACACAGCTGCATTGACCAGCTGTCTGCAACGGCAGGCCTTTGGGCGGCCAGGTGCGTAAAGTTCTCGTCGTTTGCGACTATTTGAGTTCAGTCGTTTAACGGGCCTACGAGACCCCGGTATGCCCGCATCTGCTTCGCAACCCCCGTCGAAACCAAGATCGCAGATAGGAAAAGGCGGATTATACGCACATCAAAGCAGCCTGAAAAGCGGCGGCATCTTGATCGCGTATAATCGCGCCACCCAAAACCACCGGATTTTTGGCCACCATGTACGACGTCAATACCCACGACGTGCGCCGCTTTTTCGCCCATGTCTGGCAGCAGCGCCTGAACTCGCTTGCGCTGGACGGCCTGCTAGCATAAAGCGCTGCGTATTCTGGAAAGCCCATCCTGAATACGGCCGCTATCTCGACAATATCGAGACTATCTCAGATAAAAACTGGCTGCCGGAAGACGGCGAAACCAACCCTTTTTGCATCTGTCGCTGCATTTTGTCGCTGCAGGAGCAGGCCGCCATCGACCAGCTGCGCCGGGCATCCGCGCCATCCGCTGAAGAGCTGTGCCGCAACAGCGGCGGCGACTGGGTAACCGCCGAACACGCGATGATGGACGCTGGCCGAAACCCTGCTGGGAAGCGTCAGCGCTACGGCAAGGGGCTGGACGTCAACGCCTATGCGACCGCCTGCGCCGCCTGATCGGTTTGGGACAGGAAGACAGAGAGGCGCATCAATCCGCACGAAGTTGCGCCGTCCGACCAAATCGGCGCACGCGACTAAACCTTTCAGGCAGCCTGAAACGCGATTTATCCCTGGCACCGCGACGCATGGCGGCAGCTTGCCGAACACTGGCAGCAGCAGCCCAACGCCTGGCTGCTCGCCGGCGCGCGAAAAACACCGGAAGACCGAATTTGCCCGCAGCCTGGCACAAGCGCTGCTGTGAGAAAAGCCGCAGGCCGACCACAGCGCCTGTGGGCATTGCCCTGTCCTGCCGATTTGTTCGAGCAAGACAGCCATCCCGACTTCTACCTGCTCGAGGCCCGACCAGGCGAGAGCGAAACAGCGCGCCCGCCATCTGCAGCAGATTAGAATCGACGCCGTGCGCGCCATTTTGGAGCCGCTCACACATAGCTCGTTGCTGCGGCAACCGGCGGGTGGTGATGATCGCCCCGCCGAAAGCAGTGAATCTTCAGGCCGCCAACGCGCTGTTGAAAATGCTGGAAGAACCGCCCGAAGCGGTGGTTTTCTTGATTGGTCAGCCACCAGCGCGACCGCCTGCTGCGCCCACCATCCGCAGCTGCTGCCGCCAGCTGCCGCCGCCATTGCCCGCACATGAACAGGCGCTGGCTTTTTCTGCGCGAACGGCGCGGCGGCAGCGAAGAAGCGGCTGAGGCCGAACTGGCCTTTCACGGCGGCGCGCCGCTGTCTGACGAACCCGGAAGACTCGGGCGCCGCTGCGCCGGCGAGCTGCTCGATTTTCTCGCCGCCCTGCGCCTGCTGGCCCGCGCTCGACCACGCCGCCGAATTCGACCGCCACAAACAGCCGCTCGCCCTGCCGCTGGAATGAAGCTGCACAAATGGCCGGCCGATATGGCGCTCGCCCGGCACGGTCTGCCGCCGCTATACTACCCCGCCTGCGCCGGCGCGCGCTCTCAGCGGCCGCCGGCAAAACCGCGCCGGATGCGCTGTTCGGCTTTGCCGACCGTCTCAACGCCTGCTGCCCTACGGCCGCCACAGCCTGGTCGTGCGGCCGCAAAACCGAAGCCTGCTCAGCGAATATTTGATGCTGTTCCAGCGCAAAAACGCTGAATTTCCTTTTCAGGCTGCCTGAAACCTACCTGCCGCGGCCGCCGCGCCGCCTTTTACCAACCGATTAAGGACAAACATGGGTTCCGTTGCCCCAACGCTGCGCCCAATCCGCCCCCGGCCGCATGCTCAACCTGCGCCTGGAGAGCAAACCGATTATCTACGCCAGCTATATGTCGTTTCTCGAATACGGCGGCGTTTTCATGCCCACCACCGACAGCTTTGAAATGCACGAAGAAGTGCTGCTGGTTTTGGAGCTGGTCGGCAACAAAACCGACAAATTATTCGTCAAAACCAAAGTCTGCTGGATCAACGCCCACCCCAGCCCGGCGGCCGCCCGCGCAGCATCGGCCTGGCGTTTACCGACGACGAACGAGAGCATCAAAGCCAAAGTCCTGTTTGAAAAACATCCTCACCGGCCTGCTGCTGGCACGAGCGCCCACCTACTCCTCTGACCGCAGGCGGCTCGAACCCGCCCCGCAGGCAGCCTGAAAGACGCTTATGCCCGCCTACGATTCCCAACTTGCCGACCGCGTCCGCCATCTTCTCTCCGCCGAAACCGACGTGGAAGAGCAGGATGTGTTCGGCGCCCTGCTCTTCCGTATGCGCGGCAAAATACTGCTGGCGGTGGGCGGTGCCGGCATGATGTGTCGGCTGGATGCCGACCGCTACCGCGAAGCCTTATCCCAGCCCGCCTGCCGGCCCGGTGGTGAGCAACGGCACGGTGTACGAAGGTTATGTCAATGTCGCCGCCGCCGCGCAGCGATGAAACCGCCCTGCAGCACTGGGTCGGGCAAAGCCTGCACACGCACCGGCCGCCGAGCAGGAAAACCGATACGCAGACGCCGGCAAACGACGACAGCGCGGGCAGCCAGCCGGAAAAGCGGTGGTAGCCAAACCGCCACCGCCCAAACCGACACACAGGAAAATCCGGCGCGCAGGTCGAGATCCGAGACCGAATCCGCCCAACCGGAAAACCCCGCCGGCTAACGGTCAAAGCACCTTTCAGGCTGCCTTGCACCGTCCGACAGGCAGCCTGAAAGCATTTACCCGTCCCGCCCGTACCATAGACGGAATAGGTTTTGTGCCGATGGCGCCATACCCAAAACCGTCCGTCCCAAACCCCAGCAGCCTGAAAACCGCACCGCACGGTTTTCAGGTGCTGCTGTTACCAATTAGAGACGGACAAATTGGCATATATAGTTAACTAAAACAAAAGTATATAATTCTTCCCTTAACTCCCACACCTTACCCTGTTCCTGTTTTATGGCCTACTCTATCGATTTCCGTCAAAAAGCATTGAACCACTACGAACAGCACGGCAACCTCAGCCAAACCGCACGCACCTTCCGCATTACCAACCGAGACCTTTACCAATGGATTGCGCTTAAAAAGAAACAGGTTCGCTGCAACACCGCACCGAAAAGGCGGCAATTCGGAACGTATCGACAAGAAGAACTGCGCCGCTATGTGGCAGAACATCCCGATGCCTATCAATACGAAATAGCACTAGCACTTGGGGCTGCACCCGCATCCAATGTCGGCTACCTGCTCAAAACACTCAAGATCACGCGTAAAAAGACAGACCGTCTGCAAAGAACAAGACTCCAAAAAGTAACCGCCTACCGAAAACAGCTGGAACAATATTCATAACGCCAGAGGTTTACTTGGATGAAAACGGGTTTTGATACTCTATTACCGCCCGTATGCCTACGCCTTGAGGGACAGATTGTCAAAAGCGCGGATTTCCGGCAAACGCTATGAAAGAATGCCATTGGTTGCCGCCCGTGTGGATAGAGAGTTGGTCGCACCGATGATTTTACAAAGGCACGATGGACGGCAGCTTGTTTGAAGCGTGGTTTGGGCAGTTTCTGTTGAAGGAACTTACAAGAGCCTTCGGTCATTATTATGGATAACGCCCGTTTTCCAGGATGGCGGTACTGCGTGAAATGGCGCAGAGGGAAGGACATATCATTCTGCCGCTGCCGCCATATTCGCCTGAGTTGAACCCGATAGAAAAGGTGTGGGCGAGGATATCAAACGGCTACCTGAGAAAAAGTGATGTCCGCTGTTTGTCTTTTTGAGCAGGCTTTGTGGCATATAGGACAAAAGGTGCTAAAAATCGCTGCAAGCCTTTATGCTGCAAGGCTTTAAGCGGGGGTCAAAAACCTTGAACACAAAAATGCTTTTTCTGCGGCTCAAAACAGGTCAAAAAGAACGGCAGACAAAACGGACAAAACAACGTTACAAATGCCACAGCTGCGGCAAACGTTTCAGTGGTGGCAAAACATCAGTCCGCGACAACTCTGGCACGCTTACACCGCAGGTAAACAAACTGCCGCACAGCTTGCCGCCGCCTGCGGATGCAGCCGCCAAACCATCCTGCGCCATCTCAAAAGCCGCGCCCAAAGCACAGTTTGCCGCACCCCAATGCGCCAACGTCGTGATGGATACCACCTACTTCGGGCGCCGTTTCGGTGTCATGGTTTTGTTCGACAGCATCAGCGGCAAAGCGCTCTCGGTAACCGAAGTCAAAAACGAAACCAACGCCCTTTACGCCAGAAGCCATCGGCAGTCTGAAAGCCAAAGGCATTGAAATACAAAGCATCGTTTGCGACGGCCGTAAAGGTCTGCCGCAGTTATTCCCCGATATTCCCGTGCAACTATGCCATTTCACCAAGTCAAAAGCTGTCGGCCGCTACCTGACGCGCAACCCGCAAACAGCTGCGGGGGCAAGGGCTATGGCACTTGGCACTGACATTAAAAAGCGGCCGCAGAGCCGGCTTTTGAAAGCAGCCTGAAAGCATGGTTCGAACGGCACAAAGAGACTTCTTCAACGAACGCACAAAGAACCCCGAAACGGGTAAATCCTACTACACCCATCCCAGACTACGCAGCGCCTATTTCAGCCTGAAACGGAACATGGGCAACCTGTTTGTGTTTGAAGAGCATCCCGATCTGAGCATCCCAAACACCACCAATCTGCTTGATGGCGCATTTGCCGGATTAAAGCGGCATTTGGAGTGCCATCACGGCATGCGGATGGAAAATAAGGTTATCTTTATTAAAGATTATTTCTCTATCTCTAGTGATGAGTAGCACCTTTTTTGTCCTATATGCCGACAAATTAAATCGAATACTCCCCGCCAAACTCCAAATCCGAAATCTCCTTGCGCAGGTGTTTGAGCGCGGGGGTAACGATGGCGACGAACATCGCTTCGCGCACGCGGCGCTGTACCGGGCTTTTCATCAGATAGCCTTTGGCGCGCTGTGCAGCGCGGCCGATTGGGCGGCGTCCAGGGCACAGTTCGGCGGCGGCGGCGCGGGTTTGCAGGGTTTCCAGCAGGCCCGGCGCTGCCTGCCCAGGCTTCGTCGGCCAGACGCACGGTTTTGGCCAGCAGGGTGTCGTAGCGCTCTTGCAATTCGTCGATGCCGTTGTCGAGATAGAAATTGACTTCGCCGCTACCGACGTTGGCCAGCTCGATTTCTTCCAGGCAGCCGTCGATGATGCCGGCGCCGATGCCGATTTGCAGCAGGATGGAAACCGGCTTTGATGCTGCGGATGTAGTCGGCAAAAGCGGCGGGCTCGGCCAGCACGTCTTCATGCGGCACGAAGACTTTATCGAAACGCAGCGCCAGCGTGCGGGTGCCTTCGAGCGCGCAGGGATTCGGGGCAGGGATTGAGCGTCAGCCCTTCGCGGCCGGCGCCGGTGATAAACATCACATAGCCGTCGCCGATTTGCGCGGGTGTTCGCCCAGATGTGGCTGTCGCCGAGATTGGACACCAGGGCAGCGCGCCGCTGACCAGATAGCCACCGTCGGTCTTTTCGGCTTTGAGAAAAATGCTCTTCGATGCCCGCCAGGTGTTTGACGGTATTGGACATTCCCGTGCCCGCAGCACGCGGCCGGACAGCACGTCGGCCGATAGCGCTGTTTTCACCGCCGCATTGGCGCTGCGGTGCAGATACCAGCCGCAGGCGGCCTGGCACCAGGCGGAAAAAGGCGGTGGCGCCGCACTCTTTGCCGATTTCGCGCAGCACGCCGATTTGCGCGGCCAGCCCCAGCCCGCTGCCGCCTTCTTCCGGGACTGCCGACGGCGGCAAAAACCGCCCGCCGCGCCGACTTTGCGCAGAAAGTCTTCGGATACAGCCCTTTTGCGGTCGATGTCTTCCACCAGCAGTTTCAAATCGGTTTTCCACCAGTTCGGCGATGTTGTGCAACAGGGTGTCTGCGGATTGGGACATGGGTTTTCCTTTACTGTGCAGCTTTTCAGGCTGCGGCTGGGTGATTAAAAGGCAGCCTGAAAGGATTTAGATGCTTTTCAGGCTGCCTCGCCATGAAAGACAGCCTGAAAACCGGTTGAGCGTAGGCCTGCACTCGGGATTGATTTCGGTCTGCGCCAGATTGTTGGTGTGAGTTACACAGTGGTGGCCAGCGCCACGCCCATCACCACTTCCACCGCCTGCTGCGTTGTAACCGGCGTTCAAGAAAGGCTTGCAGCTCGGCATCGGACACCGCGCCTTTTTCGCCATCTCACCGCTTGGGTGAAATCGGAGAGCGCAGCCAGTTTTGGCATCGTCAGGCGGCAGAATCAACGGCGCGCGATGCTTTAATCGCCTGCTCGGACAGCAGTTTTTCAAGGTTGCCAGCGGGTGTGGCCGGCAACGCAGAAGCCGCATTCATTGGTGCGCGCGGCGGCGATAATCTGCACCACTTCCACTTCGCCGGCGGTCAGGGCTGTTGGCGCCGTTGAGCTGCCGACTTCCTGGGTAAAACGCCAGCGCTTCGGGCGCGATGGCCAGCACGCCGATCAGGTTGGGGATAGAAGCCGTTGGCGTTCAGCGCGGCTTCTACGCGCGCTTTGGCGCCTTCGGGAGCGAGTTTCGACGGTATGGACGGTCAGGCGTGCCATGATGTGTTCCTTTCGGGGTGTGTTGGAATCGGATGCCGCACGCGGCGGCATCGGGAGCGCGAAATTCTGTACGCGGCTGCGGCGGGGAAGATTTTGTGCTTCTGAACTAATAGAACGGCGGATTATATTTTGCGCCAAAACGGCAAAAATCAGCGGCCAAGCGCTTTCAGGCTGCCTGAAAGCAGCGCCGAGCGCCGCCGCTTCCTATCTGCCGCAGCGAAAAACGGGTAAATGGCGCCCCGCAGCCTAGTCTGCACACTACCAAAAGCAAATAAAACATCCATCATTAGGAGCACAATATGGAACACAAACTGCCGCAGCTGCCCTACGGCCTCGACGCGCTTTGCGCCGCATCTGACCCGCGAAACTTTGGAGTTCACACTGCAGCAAGCACCACCAAACCTATATCACCAATCTGAACAGCGCCAGATTAAAGGCACCGAGTTTGAAGGCCTGCCTTTTGGAAGACATCGTGAAAAATCTTCCGGCGGTATTTTTCAACAACGCCGCGCAAACCTGGAACCACACTTTCTACTGGCTGGGCTCACGCCCGCCGGCAAAGGCCGCCCCACCGGCGAGCTGGCCGCTGCCATCGACGCCAAATGGGGTAGCTTCGAAGCCTTCCGAAGCCTTCGCCTCCTGCGCCGCCGCGCACTTTCGGCTCAGGCTGGGCATGGCTGGTGAAAACGCCGGCCGGCGAACTGGACTGGTTTCCACTTCCAACGCCGCCACCCCGCTCACCACCGACAACATCCCGCTTCTGACCTGCGACGTGTGGGAGCACGCCTACACATCGACTACCGCAACAGCCGCCCCAACTATCTCAAAGGTTTCTGGAAATCGTTGACTGGGACGAGAAGTCGCCCGCCGCTTCGCCGCCTAAAGGCAAAAGCGCCATGCCAAAGACAAAGCTGCCTGAAAGCCGTTTGCCGGTTCAGGCAGCTTTTTGTCTGGCGAGACGCCGAATGGTTTCAGGCTGCCTTTGCGGACAAGGCAGCCTGAAAACCATCAACTCATACGCTGTGGCAGCTTTACTGCGATGCCGCGCAGCCGAGCCGGGTGCGCAAAACGTAGTTCGGCTTCAGGCTCAAGCGGATGCCGAAGCGCAGGAAGGCGGCATAATGGTGCGGATCGGTGCTGTTGGCGCTCCCGCCGCCGCAGAACATGTCTTTTGGTATCGCCGCTACCGCCGTTGAGCAGGCTGCTGTTGAAGTCTTCCGTCCACTCCCCAAATCATGCCCGTGCATATCGTGCACGCCCAGTAGTTCGGCCGGCCTTTGCCGACTTCGCCCAACGGCCGTTTGCCGCCGTCGGCATACCATTCGAGAATCGTGCGTTTGTATTCGGCATCTTCGGTGCCGTTTTTCTTCAGCGCCGAAGCCATGCCGGCATATTCCCATTCGTCGATGGTTGGCAGCCGTTTGCCCTGCTCCGGTGCAGTAGGCATTGGCGGCAAACCAGGAAACGTGGGTAACGGGTTTGTTCAAATCGCTGCTGGGCGCGTAGCCGCTGCCGTTTTCACCCAGTGGCGCAGGTATTTGTCGGTTTCGGCGCAGCGTTTGCGCACTTTGCGTCGCGCTGCCACTCGGGATGGCGTTTGACGAACTCAGCAAACTGGCGGTTAGTAACGGCGGTTTTGTCTAGAAAAAGGCTTTAACCGGAATCAGCGGCGTGTCTTTTTCAAATACAGCGGCCGGTAGCTGTCGCCGAGGATTTTAGCCATATTGGCGATATCGGTGGCACCGGCTGCGGCGGACACGCAGCGCGGCAATAAGCAGGATAAGGGTCGGGTATTTCATGGTTTTTCCTTTCAGGCTGCCTGAAAGCCCTGGCAAGCAGGTGCGGTGTCTGTTGCTACTTGGCGGAAGCTGCCGCCAGCATACGGCGCAAACGGCAGCAGCGGGCAGTTTATCGGATGGCGTTGAAAAAGCAGCCTGAAAGCCGTTGCTTGCTTTCGAGGCTGCCTCTTTGTAACGGCTGACGCTTAGCGCCTTTGGCAACGTCGGCAGCGCTTACCTGGCCGCCTTTGTTACCGAAGCTGTTGAGTACGAAAGTGAGCACGTTGGCTACTTCGTCGTCTTTCAGCGCCACGAGCGGGCATTACGCTGTTGTACTCTTTGCCGTTTACGGTGATTTTGCCGCTAAGGCGCTGACTACGGCAGATACCGCGTTTGTGGTCGGAATTCAGGTAGTCGGAACCGGCCAGCGGAGGAAACGCACCTTCTACACCTTTGCCTTCCGGACCGTGGCAGGCGATGCGGTTGGCTTTGTACACCGCTTCGCCCAGTTTGATTTGGGCGGATTTGTCGGCTTTGCCGGCATCGGCTTTTTCGGAAGCGGCTTCTTTCTTAGCCGGTTCGCTGCCCTGCGGCTTTGGAAGCAGGAGCAGCCTGGCTGCCTGCGGCAGCATCGGAAGCGGACTTGCCGGCTTCTTGGTACACGCCTTCAGTCAGTTGGCCGGTGTAGATAGACGGGTTTTTCTCGCCATCAACTTTCAACTGACCCAGAGAGCCTTTGTTGAAAGCACGGAAGATGGAGTGGTCAACGGAGTGTAGCTGCCGGAACGTCAACTTTGAAATCAACGAGTGCCGCACCACCGGCCCGGAACCAGAGTGGTTTGAACGTTTCTATTGATCAGTCGCCGCCCTCAGCGTGTACGCGTGTCGAAGATTTCGCCGATAACGTGGAAAGAAGAAACCAGGTTCGGGCCGCCGTTACCGAGAAGATACGCACTTTGTCGCCGGCAGTAGGCTTTCAGGGCGTTGTCGCCGGCAATCGAGCCTACGTGGCCGTTGCAGACAACGTATTCAGGCTGCTCTTTGATGGCTTTCCATGTCGAAGTCTTTGCAGACCGGCTTCGCCGATGTTGCCTTTGGTGTAGAAGTCGCCTTGGACAACGTAGAACTCTTTGTCCACTTTGGGCAGGCCGCCTTTGGGCTCAACCAAAATCAAACCGTACATACCGTTGGCAATGTGCATGCCCACAGGCGCGCGGTGGCGCAGTGGTAGATATACAGGCCGGGTTGCAGTGCTTTGAAGCGGAAAGAAGTAACGTGGCCGGGGAGCGGTAAGGTGGCTTCGGCACCACCACCGGTACCGGTTGCCGCGTGAAGTCCACATTGTGCGGAACAGTAGAGTCGGAACGGTTGGCAAACTGCACTTCCACGGTATCGCCGTGACGGACACGGATCATCGGGCCGGGAACGCTGCCGTTGAGGTCCAGTATGTTGTACTCGACACCGTCAGCCATTTTCTGACTTTTTCCTGAACTTCCATTTTCACCATTGCTGTGGCGGCATGGTTACGCTCGATGGAGGCGGCGCTTCGGGCGCATAGGATCATCACCGCATCGATCACTTCCAGCTGATCTTCCGGGATTTCAGGCTCGTCGGCTGCGGCTACTTGCGAAGCGGTTTCGGAAGCAGCAGTATTGGCGAAGCGGTTTCCGCCGGCGAAGCGACCGCCTGCCCGGAAGCTGCAGGTTTGGCATCCAGCAGGGCTGCAGGGCTACACGCGCCCAATGCGAAACAAGGAGGCAATCAGAGTTGCCAAAGGGTTTGTTGCTTCATAGTGGTTCCTCTCTATAAAGAAGATGATGAAAAATAAACTACACCAGGTTCCTTTATTGACATGCTACAAAAACTTCGAGCCGCAATCTTATCATTAAAACGGCTTGTGTCGGTTTGTGAAAATTATGTGTTAAGGCAATTTCAAAAGCACATTGACGCAAATCAAATTTTTATCAGCAAAAGGGTAGTATCGTGAAGCCGTGTACTGAAGTTTATGATTTTTGCTTAAATACGCTTTAAACATGACGCTATTGTCCGCCAATGCGGCGATACCACACTCCGCCAAAAGGAGTAATAAAGTAGAGTTGTATTTAAAGATATTTTCTGCAAATGATAAATCCGGTTCACTCCGCTTTTTGAATTCGTGTACAATCCTTAACATTCATTGTTATGAATGATAAAATTTCTTATTTGTTTGTCAAACTAGGAGCACATAATGGGTCAATACAAGAAACTCTGGTACGCGCTGATTGCCGTACTGATTGTCGACCTTCTCGATACTCGGCTATCTCGGCACAGAGTGTATCGTCAGGCACCCCTTCCCGATAAGTACGTTACCGCATCGGGCGAAACCGTTATCACCAAGGAAGACATCCTTGCCGGCCCGAGTCTGCCTGGCAGAGCACCGGCGATATGGAAGTCGGTTCGGTAATGGGTCACGGCGCATTCCAGGCGCCGGACTGGACGACCGACTGGCTGTACCCGTGAAGCCGAAGCCTGGCTGAATATTTCTGCCGAAGAAAAATTCCAGAAAAATACGCCGACTTGGGCAAAGCCGAACAAGCCTCCCTGCTGGCCGCTCTGCGCGAAGAATACCGCAACCAGAGCCAGCCGCGCGAAGACGGTACCGTGGTACGTCTGAAAACCCGTCTGAAAGCCATCGGCCATCACCCCTACTACCTGAGCGTGTACGGCGACGATCCGGCGTTTGAAAAACCCGCGAGATCCTTCGCTATGAAAAACAACACGCTGCCCGATGCCCAAAGCCCGCAACAAGCTGACCAACTTCTTCTTCTGGACAGCTTGGTCCAGCTCCACCAACCGCCGGGCCACACCTTTACCTACACCAACAACTGGCCGCACGAACCGCTGCTGAACAACGTTCCCACCACAGAAAACTACATGTGGTCGTTCGCTTCTTTCGTGTTCCTGCTGATGGGTATCGGTTTCCTGGTATGGGTTACCACTTCCTGCGCAAGCACGATAAAGACCGGAAGCTCCGGCTGCCGATCCTTTGCAAAAATCGCGCTGACTCCGTCGCAAAAAGCCCTGTGGAAATACGCTGCGCTGACCGTAGTTCTGTTTATCGTACAGATCCTTCTCGGCGGTCTGGTTGCCACTACACCATTGAAGGCCACTCTTTCTACGGCATTCCGCTGTCTGATCTGCTGCCCTACTCTCTGGCGCGTACCTGGCACTTGCAGTCCGCCCTATTCTGGATTGCCACCGGCTTCTTGACCGCGGGTCTGTTTATCGCCCCGATCGTCAACGGCGGCAAAAGACCCCAAAAGGCCAACGCGGGTGTAAACCTGCTGTTTATCGCCCTGTTTATCGTGGTGGCCGGTTCCTACTCGAGCAACTTCTTCGCCATTACCCACATCATGCCTCCGCACCTGAACTTCTGGTTTCGGCCACCAAGGTTACGAGTACCTCGACCTCGGCCGCTTCTGGCAGCTTCTGCTGTACGTCGGCCTGCTGTTCTGGCTGTTCCTGATGCTGCGTTGTACCGTTAACGCCTTCAAAAGCCAACGGCGACAAAAACCTGCTGACCATCTTCGTTGCCTCCATCGTCGGCGTGGGCATGTTCTACGGCCCCGGCCTGCTCTACGGCGAGCACACCACTCTGGCCGTAATGGAATACTGGCGCTGGTGGGTGGTTCACCTGTGGGTAGAAGGCTTCTTCGAAGTATTCGCCACCGCCGCCTTAGCATTCGTGTTCTACAATCTCGGTCTGGTCAGCTACCGCTCCGCCACCACCGCTTCACTGGTTGCCGGCAGCCTGTTCTTGGTCGGCGGCGTACCCGGTACTTTCCACCACCTGTACTTCACCGGTACCACCACTCCGGTAACCGCAGCCGGTGCTTCTTTCTCCGCACTGGAAGTAGTTCCCCTGATCTTGCTGGGCCATGAAGCCTACGAACACTGGTCCCACCAGCATGCCGCTCCGTGGATGAAACGTCTGCGCTGGCCGCTGATGTGCTTCGTTGCCGTAGCTTTCTGGAATATGCTCGGCGCCGGCGTGTTCGGCTTCCTGATCAACCCGCCGATCACCCTGTACTTCCTGCAAGGTCTGAACACCACCGCGGTGACGCACACGCCGCCCTCTTCGGTGTGTGCGGCTTCCTGGCTCTGGGTTTCGTGCTGATGGTCGGCTGCTACATCAAGCCGCAGCTCACCTACAACGAAAAAAACTAATGACCACCGGTTTCTGGATGCTCAACGGCGGCCTGTCCTGATGATTGTCAGCAGCCTGCTGCCGGTAGGTATCTTCAAGCCGCAGCTTCCATCACCCACGGCCTGTGGTATGTCCCGCAGTGAAGAATTCATGCAACAAGGCTTCTGGAGCTGTTCCGCTGGATCCGTACCTTTGCCGACGATCTTCATCGGCGGTGCCTCACTGTTCGCCTACCAAGTAATCAAAATGTCCATCAGCCGCGACAAAAAGCCAAGCCCCTAATGTCTGAACACTGAAGACACACTAAAAGCAGCCTGAAAACTTTTCAGGCTGCTTTTTATCGCCCGCATCCCTTTTCAGGCTGCCGGCAGCCGCCAAACGCGACAGGCCAAATCCGTTTGCGGGCACCGGCAAATCCGCTAAGATGCGTGCCGCCACCGCCCCGGATAAAAAGCAGGTGGCGGCATCCCTGACCCATACAGGGCTTTTTATGAAACGTCTTTTGCCCTATTACTCAGCGCCCTGCTGGCCAGCGAGCCGCTTATGCCGCACCGGCGCCGGTGAAATTCGACAGCAAAAACCTTCAGCAAAAAGAATTTGTCGGCGTGATGGAACACGGCAACCGGCTCAAAAGAATACGTTGCCAACGGCGAATCTTTCGAAAACTGGAACAGGCTCATCGGCATCCGCTACCAAAAATGCCTCAGCTAAACAACGACCCCGCCGCATGCGCCAAAGCGCTGGCAGTTACCCTGCGCCAAAACAACCCGCAGGCCAAATTCGAAATCACCCACGATCCCCAGCAAAAACATTGCCGTGATCGACTTTATCACGGAAAACCGGCGCTGCCAACGGCGGCACCATGGAAATCAACGCCTTCAAATACTGGCAGAGCGCCGACAAAAAGGACTCTACTCGCTGCAGCTTGCCCAGCGTGTGCGCACCGCCGACTACAAAGACCAGCAAAAAGCCGTGCAGGGCGCTTAAAAACATTCGCAGCAGCCTGCTCAAGCAAATCCGCAGCGCCAACCGCAAGCGGTAGAAAAAGCCCTGCAACGCTAAACGCGGTTTTTCAGGCTGCCTGAACCCGCTAAGCAACAGCAAAAGCCCGCGCCGGATGGATTCCGTCGCGGGCTTTTCTCACAACGTACCGAAAGTTTTCAGGCTGCCTTTGCAAGCAGCCTGAAAAAGTACAGCAACGGTTTCGCTATACGTTAAACAAAAAGTGCATCACATCCCCATCATGCACCACATATTCCTTGCCCTCCACGCGCATTTTGCCCGCTTCTTTGGCTTTGGCCTCGCCGCCCAGCGCCACAAAGTCTTCGTAAGCGATGACTTGGGCGCGGATACAGCCGCGTTCGAAATCGGTGTGGATCACGCCGGCGGCCTGCGGCGCGGTGTCGCCTTTATGAATCGTCCACGCGCGCTTCTTTCCACCAGCGGTGAAATAGGTTTGCAGACCGAGCAAATCGTAGCCCGCGCGGATCAGGCGGTTCAGCCCGGCTCTTCAAGCCCATTTCGGCAGAAACTCGGCTTTTCTTCGTCTTCCAGCTCAGCGATTTCGCTTTCCATCGCTGCGCAGCCACCACCGGCGCGTTTTTCTTTGGCGGCGAGTTCTTTCAGGCGCTCGAGATGCGGGTTGTTGTCAAAACCGTCTTCGGCCACGTTAGCGCCATACATCGCGGGTTTGACGGTGAGCAAAAACAGCGGGCGCAGCAGTGCGGTTTTGCTCGGCGTCCAAAGCCGAGGCGTACCGGTTTGCCTTCGTTCAGATGCGGCAGCAGGCTCTGAGCAGGGCGACGAGTTTTTGCGCGTCTTTGTCGCCCGATTTGGCGCGTTTGCCTTCGCGCTGGATGGCTTTTTCCACGCTCGCCAGATCCGCCAGCGCCAGCTCGGTGCCGATGGTTTCGATGTCGGCAATCGGATCGACTTTGCCGGAAACGTGGACGATGTTGTCATCATCAAAAACAACGCACCACGTTCACAATGGCATCGGTTTTCGCGGATGTTGGCAAGAAACTGGTTGCCCAAGCCTTCGCCTTGCTCGCGCCCGCCACCAGGCCGGCGATATCGACAAACTCCACAATCGCCGGCTGCATTTTTGCGGATTAACGATTTTCGCCAGCTGTGCCATGCGCGGGTCGGGCGCTTCGACGATGCCGACGTTCGGCTCGATGGTGCAGAAAGGATAGTTGGCCGCTTCGATGCCCGATTAGGGTCAGCGCGTTAAACAGGGTGGATTTGCCGACGTTGGGCAGGCCGACGATGCCGCATTTCAAACTCATGGCTGGGATTTCCGTGTGAGAAAACAAAGGCGCGGATTCTAGCATAAAAGGCGGCCCGAAACGCGCGCCCGCAGCCGCCGCAGGCAGCCTGAAAAGTGTTTATACGGCAGCACAGGGCGTTTTTCAGGCTGCCTTTGCCGTTTCGTTAGTATTTGCTTTACCCGTGCGCCGGCGCGCCAAACAGCAGCACGCCGTCCGCCTGCCGCGAATGCCACCGGCGGCCTGAAACAGCATACTGCCTTTCGGGCTGCCGGCAGCTGTCTGGTTGCGTTTGCAGGAAGCGGGCGAATCAAGCACAATGCGCCGTTTTTATTCCGCGCCGCTTTTTCAGGCTGCCTGAAAGGCGCGCGCCCGACTTATGCAGATTATCGACTCCCACTGCCACCCTGAATTTTCGACGGCCTGCGCGAGCTCCTGCGAAGTGTTCGCCAATATGCGTGCCAACGATGTGGTGCGGGCGCTGGCCATCAGCGTCAGCCGCGACAGCTTCGAGCAGGTGCTGGCCATCGCCGAGACACGAACACGTTTACGCCACCGTCGGCATCCATCCCGACAGCGAAACCGCCGCCGAATTCAGTTTCGACGAACTGATCGAGCGCGCCGCCCATCCCAAAGTGGTCGGCATCGGCGAAACCGGGCTGGACTACCATTGGTGCAGCGGCGATCTGGCCTGGCAGCACCGCCGTTTCGCCGTCCACATCAAGCGGCCAAACAAAGCGGCCTGCCGCTGATTATCCACACCCGCAAAGCCGCCGACGACACCATGGCGATGCTGCGCGAACACGCCACCGCAGGCGGTGATGCACTGCTTTGCCGAAAGATCTGCGCGTGGCGAAAATCGCGTTGGATATGGGCTGTTACCTGTCTTTCTCCGGCATCGTTGCCTCTAAAAACGCTAAAAGACGTGCGGGGAAGCCGCGCGCTACTGCCCGCTCGATCGGCTGCTGGTGAAACCGATTCGCCCTTTTGGCGCCCGTGCCGTTTCGCGGCAAAAGCCCAACGAACCTGCCTATGTGCGCCACACCGCCGAGTTTTCTCGCGCAACTGCGCGGCGACACGCTGGAAAACATCGCCCGCGCCAGCACCGAAAATTTCCACCGCCTGTTTGCCAAAGTCCCGCCGCTACAGGCAGCCTGAACAGGCAAACCGTTTTTCAGGCTGCCTGAAAGCCCGCTTTAAAGCAGCCTGAAAACCGTTTCCCCCAACCTAGCTAAACCCATCTCCATGACTGCACCCCATCTTCCGCGCGGCCCGGTAATGGCCGACGTTGCCGCCTTCACTCTGAGCGACCAAGAGCGCGAGCGCCTGCTCGATCCCGCCATCGGCGGCGTGATTCTGTTTCGCCGCAACTTCCGAAAACGTCGAGCAGCTCAAAGCGCTCACCGCCGACATCAAATCGCTGCGCACGCCCGAGCTGATTATCGCCGTCGATCACGAAGGCGGCCGCGTCCAACGCTTTTATTGACGGCTTCACCCGCCTGCCGGCGATGGCCGCGCTGGGCAAAATGTGGGACGGACGGGGCGCGCAGCCGCCGAGCCGCCGCCGAGCAGGTCGGCTGGGTGCTCGCCGGCGAGCTGGCCGCCCTGCGGCGTCGATCTGTCGTTTACGCCGGTGCTCGATTTGGACTGGCAGCAATGCGCGGTTATCAGCAACCAGCAGCTTCCACCGGCAGCCTGAAACCGTTGCCGCGCGCTGGCGCTGGCGCTGCAAAAGGCTTAAACCGCGGCGGCATGAAGTCCTGCGGCAAACATTTCCCCGGCCACGGTTTTTGTCATGCGGCGACAGCCACCATGCTGCCGAAGACCCGCGCACGTCCGACGAGCTGGCCGCCGACATCCTGCCTTTCCGCCAATTGGCCGCGCAGGGGCATGGCGGCGGTGATGCCCGCCCACGTCGTTTATCCGCAGATCGACAGCCAGCCGGCCGGTTTTTCCGCCTACTGGCTGCAGCAGGTTTTACGCCGCGATTTGGGCTTTGACGGCGTAATTTTTCTCTGACGATCTCACCATGGAAGGCGCCTGCGGTGCCGGCGGCATCAAGCGCGCACAGCTGTCGTTCGCCGCCGGCTGCGGCATCGTGCTGGTGTGCAACCGCCGGATTTGGTAGACGAGCTGCGCCAGGGATTTCGGGCAGCCTGAAAAACGCCGAACTGGCCGGGCGCTGGCAAAACATGGCCTGCACCCTCAGCCGCAGCGATGCGGAAAAACTGGCCGCCGATCCGGATTTTCAGGCTGCCCAAGCCGTCTGCGCCGCCCTCTCGTCACCGCAGGACACCGCCGGCGGCGTCAAAGTGGGCGAAGCCTTCTGACAAACCGACAAAAATTTGATTTGCCGCAAAGAACAGGCGGGCAGCCTGAAAACTTTTGCGGCAATTTTCTGTCCGAAAGCGCCGCCGGCAATTTTTACATTTGCAAAAATAAAATCCGGTTTAGCCAAAAACTATCCTTTTTGCCTAGTTAATGCGACTAAGTTCAAGTTTGGCAATCATTATCATCTAAATTATTCTTTTAAATTATTTATTTATTGCTTAAAGGTAAAATGCGCGCCATATCCTGCCGTCTTTACATTCCGCCGCCGGCCGCCGCGCCGCCGCGATAAGCAAAAATTTTTTTCCCAATCAAGACTATTCAATAAAGCGATAAACAATGTAAATTATGCATAATGTAGGTTAATGCCAAGCGCCGGGGTCTTCCTTAGCGCTTTGTTTTTAAAGTTCAATAAGTTCAAAGAATAATATCAGTAAGACTTTGATCAAAAGGAATCGAAATGCAGACCAAAAACCGACCTGTATTTCTGGATTTGCGGGTGCTCTCCTGGCACCCTGCCGATTCGAGAATCGTCTCGATTATACACCGCATCAGCGGCGTGCTTCTCTTTTTCGCCCCTGCCCGCCCTGCTGTACTTTTGCACGGCTCCTTAAGCAGCGGCGATACCTTTGCCGCTTATAAAGCCTGGGGCGGCAACCCCTTGATCAAACTGATGCTGTGGGGACTCTTGTGGGGGCTTTATGCACCACCTGTGCGCCAGCATCCGCTTTTGCTGATCGATGCCGACAAAGGTGTCCAGCTTCAGCCTGCGCGCCAAAAGCGCCAAAGCCGTATTGGTATGCGGTTTCGTTTTCGGCTCTGATTTTGAGGTGGCATTATGGTAAACCGCAAACTGGTCGGCGCCCATTACGGTCTGCGCGATTGGGCGATGCAGCGCATACCGCAGTAGTCATGCTGGTTTATTCGCTGTTTTTCCTGTTTTTCCCTGTTCAGTCTCGCCGGTGCGCAAGACTACTCGCAATGGCAGGCGTTTTTCGGCAAAACCTGGGTGAAACTGTTTACCCAAGTGAGCTTTATCGCCCTGTTTTTTTGCATGCTTGGGTCGGCATCCGCGAGTTTGTGGATGGACTATGTGAAGCCTTTTCGGCATCCGCTTGGCGCTGCACTGCCTGACCATCATCTGGCTTGTCGCCTGCACCGTGTATTCCGTTCATGTAATCTGGGGCTGAAAAAGGCGACTTATCTATCCGCAAATTTGATGCCGTCATCGTAGGCGGCGGCGGCGCCGGTCTGCGCGCCGCGCTGCAACTGTCCAAAGCCGGCGTCAATACCGCCGTTTTTGTCAAAGTTTTTCCCCCACCCGCTCGCACACCGTGGCGGCGCAGGGGCGGCATTTCCGCTTCGTTGGGCAATGTGCAGGGAAGACCGCTGGGACTGGCATATGTACGACACCGTCAAAGGTTCCGACTGGCTCGGCGACCAAGACGCCATCGAGGTTTTATGACCCGCGCCGCACCGGCCGCCGTGATCGAACTCGAGCACATGCGGCATGCCCGCTGACCGCGTGGAAAGCGGCAAAATCTGCCAGCGCCCCTTCGGCGGCCCACACCGCCGAGTTCGGCAAACGCGCGGTGGAACGCGCCTGCGCGGTGGCCGACCGTACCGGCCACGCCATGCGACACCCTGTACCAGCAAAAACGTGCGCGCCAACACCCAGTTTTTCGTCGAATGGACGGCGCTTGACCCTGATCCGCAACGAAAACGGCGACGTGGTCGGCGTAACCGCAATGGAAATGGAAACCGGCGAGTCTATATCTTCCACGCCAAAGCCGTGCTGTTTTGCCACCGGCGGCGCCGGCCGCATTTACGCTTCGTCCACAATGCCTTTATGAACACCGGCGACGGCTAGGGCATCTGCGCCCGCGCCGGCATTCCGCTGGAAGATATGGAATTCTGGCAGTTCCACCCCACCGGCGTGGCCGGTGCCGGCGTGCTGATTACCGAAGGCGTCCGCGGCGAAGGCGGCATTTTGCTCAACGCCAACGGCGAGCGCTGTGGAACGCTACGCCCCGACCGTAAAAGACCTGGCGTCGCGCGACGTGGTTTCCCGCGCCATGGCGATGGAAATTCTCGAAGGACGCGGCTGCGGCAAAAAGACAAAGACCACGTGCTGCTGAAATCGACCACATCGGCGCCGAAAAATCGTGTCCAAGCTGCCCGGCATCCGCGAGATTTCCATCCAGTTTGCCGGTATCGACCCGATTAAAGACCCGATTCCGGTGGTGCCGACCACCCACTATATGATGGGCGGTATCCCCACCAACTATCTGGGCGAAGTCATTGTGCCGCAGGGCGACAATCCCGAAGTGGTGATCAACGGCCTGTATGCCGCCGGCGAATGCGCCTGCGCTTCGGTGCACGGCGCCAACCGCCTGGGTACCAACTCGCTGCTGGACTTGGTGGTCTTCGGCAAATCCGCCGGCGACAGCATGATCAAATACATCGGCGAGCACGAAGAATGGCTGCCGCTGCCTGCTAATGCGGGCGAGCTGACCCGTCAGCGCTTGGAGCGCCTGAACAACCAGACCGGCGGTGAAGACGTATCCGCCCTGCGCGGTGAGCTGCAACGCACCGTCCAGTCCCATGCCGGCGTATTCCGTACCGACAAACTGCTGCAAGAAGGCGTGGACAAAGTGCTGGCGCTGGTCGAGCGTTCCAAAAACACCGAAATCGGCGACAAGAGTCAGGTGTGGAACACCGCCCGCATCGAAGCGCTGGAATTGGACAATCTGATGGAAGTGGCCAAAGCCACCGTGATTGCTGCCGAAGCGCGCAAAGAATCGCGCGGCGCCCACGCTTCCGACGACCACCCCGAGCGCGACGACGAAAAACTGGATGAAACACTCGCTGTTCTACTCCGCCGACAACCGTCGGCCTACAAACCGGTTCACACCAAGCCGCTGACGGTCAGAGTACATCAAGCCCGCCAAACGCGTTTACTGATTAAAAAACCGGCCGCAACCGATTCAGGCAGCCTGAAAGCCTTTCAGGCAGCCTGAAAAGCGAATCCGGATCTGAACAAGGAACACCCGCCAAATGGAAAAAATCCGCCTGCAAGTGTACCGCTACAATCCCGGACGTGGACGCCAAGCCGTACATGAAAGACTACGAACTGGAAATCGAACCCACCGATGTCAAACTGCTGGACGCCATCGTCAAGCTCAAAGCGCAAGACGACACCCTGTCCTTCCGCCGCTCCTGCCGCGAAGGCATCTGCAGTTCCGACGCGCAGACATCAACAGCCGCAACGGCCTGGCCTGCCTGACCGACATCCGCAGCCTGAAACAGCCCATCGTGCTGCGCCCGCTGCAGCCTGCCGGTTATCCGCGATTTGATTGTGGACGCGGCCCAGTTCTTCAGCGAGTACCACTCCATCAAACCCTATGTGGTCAGCGACACCCCCGCCGACCCGCTTAAAGAGCGCCATGACGCAGGAAGGCGCGCCGAACTCGATAGCCTTTACGAGTGCATTCTGTGCCTGCTCTCACTTCCTGCCCGTCGTTCTGGTGGAACCCCGACAAAGTCGTCGGCCCCCTCCGGCCTGTTGAACGCCTACCCGCTTCATCGCCGACAGCCGCGACACCATCACCAATGAGCGTCTGGACAACCTGAACGACCCTACCGCCTGTTCCGCTGCCACACCATTATGAACTGCGTAGATGTTTGTCCGAAGCACCTCAACCCACACCGAGCCATCGGAAAAATCAAAGAAATCATGCTAAAAACGGGCGGTGTAAAACTTTCAGGCTGCCTGTGTTTTTAAGCATTCAGGCAGCCTGAAAAACAATGATTAGCGGCAATAACGAAAAACAATAATCCGCCCCAAACGGGTCTATTTATGGCACAATTTGACGACACCGCCAAACGGCGCATCCGCTTTCTCACCCGCCGCCGGGCTGCTTGAGCTCGATATCGCTGCTCGGCCCGCTTCGCGGCTGCGATTCCAGCACCTCAGCGACGACGAACTCGCCGTGTTTGTGGACATTCTGGATTTGCCGACCAGAGTTCCTTGCCCTGGTCAGCCAACACCGAAACCCAGAGCGCCCCGAATTCAGAGCCGCTGCTGGGATCGAGGCAGTCGTAAAGTCTTTTCCGCTTTCAGGCTGCCTGTTCCTTCAAGTAAAAACCTATAAGGGAGCAAGAGATGTCCAGCACCCGTAAAACTGCAAGGCGCGGAGGCTTTGACACCATCGAACTGCCGGTACTGCAAGGCACTGAGGCAACGATGTCATCGACATCCGTGCGCTGAAGACAAAGCACCAACATGTTCACCCTCGATCCCGGGTTTGTGTCCACCGCCAGTTGCGAATCCAAAATCACCTTTATCGACGGCGACAAAGGCCTGCTCTACTATCGCGGCTGCCCATCGAGACAGCTTGCCGAGCACAGCGACTACCTCGAAAGTCTACTATCTGCTGATTTACGGCGAACTCCCCGCAAAGAACAGAAAAAGCCTTCGTCAACACCGTAACCCGCCATACCGCCGAATTGCACGAACAACTTACTTGGTTTCTTCCGCGGTTTCCGCCGCGACGCCCCACCCATGGCCGCGATGGTCGGCGTAGTCGGCGCCCTATCCACCTTCATCGGGACAGCCTGGAAATCGCCGATCGAGCACCGCAGAGTCGCCATCTACCGCTGATTTTCCAAAATTCCACCATTGCCGCCATGTGCTGCCGTTATTCCAACGGCCTGCCTTTCAACTTCCGCGCAATGACCTTTCCTACCGCAAACTTCATGCATGATGTTTTGCCACCCCGTGCAAGCCTACAGACCAACCCCGTTCTGGTACGCGCGCTCGACCGCATCTTCATCACGCACGCCGACCACGAGCAAAACGCCTCCACCCTCCACTGTGCGCCTGGCCCGGCTCTTCGGCGCCAACCCTTCGCCTGCATCGCCGCTGGCATCGCCGGCTGGCGGGAATCCGTCCGGCGGCGCCAACGAAAGCCGTGCTCAACATGCTGGCCGAAATCGGCGACATTTCCAACGTAGCCTCCTTTATGGAAGGCGTCCAGCCAGAAAATACCGCCTGATGGGCTTCGGCCACCGCGTGTACCGCAGTGGATCCGCGCGCCGCCATCGCGAAGCAGACCTGCGACGAGTGCTGAACGAACTCGGCCTGCACGATGATCCGCGCTTCAAACTGGCGATGGAGCTGGAACGCATCGCCCTGAGCGATCCCTACTTCATCGAGACTGTGATCCGAACGTCGATTTCTCTCCGGCATCGTGCTTTTTCGCGCTCACATCCCGTGTGTCCATGTTTACCGTTATCTTCGCCTCGCTTGCCACTGTCGGCTGGTTCGCACTGGCACGGAAAATGATCAGCGAGGCCGGAAAATCGGCCGCCCGCGCCAGCTCTACACTGGCTCCCCGCGCCGCGCGACGTTTGCCGAGGACAAACGCCAATCCATAGTAAAGCAAACGGGCAGCCTGAATTTCAGGCTGCCTGTTTCAACTCGGCTTTAATCTGCATCACATTCGTTCTGCCGTTTGACGGCCTGACAGACCAAAAACCGGCATCCGCCACGAATCATGCGGGCGCCGGTTCCGGCCCTCAGGCTGCCTGCACAACTTCTGCGGTGAAACTGCGCCAGTAGTGGCTGCTGGCTTCCTGCGCAGCACCATCAGCTTACCGCGGCCAGCGGCAGCGCAAATAGCAGGCCGGCAAAGCCCATCATCTGGCCAGGCCATCGAAAGAAAAATTACCCAAAACAGCGACAAGACCGATGCGGTCGCCAACGATTTTCGGCGTGATAAAGAAAGCTCTCAAAGAGCGATACGACGGCAAAGCACGCTCACACCGTCAGCAAGTCGTACCACGAACCGAATTACAGCAGCGCCGCCAGAGTGGCCAAGCAGGCCGAGAACGCGCCCGATACGGCACAAACACCGCAGTTACGCCACCATACCCGATGGCCAGCCGGAGTTCAAACCGGTAGCATCAGCCCCAGCCCGTAAAAGCAGCCCATAATCAGCATTACAGCAGCTGCCCGCGCAAGGCGCCCAGCACTTTATCGATGTGCCGCCGACGCGGTTATAGGCGGCCGGGTAGCAGCGCGGCACCATTCTGGATACCGTCCTCCCAGCGCGCCCAATCAGGCAAAAAGTAATACAGCAGCAGCGCAGCAGCGCAGATTGCTAGAGCCGACAGCCGGCAGCGACGAGCGCGCTGCGGCAGCATGGGCATCGCCTGCTGCAGTTGCCAGCTGATCTTTGCGCGTTATTGCGCAAGTAGAAATGGTGTCGGCATCCAAAGTCGGGATGCTGCCCCAGATGGCCGTTTAACCACGGCAGCGCGTGTGCTGCGCAATCAACCATCTGTGGAGATGAGCAACACAATCTTCTGAATCTGCCCGCCAGCATCGGCACAATCACCAGCAAAAAGCGCCGTCAGCTACACCAAACAGCATCACCCATCGCCGCCCTACGCTTGATGCCGTGCTTTCAATCCGGCTCACCAATGGTTGAGAATATAGGCCAGCACCGCGCACGTGATAAAAGAGCATCAGGATATCGGCAGCAGGTGGAAAAACAGCACCAGCGCGGCAATCAGCGCGAACCCAGCCAGCCACGGCAGCCGGCCGCCGCTTTTATGGGGAAGATACGCAAACACAGTCCTCAACAGGTTTTCAGGCTGCCTATTATCGAGGCAGCCTGACAAAAAGCGTATTTCAAATCTGCGGTCCGCCGCCGAGATAGCGCGCGTCGTCAAACGTTTTCAGCACCTGCGGCAACAGAAACGAATACGGCGGTAAAGATGCCGTTCAAGTCTTCGCCCACGAAATCAGGAAAAACACTGGATACACCGATTCGCAGCAACACCGCAGCGGGAAACACGCCCGCCACAGAAGGCGTCAACCAGCGTGCCGGCCAGCAGCATGCCAGCACAGCGCAGCAGCAAAACCGAAAATAAAAATATAGATAAAACAAATGCTTGGGCAAAGCCCGCTCGCAACAGCGCACCCCACGCTAAGCACGCAGGCCAGCGGCACCACCGCCAGCACATTCAAAGGCAGCGCCGCAAGCGCATCGCATGCTCGGGCTGCAGCAGCGCGCTACACAGCAGCGCCCCGCGAGCCGATCAAAAGGCCGCCGGCGCGCACCACCATCAGGCACACCAGATTCAAGCCGAGGTAGTGTAATCCATCCCCGCCATATGCCCGGCCTGAATATCGATCTGCGAGCAGCCAGGCGAAGCCCGCCGCAGCCACCAGCAAAGCACCGCGCGATTGCGGCGACGATCGCAACGCGTTCGGCGCCACGGTTTGCGCAGTGGCGGCCAGGTACCAGCCACAGCACGGCCGCCGTCAATAAGAGCGGAGCAGGAAACCAGTCGGCGTGGAAGTTCGTAATACAGGAATGTTTCTCAAAATATAAAAGAGTTATCAGATTCCAGCGTAAGCGGATAACAATCCAAAAAAGACAACATATAGTAAATCTATAATTTAGCCCGTCGGATAAACAATAAGAATACCACCCTGCTTTTGTATGCAGAGTGGCAGCCTAAACCCATATTATCATTTAAAAACAATCAGATTCTCTCTCTTCATCAAAACCATTTTTACATTGGCATAACCGACAAAATCAGCGTCTTTATTTAACAATACGACCCAATCCTTTGTATATTTACTGGTTAATGGGAGAAAATACAAATCCTTCTCTGAAATTCCTGTATCAGCTGCAACTTGATGCAACCGTGATTTTCCCTCTTCGTCCAGCGATGGCCGCGCTGCCAGCGAATTTCAGACAAAGGCCGCATTTTCTTCTTCACGTCAGCAGGACCTGTCATCAAAGACAGCCACCAATTTTGGTCTTAAGCTGAGGTTCAATTCCTTCAGAGTATTAGAAAGATGGAGGCTTTTCAAAAACTCCTTCTCATCTTTAGCCCTGCGTATTCCCACTTTCTGCTGACCAAACCATGGCAAAGTTTGAAGCCCTTTTGGAGCCTGAGATAAGCTTTCCTTATCAATTTCTGCTTCCGTAATAACGGCTACTACGATCATGTTCAAACGACATAGTTACAGGACGGGCCAATTTGACCGTATATAGTCCATACCCCAGAGCAGCCAACTGCTATCAAACCGACCAAACACAAATCAAAAGTCAATTCTCGTTTTGATTTTTTGGTTAGCCATAATCATTGTAAAGCAAAGGCCCGCAGACCAAATCCACCCCTACCACCAAGAAGAAGAGGTGCAAAGTACCGCCCTGTGATTTAGAGTTTAAGAGGAGAGAAGGTACCAAAAATTTAAATACCAATAGCGCTACAGCACCTGCGATCAGACAGCTAATTAGCAAATGCCACAACGCAAAATGCAGGCGAGAAGTTTGTTTACTAGCCTTATCGACCCAAATCAAAGTTGTCTGCAATATCAACGGCGACTCGGCCGGAGCGAAACGCGAAGGCAAAGTGCCAGAACCACACCAGTGAAACCGGTACCAGAAGCTCCCGCCGCGGCACAGCGCACATACTACCGAACCGGTAGGAGGTACAAAAACTGTACGTCCATCAGGCAGCGCCGCGCCCATTAATATTTGGTGTAAAGGTAGAGTGTACCGTTTCCCGCAGCATTGGAAGTAGTCAGCGTGATAATACCGGTATCCGGGGCAATAGTTACGCCGGAAAGAAATGTTGGTGGCGGATGGGGCGTTGAAGCCTGAAGCATATCTGCCGTATCCCCCTGGGATTACCGCCAGCGGAAGCTACCTGAACTTGCGTTTTTGGCTGCACTGGCTGCTCCAAAGATTCTGATACGCGGGGCGGACGGTATAATCCCTGATACGCTGGAAGCTCCAACGCGGCCAAAATGCCGACGATGGCAATCACATCATTAATTCGATCAGGGTAAAGCCCTGCTGAGAACGATTTTTCATAACAGTTCCTTTAAACTCAGTACGTAAAAACCGCCGAAGCGGGGTTTCAAACAAACCGATTAACGGCACTCAGAAGGGAGCAAAGCGGGCAGGCAGAGTACCAGGAGTTACGCCAGTAAAAGCACCAGCGGCACCCACTTTGGCAGCACAACGCGTCAGCGGTAGCATCTTGAGGCGGAGCAAAAGCGGCAGTACCTGTGGGCAGAGCGGTACCAATCAGGGGCGTTCGGGGTCAGAGTCAAGGTACCGTTACCGGCATTGGCGGTAGTGGTTGCGGTAATTACACCAGATAGCGAGGCACTGGTGCATAGCAGAAACGTTATCGGTAGCGGCCGGAGCGGTAAAGCCAGGCCATAGCCTGCAGCATCGCTGCGGTTACCGCTAAACAGCGTCTTGTACGTTAATTTTAGCGTGAAGCAGCTACCAAAGCCTCAGATACGCGTGAACGCACAGTGTAGTCTGGTAAGCCGGCAGGGCGATGGCGGCCAAAAATACCGATAATGGCGATTACGATCATCAGTTCGATCAGGGTGAAACCTTTTGGATTGCTTTTCATGTTTTATCTCCAGATAAAAATACAGCACCTATGTGAATGAATATCTTGCCGTGCGGTGCTGCGGGTGGGTTTCGGCAAGTATCTTTGCTTGCAAGATATTAAGCTTTTGCGGTGCCAGTTTTGCCAAAAATAACATAACTTATTGAATAAAAATGATATCCTATATTTTCAGGCTCGCCGATGCGGCGGACATGGTGCGTTTTGCGGCAGCAGTCCGCCGTTTTTGTCATTTTTGACTGTGCGGCGGGCGAGCGTTTTGCGCCTGCGCGATGGCACGGGCACGCAGATAAAGTGCCAGGCAGGCGATTTGGGCGAGGCGACGGCAAAGGAAAACACAAAAGGCGGCCACGCCGAATTGGCGGCTGCCGGCTGCCAGCAGATAGCTGCCGGCAGCCACCAAGGCGATAAACAGCAGGTGAAGAAAACAAGCAGGATAAAGTAACGGCGGACGGGATTCATGGCAAAGACCGGTGGTTATGAATAAAAGCGGGGAGTGTGCTGGGTGCCATTGCACCAATGGCAGCGGCAGCGCTTGCGTGCATCTTAATGAGAAAGCAGCCTGAAAGGGTTTCGAGGCTTTTCAGGCTGCTTTTGGCTTTAATGTTTAGGAACATCATCATCAGATAGAAGAGCTGGAGAATCAGCACAATCAAGGCGGCGATGGTGGCGATGGTCCAGTTGATTTCGTGGGTGGCAGCGCGGCGGCAGGGGCGGGTGGGGACGGCGGCTGGTTGCGGGCACGGCGGGCGAGAGCGGCTGCGGGGGCGGCAGGATCGCCACCAGCGTGAACACCAGTATTGTCGGTATGGATGGTGATGTTCTCGCCCTGCGGGTGCGTGCCTGCATGCGGGTGCCGTTTTCCGCCGGCAGCAGCTGCGGCAGCACGCTGGCGATCTGCTCTTCGCGCTCAAGCAGATTGAAGGCAAACGGCCGCGCTTTCACTTCGGCAAACTCGGTGCGCTTGGCTTGTAGCGCGGCCTGGCGGCCGGCTGGGCTTTCGGAATGCGGTATTCTCTGGCGCTGCGTTTTTGCCCGCTGCCGGCTTGGCTCGGGCGGCCGGATTCGCTTTTTCAGGCTGCTGGGCACGGCTTTGCCGGCTCAGGCAGCCTCAGAGGGCACGGCCACGGTTTCTACTGCTTTATTGCTTTTTGCCGGTTTGCTTGAGCACGCGGAACATATGATGGCAGTCTTGCAGACCACATGCCCCTGGTTTGACCAGGGTTACGCGGCTGTAGCTTTTGCGGCTTGCCGCAATCCGGACAGTTGATTTTTGATTTCGTTCATAGCGCTTAAAGCCTGTTGTTATCGCTTGCGGCCGCTGGTATGCTGCCCAGCCTTCGTCGTGGACAGCCGGCTGCATGTCGAACCATTCGGCGTAAACCGCGTTCAATTCTTCAGCCTGCTCTTCCAAGATACCGGAAAGGACGATGCGGCCGCCGCTGGTGCGCGTGCGCCAGCATGCTGCCGAGCATCCGCAGCGGATTGGCCAGGATGTTGGCCAGTACGATGTCGCTATTGTTCGCCCTCGGCAGCTCGTCCGGCGTGCCGAAAGCAGCCTGAACGGCGTTTTGCCCGGCATTGGCGCGGGCGGCTTTCACGGCCTGCGGGTCGATATCGACACCGCCGCTTCCGCCGCCGGGCTTGAGCGCGGCAATGGCGAGAATACCGGAGCCGCAGCCGTAGTCGAGTACGCTGCCGCTCGCCAGTCAGGTTTTGGTCGAGCCAGCGCAGGCACAGGCGGGTGGTGGGATGGCTGCCGGTGCCGAAAGCCAAGCCGGGATCAAGCGCAGGTTCGCGCGCGCTTCCGGATCCGGGCGCGAATCGTGCCAGGTGGGGGTAATCCACAGACGCGGGAAATTTGGATGGGGTCGAACTGCGACTGGGTGAGCCGCACCAGTCTTGCTCTTCCAGCTCTTCGAGCCGCCATGCCAGCAGGGCAATGCGATTTGTTCAGCGGCAGCGGCAGCGCGGCGGCAGGATCCGGCGGCAGTATCAAACAGCGCCGTTACCTGGCTTTGCTGCCACACCTGCGCGCGGGGCATGCCCGGTTCGCCGAATCAGCTGTTCCTGCTCGGTGCCGGCATAGGCGTCTTCAATGGTGCTGCACAGCGCACCCTGCTCCATCAGGGCGTCGGAGAAAGCTTTCGGCGAGCTTTTCGGGAACAGACGGTGGCTGCTGGTAGGACATGGCAGCAGCTCGGCAGTGCGCGGCGTTAGATAAAACGGCGGATTTGCTTGGTATTTTGCACTTTCATAATAACGGATTTTGCGTTTTTCAGACTGCCTGCGGGCGCTTGTGTGTTGCGCCTGACGCCGCTTTTGTCCGCGCAAGCGTCCAAAGCGCGCGAAAAACGACAAACTGCCGCCAATGTGCAGACGGATGTTTTAGAATGCCGCGTTTTTATTAAACCATTAAACCCTGTATTTAGGAGTAGAACTTATGGCCAATAGCGCACTGCAAGCCCGCAAGCGCGCCCGTCAGTCCGTGAAACACCGTGCCCACACGCCAGCCTGCGCACCGCTGCTGCAGCGCAGTGAAAGTGTTGAAAACCCGTTGCAGCCGGCGACAAAGCCGCCACCGAAAAGTTTACCGCCAGTCTGTTAAAGTAAATCGACCGCACTGCCGACAAGGCGTATTCCACAAAAACAAAGCCGCTCGCCACAAAAAGCCGTTTGGCTGCCAAGTAAGCACTGGCTTAAGCGTTTGCCCCGTTTGCAAAACCCGCCCGATACGGCGGGTTTTTGTTGTTCAAACAGGGCAAAAGCAGCCTGAAAACTTTCAGACTGCTTTCAGGCTGCCTATTCGCGGTGGTAGGGATGGTTTATCGAGTATCGACACCGCGCGGTAGAGCTGCTCGGTAGAGCACGCGCACCATGCCGTGCGGCAGGGTCAGGCTGGACGGAGCGCAGCAGCAGGCGGGCACGGGATTTGAGCGCATCGCTCATGCCGTCAGCGCCGCCGATGACAAAGCAGACGTGTTCGCCGTTTTGCTGCCAGTTTCTCAGATGCTGCGCCAACTGCATTGCAAAGTCGGCGCTTCGCGCGCGCTCGTCCAGCGCCACTAGCAGCGCGTTTTCCGGCAGCGCTTCGAGTATGCGCTTTTCTTCCGCCGCCATGCCCTGCTCGGCGCCGATGCCGCCGCCGCGCTTTTTGCGGCTTGATTTCCAGGCATATAGCGGATGTCGCGGCAGAAGCGCTGGCGTATTCGGCCACCGCTTCGTCCCACCCAGCGCGGCATTTTGCTGCCGCCGGCAGCCAGTCGGTAATGTTCATTGTGCTTCCTTTTCGGTTTTCAGGCTGCCCTGTTACGTCAGGCAGCCTGAAAAATATTCTGCGCCGCAAACGCCCTATTCAGCGGCTCGACAGGGCGGCACAACCACCGGCGGCATTTCGACGGCAGCGCGGCGCAAACGGCGCTGGCCGCGCCAGGCGGAATAAGCCAGCAGCAGCAGCCACGGCTGGCAGATAGCGACTGCCAGATAGCGCGGGTCGGCAAAAGATACTGTCAGCCGCCCCTTGCAGAAGTCGGCAAACGCCCACAGCCACTGCCACAGCGCCGGTGCGGCAAACACCGCCACAATCAGCAATGCCGTCTGCCGCCAGCCGTTTACCACCAGCATCCGCCCGCGGGCGCCGGCGCGGGCGACTGCGCCAGCACCGACAGCGCTGAAACCCACCACCAGCGCCATGCCGCCGTTGGCCAGCACCTGCAGCCAGCCGAAAGCAAATTCGGGCGACACCGGCAGCCCGTCTTTGGGCAGCGGCGCGGCGGACGGCAGCAGTGCCGATTTCACGTTGCCGACCAGTCCGAAGCAAATCGGCCAGCACCAGATAGCGGCCAGCACCGATAAAAACCTCATGGTGCGCTCCGTTGTGGGAAAAACGGCGCATTGTATGGCGAAAAGCCGCCAGCGGGCTATGCCGCGCCTTTCAGGCTGCCTGCACGTTTACCCTGCCGCGCACGGGCGGCCTGAAAACCCAAAAGCGCGTTTTCTCGCTATACAATGCGCCTTTTCCAAGCGAGAAACGACAATGAACTACCGCATCAACCGCCCTGACGGCAAGCCGATGAACCCCGAAGAAGCAGCAAGCGGCGGCTGGGAACAAAACACCCTAAACCGCACTGCTCGCCGCCTGCCACGAACAGCGCCGCGAGCGCCTGTGGCGCAACATCTGGCGCTTTATCAAAGCTCGGCGTTTTCCTATTGGTGCTGGCAGCGGTATTCGGCAAAGGCCAAAACCGCGAAGACTCCGCCTTGCCGCCGCCTGCAGCGACACACACGCGCTGCTGTCCGCCTTGAAGGCCAAATCGGCGGCAATCCGCACAAAGACCAGGTGAAAGTGCTGCAAAGGCATGGAAGCGGCCCGGCTGCCAACAATAGAAAGCCAGCCATCATCATCCGCGCCGAACTAGCTGCGCGGCTCGCCCGTCGTTTCCAACATCGCTGCGCGAAATCCGCCGCCTGAAAGCCGAGCGATCCGAATATTCCCGCTTACGTCGTTGCCGAAGACGTTTGCGCTTCAGGCTGCTACTACATCGCCGCCGCCGCCGACAAAAATCTATGCCGATCCGTCCAGCTTGGTCGGCAGCATCGGCGTTATCGGCAGCAGCTTCGATCTGACCGGCCTGATCGACAAACTCGGCATCAAGCGCCGCGTCCACATCGCTGGCAGCAACAGAGACATGGGTGACCCCTTCAGCCCGGAAACCCGCAGCAGCAGGCCATCTCGCGCAGATGCTCGACCAGATCCACCAACGAATTCATCAAGCCGTGCGCAGGCCGCAGCAAACGCCTCAGAAGCCAAAACCCCGATCTCTTCAGCGGCCGTCATCTACACGGCATCGAAGCGCAAAAAGCCGGCCTGATCGACGGCTACGGCAACGTTTACAGCATTGCCCGCGACGTAGTCAAAGCCCCAAACTGGTGGACTACACCCCGAAGACGACAGCCTCAGCGCCCTTCTGGAACCAAAGGCTCTGCGCCCGAAGCCCAGTAGCAAATCGACAGCCCGTCAGCGCAAAGGCTGGTAAGCCCCGCAGGCAGCCTGAAGACGTTTTCAGGCTGCTGTACTGATCAGGCAGCCTGAAAGCAGCCTGAAACCCAAGGAGAAACCTATGTCCGCATTCCCCAAAGCCGCCGTACTGGCTGCAGCATTTGCCTCGCCGCCCACGGCGCCGCCGCCAGAAAGAACCGTGGCGCCCCTATCAGGATTTGGACGGCCAAACCCGCTATGTCGCTTTGTGCCGGAGCAGCACCACCCGAATCCAACAAACCGCTGGCCGAGCGCACTCTGACCGAATTTGCGCTATGCACATGTCAAAAAGCACCTGATGCCGCTTTCCGATCGCCTTGGCGATCTTCCGTGCTGGTAAACGCCGAGGCGCTGGCCTGGCCGCCATCTTCAATATCGGCAAGCTCTCCTCGCAACCCGCACCGCCCTGAAGATGCCGCTGAACTTGCCCGTGCCCGCAGTTTTGATTTCTATGAATTCGCGACGTACCGGCGCAGCCAGCTGCGCTACACCGCACCCAACGGCATCTGCCAAGACTTCCGCAGCAGCGGCGTACATCTCAGCCTAAGCACCAGCTATTACCCAGAAAACAGCTCACCGACTACTACACTCAGCCACATCGAAGCCGAACTTTCGCCCTCGCGCTCCGCCGCCATAGCACCTCACCGCGCGCCACGCTCTCTTCACCGGCAGCGACACACGCCCGGCAGCAGCAGATGCGCGAACCTATCCCAATACGGTCAGCAGAGGTTGCGAAGACAACGTCCGCGAAAAGCTAACCGTGCTGCGCAATGCGCTCGGCTGCTCGTAATCGGAAAAACAGCAAGCAGCCTGAAAGCGGTTTTCGCTTTCAGGCTGCTTTGTTTGCTCCCCGCTTGCGCTAATGACGCACGCGCGCGAAACCTCGCGGGCGTTTTTTGCTTCGCCGGTGGCTTTGATTGCTGTTGCTGCTGTGCGCATGCCTTGCAGCAGTTTTCGCCGCGCCTTTTTCCACTTTGTTGACTTTGATGTCAAACACCAGCACCGGAATTGGCGGCGGGATTTTCGGGCTCGGCGCGCGCGCGCTCGCTGTAGGCCAGGTTAGGGCGGGATGTAGAGCTATCCCGCCTTCTTTCATCAGCTGCAGCCGATCCAGTCCTGGATTACGGTGTTGTCACCAGCGGTACGGCAGAGGCATCTTGGCCTTTGCTGGTGTCGAACACTTCGCCGTTGGTCAGGCGGCCTTCGTATTCCACGGATACCACGTCGCCTTTGGCGGCCTGCGCCGCGCCTTCTTTGTTGATCTTTGTACTGCAGGCTGGGCGGTGGTCTCTCACGCCTTCCTTACCTTTGTGTTTTCTTCCGGGAATTTCTCGCCGGCGGCTTTTGGCTTCACCGGCTTTTTCTCTCGGCTACTTCGGCGGCTTTTCTTGCTCAGGGATTCGGAAAGCTGCTGCGCCTGCTGTTCGCTGATTTTTAGAAGGTTTTGCCGTCCAAGCTCTGGCGATGGCTTCAGCCGGGACTTTGCGTCGATTTCGACGCCGTTGCTGAGCTCGGCACCACCGGCGATTTGCCCAGCTCTGTAGCCGATCAGATAGCGGACCTGTTTGGCTTCGGTATCTAGCCGGCGGGGGCGCGGCACCAGAGGCGGCAGGTGCAGCGCCAGAAGCGCCAGAAGCGCCAGGCGGCGGGAGCCGGAGCTGCAGCGCCGGAAGCAGCGTTATTCTGAACCTGCTGCTGCTGGCAGGCGGCAAGGGCAAAACGGCGGCGCAGTGCGCCGGCAAGCAGAGTGCGGTTGTGTTTCATAATCCGTATATCCTTTTTCATCGGGTTGATGGGGTTGAATGAGACCGTCCGGCACGCGGCCGAATGCGCGGCATTATACAATCCGGCCGACGCCGTCACGTACCGGCAGCCTGAAAGCGGGCAGACGGGCTTTCAGGCGGCCGATGCCGGTGGCGGATGCGGCGAACATTCTATAATCGCCCGTTTTTCCACAGAGCCGCCGGCTGTCGACCACCGACCCCACCGCCCACAAAATGCAGGAACTGTTTGCCGCCGCAGGCAGCCTGAAAAACCGTGCGCGACCTGCTGCGGCTTTGCCGTCAGCCGTTTTTACCAGGCTGGGCTGTTTTTCGGCCACGCGCGACAATGCCTACGACGAGGCCGCCCTATCTGATTTTTGCACACGCTGCACCTGCCGCCCGACACGCTCGAGCCTTATCTGGATGCCGAACTTTTGCCGCAGGAGCGCGAGGCGGTGCGTGGCGGTGCTGGCGCGCCGCGTGCTCGGCGTATCCCCGCCGCCTACATCACCAATGAAGCGTGGCAGGGCGAATTTGATTTTTATATGCGGACGAGCAGGGTGCCTGGTGCCGCGCTCGTTTATCAGCGAACTCTTGGGCGAGCCGCTGCTGCCGCGGCTGGAGCATGAAGAGCTGGTGCACCGCGCGCTCGATTTGTGCACCGGCAGCGGCCGTCTGGCGGTGCAGATGTGCCTACCATTATCTGCCGCGCAAATCGACGCCGCCGATATCAGCCTGGACGCGCTGGAAGTGGCGGCAATCAATGTCGAGCGCTACGGGCTGGAAGAGCGCATCAAGCTGATTCACACCGATTTGTTTGAGGGGCTGGACGGTGCTTACGATCTGATTGTGTCCAGCCCGCCCTATGTCGATGCCGAATCGGTGGCCGGTTGCCCGAAGAATACCTGTGCAGGCCGGAAATCGCGCTGGGCAGCGGCGAAGACGGGCTGGACGCGGTGCGACGCATTCTCGACCAGGCCGCCGCCCTGCTCAAACCGCGCGGCGTGCTGCTGGTGGAAATCGGCCACAACCGTGAAAGCGCTCGAAGCCGCCTTTCCCGAGCTGCCCTTTGTCTGCGCTCGACACACCGGCGGCGGCGACGGTTTCGTCTTTCTGCTGACCCGCGAGCAGCTGCTCGGCGAAGCCGCACCCCAATCTTTTCAGGCTGCCTGAAAACATCCGCGAGCAGCCTGAAAGCCGTTTTCCACGGTGCGAAAGACCCGGTTCCCCGCCCCAAACCAACCATGAGCCAAACAATATCCCTTTTACCGCGTCTGGCAGCAGCGTTTCCGGCTGCACAGCGAGACCGCTCGGGCTTTCCCGACCTACCACACCGCGCGGCAATGGCGCCGCTGGATCTGGCGAGGCGCTCAAGCACGACTTACGCCCGCGCCGAAATCGGCCCCGCTGCTCTTGGGACGAAGCCGAAGCCCGCGCCTATAACCGCGACTACCGCGGCAAAGACTACGCCACCAACGTGCTCAGCTTTTGCGCTGAACGAAGGTGAAATCCTGCCGCCGGAAGACGACGGCATCTTGCGCGGCGATTTACTGATCTGCCCGCAAGTCGTCGCCCGCGAAGCCGCCGCAGCAGGGGCAAAACCCTGACCCAACATTGCGCCCATCTGGCGGTACACGGCACCACTGCATCTGATGGGTTACGACCATATCGACGACGCCGAAGCCGAAGACATGGAGACGCTGGAAAACCGTCTGCTCGCCGATGCGACTATCCGACCCTTACGCGCAGGAGCGCGACTGATGGATACCGCCGGCAAACCGGCAGGCCTGTTCGAGCGCCTGCGCCGCCGTTTCGACCTACCACCGCCGCAGAGCCGCGCCGAAGACATTCTGCAGATGCTGCAGCAGGCGCGCCGCGAGCAAACCATCGGCGCCGACACCCTGCAGCAACTGGAAAACGTGCTGCGCTTCAGCAGCATGAGCGTGCGCGACGCGATGGTCAGCCGCGCGCAGATGGACGTCATCAAAACCACCGACAGCATCGAGCGCGTCATCGGTTATGCCGTTGAACCGCCCATTCGCGCTTTCCGGTCATCGCCGATGACAAAGACCACGATGCTCGGCATCCTGCATGCCAGACCTGCTCAAATACGCGCTGAATCCCGGGCATTTCAGCTGGAAAACATCCATCGCCCCGCCGTGTTCGTACCCGAGCCAAAGCGCCACGCCCTGCTCCACCGAGCTGCAGCAGCGCAACCATATGGTGATCGTGGTGGACGAATACGGCGGCATCGCGTACTGGACCTTTGAAGACCTGATCGAACAAATCGTCAGCAAAATCGAAAGACGAGTTCGACGAAGACAGCGCCGAAACATATGTTTTCCCATTCCGCCGAACGCTGGCGCATCAAAGCCGCCACCGAAATTTGACCGACATCAACAACGCCTTTTCGGCACCGAATTTGCGGGCAGCGAAGAAGCGCCGACACCATCGGCGGTCTGCGCGATCGAAGAACTCCGGCCACCTGCCGGCCGCGGCGAGCGCAAATCCGGCGGCCTGCTGTTTTACCGTCGCCCGCCGACAAACGCCAGCTGCACACCCTGATGGCCACCCGCGTCGAAAGACGATGCCGCTCAAAGCAAAAAGCCTGCAGGCAGCCACTGAAAGCCGCCAGTTTTCTCTCGCGCCAGGAGCTGCCTGCAAGCTATTGTTAACCTTTCCCACCCCAGTATCATGAACCGCCCGCCTCTGGTGCGCCGCTTTGCTGCGCTGCTGAAAGCCCTGCTGATCGGCGCCGTCAGCGCCGGTGCCGGCGGCTGCGGGCATCGCCAACGCACCCTGATTGTGCGCCTGCTCCCCGCCGCCACCGCGCCGCCATGCCGCCTGACCGGCCTGCTGCTGCTGGCCCGGCTGAGTGCTACTCACTTCCAAACTCCAACTGGCTGCGCAGAAGGCCAGACCCCTGCCGTGCCTTGTGGCGCGCATCGCTCGTGAACGCTGCGACGGGCGTCCTGCGTCGACGCTGAACCAGCTTCTGCGCCGCCGTTTCGCCGCCGCCACCGCGTTACTGGTGAGTGCTGCCGCACGCGGCTACGCAACCTGCGCCGCAGCAGCATCCCACGCCAAAACCGCCGCTGCCGCCGCGTTGTGCTGGTGGATCTGCCGTGGGGCTGCCCTGTTAAACCGCCGCCGCCGGTTTCTCTACGACGTTGGGCGGGAGCAGAACGTGACCGATTTGCGCGATGAAAATAGGGACGGGACTATCTTGCCGGCGTTTGCCATTCCTGCAACGCACATTTCGGCTGCTTCCGAACTTGCAGAGCGGCCTGGCTTATAGCGGGCGACCGGTTGTCTGTTTGGCGCCGCCGATGCCCGGAGCGCTTTGGAGAAAGCCGGTCGAGAACCACATTCTGATAGATCTTATCGGCGGGTGCGCCGTCGGCCTTGGTTGCTCCAAACCGCGGTTGAGCTTGTTGAGGCAGTTCGGTATTACCTTTCACTGCGAAAGCATAATGTTCTCTTTAGGCAAGGTGTTTGTCGCTTACTACACGCAGCTTTGTTCTGCTATGGTTGTTGGAGTAATGGTACCAAAGGACCCAAGTCAGCAGATGCGCATCAGCTGCTACAAGCATCGCTGCGGACTGCCTCCCGCACAGACGGGCACAGAACCACGAGTACCGTTGCCGGCCTGCGGTTGTAGCCGTGAGACTTCACTGTGCCGACCACTGCTAGCAATCGTTTCTGCCTTTACGTCGTTCAGTGGTAATCAGGGGCTGTTTTCAGGCACAATCAGACCCAGTGATGTTTTAAATTGTGAGTTGGTAAAATCAACGGTTTACGCTCGTCGGTGGGTAGGTGCGGAAGCCACGATGCTCACCATTACCCTAAATCTTTAGCATACCCTGACGGGTGAGACGGTTCTTGGCTGCTTGTTTCACCGGTGGCGGTAACAGCGCCGATACCGAAGCCGGATGGGCGGTTGTCAACTCCGCCATCTACGAGGCTGTACCCGCGCGGGACTCGAAAATACGTTTTTGCACGGGGCCGTTATGTCTGCGGTTTTCAGCCGATACGCTTTCGTTCATGTCGCCGTTGCCAGGCCAACGCCTGAAGCTGCTGGCTGCAAGGTTTACCAAACGCCGCAGCCAAAATCATTACCGGATACTCTCTCTGCAACGCGTGAAAAAACGGTTGGGCCTGGAGCGGCTTGCGCAGGCTGATGACGCGATGGCGCTGCGGTTGCGCGCCGTGTCAGGATGAAGGAGCGGTCTTTGCCTTGGAGAATTTCACGTCGGGCGCACCACCTCAATTACGATGGGCGCGGTACAAATTCTTATGGATTCCTTTGGGCGTTGCCGGCGTGGTATTGTACTTCGCCTAAATCGACCATCAGGGCTTCACTGGTGTCTTTTCGTAATCAATACCAAGAGCCGCTCGAGCAGTTCGCGCGGTGCGGTGTTAAATAGACCACGCCCGTTTTTGCCGGAAGTAACGTCACGCCAGTAAAGTCTTTATGTGAAAAGAATTTTGTTTTCAATAATCAGATAGGGGTGCCGACCACCAATTTCTTCGCCGATAATCATTTTGGAAAAAATGTTTCTACTGCCGTCGATAAATACCTGTAACTTTCTTCTTTCATTTTCTAACCTTAGTTTTCGAATCAGGATGTTTCAGGCTGCCACTGCACCGCTTCGCGTGCAGGCGGCCACAAATACTCTTCAACATTTCTTCTAGCGCATGGAACAAATCTTCGTCGGAAAACGGTTTTGTAAAAACCGCGCGCGCGCGCGCCAAGCTGCGGGGCTTTGATGCCGGTCGCCTTGTCCGACAGGCGGATATCTAAGAATATTGGCGTCTTCATCCATACTGGCAATCTGGTAGATGCATTCCAAACCGTCCCATTTCAGCATGGTCAAGTCCATCGTAACCATCAGGGGCGGTGCTGGCGGTACGGTGCGACGGCCTCGCCGCTACCGTTGGATGCCGATGCCACCACTTCAATCCATTATTGGCAGGCCGCGTGAAATGCGATTGCGGATAACGTTGGGTACATCAACAATCATAATGCGTTTTGCCATGGTTTAAATCCTTCTCTCAATTTTGGCAAGTGCGGCTGGAAGCTTACAGGTGTAACCCTGCACGGGCGGCTGGCGACGTTTACCGTTCCTGGCGAAACCCACGCGGTCTTTGATAATATCAAGCCCGCGCCCCACTGCCGGCTCTTCGTTACTGTTGCCGGCGGTGGAGAAGCCGGGGAGCTAGACATGGCAAGCAACAGACTGCGTTTGTCAGTTTGGCCGCCTCGTCAATGATTGTACTTGCCCCTTCCTGCTTTTGGGCGATAAGCGTCGTAATCGATGCCGTTGCCGTGGTCTTCGCGGTCAGCAGGAATTTGTCGCCTTGCTCCCTGCAGGCTCATGTGGACGTGGCCGACGGGCGGTTTGCCGCCTTGTTGCGGAACGTCCGGCGTTTCGATGCCGTGCACCATTGCGCAGCAGTTGGATGTGATTTCGCCATTACGCCGTCTACCATTATCGCTGCCGGTGCTTTCCAAGCCGCTACCTTAGGTAAGGCGGCTGGCATGGTTACGCTTGGCGATGTCAGCAACAAACTTGGCGTAACGGCTGTGACTATTGCTGCGCGAGTCCTGTGCTTCCGCCTTGCTTTCAGAACGATGGGCGCATTACTGCCCGATTTCTTGACGGCAGTCTTAATATGGGTATGGTTCAGGCGGATCAATTTCTTCCAACTACCGCCAGGCGAAAGTTCTACCATTAGCAGGCATCTGCTTCCAGACGGTTCAGGTTGGTCTCAGTTTTCCGCCATATTGCACCGCTCGTTCCGAATTTGATTCGCCCTTCATACTGCACTTCGCGGTAAATGGCGTCGCACCACTGCAACTGAAACCTTGTCCTCGCCTTGCGACTTGAGCACCAGTATTAATGCTTTGGATGGCGGTTGTAGCCTGGCGATAAAGTCATTCCAGAGAATCGCGATCCAGCCGCAAAATGGTGCTGAAACGTTTCCAGCTGCGTCGTTTTGCTCGCGCTCCTGCTCCATTTTTCTGTTCAAAAGCTTTGGCATCGGTTACGTCTTCCACGTTTACCAACGCGGGCAATGTCCTTACCGTGATAAACGCGGCGGGGTGAGTCAAAAGCGCTCTTTCTCGTCGATATTCACTTTTGGCGGATCGGAGGATTACAGGCGAGGCGATCAGACGCGATGCTGGTACGCGCATTATAGAGTTGGCCGATAGGGAGTCGTTGGCGTTGTTCAAGTCGGAAGTGGTGAAGCTGGCCAGCCAACATCAGGCAGTTTTTGCCGCCACCGCCTTTCTGGTGATAAGCGTTTCGAGCTGCTTGGAGTATTGCGAACGATAGTCGGGTTTTATTTCAAGACAGACCAGTGGACTACCGTATCCATAATCTCGGTGGTTTCTTTTTCGCTTCATACGCCAATTTGTCGGCGGTGTTGAGCTTTGCGGATGAGTAGCTCAGGGGCTGGGGCAGGTAACACCGCACACCTGCCAAAAACCTCTACGTTTTTTCGTTGGGCGGAAAGTTGTTCAATTTGCTTTGCTGTCTGCCCAGCAAGAAAGTATTGATGATTTCGGTAAAGCGGGCGTTGCTGCAGACTCAATAATAACGCAGCATCCAGCAGAGCAGCATCAGCAGTGGATGCTGGCTTTTGAGATGTACCATCTACGATGAGTTTGGAATCTCCATTTTCACCATCTCACTCATCATGCGGCACTTTGCCTTTATCGCGTCAAATATTTTTGTCAATGGAAGATAATCCCCGCCCGCCTGCAGCCGCCGCCTACAGCGAACGCGAAAAAACGTGCGCGGTGATTGCTTTAAGGCGCGTTTAACTTGCGCACCTTACACCACGGGGCTAACGGGTCTTGGTGGAGTGTGAGCATGAGTAGCTGGACGTTTTTCCAGCAATTCCGCCGATTTACTACCCATTTGAAGCAACGTAACTTTGGATGGGTCTTCTTCCGAAATCGCTTAAATGCTGCTGGCGCCGATGCCAACCCGCCAGCAATACAACGAAGATACAATGGGGTCATCTTCATTCGTTTTAAACCGAAGGTGCTAATCGGTTTGGGCGCGGTATTCTCACTCATGGATTTCCTTTCATTTCGATAGAAACGTGTTTTCAGGCCAGCGTGAAATGGCAAGCAAACAAATCGATGTCCATCAAAATTACATGCGAGCAAGCTCAAGGCATTGCAGGCGGATTTAGTTTACGGATTGAGTTTATGCCAAACATGACGGCATAACGCATAGTGTAAATACGACGTCTGCTTTGCTCTTAAAATTTTGTGAGTATTACGAAATCTTTGCGCAAAACCATTTGCGCGCACAGCCACTGAAACATCTCGTGTTAAATGGATAAATATTTGCAAAGCCAAAATTCGTGCATATTTTTGCCAAGCACACTGATATGCCAGACTGTTTTCTATCGGATTTTAATGTGATTTTCCCCGTGAGGTCAGGCAGTTTGTGCGGATGCGGTCACCATGTGCTGCAGCGGAAGCGGCATCGACAGGATAATAAAATGCTTAGTGGCCTGAAAGCAAATTTTTCCGTTTTCAGGCTGCTACTGCTATCGTAAATATTTATCCACATCAAAGCGGTGCGGTTTGTTGGGGTGTTGCGCGCAGATAGTCGCGCGCTTGAAACGGTTACCGCGCGCAGTGGCGCAGCGGGGTTTCTATCGCTGCAGTTGCCGAGGCGAAAGCGCGTCACGTAGCCGTTGACGGCGAAACGCTGTTTGCCGATCCGCGCTGACCAGAGCGTCATCGTGGGCATCACCGTCGGGGTCAAAGCCTCGCAGCACGTAGTAAGACAGGGCGGCGGAGGGGCGTTCCACGATTTCAAATTTCAGTGCCAGTTTGGCGGCGCTGTTCTGGCGAATCAACATAGTCGCGGGACAATACTGCAACGCGGGCTGGTGGTTGAAAATAGTCCGCCATGCGCTTTTCGTCGGCGGGGGTGTAGGCAAAGGGGTTGGGGTAGTATTTGCCGCCGATTTTCGTCGTCTGCCGCTGCTTTTCAGGCTGCTCCGCTACGCTTCGCCGCGCTGGTTGATGACTTCGCTCGCGGCATCGGGCGTGGCAGAGCACAGCGTCAATGCTCGTCGTCTGTCATTCTTTCTGCCAGCCGCCGCGATGCACGTTGCGCCTCAGCCGTGTTCCAAATGCTGGCGAAATCACTGCGCAGGCGTGGCGCGGCGTGCCGCGGCGCACAAAGCCGACAACGCCACTCCATAGCGGCGCATGCCCTTCTGCCAGTAGTCGTCGTACAGTGCGATGGGGCGAATATAGATGTTGCGCGCGCTGCGGCTGTACACATCGCTTCCCGCATCGGTGGCGAGTGCGCCTTTGCGGTCTTCTTTGTGCTGCTCAGGAATAGCAGAGTTCTATGGTGTGGTCGCGGATAGGTGTTTTTGCTCGGCGAGAATTTTCCACAAGCAGCGCAAACATGGGTTTCGGTGTAATCACAATGCGCGATGCGGTTTTACGCCGAGCTTTTTGCCCTGTCGGGACATGTAATACAGTGATCGGCTCGGCAGGCGAGCGCAGCGGCGAATAATAGGGCGATGGGGGTGATGGTTTTGATGGACATGGAAATTTCCTTTCAGGCAGCCTTTGGGTTTCAGCGGGTGAGCTGGGCGGCAAACCCGATATTTTTACATTGCGCGGTTGTTGGGTCTCAACTCAATATGCTCATTTGACGATTAAGGCAGCCTGAAAGCGCAAATCCGACTTTCAGGCTGCCTATCATCACCGCAACTCCCCCACATCGATCTACTTTCGCCACTACCGGCATCGCGCTCAATCACGCCCCCCATTCCGTTGAGGTTTCGCCCAGCCATTTTGTTGGTGGCGTCAAAACCCATTTTGCCGCCAGGATCCGCTCACGGGGCTGGCGAAATCAAAGTAATCAATCGGCGTGTTTTCCACCAGCACGGGAGCTATCGCGCACGGGATCCATGCGCGTGGTGATCGCCCAGATGACTTCTTTCCAGTCGCGCACGTTCACATCATCATCTACCACAATGAGATTTGGTGTACATAAATTGGCGCAAACGACGAGCGAGCCCATCATCACGCGCGCGTGGCCGCGTATTGTTTTTGCATGCTCACCCCGCCATGCGGTAAGGCAGCCTTCGGGCGGCAGATGATCGGTGATTTCGGGGAACTGCTTTTGCAGCAGCAATTTCTCGTCTTCGTTTACGCTTTCGAATGCAGCGGGCTCGTCGGGCGCTGCCGGTGTGTAGGTGCTGTGGTAAATCGGGTTTTCGCGCACTGGTGATGCGCTCGACGAGTGAAACACGAGATAGTCCTGCTCGTTGTAATAGCCCGTGTATTGATCGTAGTGAGGGACCTTCCAGCGCGGTTTCGTTGGGATGAATCACGCCTTCAACACGATTTCGGCGCGGGCGGGCACTTGCAAATCGCTGCCGATCGTCTGAAGAGGAGCCAATTCGGTACGCGAGCCGCGCATGAAGCCGGCCAAAACTGGTATTCGCTCAAAGTGTCGGGCTGAGATTGTAACTGCGCCCGAGTATGGTGGCGGGGTCGCCAGCTAACTACGGCGACAGGATGGGGCGCGTCAGGATTTTCCTTGCAGAACGCCTGATAGATCCAGCGCGCCGCCGCGATGGGCGGAGCAGCGCACAGTGAGGTTTGTTTTTTGCCGAGCAACTGTTGGCGGTAGATGCCCAAGTTTTGGCGTTTTTGTGCGGCCCGCGTGTAACGGTTAAGCACGTTACCAGCGGGGCGACAGCGTCCTCTTCCAGCAATGCTGAATCGGCAGGCGTCAAATCCACCTCGTCGCCTTCCCACGATTTCCTGGCTACGGCGCGTTTTTGACGACTTTGGGCGCCATACTCCATGTCTTTGAGCAGCGCGGTTTGGAGAACGCGTCTTTAATGCCTTTGGGCGGCTCGGGTTCTTTCAGATACGCCGGCGTCTGCCCGATTTCGCGCAACCGGCCACGCTGTCCCGCGCCCGCATCGCGCCACGCGCTCGGGCGTGCCAAACAGGTTAGCGAGCACGGGAAAATCCGCCGGCTGCCGTCGGGCTTGACGGCATGTTCAAACAGCACACGCGCTTCGGCACAGCACGCGGTCCGCGATTTCGGTCATCTCAAATGCGGCGACACGGGATGGGCGATCCTTTTCAGGCGCCTTGCGCTTCAAGCATTTGGATAAATTCGCGCAGGTCGCGATATTTCATGTGGTTTTCCCCAGCCATGCGTGTAAGTGTTTTCAATCATGCGGCCCACTGAAAGCCGTTTGATGCTTTCAGGCTGCGCGTCGTCAGCACGGTAATTCACCGCCAGCCGGATGTCGCGGCCGCTTTCGGGCAGGGCGTTGCCGTTGGAAACAGCGGCATCGCGCTCGCTGGCTGTAATACTGTTTGTTGCCGATGTTGTTTATCGAAAAATTGACGTTCAGGCTGTCATCGAGCCAAGGGGCTGCCAGCTGGCGTACAGGTCGTGGACGCCGTAGCCGCCCGCGCGGTGTGGCGACAGGGGTTTTGGCGGGTGCGGTTGGTGGTGCAGCACCAGCCGCGTGCTAGCGGGCAACGCCGCGCCAGCCGATTTCAACTGCGGGCGGGCGAATTCTGTAGCTCAGGCCGGCGTGGTACGCGTCCCATCGGAAAAGCCAGCGCGGCGTTGTCGCATTTTGCCGTTCAGGCGCGGGGTGCTGTAGGGACATGCCGGCGCGCGGGCGTGCAGCCCCTGCCAGCAGTAAGCGGCGGTGAGTTCGCATAACCGGTGTTGGTAGATTTGCCGCTGTTGGTCAGCACATAATATGACGGGGCGATGTAGTCTTGACGGTCTGCCGATACAGGCTGCCTGAAACAGCAAATCCGGCATGGCGGAATTTGAATCCGGCGCTTCGGCGGTGCAGGCGTGGGCGGCTTTGATATCGTCGGCCAGGCGGGTGTTACCGCAAGGCCAGCATACTTCCTGCAGGCGCGGACTGCGGCTGGCGGTGTTATGGGACACGTTGAGTGAGAGGCGGGGGCTGATACTCATACCGCGCCGATGCTGGGATTGAAGCGGCCGACGGAGCGGGCGCGCCTTTTCCGGCGTCGTGCAGCGGTCAGTGGCGAAGGCCGGTGGTCAGGGTAACGGGGCTGAACTGCCAGATGCCTTCCCGAGATAAACGCCGCTGTCGATTTTTCTGGCTGCTGCTGGCGGCGTTGCGCAGCGATGCTGCGCCAGTTGATACCGTATTTGAGCGTGAGCAGGCTGCCGATGTCGCTGGTCGGGCCGAAGTTGGCGCCGGTGGTGCGGATGGCGCCGTCACATCGGCACTTGCCGCTCCGTAATCGGCGGCACGCCGGGCGGTACACGGGGCGTTGGGGTTCAGCGGCTGTTTGTCGTCGGTGACACGGCTGCGGACAATAAGCCTTCGATTTCGCGGGCAAAAGGGCAGGCGGCCGAAGTATTCGAGATTGGTGGTGTCCCACGCGTGAAGTCGGTACCGCATCGGCGGCGGTTTGGCAAACTCATTGCGCAGGGGCGCGGTCGCCGTCCACTTCTTCGCGGCGGTGGCTGAGCACTACCCTGTTAGCTTCGTCGAAGTGGTAGCCGATTTTCGCCAGATAGCCTGCTGTCTGCTTCGGTGCTTTGATTTTTGTTGCCCTTACCGTCTTCCTGGTCGCCTTCGGCTGCGCGCGGGTAGATTAACGCCGAAGCAGATCGAGCGCGTCAAAGCGCGCGCGCATAGCCGGTACCGGGGTAAAACCGACGTATTCGAATAAACGCCGCCATTGATGCGCGCGCGACGTTCCAGCCGGGCTTGCAGCAGGTCGGCGGCATCGAGCGTGGTGGCGCGGATGCGGCCGGAAGTAGCACCGATGACCGGCGCTGGCCGAGCGGTGCCTGTCCCACCGATGATTTTTACCAGCGCCGGATCAAGCGCCATACGGCGCGGTGGTGGTGGAATACCCGGGGTGTGTCGCCGGCATTGGCGTTGTCCACTACGATATCGATTTGGTCTTCGGCTACGCGCCGCGGATGCTGACCCATTGCGAGTCTGCCTGCCCGCCGCCGAACTGGACGCCGGTTTTCGTCTGCGCAGCCAGCTATCGCGCAGGCTGACGGCGGTGGAGCGGGCAATGGTTTTGCTGGTTACCGGCGCACGGGCGCTGCTCTTACCTACGTTTACCGTTTCCAATTCGCTGTTATCGGCGAAACACCGGCAGCGCAAAGTTTGCCACCAGCGGCGGCAAGCCTGCAAAATACGAATATCTGTTTTTCATCAAATTTCTTCCTTCGTTGGGTTCGGGCGGCGCAAGCTGCCGCGCGCTAACGATAATGCCGATTTCTGCCGTAAGTGCAGGACGGGTAAAGCGCTCTTGACCGGCGCACCAATGTTTTCAGGCTGCCTCGCGACAGGCAGCCTGAAAAACTACGCCGAGCGGAATGGCGACTAGAACGCGTATTTCACGCCTCCGTAGGAAATCGTGCCGACGTCGCTGCCGAGTTTTTGTCGACTTTGCGGTTGAACACATTGTCGATGCCGCGTAGAGGCGGCGGTTTTGTTTGCGCGCCCAGAGGTGAGGCGGCGTTGAGGTTGGTCGGGGTGTGGGACTTGGTGCGGTGAAAACGCCTGCCCTTCCTGATACTGCTGGCAGCCGACGTGTTTCGCTGCACGCCCGCGCTCAGGCGTTCGCCTGCCAGTTCAGGCTGGTGCCCGACCGAGGCGGCGCGGGCTGAAATCGATTCGTGACCGGTGGCGCGTTGCGGGGTGCGCGCTCCGTCCAGTCAAGACTGGCGCGCGCTGCGGCGTGATGCGGTAGTTCAGGTTCCCTTCGATGCCGTGGCTGCGCGCTTGCTGACGTTTTCAAAGGTGTAGTAGTTCAAACCGGCGGTGGCAGGGTTGTGCGGAGGGCGGCGACTTGGGTGATGCGGTCTTTCATCCGGTTGTGGAACAGGTTGACGCCAATAGGGACAGCCGGCCGGCCTTGCCGACGCGCGCGGTTCGTAGCTGACCGACGATTCGGGCTTGAGCTCGTAGGCGGTTTTGCCGAAAGCGGGCGTCGAGTGGTGTCGGCGCCAGCTGCATGCCGGCGGGGGTGCCCCAGTGGACGACCGGTTCGCGCACGTCAGGCACGGTAGCCTTGGGCGATGTTGGCGCGCAGGCTAGGAGCGTCGCTGATCTCACCCGCGCCGACACGGAAGGTGGCTGTTGTGGCTCTTGGCGTCGCGCGCTTGGTTGTTGGCGATCGGTGTAGGCGTCACTTTTTGCAGCGGTCCTCGCGGCCGCCGACGGTAAACGCCAACTGTCGCCGAGGGTGGAAATCGTCCTACCGGTAGGTGGCGGCGGTGGCTGCTGCGGGTGTTGAACTCGTTGCGCAGCGCCAGCACGGTGGCTTCATAGTTCGCGGCGGTACTCAATGCCGCCGGTGAGCAGGTGGTCAGGGCGATCTGCCAGTTGCTGTAATTCGTGGCGAGTAAAGCGCATTGGCGTTCATGCCGCCGGTGACCGGGCGTCTTCGTCAGCGTAGCCGAAAATCGGCAATGGTGGCTGAGGGGTGGTGGTGTTGCGTTTTGTGTGGGACAGGCGGTGCACACGCGCAATTTGGCGTTAGCGTTCTCGCCGAACTCGTATTTGGCGTCAGCGGCCAAATCAAGGCGGCGGTTGTGGTCGCGCGACAAGACCGGCACGTCGAAAGCAGGCAGCGGCACTGCACCATCCGGCAGTTGACGGATTTTGTAGCCGCTGGGATGGAGAAATACGCGCGGTAGGGCGCCGTTGCGTTTTTCGTCAACCAATTAAAATTCGCGCCCAGTTTTCAGGCTGTCCGGCATCGAAGGTGAAGCGGCCGCCGAGGGTGCTGACTTTTAGCGTTTTCGCGGTAGCTCACCCGCACTTTCATGTTGCGGCGATGTGTTGGCGATATTGGCGTTTGCCGGTGGCACCGCCATCTGCTGCGGCAGCAGGCGGCGCGAGGCCGACGCCGGGTGGTGGTGGTTTTCGTTTTTCGCCGTAGGGGTCGCTGTCGATATGCGGAAGACTGGCGGCAAACGCCCGCCTTGGCCTGCATGGCGCCGATCTGCTTGGTGCCTGCCGTCGCCGTGCGGTTGGTACCGGCAGGCCGACACCTCCTCGCCTTCACGCCGTCGCGCGCCGGCTGTTTGGTGATGATGTTGATGACGCCGCCCATCGCGTCGGCACCGTACAACGCCGACATCGGCCTTTAACGATTTCGATGCGCTCAATCATCGACGCAGATGCGGTCCATATCGTCAGGGTTGTTCACTTCGCCCGCCAAACGGCGACCGTCCAGCAACCACAGCAAGCCGGTGGCGCCGACCGCCGCTTGCGGGTTGACCGAGCTCGACACCGCGCTGCCGGAAGGGAAGATTGCCGTATTGCGAATCAGCCCCGGCGTTTTGGCAAACACGTCTTTCAGCGTCGCCGCGCCCGTTTGCTCGATTTTTCTTGGCGTCGATCCACCTGCACGGCGGCCGTTACCGCTAATCGGCCGCTCGGCCTTGTTGGCGCTGACGACCACCGGCGGTCAATTCCTGCTCGTGTTCGACATCTTCGCCATAAGCCGGCGCCGCCAACGCCGTCATAATCCACAACGCACTGCGTTTTGCGCGTAAAACCGCTGCCATCATCATCACTCCCTTCTCATATGCGTTTAAAAAATAATTCTAACTATGAGCAAAATTTTACACAAAACAACACAGCGCTGACAAACGGCAACAAAAGCAGCCTGAAAACCGGTCAAAGGGTTTCAGGCTGCGCTACTATACACGAAAATCGGCAAGGGCAAAGGCAGCCTGAAAAGCATGGCATATAGGACAAAAGATTGCTAAAAAATCGCTGCAAGCCTTATGCAAGGCTTTAAGCGGGGTCAAAACCTTTGAATACATGCTTTTTCTGCGGCTCAAAACAGGTCAAAAGAACGGCAGACAAAACGGCAAAACAACGTTACAAAATGCCACAGCTGCGGCAAACGTTTCCAGTGGTGGCAAAAACATCAATCCGCAACAACTCTGGCACGCTTACACCGCAGGCAAACAAACCGCTGCACGGCTGGCAGCTGCTCATCGTTGCAGCAGCAAAACCATTTTCGCCGCTATCAAAAGCGAACAAAGCACGTTGCCGCGCTCCCAATGCGCCAACGTCGTGATGGACGCGCCACCTACTTCCGGGCGCCGTTTTGGCGTCATGGTTTTGTTCGACGGCATCAGCGGAAAAAGCGCTCTCGGTAACCGAAGTCAAAAACGAACCAACGCCCTTTACACCGAAAGAACCATCGGCAGCCTGAAAGCCAAAGCATTGAAATACAAGCATCGCCGACGACGGCCGCAAAGGGGCCGCAACTGTTTGCTGATACTCCCACACGTACAACTTTGCCATTTCCACCAAGTCAAAACCGTCGGCCGCTACCTGAGCGCGCAACCCGCAAACAGCTGCGGGCAAGGGGCTGTGGCAGCTGGCACTGACGTCTGAAAAGCAGCCGCAGGTCGATTTTGAAAGCAGCCTGAAAGCATGGCTCGAACGGCATCAGGATTTCTTAAAACGAACACGAAGAACCCCAGAAGCAGGCCAAATCCCACTACACCCACCAAGACTGCGCAGCGCCTATTTCAGCCTGAAACGGAACATCGCAACCTGTTTTGTGTTTGAAGAGCATCCCGATCTAGGCATCCCAACACTACCAATCTACTTGATGGTGCATTGCCGGATTAAAGCGGCATTTGGCGTATCATCACGGCATGCGGATGGCAAATAAGGTTCGCTTTTATTAAAGATTATTTCTCTATCTCTAGTGATGAGTAGCACCTGTCTTTGTCTATATGCCGAAATGTTGGGTTTGCCACAACCTACACTCTGATTGCCTCCCCTACACGCCCCAGGCAGCCGACAAATCGGATGAGGCTGCCTGAAATTTCAAACAGCCTTTGCGTTGCGAACAAAGCGGCGGTTTTAAAAGCGCAGGCCGGCGCGGATGCCGATGTGCGCGTAGCCGCTGGATGAATCGATATGGACGCCGGCATGGTCACGGGCATGGGTTTTGAATGCTCGTATTGGTGAGAAGGGCCGAAGGTCAGCGCCAATTCGAGGTAAACTGTTTCTGCGCGTCCACGCCCAAATCAATGCTGTGGCTGCTGCCCTTGTGCGTTTCATCGGGTATGGCAAAAGCCCGACCATCCTTGTTTCCTTGCGGCGGCGCAGGCTGAACTGGCTTCGCCCCAAAGGGGTGATGCTCCAGCCGCCGCCAAATCCTGCTCGTATTCTACCTGCGCTTTCAGATACGAGTGCTCCCATATTGTCCACTGTATTCCGGGGTGCACGGTGCGGTGTGCGCAGGCTTTTGTTATTATAGCCATAGCAAACCGCCGCCCACGCGCAGGCCGCCCTGTTTGAAACCGGACAGAATACAGGTAGCCGGCATACCAGGTTGATGTCGTCCATTTTGCCGCCGTCCACCAAGGTTACGCCGTTTTCTTTGAAAATCATAACTATGGCGGGCATGGCCCAATTCGAGCACCGGATGGCGTGCCGTTGCGCCAACAGGATATCGGCGCGGCCGCGCAGGGTAAAAACTATCGACACTCGCTTTGCCGCCATCGTTGCCTGTTTTACGTTTGCCATGCTCGTAGCCGGTGGTAACGGTATGGCGCCGTCTTTAATCGGGTGCAGCGGGGTTCTTGAGAATCCCAGGCGCGGCGGATGCGGCGGCGGCGAAGAAAGAATGGAAAAGGGGCAGAGTAGGGTTTTCTGCATAATTCGGTCTCCTTGTTTGGAAAATGAACGAGTGCAAAAGCCCGAAGGGCTGCACAGCAGGCTGCTGGCAGCAGCTGCCGCTGCACAGCGCTGGCAGGGGGCTGAGGCAGCAAACCTGCCTGCAGCGGTTTGCCGCCTCGCCAACACGTATCAATCATCGAGCCTAGACTTACAATTCTGGCGGCAGGTTTTGCCTTTGTTAACAAAAGTTGCCGAAATAGGCGCACCAGCCCGCTCCGCCGCCGAAAAAGGCTGCCTGAAAAATGGCACCGATTCAGATGAAATTCGGCTTTTTGAGATTCGGGGTTAGCAAAAATTTCAGGCTGCCTTCCCATTTTGGAGAAGGCAGCCTGGCTATCACCTTGTTCGCGCCGTAGTTCGGCTGCAGCAGGAGCGCAGGCCGGGCGTTCGCAGCCGCGGCGGCGCGTTGTTCGCGGCACGGCATACGGCCTGCAGACAGGCGAGGTCAGGTTTTGGCGCCTGCGTTGGCGGGAACGGCGTCGCGGCGGCTGTCGCCGAGGCGGGCGGCGGGACGCTCGCGGCTGTCGCGGTTTTCAGGCTGCCTGCGGCGGCCTGCTGCGCCTGCTCGCGCGCGGCTCAAGCCTTCGATACGGGGAGATCGGCAGTTCGTTGCCGGTCAGCTCTTTGATAGCTTCGGCATTTTCTGCTCGTTTTCGTCCATCATCGAGATGGCGACGCCGTCGGCGCCGGCGCGGCCAGTGTGCGGCCGATGCGGTGGACGTAGTCTTCGGGCTGGGCAGGCGGCGCTCGTAGTTGATCTAAAGGAGCTGGCGTCGGCGATGTCGAGGCCCGCAGGCGGCAACGTCGGTGGCCGCCAGCACGCGCAGGCTGCCTTCTTTGAACTGGGCCAGGGTTTTCAGGCGGGTCTGCTGATTTGTCGCCGTGCGGGAGCTTGGGCGGACAGGCCGCGGCGCACGGATCGCGGCTGACCTGATCGACGCTCTGCTTGGTTTTACAGAACTTACAATCACCTGGGTCATGTTCAGATCGACAATCAGCCGCGCTCGAGCGAAGATCGCGTTTGCGCACGGTATCGACGGCCAAAACGTGCTGTTCGACATTGGCGCTGGTGGTGTTTTGCGCGGCCACTTCGACGGTTTCCGGCGCGTGCGCCAAAATCCTGCGCCAGCTTGCGGATGGCAGGGGGCGAAGGTGGCGGAAAAACAGCAGGGGTCTGGCGCTCGCGCGGCAGCATCTGCATGATGGTGCGGATGTCGTCGATAAAGCCCGCCATATCGAGGCATGCGGTCGGCTTCGTCGAGCACTAGGATTTCGACTTTGTTTAAATTAATGTTTTCTCGTTTGACGTGATCGAGCAGGCGGCCGACGGTGGCAACAACGATTTCGCAGCCGGCGCGCAGGTCGGCGGTTTGTTTGTCCATGCCGATGCCGCCAAAAGGCACGGTGTGGCGCAGCAGCAGGTTTTTGATATAGCTCTGGGTATTGACATCGATCTGGTCAGTCAGCTCGCGGGTGGGCGTGAGCACCAGCAGCATGCACAGGGTGCATGGCGGGGGACGATGCTGGCGTTGGCGTAGCGTTTCGCCGCTCTAGGCTGGGCAGCATAAAGGCGGCGGTTTTGACCGGTGCCGGTTTGGGCGGCGGCTAAGAGATCGTGGCCGGCCAGCGCTTTTGGGATGGCGGCAGCCTGAATCAGGTGGGGTTTCATAGCCCTGGTCGCTGAGCGCGGCAACGATTTCGCTGCCCAGGCCGAGTGAGAAAGGGGTTCATGGCGGGAGTCTTTCTGCAGCAAAGAGCGCGCGGCGGCGCTTTCAGAGCTGCCTGCGGCGCGGCCGGAAGCGAATGGGGAAAAGGGCGCCGCCGCGCCGGTTTCGTCTTTTCAGGCTGCCTGAAAAAAACGGCGCCCGCGGCATTGAAAAAGCGCGGTGTTTGGTTATGCTGCCGCCCGTTTGCGGCTGGCCGCATTCTAACAGAATCCACCCAACGATGACCGACAAAACGCCCCCTTTCCACGGCAGCTACCTGCCGCAGCAGGTGCAGTTTCTGCTCAAGCCCATCAGTGTAGAAACCGTGGCCGACACCGCACACAAAGAAGCGCTGATTCAAAGCGGCCGCCGCCATTACAGCGAAATGCTCAGCCCCGAAGCGCCGCCTTCACCGCAGTATCTCGCGCTGTTTCAGGCTGCCTTGGCGCGCAACGGCCGGCGCATGGCCGCCGACTGCCTGCAGCTGGCCGCGCTGGTTGCCGCGCGCCGCGATGTGCCGGTGCTGGTGTCGCTCGCCCGCGCCGGCACCCCTGTCGGCGTGATGCTGCAGCACATACTCAGCCGCCACTACCGCCGCGCCGTGCCGCATTATTCGCTGTCCATCATCCGCGACCGCGGCATCGACGCCAACGCCCTGCGCCACATTCTCAATCAGGGGCACGACAGCACGCAGCCTGGTGTTTATCGACGGCTGGACAGGCAAAGGCGTGATCAGCCGCGAGCTGCACCGTTTTGTTGCCGAGTTCAACCGCCGCCACGGCACCGCCATCGACAGCAGCCTGTACGTACTCTCCGATTTGGCCGGCACCGCCGGCACCGCTGCCGCCTGCGACGACTACCTGATTCCGTCGGCGATACTCAACCGCCTGCGTCAGCGGGCTGGTCAGCCGTTCGGTGCTCAGCGATGCCATCGGCGCAAACGACTTCCACGGCTGCGTTGTTACCAGCGAGTTCGAGCCTTTGATTTGTCTGCAGTCCTTTATCCGCGAACTCACCGCCCACGCGCGACCGGATGCGGGAAGCGGCCTGCCGCCGCCGCGCCCGCCGATACCGCCGCCGCCGCCGACCAGCAGCCGCCGCCTATCTGGCCCGAAGCCAAAGCGCGCTGGCATTGCCGACGAAAACTGATCAAACCCGGCATCGGCGAAGCCACACCGCGTGCTGCGCCGCCGCCCCGGCACTGCTGATTGTGCGCGATGCCGCCTGCACACGCCCACCTGCTGCAGCTGGCGGCGGAAAAAGGTGCCGGTTGAAGAACAGCCCGATCTGCCCTACCGCGCCGTTTCACTAATCCGCCAGCTGGAGGTTTCAGGCTGCCTGCGAAACAAACGGCAGGGCAGCCTGAAAGACGCGTTTGCTTTCTCGAGGCTGCCTTCCACTTTCAAAAGCAGCCTGAAAAACATATCTCCGCCTGAGTTGGCGGTTTTCAGGCTGCTGACTGAAACAAAACGGCGAGCCGCCTGCCTCTGTTTCAACGCTGCAAGCCGCCGCGCTTTAAACCCGCGTTTTCAGAGCTGCCCGCACCCAAAGCAGCCTGAAAAGCAAACACGCCCTGCCCCGCGTTTGCCGCCTTTCAGGCTGCCTGCCACCCGCCACGACATCCGCCCGCCGCAAAGGGCACCGCACACCATCCCACCGACTCGGCAGCGCCTGCCTGCACGTTCCCGCCACCCATCCGCAGCTGGGCGAAATCGCCGCCGGCCGCCGTCTTGCCGATGTCCGCAGCCTGATTTAGCACCGAAAGACGCCGTAGAGCACACGAGCTGCCGCCGCGCGCTGGCCGCGCCTGCGCCACGCCCTGCCGCAGATTGCCGCCGGCGATACGCGCAACCATTTCGTACGCGTCGCAATCCCGCCGTGCTGGCGCAGGTGCTGGCAGATTGCCGGCGTGGAAAGACCTGCTGGCTGCGTGCTGCCCCAGAGCCACCGCCGACACCCCTGCCTGGCTCGCCGCCCACTGGCCCGGCCGCCACCTGCTGATGCCGACACTGGACGCGCCGAAGTTTTTGAAGAACACGAAATGCGCCTGCCGCCGAATACTGCTGCGGACGAATAGCGCAGCCGCATTCTCTACCTGCGCATCGGCGGCAACGACCTTTGAACGCACCTGCGCCGCCCGGCCGACGCCACCTGTACCAAACCCCATCGGCGAGCTGATCGCCCGCCTGGTCGGGCTGTTCCCGCCCGCACGGTTTCATCTGTCGGCACCGGTATTCGAGTGGCTCGACAAGCCCGAACTTCTGGCGCAGGAGGTACGCGAAGACCTGCGCCACGGCCTGACCGGCAGAGCTTCGCCATCCACCCGCCCAAACCGCGCTAATCGAAGCGCACTACCGCGTGCCCGCCGCCGATATCGCGCTGGCGCGGCAGATTCTGGAGACGCAAACAGCCGTCTTCGCCGCCAACGGCGCCATGCAGGAACCCGCCACCCACCGCAACTGGGCGCGCAACATCCTCGCCGCCGCCGAAGTGTTTACGAGCAGCAGCGACTAGACTGCACCGCCGTTAGCGCTGCAAAAAGCAGCCTGAAAACCGGATTGGCGGTTTTCAGGCTGGTTCACAAAATCCCCAAAATCCCTAAATTCCCACCAAGACATTTTGGGGATTTCTCAAACACTTCTTCCAGCAGACCGCCCAAAGCCGCGGTTGCCAAACGCATCGACCGCTTCCCACTATTGAAGTTGGATCAAGTGATTGATTGGCAGCCGATCGAACAGTACCTGAATCGTCAAAGAACCCGTTACCTCCGAGACCACCGCGGCCGTCCCGCCTATCCCCTGTTGTCCATGTTCAAAGCCGTCTTGCTCGGACAATGGCACAGCCTCTCCGATCCCGAACTCGAACACAGCCTCGTTACCCGCATCGACTTTCAACCTGTTTTGCCGTTTTGACGAACTGAGCATCCCCCGATTCAGCACCTTATGCCGCTACCGCAACTGGCTGGCGCAAGACGACCACCCTGTCCGATTGCTGGAACGATTAACCGCCAACTGACTGAAAAACCTAAAAATAGAAAGCATCCGCCGCCGTCATTGACGCCACCATTATTCAGACCGCCGGCAGCAAAACGGCGTCAGGCCATAGAAGTCGATGAGGGAAGGACAAGTCAGCGGCCAAACCACACCGAGTAAAGATAAAGATGCCCGCTGGACAAAAGAAAAAAACGGCCTCTACAAACTCGGTTTACAAACAACATACCCGTACCGATGAGAAGGCTATATCGAAACTGCACATCACCCAGCCAATACCCATGAGTGCAACCACCTGTCGCCTTTGCTGGAAGGGATAGCCGAGGTACGACCGTCATGCTCGACAAAGGCTACGACAGCAGGAAAACCGGCAACATCTGGAAAGAGCATCGGTTACTGGACGGCATTATGCGCAAAGCCCACCGCAACCGTCCATAGCGGAAAAATCAAGCGACCGGCAACATCTGGAAGGCATCGGTTGCTGGACGGCATAGCGCAAAACCCACCGCAACGTCCGTAACGGAAAATCAAACGAAGCGTAACCGGCGTTGTCGAAAACCCGTTATGTGGTCGAACAGAGCTTTGGTACGCTGCACCGTAAATTCCGCTACGCCCGGGCAGCCTATTTCAGGCTGATTAAAGTGAGTGCGCAAAGCCATCTGAAGGCGATGTGTTTTAGAACCTGTTGAAAGCGGCTAACAGGCTAGTGTGCCTGTTGCCGCCTAAAGGCGGTCCGGATGCCTGATAATCAGGTATCAAAGGGGATTAAGGGGGTATTTGAGGTAGAATCAGTGGATATTTGAAACAAAAAACAGCCGAAAATCTTTTTAATTAGATTTTTGGCTGTCGAGGGAAAAAGGAATTTTGCAAGGTCTCGAGCCTGTCCGATTTTAAAACTTCACGTTCACGCCGCCGGTAAAGCTGCGGCCCATTTGCAGCGTATCAGAGAGGAAGCTGCATGGGCGTAAACGGATTGGTTGAGCAGATTGTCGGCTTTGACATGCAATTCCACTCGCCATAGCGCGTATTGCGGCGGTAGTTTGCGCCGAGGTTGAGCATATGGTGTCCGGGCGTGCGTGTTTCGTAGCGGGCGAGGTTTGTTTTGGGCGAACACGCGGTAGTAGTCAAATTGGCATCGATACGGTCGGTCAGCGAGGCTTTCAGGTGGAAGCCGAGGCGCGCAGCCGGAACGCGAGGCGCGTTTTGGTCGTCCTGTGCGATGAAAGGACGGTTACCGTAAGCATCTTCCTGCCGGGTAGGGAAGGCAGGGTTTTCAGACGGCCTCGTACACTAGTCGCCGGAAACGCCGATGCGGTAGCGCGGTGTCGGTTTGAAGTAATTTCGCCTTCCGCGCCGTAGAAGTCGGCGCCGGATTGGTTGTAGCGCGAGCTTCATTTCGCTGTCGTCTTCGATGGATTTGGGGGCCACGTCCGTCGTTTTAAGGTTTGGGCGTAAATGTAGTTGCCGAAACGGTTGCGGTAGAGTGCCAGATTGTATTGCCAGCGGTCGCCTTCGTAGCCCAGCGCAGTTCGATATTGTTGGAACGCTCTTTGTTGAGGGTGTTTGTTGCCGACTTCGAAAGGTGTTGGTGGCAACGTGTTTGCCGTGTGCGTACAGTTCTTGCGTTGACGGCAGGCGTTCCTGATGGGGAAGCGGTCAGGCTGAGTTTGTGGTGTGGCGTGAAATACCAGTTGCCCGAAAGTGCGAACGAGCGGGCGGTTTGGCGGTGCGCGCCGAGGTCGGGCAGGGGCTGGTTGTAGTAGTTTTCCCGATCAATCAATGCTTTGTCGTACTGGATGGAGGCTTTTTGTTTTTCCACGCGTACGCCGCCTTCAAGCGTGAAGTTGTCCCAGTTTGCCTGTTCTACACCGAAAAAGCTGTAATGGCGCACATTGTTGTCAATCAACATCGGTTGTTGGACGGTTTCAGAGATGGCGGAAAGCGCGCTGGATTTTTGTCCCAAATATTGCACACCCCAGCTGCCTTTCAGACGGCCTATGGGTTGGTGGCGTAACTCGATACGGGCGTTGTGTGTTTTATTGTTGAAGAAGTTTTCTACTGCATCGCCTGCTTTTTCGTCGTGGTGGTAGTCATTGCGGTTCAGGTGTACGCGCAGGGCTTCAAAACCGGGGAACGGTTGCTTCCATTCGGCGCGGGTTCGTAGCGTTTGTTGCGCAGGTCTATCCACGGTTTTGCCGTTGTGGACATGAGTGTGTGCATTATCATCGTCGTGGAAACCGCAGCTCAAACCCGGATTGTCGTAATCGACGTCTTCTTCGGTCAAGAGGTGCGGATAAAGCTGCAAATAGCGTTTTGTTAATCAAACTTTTCTGCCAGATGATGTCGGCGTGGCAGTCGTCGTAGAGATGGCTGTGGGCAGGCAGGCCGTAGCGGTCGCGACGGTCGCTGTACGCCACGCCGAGGAAACCTTTATCCCCAACCCAAGACAGGCCGATGCTGCCTGTTTTTGAATCGGCATGGCTGTCGGGCAGTCGTTTCAGACAGCCTTCTTCTTTTTTGATAGCGCGGTACGGCGTAATCGCCTGATTTGCGGTACAAAGCCTTCAGTATGCAGCACGAAGTTGTTGCCCAAGCCGATATTGATGCCTGCGGATGTCAGTTTTTCCAAATTGCCGCTGCTCAAACGTAATCCGGCTTCGCCCGATACCGCCGTTTTCAGGCATTTTTTCGGGGATTTTTCCATCGGCAACATCGACCAAACCGGCTACATTGCCCGAGCTGTACAAGAGTGTAACCGGACCGCGCAGGATTTCGACTTGTTGCGACAAGGCGCTGTCCACCATCAAGGCATGGTCGGGCGAGAAGTCCGCCATGTCGCCCGTTTCGCCGTGATGGTTCAATACTTTTAATCCGTCTGCCTGTTTGACCGCGAATAACGGGAGCGGATGCGCCGCCACTCGTATTGCGAGGCATGAATGCCAGTACGCCGTCTAAAGCATCACCCAAGTTGACGGCTTTTTGGCGCAAAGGTATCGCCGGAGATGATTTTGTCGGAGGCGGTCAGAAGTGCAACAGACCCGAAGTGGCGCGCGGACGGCTTTTACCGACGACGGTAACCTCTTCCAAGTCAACCGACTGCTCGGTTTCATGCGCTTGGGAGAGGATGGGGGTGCTGATTAAAAGAATAGATAAAACAATGGGTTTGAGTGTGGTTTTGTGTCATTTTAGTTTCTCATCATATTTCAAAAGACTGATTATGTATTATATAGCATTTTATTGTTTATATGATAAGATTTTTTTGAGAAAAAGGCCGAGACCTTTGCAAAAATTCCTTTTTCTCCGACAGCCGAAATCTAAATAAAAGATTTTCGGCTGTTTTTTATTCAAATATCCACTGATTCTACTAATACTTAATCCCCTTGGATACCTGATTATCAGGCATCCGGGGAGGATTAGGGGTATTGGGTAGAATAGGAGTGATTGAGGGCAGAAACAGCCGAAAACCTGTGTTTGGGTTTCTGCTGTCAGCGAAAAGTGAAGAGAGGTATTTTTGCAAAGGTCTCAGGCTGCTTTTTAACTGTTTACAGAACGCGGTTTGGGTTGCCAAAACCAACATAAGCAAGGTGTTATGCCGTATTGCGGGTTCCGACCCAGCCTACAGACCAAAAGGCTGCCTTTGGTTCGGGCAGCGGATAGCACCGGACTGCCGGAGCAACCTCCGGCAGTCCGTTAACGAGTTTATTCGCTTTCAGCGGGCGGCTGTTTTTTGCTGCGGCTGCGTTTGGGTTTGGCCGGTTTGTCTTCGTCGGCGTCGTTTTTCAGGCTGCTTGGTTTCGACTTGAACCAGAGTTTCAGCAGTTTCAGGCTGCTTTTCTGCCGCTTGGGCGCTTTCCGTTTGGGCGGTGCTTTCAGGCTGCTTGTCCGCGGCGGCGGGCAGCTGGGGCTGCGGGTCTTGCGCGGCGGCGGGTTCGCTTTCAGGCTGCGTTGCGGCGGGGCGGCCAGCGGCAGGGCGAGCAGGATGGTTTCGCTGGCGCGCACTTTGTCGCCGATGGCAACGTTGGCCACGGCATCGACGGGCAGATGAGACATCGACGCGCGAGCCGAAGCGGATAAAGCCGTAGCGCTCGCCGCGCACCATGCTTTCACCGGCGTTCACATAGCAGAGCACGCGGCGGGCGACGAGTCCGGCCACCTGCACGAAGGTGATGTCGCGGCCGCTGCGGGTGGTGAGCAGTACGGCGTTGCGCTCGTTTTCGGTGCTGGCTTTATCCAGCGCGGCGTTCAGGAATTTGCCGGCATTGTATTCGACGCGGCTGATGATGCCGTCCACCGGCGCGCGCTGGGAGTGGACGTTAAACACGTTCATAAACACGCTGATTTTCAGCGCTTCGGTTTGGCGGTAGGGGTCGGTGGCTTTTTCTACCACCACGATGCGGCCGTCGGCGGGGCAGAGCACGGCATCGGCATCGGCGGGAATGTCGCGCGCGGGTCGCGGAAAAACTGGACGGAAAACAGGGTGAACAGCCAAAAACGGCAGCGACCACCAGCCGCAGCAGCAGCTGAAGATGATGCTCAGCACCAGGCCGGCGGCGATAAACGGCCAGCCTTCGGTGGCGATAATGGGGTGCGGGTAAAAGCGGTTCATCGGTTTTCCTTTCGGGAATAAAAATCGTGCGCGGATTATAGTGAAACTGCCTGCAAATTGCCATGCCGGCGGCTTTCAGGCTGCCTGAAAGTGCGGGCAGCCTGAAAGTTTGCCCGCATGCTTAAACCGGTGCCCCGTGCCGAACGGCGGATAAGACGGCGGCTGCAGTTTTTCAGGCTGCCTGAAGATGCCAGAGACGGCTTAGGGCGCGGATAAAGGTTTCAGGCTGCCTTGGTTGGTGCCAAAGGCAGCCTGAAAAGCCGGATGGGCGGCGAAAAACAGGCAAAAGCACCTGCCCGCCGCTGTAAAAACAGCCCGCCGTTTCCAGCGGGCTGGCGACTACGGGCAGCAGGCGCTTAGTAGCTTTCTTTTTGGTTTGGGCATCGACTGCGGCAACCGCGGCCATATTGATGATGCGGCGCACGGTGGACTGCGGGGTAACGATGTGGACGGGACGCTTCATGCCCATCAGGATCGGGCCGACGGTTACGCCGTTGGTGGCATTGACGCGCAGCAGGTTGCAGCTGATGTTGGCGGCTTCGACATTGGGCATCACCAGCAGATTGGCGGCGCCTTCGAGCGTGCTTTCGGGGAAGATGTGGCGGCGCAGCTCGGGATCGAGCGCCAAATCGGCCTGCATTTCGCCGTCGATTTCCAAATCGGGCGCTTCGCGGCGGACGATTTCCAGCGCATAGCGCATTTTGACGGCGTCTTCGTTCACCACCGAGCCGAAGTTGGAATTGGATACCAGCGCCACTTTGGGCTGGATTCCGAAGCGTTTGATTTCTTCGGCGGCCATCAGCGTGCCGCGGGCGATTTTTTCGGCGTCGGGGTTGTGGTTCACATAGGTGTCGGCAATGAAGAAAGTGCCTTTGTTCGACAGCAGCGCGTTCATAGCGAAGGCGTTGCGCTCGCTGTTGTCGTAGCCAATCACGTCTTCGAGCACTTTGAAATGGTCGCGGAAGCGGCCGACGGTGCCGCACACCAAGCCGTCGGCATGGCCCAGATGCACCATGGCGGCGGCAATCAGGGTGGGGTTGGCCATCAGGCGGCGGCGCGCCATTTCGGCGGTTACTCCGCGGCGCTGGGTAAGGCTGTAATAGAGTTTCCAGCTTTCTTCGTAGTGCGGGTTTTCTTCCAGATCCACCAGCTCGAAATCTTTGCCCGGCTGGATGGTCAGCCCTGCGCCTGAATGCGCTCGAGGATGACTTCTTTGCGGCCGACCAGCACCGGCTGCACGAGTTTGTGCGTGACCAGATGCTGCGCGGCGTGCAGCACTGCCTCTTCTTCGCCTTCGGCAAAGGCGATGCGTTTGACGTCTTTTTTTCGCCTGCACGAACACCGGTCGCATAATCAGGCTGGTTTTGTAAATCTGCTGGTTCAGTTTTTCGACGCAGGCTTCCATGTCGGCAATCGGGCGGGTGGCGACGCCGGAATCCATCGCGGCTGGCCACGGCCGGGGGCAACGCAGGCAATCAGGCGCAGGGTCGAAAGGTTTGGGAATCAGGTATTCGGGGCCGAATTTCAGCTCTTCCGAGCCGTAGGCGCCGGCCACGACATCGTTGGCTTCGGCCAGCGCCAGATCGGCGATGGCGTGACGCAGGCGAGCTTCATTTCTTCGTTAATCGTGGTGGCGCCCACATCCAGCGCGCCGCGGAAGATAAAGGGGAAGCACAGGGACGTTATTGACCTGGTTGTGGGAAGTCGGAACGACCGGTGCCGATAATCACGTCGGGGCGGGCGGCTTTGGCTCGGGCGGCCAGATTTCAGGCTGCGGGTTGGCCATGGCGAACACAATCGGCTGCTCAGCCATGGTTTTGAGCATTTCGGGCTTGAGCACGTTGGGGCCGGACACGCCCAGGAAGATGTCTTTGCCGGCCACGGCGTCGCCGAGTACGCGCTGGCCGTTGTCGGCATAATGGCGTAGCGCACTTTGCTCTCGTCCATGCGCTCCCGCGGTCTTCGCGGGTTTGGTAGATAACGCCTTTGGAATCGCACACGGTGATGTTTTCGCGCTTTCATGCCCAGCGCCACCAGCAGGTCGAGGATGGCGATGGCGGCGGCGCCGGCGCCGGAGCACCCAGTTTGACGTCGGCGATGTCTTTACTCACCACGCGCAGGCCGTTGAGCACCGCGGCGGCGGTGATGATGGCGGTGCCGATGCTGGTCGTCGTGGAATACGGGGATGTTGCAGCGCTCGCGCAGTTTTTCTCGATGTAGAAACACTCCGGGCGCTTTTGATGTCTTCAAGATTGATGCCGCCGAAAGTGGGTTCCAGCGACGCGATGATGTCGACCAGCTTGTCGGGGTCGGTTTCGTTGATTTCGATGTCGAACACATCAATATTGGCGAACTTTTTAAACAGCACGCCCTTGCCTTCCATCACCGGCTTGCCGGCCAGCGCGCCGATATTGCCCAAGCCCAAAACGGCGGTGCCGTTGGAAATCACCGCCACCAGATTGCCGCGGGCGGTGTGTTTGTAGGAAGCCAGCGGGTCGGCGTGGATTTCCATGCACGGCGCAGCCACGCCGGGCGAGTAGGCCAGCGACAAATCATACTGGGTGGCCAAAAGGCTTGGTGGGGGCGACTTGGATTTTTGCCGGGATTGGGATATTCGTGAAAAATGCAGGGCGGCTTCTTTTAAATGTTCGTCCATGATTCGGTCTTTCTTTGCAGTCGTTTGTCTGGGTAAATTGTTCTGATACGGCGCTTGCGCTGTCGCGGCGCGATTGTATAGCAAAAGCCGCCGTCTGTCCGCCGCTGCCGCCTTCAGGCTGCCGGCAAAAGGCAGGCAGCCTGAAAGCAAAAACGGGGCGAAGGCAGCCTGAAAAAGCGGCGGTGCCTATTTCCACAAGGCGCGTTTGAGCATAATCATGCGGTCTTTCCAATCGAGCACCGGCCGCTGGCGGAAAACGTCGTAATGGGTTTTGTCGAGCTTCTGCACGATAAACTGGCCGCCGAGCACAATCATTTTCAACTCGATGCCGATGCGGCCTTTAAGCGTTTTGGCCAGCGGCGCGCCCGCGCGCAGCATTTTGAACGCGCGCTCGCACTGGTAGGCCATCAGCCGCTGGAAGGCAAAGGTGTTGCGGCCGGCGGCGATGTCGGCTTCTGTAACGCTAAAAGACGCGCCATATCGTCCTGCGGCAGGTACACCCGCCGCTTCTGCCAGTCCAGCGCCACGTCCTGCCAGAAATTGATCAGTTGCAGCGCGGTGCAGATGCCGTCGCTCTGCGCCAGACTGCGGGCATCGTTTTTCGCCGTAAAGGTGCGAGCATGATACGGCCGACGGGATTTGGCCGAGCGGCGGGCGTAGTCCACCAGCTCACCGAAATTTTTGGTAACGGGTTTGGCGCACGTCTTGGCAAAAAGCGTCGAGCAGGGTCGTAAAAACGGCTGCAAAGGCGGCCTGAAAGAGCAATCGCTTCGCGCTGCGGGCGCTGCACCAGCTCGGTTTGCGGCGCCTGGCCGTTGCCGATGCGGTCGAGTTCGACTTTTCAGGCTGCCCAGCTGTTCAGGCGCTCGGCATCGGTGGCATCGCCTTCGTCGGCGATATCATCGGCGGTGCGTGCGAAGGCGTAAACCGCTTTCACCGGCCGGCGCAGGCGGCGCGGCAGTAACAGCGAGGCGACAGGGGAAGTTTTCGTAATGGTCGGTGCTTGCGCTCATATTGGTATTCGATTGGCCGGCGGGGCTTTCAGGGCTGCCTGAAACAGCAGGCAGCCTGACAAACATCCCCTGCCTGAAAGATGTTGTGTGTTGCCTGAAAACGGAAAAACCCGATAAGCGGCTTATCGGGTCGGGGCTTCTGCTAATCAGCAAACTGTTTTTCATGCGCTCGCGCCGCTCCTGCGCTTCTACCGATAAGGTGGCGAGTGGGGCGCGCCAGCAGGCGCTTAAGGCCGATGGGCTCGCCGGTATCCTGGCGAAAGCCGTATTCGCGCCTTCGTCGATGGCACGGATGGAAGCCTGGATTTTTACCAGCAGCTTGCGCTCGCGGTCGCGGGTACGCAATTCCAGCGCGTATTCTTCTTCTTGCGAGGCACGGTCAGCGCGGATCGGGGCGGCTTCGTGATCCTGCAGATGGTCGGTGGTAACCGACGCTTTGGCGATCAGTTCGTCCTGCATCTTAACCAGCGTTTCGCGGAAAGCAAGCTGGTCTTCGTTCATATAATCGCTTTCCGGGCCGTTCCAATTCAGGATGTCTTGTTCGGTAAGTTTTGCCATATCAAATCCTTAGCAGTGTGTTTTGCAGGGCCGGGCATTTCTTGCAGACTGCCTGCGGCCGCGGCGGGCGTTTTGAAAGCGCGATAATAATCACAATTTGCGCTGCGGGCAAGATTGGGCATTTTGTCAATCGGCATTTTGGCGACAAGCGCCGTGCCGATAGAAAGGTTTTTCAGGCTGCCTGAAAAAAACATCCGCCCGCCCTTCCGAAACCGTGATGCACTCCATTTGCCGCGCCGATGGCGGCAGCGGCGGCAGGCAGCCTGAAAACTGAAAGCCGCCGGCAGCTGCTGCGCTGCCGCCAAACGCCGCCGCCGCGCTGCCAATCCTGCACACCGCGCCCGTTTCAGACAGCCTGAAAACGGCGTCTGCTGCCGTGTAAACCGACATTTGCACCGTTTTACAAAGCAGGTTCTTTACTATATATTCCGTCCCATTTTCTACGGCAGGCCGATGCCTGCCCGCTTCCTGCCGCCGGCGGCATCATTACCAAAACAGTTGAGGAGATACACCATGAGCACAGCAGCCAGAACGCGTCCAACACGAAGGTTTGCGCGGCAAGATATATCGGCCGCCCAAGCCGCGGAACTTATCGCCGACGGCATGACCGTCGGCATCAGCGGTTTTACCGGCGCCGGCTATCCGAAAGCGGTGCCCACCGCCATCCGCCGAAAAAGCCCAAGCCGCGCATGCCGCCGGCAAACCCTACAAAATCCGCATGATTACCGGCGCTTCTACCGCCGACGAGGTGCGACGGCGTACTCGCCCGCGCCAATGCGATTTCCTTCCGCAGCCCTTCCAGTCCGACCCCACCATGCGCAACCAGATTAACGCGGGTGACGCGGCCTATGGACGTTCACCTGTCGCACATCGAACCGCAGGTGCGCGCCGGTTTCTTCGGCGATATGGACGTTGCCGTTGTTGAAGTGGCGGGCATTACCGCCGACGGCAGACTGATTCCCCTCGCTGGCAGTCGGCACCAACGTAACCTGGCTGCAATACGCGAAAATCATTCTGGAAGTAAACGCGCAGCAAAACGCCAAACTCGAAGGCATGGCCGACATCTGCGACAGCATCGGCCTGCCGCCCAACCGCCAGCCGCTGATGCTCACGCGAAGCCGGCCAGCGCATCAGTTCGCCCTATCTCACCCGCGATTTGGACAAAATCGTCGGCATCGTGCTGACCGACGCCTCCGACCGCAACAGCAAATTCGTCGAACCGGACGAAATGTCCAAAAGCATCGCCGCGAAAATCATCGACTTCTCTCGCACGAAGTCAAAATGGGCCGCCTGCCGAAAAACCTGCTGCCGCTGCAATCGGGCGTCGGCAACGTTGCCAATACCGTATTGGCCGGTTTGCAGGACAGCCCGTTCGACGATTTCGGTCGGCTACACCGAAAGTGTTGCAGGACGGCATGCTCGACCTGATTCTGAGCGGCAAAATGCTCTCCGCTTCCGCCACCGCCCTGTCGATCAGCCCCGACGCCCTGCAACGCTTCAACGACAACATCGACGCGCTGCGCAGCAGAAAATCATCCTGCGCCCGCAGGAAGTGACCAACAACCCCGAGGCTGATCCGCGTCTCGGCATCATCGGCATGAACGCCATGATACGAAGCCGACATCTACGGCAACGTCAATTCCACCCACATCATGGGCACCAAAATGATGAACGGCATCGGTGGTTCCGGCGACTTCGCCCGCATCCTTCCTGTCCTTCTTCGTATCGCCCTCGGTGGCCAAAGGCGGCGCGATTTCCCGCATCGTGCCGATGGTTTCCCACCACGACCACACCGAGCGCGACGTGATGGTGCTGGTAACCGAGCAGGGTCTGGCCGATTTGCGCGCAAATCCCCGCGCGAGCGCGCCCGCCTGATCATTGAAAACTGCGCCCACCCGACTACCGCGACCAGCTGCGCGACTACTTCGACCGCGCCGAAAAATCCGGTGGCGGTCTGCATACGCCGCACCTGCTGAACGAAGCGCTGTCGTGGCACCAGCGTTTCGTTGAAACCGGCGACATGCGCGTGAAATAAACATCCCGCCCGTCCGCCCGCAGCCTTTGCCGCTGCGGGCGGGTTTGCCTGTTTTCAGGCTGCCTTTTTGTCGGGCAGCCTGAAAACGGTTTGAGTGCACTCACTCTGCTCCGGCATCAAAAGCAGCCTGAAAAGCGGCTTCAGGTCGTCTTGCAACCTGGTGCCGTGATTCCGTTTAAAAGGCAGCCTGAAAATCAGCATCGCCGTGGGGTGCGCCCTGCGCACCGAACCCAAAAGCAACCTGAAAACCGTTTCAGGCTGCTGGCAGCTCGTACACACCACATGATTAAGCTGCCGACGGCGGCGCTTTGGCGCTATAGTGGCGGCCGTTTTTGGTTCGGTGCCCGTTTTTCCACCCTAATCCGTTAGCAGCCAGCTTTCAGGCTGCCCGAACCTACCGTCTGTTTTCTGATTGATTGGCAGGGTTTTATGCTCCCAACCCACACACTGGTCATCCAAAATCGGCTTTATTCTCTCGGCCGCCGGCTCCGCCATCGGCCTGGGTGTCCATCTGGAAATTCCCCATACCGCCGGCACCAACGGCGGGGCGGTGTTCCCTGCTGTTTTTGCTGTTTACCGTTTTGGTCGGCCTGCCGGTGCTCTTGGCCGAGTTTTTATATCGGCCGCAAAAGCGGACGCAACGCCGTCGATGCTTTTTAAAGAGCTGTTGCCGCAGCGGCGGCAGTGGGCAACGGTCGGCTATATGGGGGTGGCCGGCTGGCTTTGTGCTGCTGTCGTTTTACAGCGTGGTCGGCGGCTGCGTGCTGGCCTATGTGGTACACGCCTTCAGCGGCGCCATCCATGCCGGCACCGATTTTGACAAAGCTGTTTGTCGATACCATCGCCAGCCCCGCCACCGCCATCGGCTATCAGGCGCTGTTTATGCTGCTGACGATACTGGTGGTGCAAAACGGCATTTCCACCGGCATTGAAAAAGCCAGCCGCTATCTGATGCCGGCTCTGTTTATTATGTTTTTGCTGCTGGCAGTGCGATCGCTGCTGCTGCCGGGCTCGATGGCTCGGCGTCTCTTTCCTGCTGAAACCGGACGTTTCCGCCGTTACCCCCGGCACCATGCTCACCGCGCTGGGGCAGGCTTTCTTTGCCCTCAGTCTCGGCGTGTCGGCCATGATTACCTATGCCGCCTACCTGAGCCGCAAGCAGGATATGCTGCGCTCGGCCAACAGCGTGATGTGGCTGAACATGCTGGTGTCGCTGCTGGCCGGCCTGGTGATTTTCCCCGCCGTTTTTCGCCCTCGGCTTCAAGCCCAATCAGGGCCGGGGCTGATTTTTGTGGTGCTGCCCGCCGTGTTCCAGAAAATCCCCTTCGGCACCGCGCTGTTTGCCGTGTTTATGGTACTGCTGACTTTCGCCACCCTCACCTCGGCTTTCGCCATGCTGGAAACCGTGATTGCCGCCGCCATCCACAATAACGAGCCGCGCCGCCGCCGCGCTACTTGGATTACCGGTCTGGCCATTTTGCTGGTCGGTATTCCCTCCGCGCTGTCCTTCGGCCTGTGGAGCGAAGTCAAACTGCTCGACAGAACCGTGTTCGACTGGTGGGACTACCTGATTACTTCGTGGATCATGCCCATCGGCGCCCTGCTCACCGCCATTTTCACCGCTTGGGTGCAGCCGCGCGAACAAGTGCTGGCTCATATGCGCGAAGGCGCCACCGTTTCCGATACCCTGATCCGCCTGTGGTACTGGGCGCTGCGCTACATCGCCCCGCTGGCGATTTTGCTGGTATTCGCCCACACCCTCGGCCTGTTCAACAAGCTCGGGCCGAAATAAAACCCGTGCCAGCTTCGCCGCTTATGCCGATTATCTGCTCTATTTTTACATAGCTTAATGTTAGGAAAGTTTGACAGACATCAAAGAAGTCGGCATAATCCGCGCCGTTCAGCCGTGAGGCGGTTGGATATTTCTCCTCTATTTCTCCTTTGTAGACTTGGCGCATACCCTTTCGGGTGTGCGCATTTCTCCAAACCGGCCGCGCCTTGTGCTCGCGAGTCGTCATCCGTTTTCAGGCAGCCGGAAACGCGCCATGCTTTCAGGCTGCCGTACTCGTCAAAAATCCAATATAAAGCCACTCAACCAACAGAAAACAAAGCAAAAGCAGCCTTAAACCGCAGAAAGGGTTTTTAGCTTTCGCAACTCCGCTTCGCTACGCAGGCTGCTTTTTGGCAAAAAGAAAACGACCGTTAGCAACGGTCGTTTTCAAATAGTGCCGGCGGCAGGAATCGAACTCGCGACCCCCTGATTACAAGTCAGGTGCTCTACCAACTGGAGCTACACCGGCGGGAAAGCGCGGATTATGCACGGGCTGGCGGCAGATGGCAAGCCGTCGGGCGAGGGATTTGCCGAAAAACAATGATTTTCCTGCAACAATTGTTTTCAGACTGCCTGACAGCGTACAGGCAGCCTGAAAAACGGCAGAGATGACACGCCAAGCCTCTTACGGCATCAGCATGCCGCCGTTCACGTGCAGGGTTTGGCCGGTAATGTAGCGCGCCTGCTCGGAAGCTAAAAACAGTACGGCGGCAGCAATGTCGTCGGCCTCGCCGAAGCAGCCCAGCGATGTCTGGTCGGCAAAGGTTTTGCGGGTTTCTTCGCTCAGGGCGCGGGTCATATCGGTATCGATAAAGCCGGGAGCGACGCAGTTTACCGTGATACCTCGGCTGCCGACCTCACGCGCCAGCGATTTGGAAAAACCGATCAGGCCGGCTTTGGCGGCGGCGTAGTTGCTCTGGCCGGCATTACCCATCGCGCCGACCACGGAAGTGATGCTGATGATGCGGCCGCTGCGCTGCTTCATCATGCCGCGCAACACGGCTTTGCTGGCGCGGAAAACTGATTTCAAATTGGTCTGCATAATGTCGTCCCACTCTTCTTCTTTCATGCGCATCAGCAGGTTGTCGCGGGTGATGCCGGCGTTGTTGACCAGAATGTCGAGTTTGCCGAACTCCTGCTCGATGCCGGCAATCAGCTCTTTCCACGCTGTTTTCGGCGTTGATGTCGAGCTACGCGGCCGTGGCCGCCCCACTGGGCGAGACGCTCACCGATGGCGGCAGCGCCTTTTTCGAAGTGGCGGTGCCGATAACGGTGGCGCCGGCTAGGGCGAGCGTGTCGGCAATCGCAGCGCCGATGCCGCGCGATGCGCCGGTAACCAGCGCGATGCGCTGGGAGAGATCTGGTTCAGCATAAACAGTCCTTATCGGTTAGTGGTGATTGATGGCGCCGCAGTACGCGGCGAAAAAAGGGCGAAAGACAAACGGCCGCCAGTATGCGGCAATCCGTGCGCGGCGCCAATAGCAAAGGCAGCCTGAAAATCCGGCTGCCTGCGGTTTGAATGGGGTTTTGGCAAAACGGCAAACCGCCCTGCCCGCTTTTCAGGCTGCCTGAAAGCCGTTTGCCGCCCCGGAATCTATTGCGCTTCATCGCTGTTCAAACGGCGCGCGCTTTCATTAACCGCACGCAGCACGGCAACCGGATCGACGGCTTGGGTAACCGGTCGCCCCATCACCAGATAGCTCGAACCGGCCGCCAGCGCCTGCTCGGGCGTCATAATCCGTCGCTGGTCGTCTTGGTTTGGCGGCGGTATTCAAGCGGATGCCGGGCGTAACCAGCAGAAAATCCTGCCCCAGCTTCTGCCGCAGCAGGGCGGCCTCTTGGGCGGAACACACCACGCCGTCCATGCCGGAGCTTTGCGCCAGCGATGCCCATTTTTCCACCAGCTGCGGCGCGCTCAGATCGAAACCGAGCTCGCGCAGGTCTTCTTCGCTCATGCTGGTCAGCACGGTTACACCGAGCAGCTGCGGGCGCCGGCTGAAATTGGCCACGGCATTGGCGGCGCTTCCATCATCCGCCGCTCCGCCGCCGGCGTGCATGTCCACCAGCCACACGCCCATCTGCGCCGCCACTTTGCAGGCCTGGGCAACGGTATTGGGAATATCGTGGTATTTCAAATCGAGAAAAACGTCAAAGCCCTGATTGACCAGTTTTTCAACCAGGGCGCGGCCGGTGGCGGTAAACAGCTCTTTGCCCACCTTCAGGCGGCACAATGCGGGATCGAGACGGCGGACAAAAGCCAGCGTATCCTGCTCGCCGGCAAAATCAAAGCGACAATCACGGGTTTGGGATCGGTTTTCAGCGGGTAATCGGTCATCAAAGGTTCATTTTCGGGCTTTCAGGCTGCATTTATCGACGCGCGTATTTTAATGCCTTTATCGAGCAGTCGCGCGGCATGCAGGCAAAAACGTTTCGGCGGATAAGAATCAACGCCCGAAACGCTTAAAGCAAGGAGATAAGAAGAAAACAAGAAGCAATTGAATACATGAGCACCGGCTCACGCACTCGAAAACTTGAAGCGGATGTTACACAACTTAACCGCCAAAAGCAAACGTTTTTGTCGATTTCTGACATTTTTCGCCAGCATTGAATTTACTATTTGTTTTTAAACATTATTTAATTTACTGCCAATTTAAATCGGGCTATTAAATCCGTGTTTTCAGCCAAATAAATCGTGCCGTTTTTCTTTTTACACGAATTAACGATAAAGACCATAATCCACACAATCGCCTCGTTTCAGGCAGCCTGAAAGCATAAAAACCTTACCCAAAATAAAAACCCCCTGCCAAAACAAGGGATTTTTAACATAATTGGTTTTTCTGAATTACTCTTCCGGTTGCTCGCCGTCGGTTTCGTCCAACTGGCCTTCGGTAATCTGCACCCTGAATGCCGGCGGCTTCACGGATTTTGGCTTCGATTTCGGCGGCAACGGCAGGGTTTTCTTTCAGCCAGACGCGGGTATTGTCTTTGCCCTGACCGATCGCCGTTGTAGCTGTACCAGGCGCCCGATTTGTTGATGATTTTCAGATTGGTGCCCAGCTCGATCAGCTCGCCTTCCCAGCTGATGCCTTCGCCGTAGAGAATGTCGAATTCGGCATGGCGGAAGGGCGGCGCGACTTTGTTTTTGATGACTTTGACTTTGGTTTCTTTGCCAATCGGGCTGTCGTCGCCTTTTTAATCTGGGTGCTGCCGCGGATATCCAAGCGGACGGAAGCGTAGAATTTCAAGGCATTACCGCCGGCGGTAGTCTCAGGGGCTGCCGAACATGACGCCGATTTTTCATGCGGATTTGGTTGATAAAAATCACCAGCGTATTGGTTTTTGATGTGTCCGGTGAGCTTACGCAGCGCCCTGACTCATCAGCCGCGCCTGCAGACCGACGTGGCTGTCGCCCATATCGCCTTCGATTTCGGCTTTTGGGCACCAGCGCTGCCACCGAGTCGATAACCACCATATCGACGCCGCCGCTGCGCACCAGCGTATCGCAGATTTCAGCGCCTGTTCGCCGGTATCGGGCTGCGACAGGTAGAGTTGTTCGACGTTCACACCCAAAGCGCGGGCATAAACCGGATCAAAAAGCATGCTCGGCGTCGATAAAGGCGCAGATGCCGCCGTCTTTTGGCATTGGGCGATGGTTTTCCAAACACAGGGTGGTTTTTACCGGAAGACTCGGGGCCAAAAATTTCGACAATACGGCCAGCGCGGCAGACCGCCGACGCCCAGCGCCAAGTCCAGCCCCCAGCGAACCGGTGGAAATCACCTGCGGTTTTCCTGCTGGTTGCTGCCGTCCATTTTAATGATGGCGCCTTTGCCGAAATTCTTTTCAATCTGCTCCAAAGCCGCCTGCAGGGCTTCGCTTCTGGTAAGGGGTTTTCTTTTCTGCCATAATGTTCTTTTCCGGTTGCGGGAATGCTTGTCCCTGTTGAAATGCGGCGGCGATTATCGCACAAGATTCAGGCAGCCTGAAAGTGGGTTTTCAGGCTGCCTGAAGCGAGAGTCGGGCGCGATCACAAGGCTTTTTGTCCGGGGCGGACGATGCTGCCCATAGCAAAAACTATAATCCGCCGCTTTGCTTGAATTCTACATTGAGGCGCTTTATATTAGTCGTCGGCTTCAGCCGCAGCATCGGACTCGTCGCCACCCAGCAGCCACAGCAGGCCGCCGACGACAATCAGACCGATCTTAATGCCCCAGGCCACGCCGTCGCCCCAAGAGTAGATCCAAGCCAAAACTTTCGGCACCATATTCACAAAAATCCAGCACGATTGCCAGAATGCCCAAAATTGCCAGTGTGCTGCCAAAAACTTTTCATCGGATAAACTCCTTAATTTTTGAAACGGGTTGAAATAAAAACGGCCTGCCGCCGTCTGAATCTCCAGGCTGCAGGGCGGGCGCGATTATAGCCAAGGCGCAAATGCCGCGCAACGGCAGCCTGAAGCCGTATCCGCTGCCTTTTAAAGCAGCCTGAAAAACTTTTTACCACCTTTATAGAAGGAACCCAAAATGAGCAATCAAGTCATCCACACCACCGACGCCGCTTTTTGATGCCGACGTTCTCCAGTCTCCCCTGCCCGTGCTGCTCGACTTCTGGGCGCCGTGGTGCGGCCCCTGCCGCATGGTCGGCCCGCTGCTGGACCAACTGGCGGCCGAGATGGAAGGCAAAGTGAAAATCGTCAAAATCAATATCGACGAAAACCAGGAAACCCCCGCCCGTTTCGGCGTGCGCGGCATCCCCACGCTGATGATGTTTAAAGACGGCAAAAACGTTTCCACCAAAGTCGGCGCCATGGCTAAAGCCCAGCTCGAAGCCTTTATCAACGCCGCCCTGTAAACCTGCCCTCCCCTTTCAGGCTGCCTGCCGTTTGATTTGACGCAGGCAGCCTGAAAATCCTTCCGCGCCCCTTCTTGACAGCGCAGGTGCCGCTAACTAGAATCCGCGCCCGTCTCGTTTCACCGCGCGCCCGTTGCGGCGCAAGTCAAACTCTCTTTATATCCGTCCTTTCCAATCCCCGATTATCCGATTTCCTACTCCCAGCCGCAGCCGAAATTTTTCAGGCGGCCTGCAACCATTGCCCATCATCAAACCATGCACGTTTCCGAACTACAAACCCAACATATTAGCAAACTTTTAGAACTGGCCGAACAAAACGGCATCGAAAACGGCAACCGCCTGCGCAAACAGGATTTGGTGTTTGCCATCGTCCGCCAGATGATGCAGGAAGGCACCGACTTTTCCTGCTCCGGCACGCTGGAAATCCTGCCCGACGGCTACGGCTTTTTGCGCAGCTCGGTTACTTCCCTATCTGGCCTGCCCCGACGATATCTACGTTTCGCCCAACCAAATCCGCCGCTTCAACCTGCACACCGGCGACACCATCGAAGGCACGGTGCGCGTGCCGAAAAACGACGAGCGCTATTTCGCGCTGGTACGGTTGGACAGCATCAACGGCGACCACCCCGAAGCCTGCCGCCACAAAGTGATGTTCGAGAACCTCACGCCCTTGTTCCCCAACCGACAGCTCAAGCTGGAGCGCGACACCAAGTCCGAAGAGAACATCACCGGCCGCATTATCGATTTGATTTCCCCGTCGGCCTCGGCCAGCGCGCGCTGCTGGTCGCCCCGCCCAAATCGGGCAAAACCGTGATGCTGCAAAAACATTGCCCACGCGATTACCGCCAATTATCCCGATGTCGAACTGATTGTGCTGCTAATTGACGAGCGGCCGGAAGAAGTAACCGAGATGACCCGCTCGGTACGCGGCGAAGTGGTTGCTTCCACTTTCGACGAACCCGCCCAGCGCCATGTGCAGGTGGCCGAGATGGTGATCGAAAAAAAGCCAAGCGCATGGTCGAACACAAAAAGACGTGGTGATTCTGCTCGATTCGATTACCCGCCTGGCCCGCGCCTACAATACCGTCGTCCCCACTTCCGGCAAGATTCTCACCGGCGGCGTCGATGCCCATGCGCTGCACCGGCCGAAACGCTTTTTCGGCGCCGCGCGCAACGTGGAAGAAGGCGGCTCGCTCACCATTATCGCCACCGCGCTGATTGATACCGGCAGCCGCATGGACGACGTGATTTTTGAAGAGTTTAAAAGGCACCGGCAATATGGAACTGCATCTCGACCGCCGTCTGGCGGAAAAAACGTGTGTTCCCCGCCATCAACATCAACCGCTCCGGCACCCGCCGCGAAGAGCTGCTGGTTTCAAAGAACAGCTGCAGCGGATGTGGCTGCTGCGCAAAAGTGCTGCACCCGATGGACGATTTGGAAGCCGCGGAATTCCTGCTGGACAAAGTAAAGATGACCAAAAACAACGACGACTTTTTCGAGTCGATGCGCGGCAAATAATCCGTCCATCACGCCAAACCCCGTTTCAGGCTGCCTGAAACGGGGTTTGGTTTAGGCAGCCTGAAAACCTTTCAGGCTGCTTCCATCGCCGGAACATACCCCGCGTGCCATGCCCCCATTGCGGCTTCAGGCTGCCCCCCTAATACCGCCCATCCAAACCAAAGCAGCCTGAAAGGTTTTCAGGCTGCTTTTCCCTGCCCGACATTCTTTAAATAAGGATAAGGAAACGCCGCGCCGTTTGCCAAACAATGCCGCCCTCATATTTTTCAGGCTGCCTTCCTGAAAATGGGAAAGGCAGCCTGAAAACCGAAAAGCGCCTATGCAGGCGCACCCTTCAAAAATTATTCGGGGCGGTACAAAGCTGCATTGCTGCCGCCTTGTCCGCCCCGTTTTTATTAGGGACTTTTGGTAGTGTGTTTTTGGTGGTGGTTTGTGTTAGTCCTTTTGCGCCCCGCTTTTGCAGGTAGTTTTGCAGGCCGATGCTCTCGATCTGCTCCTGCTGGGTAGTCAGCCAGTCGATACGTTCTTCGTTTTTCGTCTTTCTGTTTTTTTCCAGAAGCTGGCGGCTGACATAGTCCTGCTGCTCTTCGCACACGGCAATGGCTTCTACCAATGCGGCGTGTTTTTCGCGCTCTTTGGACAAATCGCAGCTGATGATTTCTTCGGTATTTTCACCGATCAGCAGCTTGCCCAGCTCTTGCAGATTGGGCAGGGCCTTCCAGCAGCAGGATGCGTTCGATGATTTCGTCGGCGGCTTTCATTTCTACGATGGACTGCTTGTAGAAATTTTTGCCCAAATCTTCGAAACCCCAGTTTTTCAGGATGCGTGCGTGCAGAAAATACTGGTTGATGGTTACCAGCAGCAGGCCGAGGTTTTTATTCAGCTGACGGATAACGTCGCGGTTGCCTTTCATAAAGGTCTCCTTCTCTTGGCCGTGCAGCTTACAGCTGGCTTTGCAGGTAGTTTTGCTCGCCGACCAGTTTGATCAGGCGCAACTGCTGTCTCGAGCCAGTGGGCGTGGTCTTCTTCGGTATCTTTGAGCTGGTCGATCAGCATCTGGCGGGTAACGTAATCCTGCTTTTCTTCGCACAGTTTGATGCCTTTTTTCAGGTTGGCCTGAACTTCGTATTCGGTGTTCAAGTCAAGCTGCAGCATCTCGGGCACGGTTTTGCCGACATTAACGGCAGCGGGAACCATCTGCGGGGTGCCACCCAGCATCAGGATGCGGCGGATGAAGTTTTCCGCGTGCAGGGTTTCGTCTTCCATTTCGTGGCCGATGCGGTCGAACAGTTTGGTGTAACCCCATTCGGCATACATGCGGGAGTGGATGAAATATTGGTCGCGGGCGGCCAGTTCGCCGGCCAGCAAAAAGTTCATATAGTCGATGACTGCTTTATCGCCTTGCATAATTTTTTTCCTTTACTTAAAGTGTGTTGTGAAAACGGGGCGGATTATAGCGATGGCGAAAAAGCGCAAAATTCACATTAAAATACAAACAATTATCAAAGATAAGCATCTCCGCAAGCACAAATAGGATGCGTTTTTCTTTGGCAGATTCCATAAAAAAATCAAATCAGTGCTTTGATAGTGATTGCTGCTTGTTGTTAAACGGACTTTTTGCGCGCAATTTTATTTACATTATTTTACGCAATTTGCGGCAAAATCTGCCTTTCAGGCTGCCTGAAAGCCCGTTGGCAGGCAGCCTGAAAGGCTTGCGCGAAGTGCGGTTGTGCAACAGAGGGCAAAAGTAGGCTACAATCGCGCCCGTTTTGCCGCCGCCGTGCGCGGCTGCAAACGCCAAGCGTTTTGCACCACTACTTCAAGTAAAAGGTTACACCATGCTTACAGGCAGCCTTGTCGCCCTGATTACGCCCATGCACGAAGACGGCAGCGTCGATTTCGACCGCCTGCACGCCTTAATAGACTGGCATATCGCCAACGGCACCGACGCCATTGTCGCCGTCGGCACCACCGGCGAATCGGCCACGCTTTCGGTGGACGAACATCTGGCCGTGGTCAAAGCCACCGTCAAACACGCCGCCGGCCGCATTCCGGTAATCGCCGGCACCGGCGCCAATAACACCCGCGAAGCCATCGCGCTGTCGCAGGAAGCCGAACGCATCGGCGCCGATTACACCCCTGTCCGTCGTTCCCTATTACAACCGCCCGTCGCAGGGAAGGCATCTACCGCCACTTCCGCACCATCGCTGAAGCCAGCGCGATTCCGATGATTGTTTACAACGTTCCCGGCCGCACCGTGGTCGATATGAACAACGACACCATCCTGCGGCTGGCCGAAATTCCCAATATCGTCGGCGTGAAAGAAGCCAGCGGCAATGTCGAGCGCGCGCTCGAGCTCTTTAAAACCGTCCCGCAGGATTTCGCCGTGTATTCCGGCGACGACGGCACTGCCCTACCCTTCTTACTGTGCGGCGGCCACGGCGTGATTACCGTCGCCGCCAACGTCGCACCCAAAGGTTTTTCGCAGATGTGCCGCAGCGCCATCAACGGCGACATCGCCGCCGCCCGCGCGCTAAACGACAAACTGATGCCGCTTTACGGCGCCATGTTCTGCGAACCCAGCCCCGCCGCCCCCAAATGGGCGCTGGAAAAATGGGCATCTGCGCCTCCCACATCCGCCTGCCGATGCTGCCGCTCACCCCCGCCGGCCAGCAAAAGTTCAGGCTGCCTTAAGCGCGGCCGGTTTGATTTGAGCAGTTTCACACCAAAGGGAAGCTTCTTATGAACTACACGAAAATCACCGCATTGGCGCTGGCCGTACTGGCCTTGGGCGCCTGTTCGTCGAAAAAGGCGAACGATAAACTCGATTACCAAAGCACCAACAAAATCGTCAGCCTTGAGATTCCGCCCGATCTGAACGATCCGCGCAACGGCGATCTCTACTCGCTGCCCGCTGGCGTACGCGCCAATCCCGACGCCCTGTCCGAAGCGGCACCCGCCGGCAGCCGCGTGCTGACCAAAGTGGAAAACGCCCGCATCGAACGGCGCGGCAACCAGCGCTGGCTGGCCGTCAAAGGCAAAACTGCCGCCCAAATCTGGCCGCTGCTGCGCGCCTTTCTGGCAGGAAAGCGGTTTCACCATCTATTCCGAAGAGCCCAAAGCCGGCCTGATGGAAACCGACTGGGCGGAAAACCGTGCCAAGCTGCCGAACCAGGGTCTGCGCAAGCTGTTCGACAAAATCGGCCTGGGCAACAGCTACACCACCAGCGAGCGCGACAAATTCCTGATCCGCGTCGAACACAACGAAAACGGCGGCCTGGACATTTTCTTCACCCACAAAGGCTTGGAAGAAGTCTATACCGACCGCAAAAAAAGAGCAGACCGTATGGCAGCCGCGCGCCAGCGATCCCAATCTTGAAGCCGCGCTGCTCGCCCGCTTTATGCAGTATCTGGGCGTGGATGAAGCCACCGTTGCCCAGCAGCTGAGCGCGCAGAAGCAAAACCCAGCAGGGCAGCCAGTTTGCCAAGCGCGAAGGCAATACCGTGCTGGTGTACGGCAGCGCCGAGCGCAATGTCAACCGCATCGCTTCCGCGCTCGACCGCGTCGGTCTGACCGTGCAGCAGTTTGTCAGCGAGCGCGGCATGTTCGTCGTCCGCCCCGCGCCGGCGAAAGCCAAACCGTCCAAGCCAAACCCGGCCTGCTCAGCCGTGTGTTCGGTTTCGGCAAAAACAAACAGCAGGAAAAACCGGCAGAACAGGCGCCGCAGATGTTCGTAGCATTGGAAGACGCGGGTAACGGTCAGCGCATCCACCTGCTCGACCAATTCGGCAAGCCCTATACCGGCCCCGAAGCGGAAAAAAATGGTTGAACGACCTGTACCGCGAACTCTACTAAAAACACTTTTTCAGGCTGCCTGCCCGTTCAGGCAGCCTGAAAACACCGGCGCCGCCTTTCATATATATGCCATGGAAGGCGGCGCTGCCGTTTGCCCGCATCGTCTGCCGCCAGACCAAAGTAGCCTGCGTAGCGAAGCGGAGTTGCGAAAGCTAAAACCGCCAACCCGCCGTTTGGCGCAAAAACACGCCTTCCGCACCACCCGCATGCCGCAAAGCACAGGATTTCTGCCGTTTCTTTTGCTATATTCGCCGCTTTCAGGCTGCCTGCTGACGGCAGCCGTACGCACACACAAACACGAAAGGAACAATCTATGCGTTGGCAAGGCCGGGAAGGCAGCAGCAATATCGAAGACCGTCGCGGTTCGTCCGGCGGCGGCGGTGGCGGCAGGGGATTCGGCGGACTGGCCGGCATCATCGTGGTGCTGGTGGGCGCCTATTTCGGCGTTGATCTAAGCGGGCTGGTCGCCAACGACAGCGGCCTTTCGCTCGGCTCGCAACAGCAACAGGCCGCACCGCTGCAGGAAAGCGCCCAAGAAAAACAGCTGGTGCAGTTCAGCTCGGTGGTGCTGCGCGACACCGAAAAAGTGTGGGAAGCCTATTTCCGCAAAAATCGGCCGCCAATACCAAGCGCCCAAACTCACGCTCTACCGCAACCGCATCGCCACCGCCTGCGGCACCGGCCAATCCAGCGCCGGCCCGTTTTACTGCCCAGGCGACCAAAAACTCTATATCGACCTTTCCTTCTACAACACCATGACCAACGAGCTGGGCGCCAGCGGCGATGCGGCTTTTTGCCTATGTGCTGGCGCATGAAGTCGGCCACCACGTGCAAACCCTGCTCGGCACCATCCAAAAGGTTCACCGCGCCCAGCAAAACATGGATCAGAAGCAGGCCAACCAGCTTTCCGTGCGGCTCGAACTGCAGGCCGACTGCTATGCCGGCGTGTGGGCGCACTATGCCGAGAAAGACGGCCTGTTTGAAAGCGGCGACATCGAAGAAGCCTTCAACGCCGCCCACGCCGTCGGCGACGACCACCTGCAGGAGCGCGCGCAAAGGCTACACCGTGCCGCACACCTACACCCACGGCACATCCGCCCAGCGCAAACAATGGCTGCAGCGCGGCCTGCAAACCGGCGACATCGAGCAGTGCAACACTTTCTCCAGCATGTAAAACCGTTGTCCCTACCTTTTCAGGCTGCCTAAAAACCCAAAGGCAGCCTGAAAAGCCAAGCATCCATTCAAAAACGGCATACCAAGCCGCCATCACCATAATAAGCAGCCGCAACCGGCAACCGGACGCTTTCAGGCTGCCCCACACAAACCCCGCCATTGCATTTTCCACCATTCGGCCACCGCCACACGCAGGCAGCCTGAAAAACCGAAAGGCGGGTTTCCAATGAAAAATTCTGTTTTTACTGCCCTTTAGCTGTGCCGCCGCCGTTTGCAGCGCTGCGCCCGATTTGCTGCTGGCGCAGGAATTCAAAAGGGCAAGACGTAAACAGCTGGGCAATGAGCGAAAAACTCGATGGCGTGCGCGCCTATTGGGACGGCAAACGCCTGATCAGCCGCCAGGGCAATGCCTTCCAGCCGCCGCCCGGTTATACCGCCCATTTTTCCGCCCTACCCGCTGGACGGCGAACTCTACAGCGGCCGCAGTCAGTTCGAGCAGATTTCTGCCGCCGTGCGCACGCAAAACGGCGATTGGAAAAACATCCGCCTGCACGTTTTCGACGTTCCCAAAGCGCAAGGCAATCTCTACCAGCGGCTGGCTGTGCTTTCAGGCTGGTTGAAACAGCACCCCCAAGCACCGATTAACGTAATCGCGCAAACACCAGTACGCAATCAGGCGCAGGTGCAGGCGTTTTTGAAAGAAATCGAAGCCAAAGGCGGCGAAGGCGTGATGCTGCGCAACCCAAATACGCCTTACCACGGCGGGCGCAGCAGCAATCTGTTGAAACTGAAAAGCCAATACGACGCCGAATGCACCGTTACTCGCCATCACGAAGGCAAAGGCAAATACGCGGGCAAACTCGGCGCCGTCAGCTGCAAAAACCAGCACGGCGAATTTCGCATCGGCAGCGGTTTCAAAGATGCCGACCGCGACAACCCGCCACCCGTCGGCAGCGTTATCACCTACCGCTACCGCGGTTTTACCCAGAAAGGCACGCCGCGCTTTGCCACGTTTTTTTACGGGTCAGAAAAGGATTAAAAGCGACATGGGAAACGGGAAAGCCCGCCGTCTGCCGCTTTAAGCGGCCTTCAAGCAAACTGCCGCAAACAAAACCGGCTCGCAAAAACAACGTTTTTAAACCCAAATGCACGCAAACAAATAATAAATAAAGAAAAAAGAATAAAGCCCCGTTTGCTTTTTCCAAACTTTAAACAATTTTCACGCGACAAATACAACATTCACACACTTATATGCCATACTGAAGCCGTTTTCCCGCAACCGAAATGGAGCATGATATGAAAACTATGTCTAAAACCCTTTTGATGGTAAGCCTGTTTGCCGCACTCGGCGGCTGTGCCGGCGGTATGACCCAACAGCAACGCAATACCGCAGTCGGCGCCGCACTCGGCGGCGTGGCCGGCAATGTGATCGGCGGCGACACCGGTTCCACACTTGGCGGTGCAGCACTCGGCGGCGTTATCGGCAGCCAAGTCCGCACCCGCCGCTAATCGGTTTCAGGCTGCCTGAATGGCAGGCAGCCTGAAAAAATCCTTACTTGGGGGGAGCGCTGTGATCCGGCATCATCGGGTTGCAGCGCTTTTTGTTTGCGCTCTGGGGTGCCGGCATGCGGCTGGCGAAGCGGTTCTTGGGTGAGAAATATCCGAATGGAAGGGAAAGCACAGCAGATTTGTTGGCGCCTTGTGAGCATTTTAATCACCAGCGGATATTCTCACACCCAAGGAACCGCCATTCCGCAATATCGTCCATACAGGGGCAAAGCAGCCTGAAAAACAAAAACCGGATTCGCAATGAATCCGGTTTTTGAAAAACGTCCGATTAACGTTTGGAAAAACTGTTTGGCACGGCGTGCTTTTGCGCAGACCGGGCTTTTTACGTTCCACTTCACGGGCATCGCGGGTAACGAAGCCGGCTTGGGACAGCGCGGGTTTCAACGCGGCATCGTAATCGATCAGCGCACGGGTAATGCCGTGGCGGATGGCGCCGGACTGGCCGGTTTCGCCGCCGCCGATAACGTTCACTTTGATGTCGAACGCTTCAACGTTTTTCGGTCAGAACCAAAGGCTGGCGAACCACCATGCGGCTGGTTTCGCGGGAGAAAAATTCGTCTACCGGACGGCCGTTGACAATAATCTGACCGCTGCCTTTTTGCAGGAACACGCGGGCAACTGAACTTTTGCGTCGGCCGGTGCCGTAGTAGTATTTTCCGTTCATATTGTCGTGTCCTTAAATTTCCAAAACTTTGGGTTGTTGGGCGGCATGCTGGTGCTCGGCACCGGCATGAGACTTTCAGTTTTTTTGATCATGGCGTAACCCAGCGGGCCTTTGGGCAGCATGCCTTTTACGGCTTTTTCCAGCGCGGCCGGGAAACTGGTTTTGCATTTCGCGGAAAGTGCGCTCGTAGATGCCGCCAGGGAAGCCGGTGTGGCGGTAGTAAACTTTGTCGGTTTCCTTGTTGCCGGTTACGCGCATTTTTCGGCGTTTACGACGATGATGTAGTCGCCGGTATCAACGTGGGGAGTGTATTCGGGTTTTGTGTTTGCCGCGCAGACGGCTGGCAATTTCGGCAGCCAGGCGGCCGAGCACTGTGTCAGTAGCGTCAACGACAAACCATTCGCGTTGCACTTCGTGCGGTTTTTCGCTGAAAAAGGTTTTCATGGGGATTAGTCCAAATCTATTTATAGAAACCGCGGATTGTAGGTGTTTGCAGGCGTCCTGTCAATGCGCCCGGGCAGCCTGAAAGCGTTTTTCGGCACTGTGCAGACACAAAAAAACCGGCCGTCCTCAAATACGGATAGCCGGTTGTGGGGAACCCCGCGAATGCCGCTCGGGCTGAGTCCGCTTGAACCTTGTCAACAAGGTGGCTGCCTCGGGTAACTTCGGGTACATTCCGATAGGAACGCGCGCACCTGCTACGACTCCCGGCAACCTAAAGCAAACTTTATTGGTTCAAAGGAATATATGCCTTTGCAAACACCGCAGGGAAACTGGTTTCAGGCTGCTTTGCTTTCGGAAAGCGCCTGATCGCAAAAGTCTTCAAGGGTTTTTATTCTACGCTCGAACTCGCGTTCTGACAATTGCTGCTGGCGTCCGTTTTCATCGGCACGTTTGAGCAGGTCGTGGGTCAGGTTGAGTGCGGCCATGATCACGATTTTCTCGGTTTCCATATTGCGGCCGCTGCTTTGGATGGCGTGGATTTTCTGGTTCAGCAGTTCGACAGCTTCCAAGAGCGTGCCGCGTTCGCTTTCCGGGGTGCCGATGGTGAACTGGCGGTTCAGGATATCGACGCTGATTTGTTCGATGCTCGTGCGGTTTCCTCACTGGCGGGATCGTTTTCAGGCTGCGGCAGACGCGACAACAGGCGGCGGATTTCCTGCGCTTTGCAGCAGCAGGCTGCGGTATTGCTGGTTTTGGCTGTTCAGTTTGAGAATCTGCTCTTGGAACTGGCTTTTTCGTTCAGCCACGATTCTTTCAAATCGGCGATTTCTTCAAGCTGTGCCTGCTTCCAGACTTTTCCAAACTGTTTTCGTGCTGCTTGCCCAGCAGTGCATATTCTTCACTGAAACGCTTGGCTTCTTCGGCCATGCGGCGGTCAAACTCTCTGCTGGCGCTCGGAAAGTTGGCGGGCAAAGTGGCTTTCTTTTTCGTTCAGGCTGCTTTGGCCGCTTTGGATTTCCTGCTTGAGCGCTTCGATTTCGCTGTTGCTTTGCGACAAATCGCTGCGGGCAATTTTCAGCAGATCCTGCTGCTCGGCCAGCTGCTGCTCGAGTTTGGCGCTTTTGTCCCTGCTCCGACAGCAATTCTTGGCGCACGTTTTGCGCTTCCCGCCCTTGGGCGTTGCTCTCTTCGCGGTACTGCTCCAGCAGCCGCTCTTTTGCCTTCCAGCTCGGTTTCGGCTTCGGTCAGCCGCTCTTTCCACTCGCGTTCTTTGTTTTGCACGGTGGTTTGCAGAAAAGGCGATTTGGTCGCGCAGGTTCAGGCGTTCTTTTTCCAGCAGTTGGATCTGCTGCTCCTGATACTGGATTTTGCTGCTGAGTTCTTCCTGGCTTTTTCGGCGTGCACCAACAGGCTGACGCGGGCGCTTTCGGCTTCTTTGCTGCGCTCGGCTTCTTCCAGCAAGCGGCTCTGGCGGACGTATTCTTCACGCGAAAGCGCCAGCTCTTCATTCAAACGGCGGTTTTCGCCGTTCAGATGCCGCAGCCGTTGTACCAGTTCGTGCAGTTTGTCTTCTAGTTTTGTCAGGGACGGATTCATATCGTTCTCGCCGCAGGTTGGGGGAAAAAGGGTTTTCAGGCTGCCTGAAAAGGAAATACGGTTTTATTCGCTTGTTGGTTCGCGCTGCATCAGGCGGCTGACGGCATCGCTTACCGACAATTCGTTGCGCACCAGCTGGTAGAGCATGGCGGTAATCGGCATTTCGATCTGATGGCGGTAGGCGGCGTTGTGGACTTCTTCGATGGTCGGCACACCCTCGGCAACGTGGCCGATTTCCTTGAGCACCTGGTGCAGGCTTTTGCCTTCGGCCAGGCCGAGACCGACTTTGCGGTTGCGCGAAAGTGCGCCGGTACAGGTCAGAATCAAGTCGCCCATGCCGGCCAGCCCCATCATCGTTTTTCTGCTGCGCGCCCATGGCAACGGCCAGGCGGGTGATTTCCGCCAGCCCGCGGGTAACCAGCGCGGCGCGGGCGTTCAGGCCGCAGTCCAGGCCGTCGCACAGGCCGGTGGCGATGGCCATCACGTTTTTCACCGCGCCGCCCACCGCCACGCCGATTACGTCGTCGTTGGCATACAGGCGCATCACATTGGTGTTCAGTTCGGCGGCCAGCGTTTTGACCCACTCGAAGTTTTTCCGAAGCCAGGCAAACCGCGCAGGGAAGCTGTTTGGCCAATTCCTGCGCGCGAAACTGGGACCGGAAAGCACGCCGATTTTGTCGTTATCGGGCAACACTTCTGACGACTTCAAAGGTCAGCCGACCGCTGTCCAATTCAAAACCCTTGCAGGCGGTGAGTATCGGCAGGGTGGCCGCCGCCGTGCTGCTTGAGCAACTCGATGCTGCCGCGCAGGCCGACGACGGGGGTAACCGCCAGCACCAGTTCGCTGCCCTCCAGCGCTTCGCCGATATCGGCGTACACGCTCAGGTTTTCAGGCAGCCTGAAACCGGGCAGATAGCGCTGGTTTTTCGCGGCTTTTCTGCATGGTGCGGGCGTGCTCGGCATTGTGCGACCACATGGCGACACGGTGGCCGTGCAAGGCAAAATGGATGGCCAATGCGCTGCCCCATGCGCCGGTGCCCAATACGGTTATGTTCATGCTGTTCTCGCGGGATGCGGATTATGGAAATAACGGCGGCGGATTTTAGCACAACTGCCCGTTTTTCAGGCTGCCTGCAGGCGGCGGGCGGCCTCGATGGCAAAAATAGCTCAGAATGCCGTCGGCACCGGCGCGTTTAAAGGCGAGCAGGCTTTTCCAGAACCACTTTGTCGGCGTCCAGCCAGCCGTTTTGCACGGCAGCCTGAATCATCGCGTATTCGCCGGAGACCTGATAGGCGTAGGTCGGCACGCCGAAGGTGTCTTTCACGCGCCGCACCACGTCCAGATACGGCAGGCCGGGTTTGACCATCACCATGTCCGCGCCTTCCTGAATGTCGAGCGCCACTTCGTGCAGCGCCTCGTCGCTGTTGGCCGGATCCATCTGGTAGCTTTCCTTGCCCGACTTGCCCAGGTTGCCGCTGCTGCCCACCGCGTCGCGGAACGGCCCGTAAAAGGCCGATGCGTATTTGGCCGAATAGGCCATGATGCGGGTGTGGATGTGGCCGGCTTCTTCCAGCGCTTCGCGGATGGCACCGATGCGCCCGTCCATCATGTCCGACGGCGCCACCACTTGCGCGCCGGCTTCGGCATGGCTCAAAGCCTGTTTGATCAGCACTTCCACCGTTTCGTCGTTCAGCACATAGCCGCTATCGTCGGTCAGGCCGTCCTGGCCGCTCAGGGGTGTAGGGATCGAGTGCCACGTCGGTCATCACACCCAATTCGGGCAACTCGCGGCGCAGCGCGCGCACCGCCGTCTGCACCAGGCCGTCGGGATTGTAGGCTTCGGCCGCGTCGGCGGTTTTGTTTTGGGTGACTACTGGAAACAGCGCCAGCATCGGAATGCCCAGTTTCAGCGCTTCTTCGGCGGTTTTCAGCAGTTTGTCCAGACTCTGCCGCTTCACGCCCGGCATCGACGGCACTTCCTGCTCGCGCCCTTCGCCTTCCAGCACAAACACCGGATAAATCAGATCGGCGGCCGTCAGCACGTTTTTCACGCATCAGACGGCGGGAAAAATCGTCGCGGCGCATACGGCGCAGGCGGCTGGCAGGCACTTGGCGCAGGGGGAACTCCATAACACTCTCCTCAAATGGCGGTTAAAGCGGCAAACCCGCCTCAGGCAGCCTGAAACGGGAATTTTCATATAGAATAACACATCGACTGCCGCTGCCGGCAGCCTTATTTTGTCCGACGCAATCACAAGGAAACCCCATGTCTTTCGCCTTTTTCTTCCCCGGCCAGGGGCTCGCAGAGCCTGAACATGATGGCTGGATTCGACAACGTCCCGCCGTCAGAGCCGCATTCGACGAAAGCCTCCGCCGCCCTCGGCCAAGACCTGTGGGCGATGATGAACGGCAGCGACGCCGAACTCATCGGTCAAACCGTCAACACCCAACCGCTGATGCTGGCCGCCGGCATTGCCACCTGGCGCGCCTACCTTGAAGCCGGCGGCAAAGCGCCCGCCGCCGTGGCCGGGCACAGCCTGGGCGAATACAGCGCGCTGGTGGCCGCAGGCAGCCTGAAATTTGCCGACGCCGTCAAACTGGTGCGCCTGCGCGCCGAGCTGATGCAGTCCGCCGTGCCGCAGGGCGAAGGCGCGATGGCCGCCGTGCTGGGTTTGGACGACGACACCGTGCGCCGCATCTGCGCCGAAGCCGCGCAGGGCGGCGTGGTCGAAGCGGTCAATTTCAACTCGCCCGGCCAGGGTGGTGATTGCCGGCGAAACCGCCGCCGTCGGCCGCGCGATGGAAGCGGCCAAAGCTGCCGGTGCCAAACGCGCCCTGCCGCTGCCGGTGTCCGTGCCCTCGCATTGCAGCCTGATGAAACCGGCCGCCGACAAACTCGCCCAAGCCCCTGCAGTCGGTTGAAGTGCGGCAGCCTGAAATCCGCGTGATCAACAATGTGGACGTTGCCGCCTACACCGATCCCGCGCAAATCAAAGACGCGCTTGTGCGCCAGCTCTACCGCCCCGTGCGCTGGACGGAAACTGTGGAAACGCTGGTGCGCGAAGGCATCACCGAATCGGCCGAATGCGGCCCGGGCAAGGTGCTGGCCGGCTGGCCAAACGCATCGACAAAGCCGCCGTCTGCACCGCGCTGGTTTCGGCCGATGCGGTGAAAGGCATTTGTTGAAGGGCATTAAGTTTCGAATAAAACGCAAAGCAGCCTGAAAACCGGTTTTCGGTTTTCAGGCTGCTGCCGAACGGGCATTGATTTATGCGCCTGCTGCCGCTATCCGCGCCGGCGCTTGGCTGCGTGAAGCAGCGCAAACGGCAACCTATCCTGCCGTCAATAGTTTTCAGGCTGCCTGAAACCCAAGACAGCCTGAAAAAAACAAAAGCAGTTCAACACCCTACCCTGCGGCAATGGACGATGCTGTGGCCGACGCCGATGCCGTCGTCGATTTTCTCGATGCTCAAACCGGCATTTTCGGCGCAGCGCAGCATGTCCGCGGAATGGTAGATTTTGCTGTTGCCGTTGGCCATCGCGGTGAAATAAACGCTGGTTTGGGTAAGGGTGTAGGCGGCGGTTTCGTACTGCTGGCGGTCCCAAAAGGGTTCCATGATGTAGAGCGTGCCGTCGGGATTGAGCGCTTCGCGGGCGCGGCTGAGGATGGCGGTAACTTCGTCTTCGGAGAAGCAGTCGAGAAACTGGCTCATCCACACCGCGTCAAAGCCCTGCGGGAAAAACGGTGTTGTCGTCGAGCAGGTTGGCGGGGTGGCCGTGGATGCGTTCGGCGCCGGGCTTGCCGGCCACGGCTTCGCGCATCAGGGCGAGCTGCTGCGGCAGATCCATAATGGTGATTTCGACTTCGGGATGGTGCGCCACGCAGCGCAGCGCCCAGCGGCCGGTGTTGCCGCCCACGTCGAGCAGGCGTTTGATCGGGCGGGAAAACACCACTTTCAGCGCTTCGTCGAAAGCGTTGTCGGAATAATAGTGGTCAAAGGCCAGCCAGCTGCGGCGGGCTTCGGGTTCGAGTTGCGAGAGACCTTCGTAGATGGTCGGCCATTCGCCCAGCGCTTTCAGACCGGCGGAGCGGCCTTCGAGCAGGGCGGCTTCCAAGTCGAACATGCCCTGATAGCAAATCTCGTGGACGAAATCCATATTCACCCGCGCCATTTTTGTCGCGCAGCAGGAAATAACCGGCTTTGCTGATGTAAAAGCGGCCGTCGCGCAAGAGCACGGTGCCGATGGAAAGCGAGGCTTCGAGCAGCACTTGGGCGGCGTAGCGGCTAAGGCCGGCGGCTTGGGCGGTTTCGTTAAGCGTCATGCCGTTTTCGCTGTTGTTCAGGTGCTCGAGTATGCCGAATTTCACCATCAGCCGCGATACTTGGAACACTATAGGGCCGAAGGCGATTTCTGCGCCAGCCTTTTGGGCGGCTACCGGCGAAAGCTGCTCGCGGGCATAGCGTTTTTCCAGATGGGCGGATATTTTCATGGGTCTCCTGGTTGCGGCAGGCCGGCGAAAGCAGCCTGAAAAACGGGTGGTAAACGGGAAAAAGGCAGCCTGAAAGGCCAGCGGACAACAGCAAAACGGTTTGGCGGCTAGTAGCAGCCCAAAGTCTGCGCCACCGCATCGAAACTGCGGTCGAGTGCCTGGCAGGCGGCGGCATCGGTGTGGTCGTAAGCGGCATCGGCGCGGGCTTCGCGGTTCATTTCCAGCAGCGCTTCGGCATCGGCGCCCTGCGCGGCGAAACATTTTTCCACGCGGCGGTAATGCGCTTCGCAGGCCGGCGGCAGCGGCGGCTCGGCGCCGTCGAAGCAGCCTGAAAACCGGACGCGCTTTCAGGCTGCCCTTCGGCGGGCGGCGCGAAACCGGCATCGACATCGGCTTCGGCGTGTTTGTCCAAAGTCAGGATGTCTTCGTGCTGCGCGCTGTTGAGAATCTCGTCGGCGGCGGTGGACGATGCGGCGGAAGCTGCCGCTGCCGAAGCAGCGTTCTGCTTGGCGGCTTTTTCCTTGCCGCCGCAGGCGGCCAGCAGCAGCACACAGACAAGCGGCGCAAATGTTTTCATCTTTCAGGCTGCCTTGCGGGTTTAAAACAGCGCGCGACGGCTTCGATATCGTCGGCGCGCATAAAGCTCTCGCCGATTGAAAAGTCTCAACGCCGTGGCAGCGCATAAAGTCCACATCTTCCTTGCTGCGGATGCCGCTTTCGGTTACGACAATATGGCCGGAAAGCGCGGGCGGCAGGCGCAGCGTCTGCTCAAGGCTCACTTCAAAAGTGCGCAGGTTGCGGTTGTTCACCCGCGCAGCGACGTGTTCAGCCAGCGGCATTTTTCAACTCAGCTTCTTCGTGCAACTCCAGCAGCACCGCCATGCCCGCCTGATGGGCGGCGTCTTCCAAAACGGCGCAGGGTGTCTTCGTCCAGCGCCGCGGCAATCAGCAGCACCGCGTCCGCCCCCCAAGCGCGCGCCTGGTAAAATCTGGCACTCGTCGATCGCAAAATCTTTGCGCAGCACCGGCAGCGACTACAGCGCGGCGCGGGCAGCACGCAGATAGTCAGGCGAACCCTGAAATACTGCTCGTCGGTCAGCACCGACAAAACAGGCCGCGCCGGCAGCTTCATAATCACGGGCATGGTCGGCGGGGGCGAAGTCAGCACGGATCAGCCCTTTGGACGGACTGGCCTTTTTGATTTCGGCAATGACGGCAGGCAGCTTGGCGGCGTGTTTGGCACGGATGGCGGCGACAAAATCGCGCGCGCATCGGCATCGGCGGCGCGGGACTTTTGATTTCGTTCAAAGGCAGCGCGGCACGGGCGGCGGCCACTTCCTGGGCTTGGTGGCAAGGATTTTTCTGCAGAATGTCGGACATAAAACACCCCCAAACGGCAACGCGGCTTTCAGGCTGCCTGAAAACCGCAAACGGAAACGGAAGCAAAACGGGCGGCATTGTACCAAGCCGCGGCGCGCGGCGGCAGGGGCGCGCTTAAAATCGCCGGCGGCGGCGCATCCGACACAACATTCCGGCACGGCAGATGCGGAATTTTCAGGCTGCTTTCGGTAACGGCTGACGGCATCGGCAGACGGCCGGTTGGGAGCTGAACCCAAATTTCAGGCTGCCGCGCCTATCACCGCCAGTTCGCCAATATCCCGCAGGCAATTCCCAAAACAAAAGCAGCCTGAAAACTTTTCAGGCTGCTTTTACCGTCAAACAGCGTTTTACTGGATGCTGTAGCCGCGCAGGTATTCGATGCGCTCTTTGGTCATGCGGGTGTCGCACCGCATGCCCAGATACTGGCTTTCGGCGGTACTACCGCCTTTGGCGGCGGCTTTGGCGCAGTTGCGGTTTTTCTTGCTTTCCCATTCGCGCTGTTCGTCCACCAGGCTCTGCTGCACGGCGGGATCGATGTTTTTCCATGCCGATTTGAGCGACTGGCCGGCGGATGCGTGGGCGCGGCGGGCTTGGTCGATTTCGCCCTGGCTGATGCGGCTTTCCGGCTCTTCGGGGCTGAGCGCTTCGGCTTCTTTGGCGGACGGGGTTTTCGGCTTTGGCCGGCGGTGGGGCAGGGTTTGTCTTCCGGTTTTTCCGCGGCCTGCTCTTGTTTTTTCTCCAGCACGTCGGCAATCGGATCCGGATTTTCCAGCGGTTTTACCGGCTTAGCTTCGGGTTCGGACGCGGTTTCGGGCTCGGCGTTGGCCAGGCGGCGCAGCGCGTCTTCGCGTTTGACCGTTTTGCCGTCGATTTTTGAGCAGGTCTTTCACGCCGGCGGGCAACAGCACGGTGGCAAGCAGGTGGGCGCCGTCGTTCAGGCTGCTGTCGTTATAGGTAAACGCGGCCTGCTGGCTGCCGTCCACCGACACGCTGTAGCGGATGGGGAAAGACAGCGCCAAGCCCTGGAAGCTGGCGGTGCCGCCTTGGATGCGGCGGTTGATGATGGCGGCGGGGTCGTCGCTTTGCAGTAGCGGCGCATTGGTTTGCGCCAAGCGGAAAGTGGCTTCGGGAATAGCGATGCTCACTTGGGCGGTACAGCCGGTGGCGCTGGTGTCGGGCGGGGGTCGTTTACCGTAACCACCAAGCCGGAAACGGCGGCATCGAGTTTTTCGCCGGAAACAAATTCACGCGCGTCGTTGCGCACGAAGTTTTCGCCTTCGCCTTTGATGGTTTTGATCAGGCCGGACTGCACGTCTTCGGCCAGCGCGGGATGGGTGCAGTTGAGCTTGGCGGTTTCGTCAACAGGGGCTTTTTCCGAGCAGCCGGCGGCAAACAGCGCGGCGGCCAAAGCAAGCAGGGTGTATTTTTCATGGTTGCAATTCCTGAAGTGATCCGGCGGGCATCATAACAAAAAGCGACGCCCTTTGATAAGCGCGGCATCGCTTGACGGCGGTTTTCAGGCAGCCTGAAAAGCGTTTTTTTGCCGTTTCAGGCCGCTTTTTGCGCACCGTAATCAGGCAAATTCGGCGTAAACGGGGCATGGTCGCTGGGAGCGCTCTTGGGCGCGGGCATCCTGATCCACCGCCACTTGGCGCAGTTTTTCTTTCAGCACCGCGCTCACCAGAATGTGGTCGATGCGCAGCCCCTGCCCGCGCTGGAACATCGCGCCGCGGTAGTCCCACCAGTGTAGTGGGCGCCTTCGGGGTGGATGTGGCGCAGGCCGTCGCTTAATCTCAATTCGAGCAGCGCGGCGAACCATTGGCGCTCTTCGCTGCTGCACAGAATTTTTCGCGCCATTTTTCCGGCGCGTACACGTCTTGGTCGGCGGGGGCGATGTTGAAGTCGCCCAGCAGCACCAATTCGGGATAGTGCGCCAGCTCTGCGCGCACAAACTCGGTGAGTGCGGCAAACCAACGGCGTTTGTAGGCAAATTTTTCGCTGTCGAGCGCTTCGCCGTTGACGCAGTAAACATTGATCACGCGCACGCCGTTTACAGTAGCGGCAATCACGCGCCGCTGTGGGTCGTCGGGCAGCGCGGGCAGGCCGACGGCAACATCTTCGAGCGGATGGCGGCTGATCAGGGCGACGCCGTTATAGGTTTTCTGGCCGCTCCATTCGGTGTGCCAGCCGCCCATGCGGAATACGGCGGCGGGATATTTGTCCTGATCGAGCTTAAGCTCCTGCAGGGCGAGAATGTCGGGCTGGTGCGCGGCAAGCCAGTCGCCGACCTGCGGCAGGCGCACGATTGAGGAATTGACGTTCCAAGCGGCGATTTTTCATGTTTTTCGACTCTTGTTGCGGACGATGCGCGCGGCGCTTTTGGCTTTCAGGCTGCCTGAAGGCGTTTGGGCGGCGGGCGGCGGGTAAAGGGCGTCGAGCACACGGCGGGCGGGTTCGGAAGTCAGCCGGTAGAGCAGCACGCTGTGGTAGCGGACAAAATCCACCATGCCGAAGCGGCGCATCCGGCTCAGATGTTTGATACCGTGCCGACGCTCAGGCCGGTGAGCGCGGTCATTTCGTCGAGACTGCGCTCGCTCTCGCGCAGCAGGCGCGAAAGCTGCAGGCGCTCGGGATGGAGAGGGATTTTCAGCAGGCCGGCGGCGTGTTCGCTGTCGTCCTGCGGTGCGGCGGCCGGCGGAAACGGCCGGGATTCGGCGGCGGGGGCGTTCATGCTTGTGCTCCGTTGTAAACGTTTATGGTTATAAATTCGCCTGCGCCCATCGTGCTGCAGGCAGCCTGAAAACGTCCAAACGGAGTTTTCAGGTTGCCTGCGGCAAAGGGGAAAGCAAGTTTAGCGGGCGGCAGCGGCAGCCTGCTGGTTGGGGGTAATCAGATTTCGACGCGGCGGTTTTGCGCACGGCCTTCGTCGGTGTTGTTGCTGGCAATCGGCTGGCGCGAGCCTTGGCCGGACACGCTCATGCGGTTGGCGGCAACGCCCTGGCGGTTCAGATAGTCGGCAACCGACTGGGCGCGGTTGCGCGACAGCGGGTTGTTGATGGCGTCGTTGCCGGTGCTGTCGGTGTGGCCGATGATGGAAATGTTGGTATCGACATAAGTGGCCAGCGTTTTGGCGGCTTCAGACAGCGAAGACTGGGCGCGCGGCGACAGCGCGTAGCCGCCGGTGGCGAAGGTTACGTTTTCGGGCATGGTCAGCTTGATCTGGTTGCCCTTGCGCTCCACTTCCACGCCGGTGTTGGGCCCAGCTGCTCGCGCAGTTTTTCTCTTGGTAGTCCATATAACCGCCGACGCCGGCACCGATAGCACCGCAGGCCAACGCGGAGTTGCGCGCGCCTTTGCCGCCGTGGCTGATGGCGCCGATGATGCCGCAGGTTACGCGCCGCCCAAGCCGTACATGGCGGTTTTGCTCATGCTGCTGGCCGGTGCTCGGGTCGGTAATACAGCCGCTCAGGCCGAGTGCGGCGATGGTAGCGGCGACGGTCATGCTTTTGAATACACGCATTTGGATGTCCTTTACTGAAACGGTTGTTCGACGGCAGCCCGACAAGGCAGCCTGAAAGCGCGGAATATAGCCCAAACGCCGCGCAAAGGCGGCGGGCTTAACGCTAAATTACCTTTTGGGCGGTGTTTTTTACTTTTCAGGCAGCCTTGTTTTCAGGCTGCTTCGGTGTCAGCAGGCTCAATAGGGCGAAGCCGCCAACCGTCATCGCCAGCATCATGCCGGTCATCACATAGGGCGTGCCGTTGTGCAGCTTGCTGGCGGCAAAGCCGGCGCAGGCGGCCACCAACGACTGAAACGCCGACAGCAGCGAGCTGGCGCCGCCGCCGATTTCGGGTTTGAAATAACCCATAAACAGCGCCTGGGTGTTGGCGGTAACAAAACCCTGCGTGCCCACCGACACCATCACAAACAGCACCAGCAGCGCCAGCGGCGGATGGCCGCCGGTCAGCAGCGTCGCCAGCAGCATGCCGCCGTTGGCCGCCAGCTGCAGGGCGATGCCGAAATTCAGAATGTTGCGCGGATGGCTGCCGCGCTTGAGCCGCCAGGCGGTGATGCGGTTAAAGCACATCATGGTGAAAATATTGCAGGCGAACACCAGCGCATACTGGGTGGAACTCAAGCCGTAAAATTCCATATACACCGCCGGCGATTCGCTGAGAAACACCAGCATCGAAGCAAATGAGGCAGCCTGAAAAACATCACCCCCATCGCCGGCGCGCAGCCGACGATATGGCGGTAGCGCCCGCCCACTTCACGCAAATGCGCCGCCTTCAGTTTTTTTCAGGCTGCTTGTGCTGCGGCAAAAAGGCATACAGCGCCGCGACAACGGCAGCGCCGTAAACAAACAAAAACGCGAATACCGAACGCCAGCCGCCGATTTTGTTCAGCAGCGCACCCAGCTGCGGTGCCAGCATCGGCGCGGCCATCATAATGATGCCGATCAGCGCGAACATCTGCGCCGCCTGGTTGCCGCGGTAGTTGTCGCGCACCACCGCGCCCACCACCACCGAAGCCATGCCCGCCCCCAAAGCCTGCACCAGCCGCAACAGCAAAAGCTGGTCGGCCGTCTGCACAAACACCAGCGCCAAGCTGCTGACCACATAAAACCAACAGCCCCTTCAGGGCGATATTGCGCCGGCCTTTTTAATGTCCGACAGCGATCCGCCGGAAAGCTGGCCGATGGCTCACCGAGCATAAACGCGCTGAGGCTGCGTTCGATATCGTGGGTCTGCGCGCCCAGCGCCCTGGCAATATCGAGCGTGGAGGGCAGATAGGCATCGACCGAAAAAGGCATCACCGCCACCAGCGAAGCCAGCAGCACGGCCATCTGCCGGTCGTTCAGTTGGTATTTGGGAGTAAACATAGCTTGTTTCAATAAGGTTTGGACGGACAAGCGCGGCGGCAAACCGTTTTCAGGCTGCCTTTAACGCGCCCGCCAAAAGACGTGCGGACAAACTGCCACCAGCGGTTTCGGGCAAACGAATCCGCACCGACGGCACCGCGCAAAAGCATTCAGGCAGCCCCAAGGCTGCCTGGAAAAATGTGGTCGGAATGAGAGGATTCGAACCTCCGACCCCTTCGTCCCGAACGAAGTGCGCTACCAGACTGCGCTACATTCCGAAAGACGCGCATTATATGCCCAAAGCGCGGCGGCGGACAGGGCGATTTTTGTACGGCGCCGCCGTTTTTCCAACCGCCGGCCGCAAGTATTGGCAACAAACCGCACGATGCCATCGGCAAAAAGCAGCCTGAAACCGCCAGTCCGGCTTTCAGGGCTGCTATATTATATTTTCCGTCAGACAGCCTGAAAGAAAAAAACCGGAAAAGACGAACCTTTCCGGTTTTTAAAAACATTCCTAGCGGCAGCTGCCCCAGGATTAGTCCAGATGGCGGTCGGCATCAACCAAAAGAGCGGCGAGCCAGAGCCAGGTTGGATTTGGAGCGATCCAGTACGGAGTACAGGAACGAGGCCTTCGTGTTTGGACAGCGGACGCAGCAGGTGGTACTGTTTGCCCAGAGTGATCAGGATGTCTTCGATGCTGTCTTTCAGACCGAGCATGCCCATGGTTTTCATTTTGGCACGCATCACTTCGGTGTTGCCCGCAGCAGCGATTTCCAAATCGATAGCAGCAGAACCGCCGCCGGCCAGCAGCATGCCGCTGCCGTAGTCCATAACGGCGGCAGCCAGAGCACCGTCAACGTTCAACATTTCGGCTACTGTTTTATCGTAATTCATTCTTAAGCTCCTTAAATAACAAAATTTGCGTGCGCAAATGCTGCCACGCGATGTTACCGGGTCGCACGGGCAAATGACTGTTTGCAGGTTTGTCTTAGCCGCCCGATAGTGCCGATAATTATATGACCCTAAAAATCTTTAGTAAAGTTATCGATAATCTCCGCCCGTATTTTTTACACAAGCAGCGCCTGTTCCGCCGCTTCCCGCCCCGATACCCGCCTGCGCCGCTTTGCAGCAAAAATCCGTTTAACTATTTTTATCAACAAGATAAACAAACAAAACCCGGCCAGCAGCCGGCCGGCGAACGCATAATGCCCGTTTCAGGCTGCCATGCGGAATATGTTAAAAATCCGCCGCCAACAAGCCTTTGCGCTGTGAGCCATTTTTAACAACAGCCGCCACAAAATTTACCTTTCCCACACTCTCCTATATATCCAAAACCGCCATGACCCAAGACAAAATCCTCATTCTCGACTTCGGTTCGCAGTTACCCAGCTTATCGCCCGCGCGTGCGCGAAGCCCATGTTTACCGCTGAGCTGCATCCCTACGATATGCCGCTTGACGCCATCAAAGCCTTCGCTCCCAAAGGCATCATTCTCTCGGCGGCCCCAATTCGGTTTACAACTCCGACTATCAGGCCGACACCGGCATTTTCGATTTGGGCATTCCCGTGCTGGGCATCTGCTACGGTATGCAGTTTATGGCCTACCACTTGGGCGGCGATGTCGAGCCGGGCAACCAGCGCGAATTCGGTTACGCCCAAGTCAAAACCATCGACAGCGAACTGACGCGCGGCATTTCAGACGGCCAACCCAACACACTCGACGTATGGATGAGCCACGGCGACAAAGTTCCAAATTGCCCGAAAGGCTTCAGCATCATCGGCGACACCCCTCCCTGCCCCATCGCCATGATGGAACACGCCACGCAAACGCTTTTACGGCATCCAGTTCCACCCCGAAGTAACCCACACCAAGCAAGGCCGCGCCCCTGATCAACCGCTTTGTTTTTGGACATTTGCGCCGCCAAACCAAGCTGGACGATGCCCAACTACATCGACGAAGCCGTGGCCAAAATCCGCGAGCAGGTCGGCAGCGACGAAGTGATTTTTGGCTTGTCCGGCGGCGTCGATTCTCCGTGGCCGCCGCGCTGATTCACCGCGCCATCGGCGACCAGCTCACCTGCGTGTTTGTCGATCACGGCCTGCTGCGCCAAAACGAAGGCAGAATGGTGATGGACATGTTTGCCCGCAACTTGGGCGTGCGCGTAATTCATGTCGATGCGGAAAAACAGTTTCTCGACAAACTCGCCGGCGTAACCGACCCCGAGCGCAAACGCAAAAGTCATCGGCGCGGAATTTATCGAAGTGTTTGATGCCGAAGAGAAAAACTCACCAACGCCAAAATGGCTGGCGCAAGCAGCATTTACCCCGACGTCATCGAAAGCGCGGGCGCGAAAACCAACAAAGCCCACGCCATCAAGTCGCACCACAACGTCGGCGGGCCTGCCCGAAAACATGAAACTGAAAGCTGCTCGAGCCGCTGCGCGATTTGTTTAAAGACGAAGTGCGCGAACTGGGCGTCGCCCTCGGCCTGCCGCGCGAAATGGTGTACCGCCACCCCTTCCCCGGCCCCGGCCTCGGCGTGCGCATCCTCGGCGAAGTCAAAAGAATACGCCGACCTCCTGCGCCAGGCCGACGATATTTTCATCCAAGAGCTGCGCAACACCACCGACGAAAAACGGCACTTCATGGTACGACCTCACCAGCCAGGCCTTTGCCGTGTTCCTGCCGGTGAAATCCGTCGGCGTGATGGGCGACGGCCGCACCTTTACGATTACGTCGTCGCCCCTGCGCGCCGTGATTACCAGCGACTTTATGACCGCCCATTGGGCTGAGCTGCTCTACTCCCTGCTCGGCCGCGTGTCCAACCGCATCATCAACGAAGTCAGAGGCATCAACCGCGTGGTGGACGACGTGAGCGGCAAACCGCCCGCCACGATTGAATGGGAATAAACGCCCGCCCGCAGTATCAAAAAGCAGCCTGAAAACCCCGATAACCGGTTTTTCAGGCTGCTTTACCGCTTTTGCCGTTTCAGACGGGAATCTTGTTCCAAACCATCTTTCAGGCTGCATCAACACCAACCCAAGGCAGCCTGAAAGCCAGATTCCGCTTTTTCAGGCTGCTTATTCCGCCAACACCTCGCCTAAAAATCCGCCACCGCGCGGATTTTTGCCGAGCGGCGCAGGTCTTCGTGCATCACCAGATGAGATATCGGCGGCAAATTCTTCCCTTTGTCGCCGCGTCATGCAGCCCGACCTGCACGAAGCCGTCTTCAGGGCGGACGTAAAAATCGGGCAAGAGACCGATGCCGGTTTCTGGCGGCAATGCCGGCTTTGATGAGGTCGAAATCGTTGCAGGGCGAGGATGACTTTGCGCCCGGCGAGTTGTTCTGCCTGCCACAGACCATGCGCGCCGGCGATGTTCAGGCGAGAAGGCTGCTCGTCGCGCGGGCGGTTCTTCAGATAAGCGGCGCGGGCGCAGAAAGCGGTAACGGATGGGGCGCAGGCGGCGGGCGACGAGGTCGTTTTTGCGTTGGGCGGACGATGCGCAACGCGATGTCCGCCTGACGCGCGTGCAGGTTGCTGATTTGTGCGTCGCTTTTGCAGGGACGAGGCGGATGTTGGCATGGCGGCGGGTGAAGGCGGCAAAGTGCGGCATCAGCAGCCCTTGGCGACCAGCGGCGGCGCGGAAATGACGACTTCTGCCATTTCCTCGCGCTGCTCGCGCGCGGTGCGCAGCAGGGTGTTCATGCCGATGGCAATTTCCTGCGCCTGCGCATAAATGCGCGCGCCGTCTTCGCTTAACAGGTAACGGCGGCCGATGCGGTCAAACAGGCGCAAGCCGAGCGTCGCTTCCAACCGCGCGATGCGACGCGAAACGGTGCTGTGCTGCACGCCCAGCGCTTCGGCAGCAGCGGTCAGGGGTTTGTTTTCTACGAGTACGGCAAAGTGGTGCAAGTCGTCCCAGTCGGTCATGGCGGCGTTTTTCTTGTTGGGCAGCCTGAAAACCATTTGCGGGTTTTCAGGCTGCCTAATTGTCGTTAATTATCGAATACGGATATTTTTCGTATTTTACCCGCTTAGCGCACGGATTAAACTGCCGTTTATCCATATCCGAGAGAAAACATGACAAAACTGCCAAAGAAATACGCGCAGGGCGTGCTGTTTTTCCTTCTACGCCCTCGGCGATTATGGTGCTGATTGTCAGCGGCGTGCTGGTCGCGCTGAACACCGGTCTGGACGCGGGCTATGCGCTGCGCCTCGCCAAAAGCTCTATCTGATTGCCCGTCGGTTGCCTTCGCCAGCCTGCTGGCGGTGCGGCCGCTGGTGGTGCGGCTGGTAGCGGCGAGTGTGGATGGCTGAAGCAGCCTGAAAAACAGCCGATACGCTTTTTCAGGCTGCCTTTTTCAATTTCCAAAACGCCAAACCATTCAGGATGCGGGCTGCACTAAAACCTTACATTTCCGCTTTCAGGCTGCCGCCCATTGAAAGGCAGCCCGAAAAGTGCGTTTACAAACTTCTGCGAAGTAAAGCCTACTCACCCGCACCCGCCGCATTTCCCGCAATTAGACGACGGCGCACAGCCATCCGCCTTTTTCGCTTTCGGTTTGAACAGGTATTTTTCAGCAGGTAAAACACCGAGCCTGCAATAATCAGCCCGACAATAATATATTGAGCCATCAGGAAAAATCCTTGAAGTGATTTGGTAAACGACAAAGGCGGCAAGATACGCCAGCGCGAACAGATAGCCAGTAATCAGCAGCGTGGTTTTGAGCGATTTGGTTTCGCGTTTGATCACGGCAAGGGTGGCGGCGCACATCGGGGCGTAGATGTACCACGCGAGGAAGGCGAAGGCGGTGGGCAGCCCCCAGCGGTTGTGCATGATGGGGATCAGCGCGTTGGCGATTTCGTCTTCCGAGCCGCCGACGGCGTACACGGTGCCCAGCGCGGCAACGACCACTTCGCGGGCGGCGATGCCGGGGATCATGGCGATGCACATTTCCGCGAAACCCAGCGGGGCAAACAGGGGCTGGATAAAGCGTCCGATGGTGCCGGCCAAGCTGTAATCAATCGCTGCGCCGGTTGCGCCGTCGGGGGCGGCAGGCCAGCTAACGAGCGCCCACAACACCACGGACACGGCGAAAATAATCGTACCGGCGCGTTTTAAAAACGCTTTCACGCGGTCCCACAGGCTGGTAAGGATGTGTTTAAAATTGGGGGTGCGGAAGGTGGGCAGCTCCATCAGCAGGGGAAACTGCTGCACGCTGCCCCTGCCTCCGCGCCAGCAGTTTTCATGATGTAGGCAACCAGCGCGGCGGAAGCGATGCCCAACACATACAGGGCAAACAGGGTCAGCCCTTGCAGGTTGAAGACGCCGCCGACGGTGCGGTCGGGAATAATCGCGGCGATAATCAGCGCATACACGGGCAATCGGGCGGAGCAGGTGAGCATCGGCGCGATGGCGATGGTTACCAGCCGCTCGCGCGGGTCGTGGATGGTGCGGGCGACATCACGGCGGGCACGGCGCAGGCGAAGCTGGACAACAGCGGGATAAACGAACGCCCCGACAGCCCGCTTTTTGCCATCATGTTGTCCAGTAAAAACGACGCGCGCGGCAGATAGCCCGAGTCTTCCAACAGCAGGGATAAAGGCAAACAGAATGGTAATCTGCGGCAGAAACACCAGCACACTGCCCACGCCCGCAATAATGCCGTTCACAATCAAATTGTTGAGCACGCCCTCGGGCATATTCGCGCCCACCCATTCGCCCAGCGAGCCGAACGCGCCTTCAATCAGCTCCATTACGGCGCCGCCCAAGTGTAAACGGCTTGGAACACCATAAACAAAATGGCAAACAGAATCACCATGCCCCACGGGGTGCAGCGCGATTTCGTCCAGTTTTTGTGCCACGCAGGCAGCGTCATTTCGGTGCGGACGACTTGTTTCAGAATATTTTTCTACTTCGTGGTACAGCGCGTCGCTGTCCAGCTCTTCCAGCTTGCGCTCCGCACCGGCGGGATTGGCGGGGAAGGTGCGCTTGCGCGGCAGCTTTTTCACCGCTTCGCGCACGGCATGGATGCCCGATGCGCTCACCGCCACGGTTTCCAAAACCGGCACGCCCAGCAGCTCGCTCAGCTTTTCTGCATCAATCGCCAAGCCGCGATTGCGGCGACATCGCTCATATTCAGCGACACCACCATCGGCAGGTTCAGCGTTTTTCAGTTCAAAAATCATCCGCAGCGTCATGCGCAGATTGGTCGCATCCGCCACCGCGATAATCGCATCGGGCGGAATGCCCAGCTTGCCCACCGCCATATCGCGGGCGACCGCTTCGTCGGGGCTGGTGGTGCGCAGGCTGTATGTGCCCGGCAAATCAATGATGTGCACCGCAGGGAGTCGTCCAACAGCGCGCCCTCGCGCCTGTCCACCGTAACCCCCGGATAATTGGCGACTTTGGCATGCGCGCCCGTCAGCCCGTTAGAACAGCACGGTTTTTGCCGCAGTTGGGCGCGCCGATCAGCGCAAAATAGCTGAGTTCCATCAATATTTTTCCTTATGTTTTGAGTGTTTTTCAGTATTGCGGGCAGCCTGAAAATCGGTTTTTGCCGCAGCGTTTCGCTTATTCAGGCAGCCTGAAAACACCGCTGACGCAGGTTTTCTTTTGGCAGACCTCGTTTTCAGGCTGCCTCAACCATGGCACATCACCTTCTGCGCCTCGTCCTTGCGCAGCGGAACTGCGACTGGTTGCCCAGCCGCACGGCAAACGGCCCCGCCCAAAAATGCCGACCGCAATCACCTGCACCGGCATACCGTCAGAAAACCCCAAATCCGCCAAACGCCGCGTAACCGCGGATCCAGCTCGCCGAAAACAGGGGTTGGGCACGATTTCGCCGTATGGGCGGTGGCGCCTTTTGAGTTGCGATAAGGGAACGGCTGACATATTTTTCCTCTCATTTCATTTTCGTCAGATTGAAAAAGCCGTGCGGGCGGAAAACCCATACGGCGAAACGTGTTTCCACTTGATGCGGATTATTATGAATTCCATTTGTTTGAAAATCATTATTAATTTTGTTTTGATTAGTATTGGCTGCTCGTAAATTGTAAAACCTGTCGGATTTAGACGGAAATCAATTCTCTGTGAAATTGGCTGTTTAGCGGTTTCAGGCAGCCTGAAACGGCGGGCAAAGACTGTTTTTGTTTTCAGGCTGCTGCTAAAATGCTGTTTTTGGAGAACAAAATGACCGTTGTTGCCATTGATATCGATCCGCAAAAACCTTTACGCCGATTTGCGCCGACGAGTTGCCCGTGCCGCGGGGCGATGAGATTGCGGTGGAATTGAACGCCCAAGCCGCGCTGGCCGATTTGCGTGCCGTCAGCAAAGACGCACACAGCCCCGCCGCGCAATGGCTGTGCGCCAGCCATGCCGATATTCTGCGCCCACCCGTCTGCCCGACGCGCGCCCGAAAGCTGGGTGGCGCACGCGATGGTCGGTTCGCGCGGTTTCGAGCTGCTGGACGGCCTGCCCGATGTGCGTGCTTACGATTTTTGCGTGTGGAAGGGCATCGAGCCCGATATGCACCCCTACGGCGCGTGCTACCACGACCACGCGGGGCGGCTGAGCACGGGTTTGATTGAGTGGCTGCGCGATGTGAATGCGGAACATTGATCGTGGGCGGGCTGGCAACTGATTTTTGCGTGAAGGAATCGGTGTTGCAGCTGGCGCGGGCGGGGGATTGGCGTGTGCTGGTCAACCGTGCTGCGTGCAGGGGCATTGCCGCCGAAAGCATCGCCCGCGCGTGGGAGGAAATGGCGGCGGCGGGCACAATCCTGCTAGACGATGCGGCGGCGGTAAAGACTGTTGGCGGCATTGGAGGCAGCCTGAAAAGCGGTTCGGCCGATTTTCAGGCTGTTTCGCTACCCGCCCGCTTTCAGGCTGCTTTCCCCCATGCTCCGCGCTGCGGTTACAATCCGCCCTGCCCGTCCAATCCGCAAGCGAAAACACCACGAGGCGCATCCCTCGCCCCAAGCCGCACCGTGATCAGCTTTCTCGGTACCGTGCTCGACAACCCGCGCGGCGGCGGGCGCTGGCAGAAAGCGGCGGCTTGAACATCGCCCCGCACCAGCAAACCGCGCAGCGTTTCGACCGGCTCGAGCTCTTTCACAGCGAAAAATTCCGCAATCTGGCCGAGCTGGTTCGCGCCGATTTGGCGCAGGCCGCGCCGCATCTTGCCGATTAATCTCGTGCCGCTGGAGCTGGCCAACCCTGGGATTTCGGCGAAGTCTATACCAAGCTGCACGACTGGGCGGCCGCCTACCTTCGACACCGAAAGCGAAGAATATTTCACCCACATCACCACCGGCACCCACGTCGCCCAAATCTGCCTGTTTCTGCTGGTTGAAAGCCGCCGCATTCCCAGCTTTCTCCTGCAAACCGCCCCACCCAAACGCCAGCGGCACGGCATGGAGCAGGGCGACTTCGGCTCACCATCGAAATCATCTGACCTCGACCTCGCCCGCTACGACGCCATCGCCCGCCGCCTGGCCGCCGAAAGCGACGACGCCGTGCGCTACCTCAAAAGCGGCATCGCCACCCGCAACGCCGATTTCAACCGCATGATCGCCGAAATCGAACAAGTCGCCCTCAACTCGCCCCCATCCTGCTTTCCGGCCCCACCGGCGCCGGCAAATCCATGCTCGCCCGCCGCATCTACGAAATCAAAAAGCCCGCCGCCAGCTTTCAGGCAGCTTTTGTCGATGTCAACTGCGCCACCCTGCGCGGCGACGGCGCCGCTTCCGCTCTTTGGCCACAGGCGCCTGCTACCGGCGCGCCGAAAAACGCGAAGGCTATCTCAAAACCGCCGACGGCGGCCTGCTCTTCTCGACGAAATCGGCGAACTCGGCCTCGACGAACAAGCCATGCTGCTCAAAGCCATCGAAGAAAACGCTTCTACCCCGTCGGCAGCGACCGCGGCAAAAGCAGCTTCAACTCATCGCCGGCATAACCGCGACCTGCGCCGCGAAGCCGCCGCCCGACCGCTTCCGCGAACCTGCTCGCCCGCATCAACATCTGGCACTACCGCCTGCCCGCGCTCGCCGAGCGCCGCGAAGCATCGAACCCAATATCGACCACCAGCTCGCCGTCGCCTCACAGAACTCGGCCGCGCCACCCGCTTCAACAAAAGAAGCCCGCGCCGCCCTGCCCCTGCCTACGCCCTCTCCGAGCACGCCCCTTGGCGCGGCAACTTCCGCGACCTCGCCGCCAGCATCATGCGCCTGGCCACTCTCGCCGGCCACGGCCGCATCCAAAACGGACACGTCGCCGCCGAAATCGCCCGCCTGCAATGGCAGTGGCAACCCCCAGTTTTCAAACGGCCACCCCGATTTCAGGCAGCCCGAAGCCGTCCGATGCCGTTTTCAGGCTGCCTGCGGAGCAGTAAAGGCAGCCTGGATTCCCGCCGAGCGCATCTGCCGCATTCTCGAGCCAAAGGATTAGCTGGGACGAAAATCGACGGGTTCGACCAGCTGCAGCTTGCCGCCGTCGCCGCCGAATGCCGCCGCCACAAAAACCTTGCAGCCGCCGAGCCGTGCCTCTACCAAACCTCCCGCCTCAAACGCAGCACTCCCAACGACAGCGACCGCCTGCGCAAATACCTGCAACGCTTCGGTTTGGAATGGGCGGATGTGGCGGAGTAAGCACCGCAGATCGAACCGGCAGCAGCCTGAAAACCGTTTGGAATGGTTTTCAGGCTGCTGATGCTGATACCGCAAGCACCGCCCCGCTTTGGCGTGTACTTGTCCGCCGTCTTTCAGGCTGCCTTTCAAAACCAGCCCGGGCAAAGCAGCCTGAAAACTTTTCAGCTGCCTAGCGCAGCTATAATCCGTCTTTTTCCCTTCCCCTTTCCCTGCCGCGCCAGTGTTCCACCTTTTACCAATCCGACCATCTGGAAGACCTCACCGCGCTGCTGGCGGCGGTCGCGCTGTCAAAATCGTTGCCCGATCCCTTTGCCGCCGAAGAGTGGTGGTACCGAGCCACGCGGGATGCGCCGCTTTCTCAGCCATTATCTTGCCCGCGAAACCGGCATTGCCGCCAATATGCGCTTTGCGCTGCCGGCACAGCTGATGTGGCGCTGGCTGCACGAGCAGGTCGGCGCGGTGCCGGAAAACGATCCGTTTGCGCCGGAAGTGCTGCGCTGGCGGCTGCTGGTCTTTGTTTGACCGGCCGCAGTTTGCGGCGGATCGAGTGCTCAGGCTGCCCGCGGGGCGTTGGGCGCTCATCTGCAGCGGGGCGAAACCGCTGCGTTATGCGCTGGCGGGGCAGCTGGCCGATCTGTTCGACCAGTATCTGGTGTACCGCGCCGACTGGCTGGAACTTGGAAGCAGGGCAAAACGCTGCCGGATCTGCCGAGAGCCAGCTGTGGCAGGCCGATTGTGGCGCAGTCTCGACAGCGGCGAGAGCTGAAGGGCGCACCGTGCGGCTGTGGCACCGGCTGGCGGCGGCGCTGGCGGCGGAAAAACCGCCGCGCGCGCGTGCCGCCGCGGCTTCTGGTGTTCGGCATTTCGTCGCTGGCGCCGTGTATCTGCAGCTTTTGCAGCTGGCGGCGCGCCATTGCGAGTGCGTTTGTTTGCGCTCAATCCCAGCCGGCTGTATTGGGGCAAAACGGTGTCGGCGGGCGAATTGCTCGTCGCGGCCGGATGCCGATTTGTCAGACGGGGGCATCCGCTGCTGGCGGCGCTGGCAAGCAGGGGCGCGATTTTTCGACGCGCTGGCCGAAGCCGCTATCGGCGTCGACATCGACTCCTACGCCGAAGCGCCCGAGTCCTGCCCGGCCTGCTGCACACTTTGCAGTTTCACATCCAAAGCCAGATTCTGCCGCAGGACGGCCGCGCGGACTGGTTGAACAAAAACGGGCTGGCGGGCAAAGACACGGACGCCGTTATCGCGCATCTGCGCGCGGATGCCGGCATCGAAATCCCACAGCGCCCACAGCCCGCTGCGCGAGTTGCAGATTCTGAAAGACCGCCTGCTGGCGCTGCTGGCGGAACATCCCGACTGGCAGCCTTACGACATCGCCGTGCTCACGCCGCATATCGAGCCTTATCTGCCCTTTATCGAAGCGGTGTTCGGCGGCAGCGCCGACGGCTGGCCGCTGCCTTATTCGGTGTCCGACGTGCGCCTGTCGCGCCGCCAGCCGCTGCTGATGCGCTCGAATCGGCGCTGGCGCTGCTGGAGAGCCGTTTTGAAGCGGAAAAACTGCTGCCGCTGCTGGAAAGCGGCATCGTGCTCGAGCGCTTCGGTTTGAGCCGTGAAGATTTTGCCGCTGCTGCACGACACGGTGGCCGGTCTCAATATCCGCTGGGGCAGCGACAGCGAAATGCGCGCCCGCTACGGCGACGCGGGCAGCCTGTTTACCTGGCAGCAGGGCATCGAGCGGCTAGCGCTGGGCTGGCTGATGCCCGATGGCGCCGGCCTGTGCGCGGGCGTCAGCCCGTGGCCGGGCGATCGACGCCCATCTCGAAGTGCTCGGCCGTTTCGCCGCCGCTGCTGCGCCTGCTGGCCGACACCCGCGAATCGGGAAACGCCCGCCACCGTGCCCGAATGGTCGCCGGCGCGTGCGCAGCCTGTGCGCCAACCTGTTCGCCCCGGCCGACGACGATCTGGCCGCCGCCCAGCAGCTCGAGCAGGCGCTTGCCCAATGGCAGGAGCAAACCGAAGAAGCCGGTTTTTCAGGCCGCCTGTCGCTGCAAACCGCCGTGCTACACCTTTCCCGCTTTCTGCGGCCAGAGCGAAAGCCGGCTTTCTGCGCGGCGGCATCACTTTTTGCAGCATGGTGCCGATGCGCTCGCTGCCCTTTAAAGTCCTGTGCCTGCTCGGCCTGAACGACGGCGAATTTCCGCGCAACACCAAAGCCGCCGAGTTCGACCTAATCGCCCACCGCCCGCGCGCGCGGCGACGCACCCGCCGCGATGACGACCGCTATTTGTTTCTCGAAGCCCTGCTCAGCGCCCGCCAAATGCTGTATTTGTCCTACGTTGGCCGCGACATCCGCAGCGACGAAGAACGTGCGCCGTCCACCCTGCTCAACGGCCTGACTGACTGCATCGCGCCCTGGCCGGCATCGGCAGCACCGAGCTGGCGCAAAAATGGATTGTCAGCCATCCGCTGCAGCCCTTCTCGCGCCGCTATTTCGGCGAACAGCCCCCCGTGGCCGGCACCCGCCGGGACTACGCCGACGCCCTAAACCACCCGCAGCCGCCGTCCGCATCCTTTATCGACAGCCTGAAAGACGGGTGCAGGCGAAAGCAGCCTGAAAGACGGCGAAGCGCTGCAGCAGCACCGTTTTCTGCGCTTCTGGCGCAATCCCCGCGCGCCTGGCTGCAGCTAGCAGCTCAACTGGCAGCAGCCCCATATCGGCGGCGACTGGGAGTCTGCCGAGCCTTTTGCCGCCGACCACCGCACCCTGTCCGCCGCCTATATCGACGCCCGCCGCCGGCAGCAGGATTTTGCCGACACCGCCGCCGAACTGAGCGCCCGCAGCCAGCTGCCCGCCGGCGCCATCGGCAATTTGGTGGAGCAGGACTACGCCGCCCAGCGGCAAAATGCTCGACAGCTCGCTGGTTTCACAGCTCGCCGCCTGCCCCCGCAAAGCGGGACGCATCGACACCGATGCCGGCAGCCTGAACTACCATCTGGGCAGCCTGTATCCCAGGGGCAGATATTCACGCTGGCCGACTTCACGCCCGCGCCAAACTCTCCGCCACCGACCAAATCGAACTGCTGCTGCGCCACCTGATTTACAGCGCCGCCACCCCCAACGCCAGCAGCACCGTTTTTCTCACGCTGCCGCAGCCGCTGGCGCTGCACCGCCGCGCACAGGACGATGCCCGCGCCAACCGCGCCGACTGGATTGCCGCCTGCGGCATGTCAGCATGCACCGCTGCCCTTCCTGCCCCTCTCCAATCTCGCCGCCGCTCACAGCCTGCTGACGACACTGGGACGCCGCCCGCGCCAGAAAGCCGCCGCCGTCTATCTACAAAGGCTATCGGGGCTTTGCCCAATACCGACCACGCCGAAAGCCGCCTGCTCTACGGTACGCGACGGCGACGAGTCGCTCCTACCGCCAGCGACGCGCTTCCGACACCTGACCGAAAACCTGCTGCTGCCGCTTTCGGGCTGCCTGCGGGCGCTGGACGAAGGATAGCCTGATGCCGGTTTATCATCGCCAAAGCAGCCTGAAAGTTTCAGGCTGCTGCCAATCAACAGGGCGAAAAATGGTGAAATTTGTTTCCTGATACCAGAGATGCGCGCGAAACGCGCCGTGAATTATCGTTGCGGTTGTGCTGGCCGCGCGCTGTTTTGGCTGCGCCATGACGGTGCTGGTGTATTCCGATTCCGTTTTATTTTTAACGCCAGCCCTGGCCCGGGCGTGATTGGGGATGTTCTGGGGATGGTTCGGCTGGATGCCGGCGATGGAGCGTAGCGCCTTTGTCAGCAATCTATGTCATCGTTTTGCACCGCGCAACCGGCGCCGGCGAAAGGAAACCGGCGCTGCCTGGGCTTTTGTACGCGCCGCGCAGTGCGTAGCGATGCTGGTGCTTCTGGCGCTGCTGCTGGGTCTGGTATGCTGGGTCTTGCTCGGTGGCGGGCGCTGGGTTTCACCCGCCTGCGGCATTGAGCCGCCATGCAAAAAGCAGCCTGAAAAAGCGGAAAACCGGTTTTCAGGCTGCTTTTCAGAACTGGCAGCATCAGCCTTTGCGCTGCCGAAAAATCAATCAACACCGGCGCGATGTTGTAGGCGTATTTCAAGTGGACGTATGCCTGACGCGCCGCCGGCATTCACTTCTGCTGCGGTTTTGAACACCGTGCCTTTGGCAAAACAACGAAATTCACATTGGCGTTTTGCGCGGCGATTTTGTCCGAAGGCGGCCTGAAAATCGGCGGCCGGCCGTTGCGCCGTTCAATCGTCGGCGCGGGCGACTTTGGCACCGAAGGCGGCGAGCGAGTCGGTGATGGCGATTTCGCGGATGAGACCTGGCGATCGTCCTGCGACACGGTAATCCACCATTTCACGTTTTTCATCTGCAGCGTGAGCAGCGCGGGATTCCGATGGCAGGCGACAAGATAGGACGCGGCGAAAAAGGTCGGGATGTTGATGTTCATGGCGATGAAGACATCGCACTGCCGCCCGACACGACCGTGGTGTGCGGAACGGTGCCGTCAATTGGCAGCTTGGTTTGCACGTGATTGAGTGGGTTGATGGTAGCGTCCAGATGGCGCGACGCGGTGCTGGTGATCGTCGACAATAATTTCGTCAGGCGCTCGGGCGCAATGACCAAAACACGGGTGGGCGGCCTGAAATTCGGGCGACGCCCACGCAGTCGCGCCGTTGCTGATAGAGGCGGCGCGCGTGACGAGCGTGCCGGTTACGCCCGCATCGTGCACCAAACAGCACGCCAGCGGATAGCGTTTGCCCGCTTGGATGTTTTCCGGCGCAAACAGGTTATGTGCGCACGGTTTTGCCCGTCTGCTTATCGGCACGTATTCATTCGCTGGACGAAATCATCAAGCGCTTGGTTGATGACGGCGCTGGTCTGTACAGCGGTTTGACCGCCGACGTTTTACTTCGGCAGCGGCGGCTTTTGGTGATGGGCGCGCTGTCGTCGTGTCGCCGCTGCCCGGGGCCGTTTTGGCGGGGTCCGGCGTTGGCGAGGCTTGTTGGCGCGGGTCGGCCTTTTTCACGGTGAGCAGCGCGCCGTCGCGCCAGGATTGAGCTGGATAATCACAAAGCGCCCGCGATCGGCAGGCGCACCGTCCGGCGCTGGGCTGGGTGAAAGCCCGCTCCGCGTGCGCCCGCCACGCTGTATTGCGCTTTATCGGGCGCGGGACGGCAAGCTCGCGGCGGTATTTCACGGCCACGGCAGTTAAGCGCATGCCGTCGCCGAAAAGTGGAGTGATGGCGATGGCAGACTCGGGCGCGTTGCCGTCGCTGCCAAAGCGCAGCGCAACCGCTCGACGCTGAGTGATACTGGCGGTGCCGGCGGCGGATAGGACGATTCGCGGCGGGTGGGCGCATATCGGGCTCTAGGATTGGAAAAACGAGACGCGGTTTAACACGCTTTTTGCCCGCCGAGTCAATGGCGGCGCAGCACAAAAGCAGCCTGACAGCCGGATACAGGTTTCAGGCTGCTTTTTACGCAACTTTCGGAAACGATCAAAGCGGCCTGAAACACACGCGGCATGGTTTCCAGGCCGCCTGTTTAACGGCAACAGCGCGCCTGAAAGCGCCGCCCGCCCTTTCAGGCTGCTTGCCGCCGCCTGCCGCAGGCGTACCATCCGCGCTTTCCACTTTGAAAGATGCCGCGCATGACCACACTGCCGATTCCGCCGCCGAACGCCGCGCGGCCTGCGCGCATGCGTTGGGCTGCTATGCGGTGTGGGGGCTGTTTCCGCTTACCGGTATCGCTCGAAGGCACGATGCCGCCATGCAGCTGATGGCGCAGCGCGTCGCCTGGTCGGCGCTGTTTGCGCTGGCGGTGCTGCCCAGGCGGCGGCAGGGGCGGACAGTGCTGGCGGTGCTGCGTCGTCCGCGCCTGCTGGCGGTGTTTGCCGCATCTTCGCTGCTGATCGGCGCGAACTGGCTGGTGTATCTGTGGGCGATTACCAACCGCCATGCTGCTCGATGCCAGCCTGGGCTACTTTATCAACCCGCTGTGCAATGTGTTTCTCGGTTTTGTCGTGCTTAAAGAGCGGCTGAACCGCAACGCAGTGGCTGGCGATTTTGCTCGCGCTGGCGGGCATTCTGTGGCTGGCGGTGCCGGCGGGGCGGAGTGCCGTGGGGTGTCGCTGCTGCTGGCCGCCAGTTTCAGCTGCGCGCTCGGTCCGCAAACTCGCCCCCCATCGGCGCGCTGCGGGCTGGCTTTGCACCTTTTGCTGCCGCCCCTTTGCCATTGCCTATCTGTGGTGGTGCGGCGCAAACGGCACGCGCTGGTCGGCTTTGGCAGCCTGAACGCGCTGCAAAGCGCCGTGCTGCCTCGGCTCGGGCGCGGCGACCACGCTGCCGCTGTTGATGTTCGCCGCCGGTGCCAAAGCGCATCCCGCTGTCGCTGCTGGGCATCCTGCAATATTTCTCGCCCACCATCCCGAACTGCTGCTGGGGCTGGCTGTTCGGCGAAACGCTCGACGGCGGTCGTCTGGCGGGCTACGCATGGGGATGCTGCGCGTGGCGGTGTTCTCTTTGGCGCATGGCGCACGGCGCGCAGGGCAGCCTGAAAAAGCAAACGACCTTCCCATTCTCCGCCGCTGCCGTTTGGGGCTACACTGCGCGCCTTTACCCCGCATACGAAAGGATACGCCATGACCCGCATCGCCCTCATCATCGGCGGCCCTCAGCCGCCCTCGCTCAACCGCAGCGTGGCCGGGACACATTGCCGCGCAGCCGGCCGGCGTGCCAAATCGAAGAAGTCGCCTATATGCCGTCATTTCCCGTTCAGTCGGAATGACGCCGTTTAGACAAAACCCGGGTATTTGCGAGGTTTTCAAACTGGTAAATCAAACCGGCAAACGCAGATCAAGCAAGCCCTGAAAGCGGGTTTCCGTTTTCAGGCTGCTTTACTGCGACCTGTAGTGATGCGACAATCAGCGTTTTGGCGGTTTTCCGCGCATAAAACGGCATCTGCCGCGATTAAAAATACTCGCCTATGGGCGCGCCATGAAGCTCGCATTTTTGCCGTGCATCTGCCATTTTTCTGACGAAAAATCCGCTACAAAAAGCCGAATGTCAATACACTAAGGCTGTGTGCAAGCGACTGGCGGATTATCCTGCAGCGCCAGTACGCGCCCGGGATGTTTCAGGCTGCCCGCGGCCTATGGCGGCGGCAATCGTGGCGCGGGCGGCATCGAGCACCGCCTGATAAGTCGATTTTGCGCTGCGCTTCTGGCTGCCGGCGTCTTTGAGCGTGGTGCCCAGGCAGGAAAACAGCACGTCGCCGCGCAGTTTGTCCGCCCAGGTGTCGGGGCGGGAGAAGTCGATCAGGTGCATGCACAGTTTGTCGTGGGCAAAATCGGGCGCGCGGCGGACGAAAATATGCACTTTCGATCAAAAGCGCTCGTCGTTCAAAAAGCTGCGCCAGCAAGACTCTGCTGGTGGAGCCGGTGGCGCCGATAATGTCTGCTTTCATGTTTTGCCGTTGCGGTGGTTTCAGGCTGCCTGAAAGTTTGGCAGCGGGAAACGGTAAATAGGAAAAAGCCGCCTGCGGCTGCAGCGGCTGCACATCGGAAGTGCCGTAATTGTTGTGGCTTCTTCTTTAGCTTCAGCTGCTTCTTTAGCGTCCTGTTTGGCTTCTTCGGCAGCTTCAGCTTTAGCTTCAGCAGCTTCTTTGGCTTTCGGCTTTGTCTTCGGCAGTGTCGGCTGCAGTGGCTTCGCCTTTGAGCGCTTTCAGAGACTCTCCGCACATGGCGTTGCGTTGGTCGTCGACAAGCCGCGCCATGGCGCTCTTGCTTTGGTTCGAACGCTTGTTTCATCTGTTCGCGGTTGGGCTTCGGAGCAGTCTGCAGCATGTCGTTGAAGGCTTTTCGTACTGTTCGCATACGGAACCGCCGGCAGCGGTGATCAACGGCTAGCGGCAGAAGCGTCGGCAGGAGCGGATGCAGCACCGGTGTCGCCGGAATTGCCGCCGCAGGCAGCCAGAGCAAACGCAGTCAGAAGAAGAGCGGACAGTGAAGATAATTTCATATTTTTCCGCTTTTTACTACGGGTGGTTGAACAAGGGGTGGATTGTTAGCCAATTTCTTTAAAAGCGTCAAGTTTTTGTTTGTGCTTTTGACATCAGGCAGCCTGAAAACGGTTTTTCGCCGCAGTTTGCCGCAGCTGCCGCGGGTTTGCCCGCCCTGTTCCTTTAGCTGAATCGGCGGCGCACGGCGGCGGGCAAGGCAGTATAATCGGCACTTTTCGCCCGCACGCGTGCGCCAAGCCGCGCCGGCAGCCTGAAAACGGTTGCGCCGCGCCGGCGGCGCCCTGATCCATATTTGCCGATTGCGATTATGTACGAAACCTTATCGAACCCTTTTACCGAATTTTTCCTTTATGCGCTAGCGCGCTGGCGGCGGTGGTGTCTGGCCTTTCCGCCGCGCCGGTGGGCGTGTTTTGGTGATGCGCCGCACGAGCTCGATTGGCGATCGCTTTTAAGCCATGCGGTGCTGCGCGGGCGCGGCCGTCGGCTATATGGTGGCGGGGCTGAGCCTGCCTGCCGGCGATGGGGCTGGGCGGTTTTGCCGCCGGCATTCTAATGGCGCTGCTGGCCGGGCTGGTCAGCCGGTTTACCGAATTAAAGGAAGACGCCAATTTCGCCGCGTTTTATCTGAGCAGCCTGGCGCTGGGGGTAACGCTGGTGAGCTTGGGCAACAACAGCGTTGATCTGCTGCATCTGCTGTTTGGCTCGGTGCTGGCGGTGGACTTGCTGTCGCTGCGGCTGATGGGCGCGGTGGCGGCGGTGAGCATTGTGGCGCTGGCGGTGATTTTCCGGCCGCTGGTGCTCGAGAGCATCGACCCTTTGTTTCTACGCTCGGTCGACGGCCGCGGCGGCGTGGCGTATGGTGTTTCTGGTGCTGGTGGTGATGAATCTGGTGGCCGGTTTTCAGGCGCTGGGCACGCTGATGTCGGTGGGCTGATGATGCTGCCGGCGATTGCCGCGCGGCTGTGGGTGCGCGGCATCGGCGCGCTGATGGCGGTGGCGGCGCTCAGCGCGCTGGTGTGCGGCTATGCCGGACTGCTGCTGTCTTACCACCATCCGGCCAATATCCCGTCCGGCCCCACGATTATTTTTGTTTTGCGGGCTGTGGTATCTGGCTGTCGGTGCTGTTTGGCGCGCAAAGCGGCATACTGGTGCGCCTCGCCGCGCGCCGCCACCGCACCGCCTCAGCTGTTTTCCGATGCTCAAGGCAGCCTGAAACGCCCAACACCGCTTTCAGGCTGCCTTTGCCATTGGCAGCGACTGCGCGCAGGCGTATAGTAAATCGTGTAAACGCAAGGCATTTGCCTTTGCCGACAACCTCAAGGGAGAAGCGCCATGATCGAGAAAATTTCAAAGACATCACCGTTTTGTCCAGCACCATGCTGATTCCGCTGTGGGCAAAAGCCGTGGAATACGAGCGCTCTCGATGCCATCCCTGCACGACAAAGAAGCCGCGCGGATGCTGGATCGGATCGATTACGACTTCACCCCTTTGCCAAGTCAAAGCATCGCAAGTCGGCTGCTGGGGCGGGCGCGGCTGCTCGACGAAATGGCGCAGCGGTTTTATCGACGAACACCCTGATGCCGTGGTGGTGCAGCTTGGCGCAGGCTTGGACGCGCGCTACGAGCGCATGGGGCGCCCGAACGTTACCGCGTGGTACGACCTTGACCTGCCCGAAGTAATCGACGTGCGGCGGATGCTGCTGCCCGAATCGAGCAACCATTATCTGGGCGTATCCATGTTTGACGAGAGCTGGACGATACCGTTGCCGCGCACGGCAAAGCCCGTGCTGCTGGTGATTGAAGGCGTGCTGATGTATTTTGAAGAAGCGCAGGTGCAGGCGTTTTTCCAAATGGTGCAGCGCAAACTGCCCGGCACGCAGATTGTGCTGGACGCGCTGTCTCAAAAATGGTCGGCCGCGCCCAGCAGCACGATGCACTGCAGAAAAATGAACGAAACGCCGCCCGAATTCCGCTGGGGCGTGCGCGATGCAGACGACGTTTTGAAACTCGCCCGGCGGCAGTAAACTGGTTGAAGAAATCCGCCTGAGCAGCATCTGCGCGCCGCGTTATCCCTTTATCCTGCGCCTGCTGCACAAAACCCGCTGGGGACGCGAAAACCTGGATGTGAGGATCGGCGGATGCGGGCTGACAGCTTTGAATGCTGAACAGGCAGCCTGAAAGCCGCAAAACGCTTTTTCAGGCTGCCTTTTGCCAGCTCGGCCGGCCGGCTTAGAATGCCGGCCTTTTATCCGACCGAAGGAGCAGCCATGGACGACACCAATCTGGACAACGCTGACAATCTCGACGACGCGCTCGACGCTTTTGTGACGGCATCACCGTGGAAGGCGGCTTCAACGGCGGGAGACGACGATTCCTGCCCGGCGGCGCCTGCAAAATCTAAACGCCGACCGCGCAGCACAATTCAAAGCAGCCTGAAAATCTTTTCAGGCTGCTCTTTGCCGCGCGGGCGCGATGTTCAGAACTAATTCGTCAATCGCATCGCCTTCCGGCTTGCGGCGGGGCGCGTCGGCGGGCGGGGGTATCGTTTTGGCGCTCGAGCGCGGCAAGGCGGGCGGCGGCGCGTTCGTTGCCGCGTTCGGCGGCGCGGCGGTACCACAGCAGCGCCTGTTCGCTGTCTGGCTGACGCCGCGCCCCTGCTCGTAAAGCACGCCGAGATTGTATTGGGCGGCGGCATAGCTTTGGCTGGCGGCTTTGTGGTACCACAGCGCCGCCATTTTGTCGTCTTTGGGGACGTCTTGCCCTGCCAGTAGAGATGCCCCAGCTCGTTTTTGCGCTTCGGCGTCGCCCGCTTCGGCCTGACTGCGGATGCGCTCAAACTCGGACAGCGCGCTTTGCACCGGCTGCCCCTGCCGCCATTCGCCTTTGAAACGGAGTTTGCCGGCGGCATCGCTGCCAGGCTGCCCCTGGCCGTGGAAATTCAGGCTTTGGGCGTCGAAACCGCCCTGGTAGCGGCTGCCGTCGGCAAAGCGGCGAGTCGGCAGCGGCAGCGGTAAAGCCGCCGGTGCAGCGTTCGCCGTTGGACTACCGCCAGCACGCCTTCGCCGGCGGGGCTGCGGCCGGACACGCGGCCGGTGTAGCTGTTGGTGCCGGACGCCAATTCGCCGATGCCGGCCGGCTCGCCGTTGGCAAAAACCGCCGCTGTAGCTGCCGCCGTCGGCATAGACGATTCTGCCCTGGCCGCTGCGGATGCCGTCAATAAAACTGCCCTGATAGCTGCTGCCGTCGGCATAGCGGCACAGGGGCGTCGCCGTTGAGCCGGTCGTTGGCAAAGCGGCCTTCGCAGACGCTGCCGTCGGTATAGGTGATTTTGCCGTGCGCCGCTTCGGCTTTGCCGTTGACGGTTTCGCCCTCGATACACGCCGCCGTCCGGCGTAGCGCAGAATGTCGGCGGCGGGGCGGAAGCAGCCTGAAAGGCGCCGGACGGCGTTTCAGGCTGCCTGCCGTCGCGCAGGGCGAAGAAAGCGTAAATCAGCAGCGGAATGATGATGGCGGCGCCGATAAAAGATGGCGAGTATCGTGGGCAACGTTGCCGATGCGGACGTCGCCGCCCAGCGGCGCGGCAGGCGCGGCGGAACGGGCATCGGGCGCGCGGAAACAGCGCGGCACGCGCGGCGGCTGCGGCGTCGGATAGCGTTCGGGCCAGCGGCGGCACAGGGCGTCAAGATGCTCGAGTGCGGCGGCGGCATCGGCTTCGGTGTAGGGGATTGTCGCTATCTTCGTGGGCGGCGGCGTTGCCTTTTGGCGCGGATAAAGTCGAAAGCGCTCGCTTTTTGTCCCGATAGCTGATCAAATCTTCTTTGAGCAGCACAAACAGACGGTCGGCCTGCCTGGCCAGATCCAGCTCGGGCTTGGAGCGCGGGTTGTCGCGGCTGAAAAAGGTTGGCGATGCTGCCTTTGGCAGGCAGGCCGGTTTGGGCGAGCAGAAATTCGGTGATTTTTCTGGCGGCGGTGCGGCAGGCGGCGAGCGAAGCGCCGTAGCGCTCGGGATAGTCCGCTTCGGCTTCGCACGCTTTTTCGCCAGCGCGGCGGGGGAAATGGGGATAACGCTCGAGAAAAGGCAAAACGCGATTCGGTCATGTTTCAGGCTGCCTGTGGGACGGGTTGCTCAGTGTTTTTCAGGCTGCCTGCGAAAGAAGCGCAAAAGCAGCCTGAAAAGCGGTTTGGAAATTTTGGCGGTTTAACTGTGCACCAGCGTGCCTTCGTCTTCGCCCTGCACCACCCGTTTGAGCGCGCGTTTTTGGCGATGGCGAACACGACGATGTTCATGCTGCGCTCGCGGCACAGGGCGAAAGGCGGCGGTGTCCATCACTTTGAGTTTTTTTGTTGATGGCTTCGTCGAAGGTGATGGTGGGATAGCGGGTGGCGGCGGGGTCTTTTTCGGGTCGGCGGTATAGACGCCATCAACGTTGGTGGCTTTGAGCATCACGTCGCAGCCCATTTCGGCGGCGCGCAGGGCGGCGGCGGTATCGGTGGTGAAGAAGGGGTTGCCGGTGCCGGCGGCAAAAATCACCACTTTGCCTTCTTCCAGATACTGGATGGCTTTGGGGCGGGTGTAGGTTTCGGCAATCTGCTGCATGGACAGCGCGGACTGCACGCGGGCTTTGGTGCCGATGCTCGAAAGCGTCTTTGAGCGCCAGCGCGTTCATCACGGTGGCCATCATGCCCATGTAGTCGGCGGTGGCCCTGTCCATGCTTTCGGCCTGCGAAGACACGCCGCGAAAGATGTTGCCGCCGCCGACAACAATGCCGACTTCCACGCCCATATCGGCCACTTCTTTCACCTGGCGAACCATGCTCATAATGGTTTCGCGGTTGATACCGAGCGTCGCCGCCCATCAGGGGCTTCGCCGGAGAGTTTCAACAGAATGCGTTTGTATTTGACGGTCATGGCCGTATCCCTTCCCAAAATAAAAACGAACGGCGCGGATTATAGCGCAAACGCCGTCCGCTTTTCAGGATTTACAGCTTCGCAGGCAGCCTGAAAGCCCGCCCAAACCGGTTTTCAGGCTGCTTTTTGGCATGCCGGCGTTTTCAGGCTGCCTTTGCCCGCGCCCGCTTGCGGGGCACAATACCACCCGCACAAATCCTGCCATGTTTTTCAGGCAGCCTGAAAGCCGCACACAGAAAGGAAACATCATGAGCAAGTCCGATCCAAAACCCGATCCGAAACCGGCCGCCAAGCTCGGTTTCAAACCCATCCCGCCGCCGTGGCGGTGGCGATTGCGGTGGTCATCCTGTTGATTCGCGCGCCGGCGGGCGTCAAACCGCAGGCGTGGCAGCTCTTGGCGATGTTCGTCGGCATCATCGCGGCGATTATCGGCAAGGCGATGCCGATCGGCGCGCTCTCCATTGTCGCCATCATGCTGGTGTCGGTTACCGGCGTTACCGTCGATCTGACCGACCCGAAACTCACCACGCCCGACAAAAATCACCGCCGCTGCGATGAAAGACGCGCTCTCGCTCGCTGGCCGACCCGCTGATCTGGCTGATCGGGGTGTCGATTATGATTTCGCGCGGCCTGCTGAAAACGGGGCTGGGCGCGCATCGGCTATGCTTTATCGCCCTGTTCGGCAAGCGCACGCTGGGCATCGGCTACAGCCTGGCGCTTTCCGAGCTGATTCTGGCGCCGGTTACGCCCAGCAACACCAGCGCGCGGCGGCGGCATCATCCATCCGGTGATGAAGGCGATTGCCTCCAGCTACGATTCCGATCCGGAAAAGGGCACGCAAAACCGCATGGGCAAACATCTGGCGCTGGTGAACCACCATTCCAACCCGATTTCTTCGGCGATGTTCATCACCGCCACCGCGCCCAACCCGCTGGTGGTCAACCTGATTGCCGAAACCGTGGGCAGCGAGTTCCGCGCTCTCGTGGGGCGCGTGGGCGTGGGCGATGCTGGTGCCCGGGCTGGTGGCCTTCGCGCTGATGCCGCTGGTGCTGTATTTCGTCTGCCCGCCCGAAATCAAGGAAACGCCCAACTCGGCGCAGTTTGCCAAAGACCGGCTGGCGGAAATGGGCAAAATGAAGCGCGACGAAAAATCATGCTCGCCATCTTCGCCGTGCTGCTGATCCTGTGGGCGGGGCTGCCGGCGCTGCTGCTGGGCAAGGCCTTTACCGTCAATGCCACCGCCACCGCCTTTATCGGCCTGTCGCTGCTGCTGCTCTCGGGTGTGCTCACTTGGGACGACGTGCTCAAAGAAAAAGGCGCGTGGACACCGTCATCTGGTTCTCCGCGCTGGTGATGATGGCCGGTTATCTCAACAAACTCGGTCTGATCAAATGGTTCTCCGGCGTACTGGAAAGCGGCATCGGCCATATGGGTTTGAGCGGCATCGCCGTGGCCGTGCTGCTGACGCTGGCCTATCTTTACAGCCACTATATTTTTGCCAGCACCACCGCCCACATCACCGCCATGTTTGCCGTCTCCTCACCGCCGGTATCACCCTGCACGCCCCGCCGATGCTGATGGCGCTGATGATGGCCGCCGCGTCCAGCACATGATGACGCTCACCCACTACGCCACCGGCACTTCGCCCGTGATTTTCGGCTCTCGGCCACACCACGCTGGGCGAATGGTGGAAGGCGGGTTTTGTGATGAGCGTGGTCAATATTCTCGTCTTCGGCATCGTCGGCGCCCTGTGGTGGAAATCGCTGGGCTATTGGTAACACGCCTGTCGGCAAACAGACTTTAAAGCAGCCTGAAAACGCTGTTGCCGATGCAAGACAAAGCGGCCTGAAAGCGGAAAACCGTTTTCAGGCTGCCTTTTGTTCGGCGTCGCAAAAAGCAGCCTGCGTAGCGCAGCGAAGTTGCGAAGCTAAAAGCATGCAGCCAAACCAAAAGGCAGCCTGAAAACCGTTTGACTGGTTTTCAGGCTGCCTTGTTTACGCTTCGAGCCGCCCTACTCCGGCCGCATCTGCGGAAACAAAATCACATCGCGAATCGTCTGCGTATCGGTCAGCAGCATCACCAGGCGGTCGATGCCGATGCCGCAGCCGCCGGTCGGGGGCAGGCCGTATTCCATGGCGCGGATGTAGTCGGCGTCGTAGTGCATGGCTTCGTCGTCGCCCTGCGTCTTTTTGCGCCACTTGCGCTGTAAGCGGGCGGCTTGGTCTTCGGGGTCGTTCAATTCCGAATAGCCGTTTGCCAGCTCGCGACCCGACGACGAACAATTCAAAGCGCTCGGTCAGCCCCGCTTTGCTGTCGGACGCGCGCGCCAGCGGCGACACTTCCACGGGGTAATCCACATAAACGTAGGGATTCCACAGCTTGCTCTCGGCGCAGCCTTCAAACAACGCCAGCTGCAGGCTGCCCAGCCCCGCCGCGTGCGGCAGGCTTTCGCCGTGTTTCACGATTTCTTTTTCAGCCATTCGGCATCGTTCAGCTGCTCGTCGGTGTAGTGCGGGTTGTATTTTTGATCGCTTCCAAGATGGTTAAGCCGCTCGAAACGGGCTTTCAAATCCACTTCTTTGCCGTTGTATTGGATTTTTCAGGCTGCCTGAAACGCTGCGGCAGGCGGCGCGGATGGTGTCTTCCGCCATTTGCATCATGCGGTTGTAGTCGCAGAAGGCTTCGTAGAACTCAATCATGGTGAATTCGGGATTTGTGGCGCACCGACATGCCTTCGTTGCGGAAGCTGCGGTTGATTTCAAACACGCGCTCCAAGCCGCCCACCACCAGCCGTTTTAGATACAGCTCAGGCGCGATGCGCAGGTACAGCGGGATGTCCAGCGCATTGTGGTGGGTAACGAGTGGCTTGGCCGTTGCACCGCCGGGGATGGGGTGCATCATCGGCGTTTCCACTTCAAGATAGTGTTCGGCAACCATAAAATTGCGCACGGCTTGGATGATTTTGCTGCGCTTGATAAACACGTCGCGGCTGTCGGCGTTGGCGATTAAGTCCACATAACGCTGGCGGTATTTGGTTTCCTGATCGCTCAAACCCTTTGTGTTTGTCGGGCAGCGGACGCAGCGATTTGCTCAGCAGGCGGATTTGCGACACGCGCACGGTGAGCTCGCCGTGGTTGGTTTTGAAGAGCGTACCTTCGGCGCCGACGATGTCGCCCATGTCCCAATGGTTGAACGCATCCAGCGTTTCTTGACTCACGCCCTTGTTGTTCAAATAAAGCTGGATTTGCCCGGTGGCGTCCTGCACGGTGGCGAAGCTGGCTTTGCCCATTTGACGTTTGAGCATCATACGCCCGGCAACTTTTCACGGGCACGGCTTGCGGATCCAGCTCTTCTTTGCTCATCTCGCCATATCGTTCATGCAAATCGGCGGCAAACACGTCGCGGCGGAAATCGTTGGGAAAGGCGATGCCTTGCTTTGCGGATTTCGTTGAGTTTTTTCGCGGCGGATGGCGATGATTTGCTTCGTCGATTTGCGGCTCTTCGGCGGGAATCTGGTGGTCGGTCATAGGGACCTCTCGGCAGGGAAAAGCGCGCATTTTACGCGCCCCGCCCGCTTTTTCAAAGCCAGCGCCCAAAGCAGCCTGAAAGCGTGCCCCCAAACTTTTCAGGCTGCCGCCAACACGCAAACCGCTAGGGAAAACCCTGCTTTTCCGCTACAATCCGCGCTTTTCAGGCAGCCCTGAAACACCGCAAACTTTTCAGGCTGCCCTTTCACACGAAAACACATTATGCTAAACCTCTACAACACCCTCACCCGCCAAAAAGAGCCCTTTGCCCCCATCGACCGAAAAACGTGCGCATGTACGTTTGCGGCATGACCGTTTACGACTACTGCCACTCAGGCCACGCCCGCGTGATGGTGCGTGTTTCGACATGATTGCCCGCTGGCTGCGCGAGTGCGGCTATCCGCTCACTTATGTGCGCAACATCACCGACATCGACGACAAAATCATCGCCCGCGCGGCTGAAAAACGGCGAAACCATCGGCGAGCTCACCGCCCGCTTTATCGCAGCCATGCACGAAGATGCCGACGCGCTGGGCGTGCTGCGCCCCGATCTCGAGCCGAAAGCCACCGAAAAACATCGCCGAAATGATTGCGATGATTGAAAACCTGATTGCACGCGGCAAAGCCTATCCCGCCGCCAACGGCGACGTTTATTACGCCGTGCGCGAGTTTGCCGCTTACGGCCAATTATCCGGCAAATCGTTGGACGACCTGCGCGCCGGGCGAGCGCGTGGAAGTGGACAGTTTTCAAAACGCGACCCGCTCGATTTCGTGTTGTGGAAAAGCCGCCAAAAGCAGGCGAGCCGGCATGGGAAGCCCGTGGGGGCAACGGCCGCCCGGGCTGGCACATCGAATGCTCCGCCGATGAGCGACAAGCTGTTCGGCGACACCTTCGACATCCACGGCGGCGGCGCGGATTTGCAGTTTCCACACCATGAAAACGAAATCGCCCAAAGCGTTGGCGCCAGCGGCCATGCCTGCGGGCCACGACCACGCAGTACACCCACCACGGCAAACGCATCGCCAGCCACGTTAAATACTGGCTGCACAACGGCTTTATCCGAGTGGACGGCGAGAAAAATGTCCAAATCGCTGGGCAACTTCTTCACCATCCGCGACGTGTTGAAACAATACGACCCAGAAGTCGTGCGCTTTTTTCATCCTGCGCGCCCACTACCGCAGCCCGCTGAACTACTCCGACGCACATCTCGACGACGCCAAAAACGCGCTCACCCGCCTGTACAACACCCTGGCCAACGTGCCGCCCGCCGCTTTTCAGGGCTGCCTACGAAGCCAACGGCTACACCCGCCGCTTCTACGATGCGATGAACGATGACTTTCGGCACCGCCGAAGCGATGGCGGTCTTGTTCGAGACTGGCCGGCGAAGCCAACAAAACCCAGTCTGCCGAGCTTTCAGGCTGCCCTGAAAGCGCTGGCCGCCACCATCGGGCTGCTGCAGCGCGACCCCACCGAGTTCCTGCACGGCGGCGCCCCCGTCGGCGGCCTGTCCAACGAAGAAATCGAAGAGCTGATCGCCCGGCGCCGCCAAGCCCGCGCCGACAAAACTGGGCGGAATCCGACCGCATCCGCGACCCTGCTCGCCACCGAAAAAACATCACCCTGCGCGACGGCGCGGACGGCACCAGCTGGACACGCGGCTGATGAGTTTGATGTAAGCAAACAAAGGCCGCCTGAAATTTCAGGTAGCCTTTCTTCACTAGAGAAAGATTGCGTGGTGTGTAGGGTGCGTGCACAGGCACGCACGCCGTTGCCCGTTATTCCAAAACCGCGTGCGTGCGTTCCGCACACACCCTACAAATGGGCAGGCTACCTGAAATTCATTTTTCAGGCAGCCTTTTTCGGCAGGCGGAGCGGGCTGCGCCTATTTCGGCAACTTTTTGTTAACAAAGGCAAAACCTGCTGCTGGGAATTGTAAGTCTAGGGCTCGGATGATTGATAATGCAGTTCGGCTGCGGGCGGCAAACCGCCGCAGGCAGGGTTTGCCGCCTCAGCCCCCGCTGTGCAGCCCCCTGCTGTGCAGCCCCGCTGTGCAGCCCCGCTGTGCAGCCCCGCTGTGCAGCCCCGCTGTGCAGCCCTTTTTCGGGCTTTTGCAGCATCGTTCATTTTCCAAACAAGGAGACCGAATTATGCAGAAAACCCTACTCGCCCTTTCCATCCTTTCCTTCGCCGCCGCCGCATCCGCCGCGCCCGATTCCCAAGAAACCCGCTGCACCCGATTAAAAGACGGGCGCTATACCGTTACCACCGGCTACGAGCATAGCAATCCAAAAAGCAACGATGGCGGCAAAGCGAGTGTCGATAGCTTTACCCTGCGCGGCCGCGCCGATATCCCGCTGGCGCAACAGCACGCCATCCGTGCCGAATTGGGCTATGCCCGCCACAGTTATGATTCAAAAGCAAACGGCGTAACCTTTGGTGGACGGCGGCAAATGGACGACATCAGACCTGTATGCAGGGCTACCTGTATTCCCGTCCGGCTTTCAAACAGGGCGGCCTGCGCGTGGGCGGCGGGCTTTGGGTTACTGGCTATAGTGATAGCAAAGCCCGCGCACACCGCACCGTCCACTCCCCGAATACCGTGGACGACAATTCAAGCAGCTCTGTACCTGAAAGCGCAGGTGGAATACGAGCAGGACTTAGGGCGGCGGCTGGAGCATCACGCCGTGGGGCGAAGCGCACTGTCAGCCTGCGCCGCCGTGAGGAAACCAAATGGTCGCAGGCTTTATCGCCATGCCGGATGAAAACGCACAAGGGCAGCAGCTACAGCATTGCTTTGGGCGTGGACGCGCAGAAACAGTTTCACCCCGAATCTGGCGCTGACCTTCGGCCCCTACTACCACTACGAGCATTCCAAAAACCCCATGCCCGTGACCATGCCGGCGTCCATATCGATTCATCCAGCGGCCACGCGCACAACTTCGGCATCCGCGCCGGCCTGCGCTTTTAAACCGCCGCACTTGTCTGCAACACAAAGGCTACCTGAAATTTCAGGCAGCCTTTCTTCGTCCGATTTGTCGGCTGCCTGGGGGCGTGTCGGAGTGCGTTGCAGAGTGTAGGTTGGGTTGGCAAACCCAACATTTCACTTTATTTGTTGGGTTACGCCTGCGGCAGCCGTAGGGTGCGCACCGCGCACCGAAGCAGCCTGAAAGACGAAGCAGCCTGAAAGACGAAGCAGCCTGAAAGACGAAGCAGCCTGAAAGACGAAGCAGCCTGAAAGACGAAGCAGCCTGAAAGACGAAGCAGCCTGAAAGACGAAGCAGCCTGAAAGACGAAGCAGCCTGAAAGAGACGAAGCAGCCTGAAAGACGAAGCAGCCTGAAAGACGAAGCAGCCTGAAAGACGAAGCAGCCTGAAAGACGAAGCAGCCTGAAAGACGAAGCAGCCTGAAAACCGCATTCGCGGTTTCAGGCTGCTTTTTCGCGGCAAGCCCTGTTCGGGCTGCCGCTGCGGCTCAAACTTACTCTGCCGCTTCTTCCGCTGCGCGCAGCAGCGGCCTGGCTGTGCTGCGCCGCCCATTGGGCGCGGCGGGTTTTTGTGGTAGCTCAAGCCGGTGCCGGCGGGGATCAGGCGGCCGACGATGACGTTTTCTTTCAGACCGCGCAAATCGTCTTTCTGCTCCATAATCGCGGCTTCAGTGAGCACGCGCGTGGTTTCTTGGAACGATGCAGCGGAAATGAAGCTGTCGGTGGAGAGCGAGGCTTTGGTGATGCCGAGCAGGATGTTTGTCGAAAGCGGGCGGGCTCTTTGCCTTCGGCTTCGGCTTTTTCGTTGGCGATCATCACGTCGGCGCGTTCGACCTGCTCGCCGGTGATGAAGCTGTGTCGCCGGGTCGGTGATGTTCACGCGGCGCAGCATCTGGCGGATGATGACTTCGATGTGTTTGTCGGAAATCTTCACGCCTTGCAGCCGGTACACTTCCTGAACTTCCTGCACGATGTAGCGGGTGAGCGCTTCGATGCCCTGCAGGCGCAGGATGTCGTGCGGATCAACGGCGCCATCGACGATGGTTTCGCCGCGGTTGACCACTTGGCCGTCGTGCACCAGCAGCTGTTTCTCTTTGGAAATCAGGGTTTCGTGGGTTACGCCGTCCAAATCGGTAATCACCAGACGCTGTTTGCCTTTTGGTCTCTTTTGCCGAAGCCGACGGTACCGGTAACTTCGGCGAGCATGCCGAAGCGTCTTTGGGGATGCGGGCTTCAAACAGCTCGGCCACGCGGGGCAGACCGCCGGTAATGTCGCGGGTTTTTGGAGGTGTGCGGGGTACGCGCCATCACGTCGCCCTTGCCGACTTCCTGGCCTTCGCGCACGGTAATCACGGCGCCGACGGGGAAGGCCATGGTAACGGGGCGTTTCGGTGCCGGGGATGGTAACCGGTTCGCCGTCTTCGCCGATCAGGTGGACGGTGGGGCGCAGCAGTTTGCTGGAGCTGGTTGCGGCGCTTTGCCGTCGATCACGACGAGGGTGGACAGGCCGGTTACGTCGTCGGTCTGCTTGCTGACGGTTACGCCTTCTTCGACGTTTTTCGAAACGCACGGTACCGGCGTATTCGGTAATCATCGGGTGAGTGTGCGGATCCCAGGTCGCCAGGGTTTGACCGGCTTTGAGCTCTTCGCCGTCTTTAATCAGCAGGGTGGCGCCGTAGGGCACTTTTGTGGCGCTCGCGCTCGCGGCCGCTGCCGCATCGTGAATCACTGCATTTCGCAGGAGCGGCCGATCACGATCAGCTCGCCTTTGTTGTTGGCGATGTAACGCATCTGGCTGCTGAAGCGGGCGGTGCCGTTGGATTTGGCTTCCACTTGGCTGGCGGCGGCGGCTCGGGATGCCGCACCACCGATGTGGAAGGTACGCATGGTGAGCTGGGTGCCGGGTTCGCCGATGGACTGCGCGGCAATCACGCCGACGGCTTCGCCGGTGTTCACCAGTTTGCCGCGGGCAAGGTCGCGGCCGTAGCATTTGGAGCACAGGCCGTAGCGGGTTTGGCAGGTAATCGGAGTGCGGACTTTGACTTCGTCCACGCCAGAGTTGTCGATCATGTCCACCAGTTTTTCGTCAAGCAGCGTGCCGGCTTCGATCAGGGTGGCGTGGCTGGAAGGATCAACCACGTCGGCGGCGGTAACGCGGCCGAGAATGCGGTCGCGCAGCGGTTCGATTACGTCGCCGCCTGCACCACGGCTTTCATGGCGAAGCCGTCGCTGGTGCCGCAGTCGTCTTCCACTACCACCAAAGTCTTGGGTTACGTCCACCAGACGGCGGGTCAGGTAACCGGAGTTTGGCGGTTTTTCAGCGCGGTGTCGGCCAGACCCTTACGCGCGCCGTGGGTCGAGATAAAGTACTGCAATACGGTCAGGCCTTCGCGGAAGTTGGCGGTAATCGGCGTTTTCGATAATCGAGCCGTCCGGTTTGGCCATCAGGCCGCGCATGCCGGAGAGCTGCTTGATCTGGGCAGCGGAACCACGGGCGCCAGAGTCGGCCATCATGTAGATGGAGTTGAACGACTCCTGATCGACTTCTTGCCCTTCGCGGTCGATTACTTTCTGGGTGGACAGATTGTCCATCATCGCTTTAGCGATTTTGTCGCCCGCTTTGCCCCAAATATCGATCACTTTGTTGTAGCGCTCGCCGTTGGTCACCAGCCGGCGTGGTACTGGCTTTCGATTTCTTTTCACTTCCGCATTGGCTTCGGCCAAGCAGTTTCAGTTTTTGCTTGGGCACTTTCCATATCGTCCACGCAGATGGAGATGCCGCCTTTAGCCGCAAAGCGAAAGCCGGTGTACATCAGGTGGTCGGCGAAAAATCACGGTATCGCGCAGGCCGCACAGGCGGAAAGAAGCGTTAATCGAGCTTTGGAAATTTCTTTTTCTTCAGCGCTTTGTTGATGTATTCAAACGGCAGGCCTTTGGGCAGGATTTCGGAGAGCAGCGCACGGCCGACGGTGGTTTCATAACGCTTAACCACCGGTTCGAATTCGCCCGCTTCGTTTTTCTCCCATTCGCGCAGGCGCACGGTGATTTTGGTGCCCAGTTCCACCTGTTTGGGTGGTAGGCACGGTGCACTTCTTTCACGTCGCGAAACAGGCTGCCTTCGCCTTTGCCGTTGATTTTTGTCGCGGGTCATGTAATACAGACCCAACACGATGTCTTGCGAGGGCACGACATCGGCTCGCCGTTGGCGGGCGCCAGCACGTTGTTGGAGGCCAGCATCAGGGTGCGGGCTTCCATTTGCGCTTCCAGGCTCAGCGGAACGTGGACGGCCATTTGGTCGCCGTCGAAGTCGGCGTTGAACGCGGCGCACACCAAGGGATGCAGCTGGATGGCTTTGCCTTCAATCAAAATCGGCTCGAAAGCTTGGATGCCCAAACGGTGCAGGGTCGGCGCACGGTTGAGCAGAATCGGGTGTTCGCGGATGACTTCTTCCAAGATGTCCCAAACTTCCGGCACTTCCTGCTCAACCAGTCGCCGCCTTAACGGTGGTGGCCAGCTCGCGCTGTTCGAGTTTGTGGAAAATAAACGGTTTGAACACTCCAAAGCCATTTTTTTCGGCAGGCCGCATTGGTGCAGGCGCAGGTAGGGGCCGACGGTAATCACGGAACGGCCGGAGTAGTCCACTCGCTTACCCAGCAGGTTTTGGCGGAAGCGGCCGCTCTTGCCTTTAATCATATCGGCCAGCGATTTCAGCGGGGCGTTTGTTGGCGCCGGTCATCGCTTTGCCGCGGCGGCCGTTGTCCAGCAGGCTGTCCACCGCTTCCTGCAGCATGCGTTTTTCGTTGCGCACGATGATGTCGGGCGCGCTGCAGTTCGAGCAGGCGTTTCAGGCGGTTGTTACGGTTGATCACGCGGCGGTAGAGATCGTTCAGATCGGAAGTGGCGAAAACGGCCGCCGTCCAGCGGTACCAACGGGACGCAGATCGGGCGGCAGCACCGGCAGCACGTCCATAATCATCCACTCGAGCTTCATGCCGCTGCGGTGGAAGGCTTCCAGCACTTTCAGGCGTTTGGCCAGCTTTTTGATTTTGGTTTCGCAGTGGTGCTTTGCAGCTCTTGGCGCAGGATGCCGATTTCGTTTTTCCACGTCCAGGCCGCGCAGCAGTTCGCGGATGCCTTCGGCGCCCATATAGGCTTCAAAGTCGTCGCCGAATTCTGTCGATTTGGCGTAGTAGTCTTCTTCCGACAGCAACTGGCGGCGTTGCAGCGTGGTCATGCCGGGGTCGGTAACCACAAAGGCTTCAGTACAGCACGCGCTCGATGTCGCGCAGGGTCATGTCCAACACCATGCCCAAGCGGGACGGCGGCGATTTCAAGAACCAGATATGGGCAACCGGGCGCGGCCAGTTCGATGTGGCCCATGCGCTCGCGGCGCACTTTGGTCAGCGTTACTTCCACGCCGCATTTTTCTGCAGGTTACGCCTTTGAATTTCAGGCGTTTGTATTTGCCGCACAAGCATTCGTAGTCCTTCGACCGGGGCGAAAAATCTTGGCGCAGAACAAACCGTCGCGCCTCGCTTGAAGGTGCGGTAGTTGATGGTTTCCGGGTTTTTCACTTCGCCGTAGGACCACGAACGGATGGTGTCGGGCGAGGCGATGCCGATTTTGATGGCGTCGAAATTCTTCGGAACCTGCCTGCTGCAGGGGGCGAATAAATCGGTTAGGTTCATTTTTGCTCCTTGGGATTTGCCCGGGGGACGGTTTGGATTCAACTAAAAATTTTTAAGTAAGGCAGCCTGAAAACGGTATTTCGGGCTTTCAGGCTGCCTGAAAGCAAGATGGGCAGTGGCTTAGGGCTGCTTTTTCCAGATTGTAGCGGCTGTCTTCGCTGAAAGGCTGTTCTGACCGGCTTCGAGCATCTGCACGCGGCCTTCGGCAACGAAAAAGCGGGCGTGGGGCGGCTTTTCGTCGAGTTTGACGATGCTGCCGTTTTCCCACTCGAAGCGGCCTTTTTCTTCGGTTTTCTCAGCGGTTGTTTGCCGCCTTGCGAATCGGTGGTCAGCACATAGCTTTTGTCGTCGTTCAGGCGCAGGGTAACGACGTTTTTTCGCGCAGTCGGCGCAGGGCAGTTCGCCTGATAGACGCCCGCCCAGTCGAGCGAGTTTTCGGCATTGTGGCCGTCGTCGAACATCGCGGCATCAGATGCAGCGCTATCGGACGCGGGCGGAAGCAGCCTGAAAAACCGTCGGCGGCCGAAGCAGCCTGAACGGCAACAGACGCGGCGGGCGCATCGTTCTGTTGCGGCGCCTGCTCGGCGCAAGCAGCCAATGCGCGCGGCCAGAATAAAAGACAGGATGGAGATGAAGCGGCGGTTTGCGGTCATTGCGGATTCTCGAAACGGTTTTCAGGCTGCCTTTCACTTGAAGCGGAAAATCTGGGCATGCAATGTTTTCGGCTGCCTGAAAAACTGGCCTTGAAGGCAGCCTGAAAGTTTTGTCCGCCTTTCAGGCTGCCTTGGTGCTTAGTTGTTTTCCAAGTCGATATCGAGACCGAGCGAGCGGATCTCTTTGACAATCACATTGAACGATTCGGGCATGCCGGCATCGATTTTGTGTTCGCCCTGACGATGTTTTCGTACATTTTCGTACGGCCGGTTACGTCGTCGGACTTCACGGTCAGCATCTCCTGCAGGGTGTAGGCGGCGCCATAGGCTTCAGAGCGCCCACACTTCCATCTCACCGAAACGCTGGCCGCCGAACTGGGCTTTACCGCCCAGGGGCTGCTGGGTAACCAGTGAGTAGGGGCCGGTGGAGCGGGCGTGCATTTTCTCGTCCACCAGGTGGTGCAGTTTCAGATAGTGCATCACGCCGACGGTTACTTTGCGGTCGAAAGGCTCGCCCGAGCGGCCGTCGTAGAGCGTAATCTGGGTTTTGGTGTCGTTAAAGCCGAGTTTCTGCACTTCGGGATCGTCGCTGGGGTAGGCGAGTTCGAGCATCTCGTAGATCTCTTTCTCTTTGGCGCCGTCAAACACCGGAGAGGCAAAGCGTGGCGCCGCCTTTGAGGTTTTTCGGCCAGCGTGAGAATCTCGTCGTCGCTGAGCGATTTGAGGTTTTCTTTTGCCGCTGCCGTTGTAGAGTTTTTCGAGGAAGGCGCGGATTTCTTTTTACCTTCTTCTGCTCATCCAGCATTTTTCGATACGGCGGCCGATGCCTTTGGCGGCCCAGCCCAAAGTGCACTTTCAGAATCTGGCCGATGTTCATGACGGCTCGGTACGCCCAGCGGGTTGAGGACGATATCGACGGTGCGGCCGTCGGCCATATAGGGCATGTCTTCCACCGGCAGAATGCGCGATACCACGCCTTTGTTACCGTGGCGGCCGGCCATTTTGTCGCCAGCCTGCAAGCGGCGTTTGATGGCGATGAACACTTTGACCATTTTTCTGCACGCCCGCAGCTCGTCGCCCTGAGAGTTATTTTTCTTTTTGACTTCGTAAAGGGCGTCGGCTTCTTCGCGTTTGTCTTGCAGGCTGCCTTTGATCAGTTCGAGCTGCTTTGGCCAGTCTCTTCGTCAGGCCAGACGGATGTCGAACCAGTCGTGTTTGGTGCGCCGGCCAGGTATTCGGCGGTGATTTCTTTGCCTTTGCCGAGCTTCATCGGGCCGCCGTTGGCTTTTTGGCCGACAATCATGCGCTCGATACGGTCGAAGGCGTCGTTGTCGAAAAATGCGCAGCTGGTCGCTGAGGTCTTGGCGGTAGCGTTTTGAGCTCGGCACGATAATCGACTGGGCGCGTTTGTCGCCGATGCCTTCGCGGGTGCAAGACCTGTACGTCGATTACCGTGCCGCTCATGCCGGTGGGCATGCGCAGCGAAGTCGTCTTTCACGTCAGGCTTTTCGCCGAAGATGGCGCGCAGCAGTTTTTCTTCGGGCGTAAGCTGGGTTTCGCCTTTGGGGTGACTTTGCCCACCAGTACGTCGCCCGGCTTCGACTTCGGAACCGATAAAGACGATGCCGCTCTCGTCCAGGCGGTTTTGCATACGCTCGACAGGTTGGGGAATGTCGCGGGTGATTTCTTCGGCACCGAGTTTGGTGTCGCGGGCAACAACGTTCGAGCTCTTCGATGTGGATGGAAGTGTAGCGGTCGTCGGCGGCTACTTTTTCCGAGATCAGAATCGAGTCTTCGTAGTTGTAGCCGTTCCACGGGCATAAAGGCGATGGTCAGTGTTCTGACCGAGCGCCAGCTCGCCCAAGTCGGTGGAGCGCCGTCGGCAATCAGATCGCCGCGTTGCAGCACGTCGCCGGCCTTAACGGCGGGCGCTGGTTGATGTTGCTGGACTGGTTGGAACGGGTGAATTTCACCAGATTGTAGATGTCCACGCCCACTTCGCCGGCGCTGGTTTCGTCGTCGTCGCACGCGCACCACGATGCGGTTGGCATCGACATACTCGACCACGCCGCCGCGACGGGCAACGATGGCGGTGGCGCTGTCCACCGCCACGGAACGTTCGATACCGGTACCGACCAGCGGTTTTTCGGCACGCAGGCAGGGGTACGGCCTGACGTTGCATGTTGGCACCCATCAGGGCGCGGTTGGCGTCGTCATGCTCAAGAGGAATCAGCGGTGCAGCCACGGAAACACTCGGCCGGTGGCCACGTCCATATACTCGCGCGGTCGGCAGTCGCCAAAATGGTTTCGCCTTTTTCGCGGGTAATCAAATCGCCGAGCAGCTTGCCGTTTTTGTCCAAATCGGCGTATTGGCCTGGGCAATCACATGAGCGGCCTTCTTCGATGGCGGACAGATAGTCGATGTCGTTGGTTACTTTGCCATCGACCACGCGGCGGTAGGGCGTTTCCAAGAAACCGTAGTCGTTGGTGCGGGCAAATACCGACAGCGAGTTAATCAGACCAATGTTCCGGGCCCTCAGGCGTTTCAATCGGGCACACGCGGCCGTATGGGTCGGATGACGTCGCGCACTTCAAAACCAGCGCGCTCGCGGGTCAAACCGCCCGCCAGCGCGCGATACACGGCGTTTGCGGGTGATTTCAGACAAGGTTGGTCTGATCCATAAATTGGCTCAGCTGGCTGGAGCCGAAGAATTCTTTAATGGCGGCAGATACCGGCTTGGCATTAATCAGGTCAGTCGGCATCAGATTGTCGGCTTCAGCCTGGTTCAGGCGCTTTTACCGCCCGCTCGACACGCGCCAGACCGGAACGGAACTGGTTTTCACGCAACTCGCCCACCGAACGCACGCGGCGGTTGCCCGAGTGGTCGATATCGTCCACTTCGCCATGACTGTTACGCAGCTCCACCAAGGTGGCGATGGGTAACCACAATGTCTTCGGCTGAGCATGAAACCGCCTTTTTCGGCAGCGCCGACAGGTTTCGTTCAGCAGACGAGCCGTACCAGCTGCCCTCTTGCACCGGCAGCAGCTTCTGCTCGTAAGTGCGGGTGTTGAACTTCATGCGGCCGACACGGGAAGATCGTAGCTCTCTTCTTGAAGAACATGCGGTTAAACAGTGCTTCAACCGCTTCTTCAGTAGGCGGCTCGCCAGGGCGCATCATGCGGTAAACGCGCATGCGGGCACTGGTTTTGTCGGTAGTTTCATCGGTGCGCATGGTGGCGGAAATGTAACCGCCGGCTTCCATATCGTTGATAAACAGCGTTTCAATCTGCGCCACACCGTAATATCGAATTGGGGCCAGTCAATTCTTCGAGTCAGCTCGTCGTTGGCAGATGCCAAGACTTTCCCAGTGTCGGGAACAATGACATCGCGCTGCCAGCACTTTGCCGATCAGGCTGTCTGCTCGACATTCAAGCGGGTCAGGCCTGTAGCTTCGATATCACGCACATGCTTGGCCGTAATCCGTTTTGCCAGCCTGAACCAGGAAACCTTGCCGTTTTTGTCCAGCAGGTCAACCTGGCCGTTTCGCCTTTCAGACGCTCGGGCACCAAATCAGTTTGTACACCGTCTTTGGAGAAGTAATAGTTTTCTTTGTCGTAGAACATTCCAACATCTGTTCGTTGTTGTCGCCTGGGCGCGCAACAGAATGGTTACCGGCATTTTGCGCGGCGGTCGATACGGAAATACAACAAAGTCTTTATGATCGAATTCAAAATCCAACCACGAACCGCGATGAGGAATAATGCAGAAAACAGCAATTTTTCCGGATGAATGGTTTTGCCGCGGTCGTGTTCAAAAACACACCGGGCGAACGGTGAAGTTGGGACATTATCATAGCGCTCGGTTCCGTTGATAACAAATGACCCGCTCGGTGTCATCAACGGAATTTCGCCCATATACGCCATTAACGCGGATTTCTTTTTATCTCGCGCTCTTCAGGCTTATTGGATCCTTTCTTTTATTGAAAATAGCCAGTTTGATTTTTCGCCCGCAGCGGAGCAGCGTAAAGTGCTACCGCGCAGCTGGCACTCGGCAATATCGAATACCGGCTCGCCCAGCATATATTGCTCAAATTGCAGCTCTGCGTAGCCGTTATTGCTTAGAATAGGGAAAATGGAGTTAAAAGCAGCCTGCAATCCTTCATTTGAGCGTTGCTCCGGTGCTACGGTTTGCTGCAAGAACTTCCCATAGGACTCAAGCTGCGTAGTTAACAGATAGGGAACTTCTAAAACGGTTTCGCGTTTAGCAAAACTCTTACGGATACGTCAGCGAAGCTATATGACTTACAGGTACTCAAATAGATTTGTAAGGCTGATTCTTAAATCGGGAGTGAATTTTCAGGCTGCCTGTGGTTCAGGAAAATTCTTTGAGCTGTGCCGGCCATCAGGAAGTTAGCACATAAATCAAGATTGAAATATTTGCAAATTTTAACCAAATATCTTATGAATTTGTAAAATTATTTAAATATTCTATTTTTCTTATTATGTTAGCGCAACAAGGCTGGCAGTAAATTACGTCGCCAGCCTGTTGCTGTTCCCAAAGTTTATTTAATTTCAACTTTGGACGCTTCTTCAAGCTGTTTCTCGATATCGTCAGCTTCTGCTTGAGATACACCTTCTTTAAGAGTTTTGGGAGCGCCATCAGCAAGTCTTTTGGCTTCTTTCGCTTCCAGCCGGTAATTGCGAACCACTTTGATTACGCTAACTTTCTGATCACCGGCAGAAGCTAAGATCACATCAAATTCCGGTTTTGGCTTCAGCAGCAGCGCCACCAGCAGTCGGCCAGCAGCCACTGCAACAGCAGCAGCAGAAACACCCGTTCTTTCGAACGCTTTTAACCAAATCGTTCAGTTCCATTACGGTCAGATTTTGCCAACGGCTTCCAAAATGTCTTCTTTAGTAATAGCCATGCTATAAACTCCTAAATATTGAGATTAAAATCTATAAAATTAAATAATTAAGCAGCTTTCGCCAGATGATTGCTTTTTCTGCCATGCAGTCAAACCACGAGCAAAGCTCGAAACAGGCGCTGCATAACAAACAACAATTTGGACAACAGCTCTTCGCGGTTCGGAATAGATGCCAACTCGAAACCTTAGCTACATCCAACAACTCTCCGTTGTAAGATCCAGCCTTAATAATGATTTTGTCATCTTTTTCGCAAACTGATGCAGTACTTTTGCTGCAGCTACGGCATCTTCAGACGCTGTATAGACCAAAGGACCAACCATGTGGTCAGCCAATGCAGCAAAAAGAAGTTCCTTCAACTGCGCGACGTGCTGGTATTTTTTCAATACTCGCAAAATAAACACCTTCTTTACGAGCATTAGCACGAAGTTCAGTCATACTGGCAACACTGATACCGCGATATTCAGCAACAACCATAGTTTGACGGCATTGGCGATACCAGCACCAATCTCTTCTACTGTCGCTTTCTTGGCTTCAATATTGAGACTCAGGGTCTACCTCCTACTGTTTACATTAAACGATGCCTAAATATAAGGCATGCTCCCAGCGCGGCAACCTGATACATTTGGCAAAACCGAATACTTTAAACCTAGGACTCACTGTCTGCGTAGGGCTTCAATGCCTGAGATAAGCATTTCAAATTAAAACTATTGTTCCCTACGGTCTCGGACATCTGCTTAAATAAAGCTTAAGCAGTCCAAAATTGACCCATCGACCAACAATGGGTCAAATTTACAAAGTAAGCAACACTCGCGGTATCTACACGCACGCCAACACCCATAGTGCTGGAGTACAATCTTTTTAAGATACAGCCCTTTGCAGTTGCAGGCTTAGCTTTCGCAACCGCATCCAAAATGGCAGCAAAATTCTCCTGCAGATCGGCCTCAGAAAAGATGCAGCGCTCAATTGTTGCATGCACGATACCAGCCTTATCAGTCCGATACTGAACCTGACCCTGCTTTTTGCATTTTTACTGCTTCTGCAACATTAGGCGTTACTGTACCAACTTTCGGATTAGGCATCAAACCACGCGGACCAAGAATTGTACCCAACTGACCTACAACTCTCATCGCATCAGGAGAGGCACAACCACATCAAAATTCAAACTGCCTTTTAATTTCATCCGCCAAGTCATCAAACCCAACGATGTCAGCACCAGCCTTTTTGCAGCCTCAGCATTAGCGCCTTGCGCAAATACTCGCGACACGAGTTACCCTGCCAGTGCCACTTTAGGCATAACAACAGATCCACGAATCACCTGATCAGACTTACGAGGATCTACACCCGTTAAAAGAGACATCAATGGACTCATCAAATTTGGCTGTAGCAGCACCCTTAACCAAGGTAATTGCCTCGGATACAGGATACACTTTCGAAAAATCAATAGAACTTCTCAAGCCCTGCAAACGTTTAGATATTTTAGCCATTTTACACACCCTCCACATCTAAGCCATTGAGCGCGCCGAACCAGCACTAGTACGCACCGCAGCATCCAAATCAGCGGCAGTTAAGTCAGGTTCTTTAGTTTTTGCAATTTCTTCCAACTGGGCGCGGCTGATCTTGCCAACCTTATTAGTCAGCGGATTTGAACTACCCTTTTGCAATCCAGCAGCTTTTTTCAAGAGAATAGAAGCAGGCGGAGTCTTCAGAATAAATGTAAACGACTTATCTGCAAATGCGGTAATCACAACAGGAATCGGCAAGCCAGGCTCCACACCTTGGGTTGCCGCATTAAATGCTTTGCAAAACTCCATAATATTCAAGCCCCGCTGACCAAGAGCGGGACCAACAGGAGGAGAGGGATTAGCCTTTCCCGCAGGTATTTGCAACTTAATGTAACCTACAATTTTTTTTGCCACAGTATTTACTCCAAACGTGGGTAATCGCGCAAAGCGCTCCCCAATTACACAAAGGCGGCGATTTTACCAGACCTAACAAAAAGAAAGCAAGAGCAACTTAACTTGATGCATCACTTTTTTCAACTTGAGAGAAATCTAACTCCACCGGGGTTTCCCTACCAAAAATCTGAACCGTTACTCTCAATTTACTACGTTCATAATCTACAAAATTAACAGAACCATTAAAATCCATAAAAGGCCCGTCATTAATGCGAACCTGCTGACCAATCTCAAACTCAATCCTAGGCTTAGGCTTCTGACCTGTTTCAGAACCTGAGACCTGAGACAAAATAGCATCCACCTCTTTTTGGGAAATAGGCAAAGGTTTATGACTTGTCCCCCCGACGAAGCCATTAATTCGAGGAGTACTCTTGACCAGATGCCATGAGCTATCAGTCATTTCCATTTCAATCAGAACATATCCTGGGAAGATTTTTCGCTCACTAATCGTCTTCTGCCCGTTCTTAATATCAACAACATCTTCAACAGGAACCAAAATCTCCCCAAAATACTCCCCCATACCTTCTCGAGAGATTCTTTCGATTAATGCTTTTTGTACATTCTTCTCAAAACCAGAATAAGCCTGAACCACATACCATGACATGACTACCTCTTAACCAGCAACATATTAAATAAAAAGCAATCAAATTATCAATGCCATAAAGGAAGGCGGTAAAAACAACTGAAAAATATAATTACAAAAACAGTTGTCTTCATAGTTTCTTGCCTTGACGGCCAGACTACCTCTTAACTTCTTTAAATGAATCAGATAAATATTGCCTAGTCCACTTCCCTCTAGCCGAAACAAAGAAGAAGCAAAGCAAACAGCCAAACAGCAAAAAGCAATAGAAATACCAAGCTGTTGAGAAATACCCGGCACTCCCATATAGATCCAAGCACCACCAACCAATAATGCAATAACCACTATTGACTTCAACATCTCTAAAGGAGAACCCTTGCTTTTTCACTCATAATGTTCTCGATTCATTAAACTATTAGGGACAATGATATTTTAAATAAAGAAAAACTAACCGATTGCGAGAACCGGTTAGTTTATTATTTAACGAGGCCAGGAGGGTCTCGAACCCCCAACCCTCGGTTTTGGAGACCGATACTCTACCAATTGAGCTACTGACCTAGGGCTGAAAGCGATTACAGTAGAAACCACGCCGGCACCAACGGTACGGCCGCCTTCGCGGATAGCGAAACGCAGACCTTCTTCCATCGGCGATCGGGCGATCAGTTCTACGGTAATGGTTACGTGTTTCACCGGGCATTACCATTTCCACGCCTTCTTTCCAGAGTAACGGCACCGGTTACGTCGGTGGTACGGAAGTGAGAACTGGGGACGGTGAGTTGGCGAAGAACGGGGTATGGCGACCGCCTTCTTCTTTGCTCAGTACGTATACTTCGGCTTTGAATTTGGTGTGGGGGGTGATGCTGCCGGGTTTGGCCAATACTTGACCGCGCTCGACTTCTTCGCGTTTGGTACCGCGCAGCAGTACGCCGACGTTGTCGCCTGCCTGACCTTCGTCCAGCAGTTTGCGGAACATTTCAACACCGGTACAGGTGGTTTTTGGGTTTCTTTCAAACCGACGATTTCGATTTCATCGCCAACGTGGATGATACCGCGCTCTACGCGGCCGGTTACTACGGTACCGCGGCCGGAGATGGAGAATACGTCTTCGATCGGCAGCAGGAAGGGTTTGTCTGGCACGCTCGGGAGTGGGGATGTAGCTGTCCAGAGCTGCAGCCAATTCAAAGATTTTTCTCTTTGTATGCGGCATCACCTTCCAGGGCTTTCGGTCGCGGAGCCTTGGATGATCGGGATGTCGTCGCCGGGAGAATTCGTAGCTGGAGAGCAGGTCGCGGATTTCCATTTCAACCAGCTCGAGCAGCTCAGCATCGTCAACCATGTCGCATTTGTTCATGAAGACGATGATGTAGGGTACGCCTACCTGACGAGCCAGCAGGATGTGTTCGCGGGTTTGCGGCATGGGGCCGTCGGCGCGGAACAGTACCAGAAATCGCGCCGTCCATCTGGGCGGCACCGGTAATCATGTTTTTCACGTAGTCGGCGTGTCCGGGGCGGTCTACGTGGGCGTAGTGGCGGCCTTCGGTTTCATATTCTACGTGGGAGGTGTTAATGGTAATGCCGCGGGCTTTTTCTTCCGGGGCGTTGTCGATTTGGTCATAGCTTTGGCCTGACCGCCGAAATTTTTCAGCCAGAATGGTGGTCAGCGCTGCAGTCAGTGTGGTTTTACCATGGTCAACGTGACCGATGGTGCCAACGTTTACGTGCGGTTTGCTACGTTCGAATTTTTTCCTTAGCCATGGCAAATTTCCTGTATCACTAAAATTAAAAATAAGGGATTAGATGGTGCCCATGGGCAGAATTGAACTGCCGACCTCTCCCTTACCAGAGTGCTCTACCCTGAGCTACATGGGCCTAAATTATTTGGAGCAGGGTGAAGGGAATCGAACCCTCACCGTAAGCTTGGAAGGCTTCTGCTCTACCATTGAGCTACACCCGCTTATTTAACCACTCCAAAATGAAACCAGTGGTGGTGGGAGAAGGATTCGAACCTTCGAAGCTCACGCAACAGATTTACAGTCTGCCCCTTTGACCGCTCGGGAATCCCACCAAAGAAAGCGGAATATATCCGCTTCAAGCCGCGTCCGTCAAGGCATTTTGACCCCGCCGAGCATCAGCTAATGACAACACAATATTTTTAATAAAAATTTAAACCATGCCGATTTAACACATTTAGCGATGGAATGTAATGATTCTTTCGTATTTCATCATCAACTCTTCGTGTGTTTCGGGGTTTTTCTTCGTCAATCAGAATGCAGTCCACAGGGCAGACCTGCTGACATTGCGGCTCGTCGTAATGGCCGACGCACTGCGTGCACAGATTGGGATCGATTTCGTAAATTTCCTCCCCTGCGAAATGGCATCGTTCGGGCACTCCGGCTCGCACACGTCGCAGTTGATGCATTCATCGGTAATAAATAGAGACATTTCAACAATCTCACGCAAATAAATTAAAAAAGCGCGGCATTATAGCACGCTTTAATTTGAAAAATTTCAGATTTTTACACTTAAGTGCTTGAGAATGTTTATTAAATGTATTCAATTTCCGATTTCAGGCTGCCTTGCCAGCGCAAACACGCTTTTGCCCGCCCTGCCCTCGCGGCGGACTTCCAAGATACGGCGGCAGCGGCGGCAGCACTCGGCTTCAATATAGACCGCAGCCTGATCAGCCAGGCGGTTTTCCAAAGACTTAAAGAGTTCCGGCCACTTTGCCCAGCCGAAAGGCGGGTCAAGAAACACGACATCAATTTCAGGCTGCTTTGCTGCAGAGAACGACAGCGCATCCTGTCTGACTACCCTGCAAGCGATCCTGCAGGCCGAACTCCTGCGCCTGACGCTGCAATGCGGCGGCCGTCTGCGCGTAATTTCGCACAGACAGACCGATTGCGCGTTTCGCGATGCCGCCTCAAAACCCAGCGCCCCGCTGCCGGCAAACAAATCCAGCACCGCAAAGGCCGCTCAAATCCTGTCCCAGCCAGTTGAAAAAGCCGCTCGCGCACACTGTCGGCAGTCGGGCGCAGGCCGGCGGCATCGGTGAAAAGCAAGCTGCCTGCCGCGACAGCTGCCGCCGATAATGCGGACGCGGTTACGGTGCTTGGCGTGGTGTTTTTCGGTTTTCTGGCGGGTCATTTCAGGCTGCTTTCGGCAATCGCTATCAATCGGTCGGGGGCGGCATTATAGTCAAAGTGCCAACCCTCACGCCCGCCTTTTCAGGCTGTCTGAAACGCCAATATTGGTTCTTGCCGCAGCAGCCAGTCTTATTGTTGGGCGCAACGTCCAAGGCAGCCTGAAAACATTTTTCAGGCTGCCTCATGCCTTTCAGGCTGCCGTGTAAAACGCGCGGCCGGCGGCGTTTGCCTATATAATCTGCCCTTTTCGCCAGCCGCACTGCCCGTTATGACCGACGAAACTCCGAACAATCCGCCGCCCGCACGCGCCAGCCGCGCAAACGCCGCTGGCTGCGGCGCTGACGCTCACTTTGCTGCTGTTGGTGGCGGTGCTGGCCGCTGCCCTGGTCTGGCTGCTCGGCAGCCATTCCGGCCTGCGGTTTTGCCGCGTTCAAGATTCCGTCGTGGTTTGGCGTCGGCATCCGTGCCGAAAAACTGCAGGGTACGGTATGGGGCGGCTTTCAGGCCGACGGCCTGACCGTGCAGACCGAAGGGGCGGACGTTGCCGTCAACCGCGCCGTATTCGCCTGGAAGCCAGACGAACTCTGGCAGCGCCGTCTGCACATCAGCCGCATCGAAGCGGGCGACATCGACATCAAACCAAACCCAGCCGCCCAAACCCAAATCAAAAAGAACCTTTCAGGCTGCCTGAAAACCTCAATCTGCCGCTGAGCATCGACATCGACAGCATCCGCGCCGGCAAAATCACCATCGGCAAAAAGCACAACGCGAAATCCTCGGAGGCCTGCAGGCCGGTTATCACTACAACCATCTCGAACACCTACTCGACATCCCCAGCCTGAAAACGCCGTGGGCCGACAACCAGGGGCGTCTCGCTCACCGCCGACTCGCCTTTTTGCCCTGCAGAGTACGCTCGATTCAAAGGCGAACTCGAAGGCATCGCCATCGACAACCACCTGCTGCTCTCCGGCACCCTCGAAAACACCGTTCTGAACACCCACATCATCGGCAAAGACGTCTCGCTGCATGCCGATACCCGCGTCAAGCCGTTTGCCGACGACTTGGGCGACATGATCAGCCACATCAAACTCGAAGGCAGCAACATCAATCCCAAAAGCCTTTATGGCCGGCCTGCCCGCGGCCAATCTCACCTTCAAGGCATCGGTGCTGCCGCGCACGGCGGCGGCAATATCGCGCTCGACGGCGACATCAGTCTGATCAACAGCAAACCCGCCGCCATCGACAACAACGGCATTCCGGTGCGGGAATTGACCGCCAACTTTACCATCGACCAAAACGGTCTGATCGACGTCGCTGCCGCCGATCTCGCCCTGATCAAAAACGGCAAAATCTCTCTGGCCGGCACCGTCGATACCGAAAAAGAGCGGCTCAAACTCAATACCCGTCTCAGCAACCTCACCGCCGCCGACCTGCTCACCACCCCGCTGGCCGGCACGCTCAACGGCAACATCGCCTTTAGCGGCAGTTTTTGCCGAACCGCAGGCCAAAATGGCAGCTCAATGCGTGGAATACCGACAGCACCGGCAATGTCAAGCTCGCCACCGACACCCAAAAACCGCCAACGCACCGTTATCATCGAAAACGGCCGCATCGCGCCCAAAGACGGCGGCAGCCTGCAGCTTTCAGGCAGCCTCGCGCTGTTTAAAGAACACGCCCTGCAGGCGCAGCTGCGCAGCGAGCGTTTCAACCCAGCCAAAATCGATGCCGCCTGGCCAGCCGGCAACATCAGCGGCAGTATCAAACTCGACGGCAGAATCGCCGACCAGGTTTTCCACAGCGACCTGCAGTTCGCCCGTCGCAGCTCTCCGGCGCCAATCTCAGCGGCGGCGGCAAAGTCTCTACGAACAAGGCTATTTGAGCCGCGCCGATTTGTCGGTACGGCTGGGCAGCAACCTGATCGACACCAAAGGCAGCTTCGGCCGCCGCGGCAGCGTGCTGCGCCTGAACATCGACGCGCCCAATCTCGCCCAATTCGGTTTCGGTCTCGAAGGGCTGCTCAACGCCAAGGCACGCTCACCAGCACCGACAACGGCTGGACGAAAATCGACGCCGCGCTCGACGGCCAGGCACGCAGCCTGAAAGTGCCGGGCGCCGTGCAAATCGGTCGCGTCGATTTCAGGCTGCACGGCTCGCCCGACCCGCAGCGCCCGCTCGACATCGATCTCAAAGGCCAAAACATCCCTGGCCGGCAGCACCGACATAGACCAAGTCGACCTGACCTTAAAAGGTACGCTGCGCCGCCACAACATCCGCGGCACAGGCAGCCTGAAAATCGACGGCAAGCCGCTCAAAGCCCAGCTGGCGGCCGACGGCGGGCTGAACGAGCAAAAACCAGTGGCACGGCAGCGTCGGCACCCTCAACACTTCCGGCGCCCTTAATCTGAGCCTGCAAAACCCGCTCACGCTCGAAGCCGGCAAAGGCGTGTTTCCCTCAGCAGCGCCCGCTGGCGCCTCGCTCGGCGGCAGCCTGAATCTGGAACGCTTCGTGTGGGACAAAAAGCGGCCTTTTCCGCCAAAGGCAGCGCCGACAACCTTCATTTTGCCGAACTGCACAATTTCTACACCCCGCCGGTCGAGCACAATCTGGTGCTCGCCGGCAACTGGGACTGAGCTACAGCCAAAGCCCCAGCGGCTATCTCAACATCAAACAGCAGGGTGGCGACATTACCCTGCCCGCAAACGCAAACAGGCGCTTAATCTCAGCAACTTCGTGCTCAACACCAATCTTACCGCCGGCGGCATCCGCAGCCGCTTCAGCGGCGACACCCGCTACGGCAAAGCCGCCGGCGAATTCGACATCCTGCAGGTATTCGGCGGCGGCCGCTTTATCGAAGCGCCGATACAGGGGCGCCGTGCGGCTCGACGCCCAAGAGTTGCAAACCCTGCGCAACCTGCTGCCCTGCCGGCCAGACCATCCGCGGCAGCCTGAAAGGCGAAGCCCGTATCAGCGGCCGGCTCAACGACCCCAAATTCGACGGCACCATTACCGGCGAAGACCTGTTCTACCGCAACCGCGACGTCGGTGTGGTGCTGGCCGACAGCGAAACTGCAATCCCGCCTGCAGGGCATGCGCTGGATTATCGACTCGCTCACCTTCCGCAACGGCGGCACTGCAACCCTCACCGGCAGCGCCAGCCTTACCGAAAGCAAAACCGACGTCAAAAGCCAAAGTCGTTTTCGACCGCTACCGCCTGCTCGACAAACCCTCGCGCCGCCTGACCGTCAGCGGCAGCGCCGATGCCGGCTACGACGGCAGCCTGTTCACCCTCGACGGCAGCCTGAAAACCGACGAAGGCCGCTTCGGTTTCCAAGCAGGCATGCCCGAGCTGGATGACGACGTCGTCATTCTCGGCGAAGCGGAAAAACCGCCCGCCACTGCCTTCCCGATGAACCTCAACCTCGTTTTCGATCTCAACGACGCCTTCCGCTTCAGCGGCGGCAACCTGAACGTTACCCTCGGCGGCAAACTCAACATCAGCGCCCGCCCCGGCAGCAAAATGCAGGCGGTCGGCAGCGTCAATGTAATCAAAGAGGCCGCTACAAAGCCTACGGCCAGGGACTTTGGTGATTAAAAAGGCGTGGTTTCCTTCGTCGGTCCGCTCGACAAACCCACGCTCAACATCCGCGCCGAACGCCGCAATTCGCCGGTAGGCGCCGGCGTGGAAGTGCTCGGCAGCCTCGACAAACCGCGCGTAAGCCTGGTTGCCAACGAAGCGATGAGCGAAAAAGACAAAGCTCTCCTGGCTGATTCTCCAACCGCGGCGGCAGCGGCAGCAGCGCCGACGAAGCCGCGCTGCCACCGCCGCCAGCGCCTGGCTTGCCGGCCGCGTCAACGACAAAATCGGCCTGGTGGACGACTTCGGGCTGACCAGCCGCCAAACCCGCAACGCCCAAACCGGCGAAATGAACCCCGCCCAGCAAATCCTGACCTTCGGCAAACAGCTCACCCAAAACCTTTATCTCGGCTACGAAGTCGGGCTGGGCACCGCCAGCAGTCGGTGAAACTGGTGTACCAGTTCAGCCGCTCTTTCAAGCAATCATCCGCGGCGGCACCGAAAGCTCCGGCGGCGAAGTGAAATCATCCACCGCTTCGACTAAACCCCTTTCAGGCTGCCTTTGGCTTTCAGGCAGCCTGAAAGCGAGGTAACTGGGTTGCCAAACCCAACATTGGCAAGGAATCTGACCGTATTGTTGGGTCTCGACCCAACCTACAGCACTGAAAGCCAAAGCAGCCTGAAAACCGGATTGGCGGTTTTCAGGCTGCTACTGGGACGGTTCGGCCGTTAGGGCTCTTTCTTCTGCGGCGCAATCGGGCAGACGAAATGGTAGGCGTCGATTTCAAAAGCCGTGCTGGAAGTAAACGCGGTGGGCGTTGGCGCGCTCGCCGCCGACGCTGCTGTCCACCTGCATTTGGCCGATGCCCTGCTCGGTGGCGATACGCTGCACTTCGTCGAGCAGGCGGCCGGCATAGCCGCGTTTGCGGCTTTCAGGCAAGGGTAACCAAATCATCGATATGGATGTGGCGGCCGCTGACCAGATTGGTGCGTTCGCGAAAACCGCATACTGCCACCGCGCTGTTTTTGCTGGCTTCAAAAAAATGCCGATCAGGCGGTAGCCTTCGCCGCGCTGCACCCCGTTTACCTGCGCGACAAACTGCTCGACGCTGCCGATCATCGGCCGCAGCACGCTCAGGGCGGCATAGGCGGCGGCGGTGTTGTCGGCGGCGATTTCGCGCAGCTGGCCGCTGGCATAGGCGGTTTTGCTGTCCGGCACCGCCTGTTGCAGCGGTGCCGCACCGCCCTGCTGCTCGGCCTGCGGGGTCTTGCCGTCGAGCACGCGCAAGTCGTTGTCGGCGGCAAAATCCATCAGAAAAGCGGAACATGCTGGGATTGATTTCCTGCAGTTTGGCGTCGATGACCACGCAGCGGATTTTGTCCAGCAGCACGGGATGCACCCATTCGTGGTAGGACAGGCGGTGGTCTTTGTTGAACGACGACAGGATGCCGCACAAACGCTCCGCCCAATCGCTGGGGCGGAACACTTTGCCGTTGCTGGTGGTGCCGTGGATGATGACGGCGTCGGGATGTGGGGCGGACATATTTTTGCCGGACGGAAAAAAGTGGAATTATAGTGTAAGCGCCGCCAAACCGCCATTGCCGCAACGGCGCGCACGAAAAACCGTCTCGATTTGAGACGGTTTGGTATTTGAGTTGCGGGGGCAGGATTCGAACCTACGACCTTCGGGTTATGAGCCGACGAGCTACCATGCTGCTCCACCCCGCGTCTGAAGAAGGCGGAATATACGCGGTTTGGCGCAGGCCGTCAAGCGTTTTGACGGTAAGCGCGACAGACCGCAAGCGTTCGGGCTTTCAGGCTGCCTGAAAACCACGATACAAAGGCAGCCTGAAAACTCGCTTTGGCATTTTCAGGCTGCCTTTCTTGCTGCGACGGTTTTATTCCGCTGCGGTGTCGTCCGCTGCGGCGGGGACTTCGCTGCCGGCGCTTTCGCCCGCAGTTTCAGCGGCATCGTCTTCGACGTTTTCTTCTTCGGCCACCGGCTCCAGGCTGACCAGCTGTTCGCCGTCGTCGAGATTGATCAGCTTGACACCGGCGGCGGTGCGGCCGGTTTCGCGGATTTGTTCGACTTTGGTGCGGATCAGCACGCCGCCGCTGGTGATGAGCATCAGATCGTCGGAATCGCGCACCAGCGTGGCGGCGACCAAATCGCCATTTCGCTCGCCGGTATTGATGGCGATATTGCCTTGGCCGCCTTTGTTTTTGCGCGGGTAGCCGGCAATCGGGGTGCGTTTGCCGTAGCCGTTGGCGGTGGCGGTGAGCACCTGCAATTCGCTCTCTTCGGCTTCGGGGCGAAGGTAATCAGAGCTGACGATGCGGCCGTTTTCAGGCAGCCGCATGCCGCGCATGCCGCCGCTGCCGCGTCCGCTCGGGCGCACGCCGTGTTTGCCGCTGACGGGGGCGCCGTCGCTGTCGCCGCTTTCTTCGTCGCCGTCGTTCAGGCTGCCGAAAGCTCGGTTTCGTCGCTTTCGGCATCGTCGTGCTCGCTGCTGCGCTCCCGGTATTCGTTGAAGCGGATGGCCTTGCCGAGATTGGAAAACAGCATGATGTCGTCAGCGCCGCCGGTTTTGCGCTACGCCCACCAGACTGTCGCCTTCTTTCATGGCGATGGCTTTGATGCCCTGGCTGCGCACGTTTTTAAAGGCGGAAAGCTGGACTTTTTCACCATGCCCTGCGCGGTGGCGAAGAGACGTACTGGTCTTCGGGAAATCGCGCACGGCAGAGAATAGCGCGGAAACTTTTCGTTTTTCTTCGAGCTGGATAACGTTGTTAATCGGGCGGCCGCGCGCTGTTGCGGCCCGCCTTCGACGGTTGTACACCTTAATCCAATGGCAGCGGCCGAGAGCTGGTGAAGCACATCAGGTAATCGTGGGTGTTGGCGACAAACAGGGCTTTCGATAAAGTCTTCGTCTTTGGTGGCGGCGGCCTGTTTGCCGCGCCCGCCGCGCCGCTGGGCTTGGTAGTCGGTGGTCGGCTGGGTTTTGATGTAGCCGCCGTGGGTGAGCGTAACCACCATTTCGCGCGGCGGAATCAGGTCCTCGTCGGCAATGTCGCCGCCGAAGGGTTGATTTCGCTGCGGCGTTCGTCGCCGAAGTTGTTTTTGGTTTCTTCCAGCTCTTCGCGGATGATTTGGGTGATGCGTTCGGGTTTTGGCGAGAATGTCGATAAAGTCGATGATTTGCGCCATGATGGTTTTGTAGTCGGCAACGATGGTGTCTTGGTCGAGACCGGTCAGGTTGCGCAGGCTCATGCGCAGGATGGCGTCGGCCTGCAATTCGCTCAGATGGTAGCCGTCGCCGCGCAGGCCGAGATTTTCAGGCAGCCCTTCGGGTCGCGCCATCTGCATGTCAAATCGGTGCGCGAGCATTTCGCCCACCAGCCCGGACTGCCACGGCCGCGCCAGAAAGCTTGGCTTTTGGCTTCGGGCGCGTCGAGCCGATTCTTTGATGAGCTGGATCATCTCGTCGATATTGGACAGCGCCACCGCTTTGCCTTCGGCAATGTGGCCTTCGTGGCGGGCTTTTTCAGGCGGTAGAGGCGTGCGGCGGGTAACGACTTCGCGGCGGTGGCGCAGAAACTCGCTCAGGATTTGTTTCAGGTTCAACAGGCGCGGCTGGCCGTCCACCAGCGCCACCATATTGATGCCGAAGCTGTCTTGCAGCTGGGTGAGTTTGTAGAGCTGGTTCAGTACCACTTCGGCGTTTTCGTTGCGCTTCAGCTCGATGACCACGCGCATACCGGATTTGTCCGATTCGTCGCGCAATTCGCTGATGCCTTCCAATGCTTTGTCGCGCACCAGCTCGCCGATTTTTTTCCACCAGCTTGGCTTTGTTTACCTGATAGAGTTTCATCGACGATAATCGCTTCGCGCTCGCCGTTTTTGCCGATGGGCTCGATATGGGTTTTCGCCCGCATCACCACGCGGCCGCGGCCGCTGCGGTAGCACTTCGCGCACGCCGGAGAAGCCGTAGATGGTGGCGCCGGTGGGGAAGTCGGGGGCTTTGACGATGTCGATCAACTCATCAATATCGGTATCCGGCTCGGACAGCAGTTTCAGGCAGGCATCAACCGTATCATTCAGATTGTGCGGCGGAATATTGGTGGCCATGCCCACCGCGATGCCGTCAGACCGTTCGCAGCAGCGCGGGGATGCGCGCCGGCAGAATCAGCGGCTCGCTTTCCGCTGCCGTCATGGTTGGGCCGAAAGTGACCGTTTCTTCTTCGATGTCCGCCAGCATTTCGTGGGCGATTTTCGCCATGCGGATTTCGGTGTAACGCATCGCCGCCGGATTGTCGCCGTCCACCGAGCCGAAGTTGCCCTGCCCGTCGACAAACATATAGCGCAGGGGAAAAAGGCTGCGCCATGCGCACGATGGTCGTATACACCGCAGAATCGCCGTGCGGGTGGTATTTTACCGATCACGTCGCCGACCACGCGCGGACTTTATAGGCGCTGTTCAGTTGTTTTTCAACTCGTGCATGGCGTAGAGCACGCGGCGGTGCACGGGTTTGAGACCGATCGCGCACATCGGGCGGCGCGCGCGCTAATCACGCTCATCGCGTAATCGAGATAGGACTGGCGCATTTCGTCTTCAAGGCTGACGGCGATGGTCTCTTTGGCAAACTGGTGGTCGTTGGCGCTCATATTGCGGCGTTCGAAAAAGCTGAAAACGCGCGGTTTTTACCGTAAACCGCAAAGGCAGCCTGAAAGCCCAACCCAGCGCTTTTTCAGGCTGCCCAAACCTAACAGGCCACCCGCAGGGCGGCCGCAAAAACCAATAACGGCAGCTATTTCTTCGCCTTACCCGCTGGCCGGCGCTTTGGCTTTGGCCGCGGCAGCGGTTTGCTAACGATGCCGGATTCACCCGAACCGACGCACGCAAATCGCACACGCCCTGATAATCCGGCGTAGCGCGGGCATACCATTCGCCGAAATCCATGCGTTTGCGCGACGCTTCCAAGTCTTTGAAACTCCGGCTGTCGGTGCGCGGGGTTTGGTAGTCAGTCTGCTGCGACTTGGGTAACTCGCTGCTCAGCCGCACGCTCAGAATCGGCACCCGCTGCGCGCTTTTCGTCGTAAAAAGCCCAGATTGTTCGGATTGCCGCGCGGCAGCGCCCAGATGCTCGATGCCCGCCACCACGCGGCCGACCACGGTAATCTGGCGGTCGAGTTGCGCGCCGGCTGGCCGATTACATACAGCTCGCTGGCGGTCGAGCTGTCCGGCTCGTTGTTGCGCGCCGCGCCAACGATGCCGTAACGATGCGGAATCCACGCCTCGCCGTCTTTCACCGCCACCGGAAAGCTGCCGGCATAACCGATTTGGTCAGATAACGCCGCCGGCTCTTTGTCTTCCAACGGTACGAAATTCAACCCCGCCAGCGGGCGGGCAAACTCCAACGCCAGCTGGCGGCGGCATAGCGCAGGCGGTTGCGCCGCTTGGCTCAGGTTGTCGCCATCGGCATCGCCAAACTGGGCAACGCAAATTATCCTGCACGCGGTACACGCTCAAGCCGTCGAAAAAGCGGCCGGCCGCCAGCAGCCGGATCTGCTCGGCATGACGCGGCGCAAAGTCTTCCGCCAGCTCGATCACCACCCGATTGCCGTTTTTCAACGTAACATACACCAGATTGCGTTGGTCGATACTGCGCCACGCATCCGCCGGCGCCTCCTTCAGCACATCGGCGGCAGACTTTGCGGGCAGGCGGATTATCGGCAGCGGCGGCACTCTGGCAACGGCAGCCAGCGCCAAAGCAACAGCGGCTTTCAACATGGTTTTTCTCCTGGATGTTTTCTGGGATTTTTCAGGCTGCCGCACGGCCGCAACCGCAGCGGCAGACGGCTTGAAATGTGCTGACGGCACGGCACGCCGTCAAGGCAGCCTGAAAGCTGCGCAAACCGCCGCCCGATGCAAGCGTTTTCAGGCTGCCTTTTGATCCGCCTAAAAACCCAAAAAAGCAGCCTGAAACCCCGTTTGCAAGGTTTTCAGGCTGCCTTTTTACTACATCAAAAGCGAAAACAGCAACGCGGCGCCACCATATCGGCAGGCACGACCAGTTCGTCAAACTCTTCGCCGGTCAGCAAACCCAGCTCGATGGCAGTTTCGCGCAGGGATTTGTCGTTTTTGTAGGCGGTTTTTGGCGACTTTGGCGGCGTTTTTCGTAGCCGATTTTTGCGGTTCAGCGCGGTAACGAGCATCAGCGAGTGGTGCAGGGAAAGTAGTCAATCTTTTCGGCACGGGCTCGATGCCGACAGCGCAGTTTTCGTTGAAGCTGTTGCACGCGTCGCCCAAGAGGCGCACGGATTTACCAGAGGTTATACGCAATCATCCGGCATGTAAAGCGTTTCAGCTCAAAGTTGCCCGATGCGCCCGGCCATGCCGATGGCGACATCGTTGCCAAACGCGGCGGCACACCATGGTCATGGCTTCGCACTGGGTGGGGTTCACTTTTGCCGGGCATGATGGACGAGCCGGGCTCGTTTTCGGGGATTTTGATTTCGCAAGCCGCAGCGCGGGCCGGAAGCAAACCAGCGGATGTCGTTGGCGATTTTGTTGAGGCTGGCGGCGAGGGTTTTTGAGCGCGCCAGGGCATACACGGCGGCATCGCGGCCGGCGAAGCTTCAAATTTGTTCGGGCGCGGTAACAAACGGCAGACCGGACGAGCTCGGCCAGGCGCGCGGCGGCTTTTGGCGGCGTATTCGGGGTGGCTGTTCAAAGCCTGTGCCGACGGCGGTGCCGCCAAGCGGCTAGTTCGTACAGACCTTTGAGCTGCGTCTTGCAGGGCGGTCTAAAGCCGTGGTCAAGCTGGGAAACGTAGCCGGGAAAATTCCTGACCCCAAAGTCAGCGCGTGGCGTCTTGCAGGTGGGTGCGGCCGATTTTGACGATGGGGGCGAAGGCTTGGGCTTTTTGGTCAAAGTGTCGCGCAGGGCTTTAACGGCGGGAATCAGCAGGCGGTTGATTTCAATCGCGGCGGCAACGTGGATGGCGGTGGGGAAGCTGTCGTTGGTCGATTGCGCGTGGTTGACATGATCGTTGGGATGCACGGGCTGGTAGGCGGCGAGACCTGTGCCGCGCGATTTCGTTGGCACGGTTGGCCAAGACTTCGTTCATGTTCATATTGGACTGCGTGCCCGAACCGGTTTGCCACACCACCAGCGGAAAACTGGCCGTCGAGCTTACCCGCGAGTACGTCGTCGGCAGCCTGCACAATCAAATCCGCCTGCTCCTGCTTGATACGGCCGAGCGCAGCGTTCGGTTGTGCTGCGACGGCTTTTTCACCAGCGCCATCGCGTGAATCATCGGCTGCGGCAGGGTTTCGCCGCCGATTTTGAAATTCTGGCGGCTGCGCTGGGTTTGCGCGCCCCAATAGGCTTCAGACGGCACTTCAACATTGCCCATGGTGTCGTGTTCGGTACGGGTGCTCATAGGGGTTTCTCCTGTTACAAGGTTGAAAGCAGCGGTTACGCTGCGTTACAGCGTGGCGATTATAGCGCTTTCAGGCTGCCTGAAAACTCGGCGCGGCAAAATAAGCGCCAAAGCGCCCGCCGGTATGGTTTCGCCAGGTTTCAGGCTGCCTGAAAAAGCAGCCTGTAAAGAAATAGCCGGCGGTTTTCGGTGCGCGGTGCGCAGCCTACGCATAGCCGTTATTTAAAAAGCAGCCTGAAAAGCGTTTTTGCGTTTTTCAGAGCTGCTTTTCACTGCTGACTTTAGGCAACCTCAAAGGTCTGCACCGTTACTTCGTCGCTGATATCGACCAGCTGCGCGGCACGATGCGGGTGTAAAGTGCTCGGATGCGGAATGGGCGTCCAAATCGGCTTGGGTTTGCCAGATTCGATAAAGCTGAATTTGTTGCCGTCGGCTTTGTCTTGAAAACGGCTCGTGGGACACGCAGCCTTTTTCCTGACGGGTGGCGGCGATCAGCTCGGCGCACAGCTCTTGAAAGCGCGCGGTCTGGCCGGCTTTGACTTGGAAGCGGGCAAGTACGGTAGCATAGTTTTTCCTTTCGCAAAGGGGTTAAGACGGGCGGCCATTATGGCACGAGCGCCGGCAACCTGAAAGCGGTTTTCAGGCTGCCTGCTCAACAGCGAACAACGTTCCAGATAACGCAGCGCCAAATGCTGTTTTTCCGCATCAGCGCGGTTACGGCAGCCTGAATCAGGCTGCGCGGGGGCATTCCAGCGGAATGCCGGTGGCGCGCGCCACCAGCGGCAGGCAAATCCACGCGCATGAAAGTCTTCCCGGAGCACTTGGGCGCGCACTTCTGCAAGTTTGCTGCTGTTCGAGATAAACCAGCGACCAGCTAGGCTTCCGAGGGTGTCCTGAAACTCGCGGTAGGCGGCGTGGAGCGCTCTCAAAGGCGCCAACGGCGGCAAACGAGCCGTCGCGGTTGTCGGCATAGCGCGGGACGGTACCGGGCGGCAACAGGGAAGCGAGCTGCTGCTGGTTGATGCAGATCGGCGGCGCGGCGCAGCGGCGATGTGAGACCAGCCGTAGTGGCTCAGGTTCATGCCGGTGTGCGCTTCGCTGCGGGTGGACATCCGCACCCGCCCGCCGGCGGACTGGACGCGGAAAAATGGCGGGCAGATCGTGCTCGTCGAGCATTTTCGCCCAAGTGCTGTTGGCCCGGTATCATCATTTCGCTGAGCTAGGGGTGTCGATGGGCGAACCGCGCTCGCGCCAGCCACCGCCACGCGGCCGTCTTCCCTGCAACCGCACGCTGTAGTCGTAGCGTTTGACGGTGTTTTTCTTCGTGGCAGTCGCGCTGTTTCTGCAATTCCTGCGCCAGCGTGAAAAGGTAGGCCAGATCGGCATGGTGGGGAAAGGCGCCGGCCGCGGCTTCGGCGGCGCCAGTGCCGGTTTCGCTGTTAAACAGCGGCTCGATGCTCTGGATACGCAGATTGCAGCCGATGGCCACGCGCTCGACGCGGCTGCCGGCATAGGCAGCCTGAAAATCGGGGGAGATGTCGGGAAAATAAATGCTACTGAAGGCGGGGGCGGATATGGCCTTCGTCCAAACTAAAAGCGGCAATCGGTTGTCCGGCAGCATGGTGATTTTGCCGCCCGGGTAGTAAACCGTGCTTTGGCGCGCGGCAACCAGTTTTTCGATATCGCTGCCCGCGGCCAGCGCCAGCGTGGGCGCGGCGATATGGATGCCGACGCGGCGGCGGCCGTCGCCCAAATCCTGCAGCGACGGGGCATCGTCCACTTCGGTGGTGTCGTCATCGTCAATCGAAAAGGCGCTGATGCCCGCGGCCAGCGTCAATTCGGGCAGCGGCGGCAGCGGAATCTGCGGTGCGGCGGTGCCGTTTGGAAAATGGGTGAAGGCAAAACCTTCGTACGAGATACTGCGGCAGCGACGCGATGCCGCCGGTGTGCCGCCTAGCCCGTAAGGCATCGGTTTTTCCAGCGCATCGGCCGCCTGGGTGAACGCTTTGGCAGGCGGGCGACTGTTTGTCGAGCGCATACAAGTCTGTTTCAACTCGGCGGCCACGCCCTCGGGCGAGCTGCCTTCCTGCAACTCTTGCGACCAGGCGGCAATCTGCGCTTCCTGCTGCTTTTGCGCTCGATGGCGGCCAGCGCCTGCTGCAAAACGTCGGCCGGCGCGGCTTTAAACACGCCTTTGCTGCTAGAAATAGGCGGGCGCGGCATACAGCGCCATCAGCGTTGCCGCCAGCTGCACCTTGCCGTAGCCCGCGCCGAAATATTCGGCGGCGGCGTGCTCGGCGAGCAAATTCGTCGCCGCCGCAGCTCTCCCACAAAGAGATCGGTGTCGATTTGCGTCGCTTCTTCCTGGGCGCGCTCGAGAAAATCAGCCATATCGCCGTCAAACTCGGCAAACACGTTGGCGGCTTTGATTTTTGGCGCGCTGCCGTGCTGGGTTTTGCGCCTGATGGGTGGCGTCGGACTTCTGGATAACGGCGGCGGCTTTGAATTTGCCGCCTTCTTCGTAAAAATATTCATGGCGCAGGCGCGGGCAGATGGCAAAGGGGCGATTATGGTGAAGAAGCCGCCGCCGCCGAAAAATTGTTTGAGAAAAAGTCAAACCAAGCCGGCGCGGCGCCCGGCAGCCTGAAAGTGGAACTGAAAATGCTACAGATGCTGCGCCTGCAATCATGCCCGCACCAACACAGCAACGAAGGAACAACATGGCTCACCATTTTCTGGACCGCCGACCTGAACGCGGCTTTGGCGAAATCGACAAAACAACACCAGCAAATGGTTTTATACATCAACGAATTGAACGACGCATTTGAAAAGCGGCGCCAGCCGCGAACATCGGCAAAGTGCTTTTGACCTTATCAGCTGCTCGATGAACCATTTCGACTACGAAGAAACCATGATGGAGCGCTCGGGCTACGCGCTAACCGAGCCGCACCGCCGCGTGCACCAGAATTTCGCCAACAAGCTGATGGAATACCAAGGCCGCCTGCTCGCCGGCGAAGACATCAAGACGAACTGCTCAACAGCCTTGACGGCTGGCTGTTCCGCCACATCCGCCTGAACGACCGCGGTTATATCGACGGCGTCAAGCCGCCGGCCTGTATAACGACGAAGACTTTGCCGCCGCCATCCCCGATGCGCCGCAGCCGTCAAACTGGCAGCCTGAAAGCGCCGCCGCCCGAGCACCGAAGAGACTACCGGCGCAAACATGGTGTTTACCGACATCCGCGAAACCACGCCGCCCCGCCGCCAAAACGCCCGCCGAAGCCCCCGCCCGCCGGCGGCTGGGCATCCGCCGATTTTGCCTAAGCGCCGCGCCCTTGCCGTTTGGCGACGCTTGCAGGCAGTCTGAAACGTTTTGCCAAAGCAGCCTGAAACGGTTTTGCCGTTTCAGGCTGTCTACTTACCCGCTTGCCGCATCCCCCATCCGGTAGCCTGAAAACATTTGCCCGCCGGCTGCTGAAACAGTTGAAACGGCGGCGCAGCACAGTTATAGTCCGCCACACTTTCATTTTTCATTGATCCCGCACCGAGGAAAACACCATGAGCGATTTGAATCTCAATAAAGAATCCGAACAGCCCGATTCGCAAAGCCTGGCCGCCCAAGCCCAAGCGGCCGGCGAAGCCGCCGAGCGGGTTATCGCCGAAGAAGATGCCGCGCGCGCCGCCGCGCAAAACACCGCATCCGCCGCCGTATCCGCCGACGATGCCAATCTGGCGATGCTCGCGCATCTGCTGAGCATTGTTTTCGGCTTTATCGCGCCGCTGATTATCTGGATGATCAGCAAAGACCAGCCGCAAAAAGGCTTTGTTGCCGACCAGGCCAAAGAAGCGCTGAATTTTCAGATTACCGTTATCCTCGCCATTGGTATTACCGTTGTGCTGATGGCGATTTTTATCGGTATTCTCCTTTTTCCGATGGTTTTTGGTTTGATAATTTTTGTGCCGTGCATTCTCGCCGGCGAAAGCGCGCGAAGGTGTCGTTACCGCTATCCCTTTACCCTGCGGCTGCTCAAATAAGCGCCGCGCCCAAGCAACCTGAAAACCCTTTTTGCGGTTTTCAGGCTGCTTTACTGACTTACGCCACCAGATGCCGGGAAATCCATATAATCTAAACACTTTTTCGCCACACTCCCGCCATGCCCTTGTTCCCCTTTCCCGCCCGCGCCTGCCCACCGCCGGCGAGCGCGCGCTGATCGAACCGCTGTTCGCAGCGTGATCGACTACAACCGCCTGCGGATTTACCGCCGCGCTACCTGCCCTTTCAGGCTGCCGCTACCGCGATGGCGCCCAACGGCGCGCTGTATTTTTCCCCAGCCCAAAGCGTGGCGGCGGGCTGTATTGCTCGATTTTTCGCAGCAGAGCCCCGCCATGCAGGCGCTGTTTGTCCACGAATGCGTACACGTTTGGCAGCACCGTCTGGGCTATCCGGTGCGCCTGGCCGGCCTGTTGCTGGCGCTCTCGGGCGGCTACCGCGGCCGCGCTGCCTACCGCTACCGCCACCTGCTGGACGAAAACCGCCGTTTCTGCCAGTTCAATATGGAACAGCAGGCCGATATGGTGGCCGACTGTTTTCTCGCGCCGAGCGCCACGGCCGCGGCACGCCGAATTGCGCCGCCTGCTCGGACCGTTTCTCGCCAACCCTGCCGACCGCAGCCTGCTGCCCGCCCTACCGCGCCTGCGGGCAAAAAGGGTTTTAAACGGCACCAAAGGCAGCCTGAAAACCAAATTCCGTTTTTCAGGCTGCTTTTCGTGCCGCCGCCCAACTGCCTGCCGCCAATCCGCCGATAGCACGCCCCGCCGCCGCTTGCGGCTATAATGCCGCCTTTGCCGAACGAAGCCGAAAGGAATGCCGTGAAAATCCCGCCGCTGCCCCTGCTGCTGGCGCTGGCCTCGCCAAAGCCCGCTGCCGCAAAAACTTCGCCGTACAGTCGCTGCAGCTGGTGGTGTACCGCGACGGCGCCGGCCGGCCGCAGATTCTAAAGCCGCTCAACGCCGGCGAAAAACGCCGCGCCGGCTGGCAAAACTGGCTTGCCGCCCACCGCGGCCAATGGCAGCGCGGCGCCGGCAAACCGCCGTCAGCGCCACCCTCTGGTGCGCGCAATGGCAGGATGGCAAAGGCGAGCAGCGCATCTGCAACCGCGACAATCAGGCGCTGGTGTGGTTCGGCACCGGCGTATTGCGCGACCCGCAGGCCATCGCCGAAGCCAGCAAAATCTGGATCGGCCGCGGCCAGAGCGTCTCCCCGTTTAACCCGTTTTGAAAGCCCTTATGAACATCCGCATCGGACAAGGCTACGACGTCCACCGCCTGACTGCAGGCCGCCCACTGATACTCGGCGGCGTGCATATCCCTCACGAAACCGGCCTGCTCGGCCGTTCCGACGCCGACGCCCTCTTACACGCGCTCACCGACGCCCTGCTCGGCGCCGCCGGCTGGGTGACATCGGCAGCCACTTCCCCGACACCGCCGCCGAGTTGCCGGTGCCGACAGCCACGAACTTTTGCGCCGCGCCTACGCCGCCGTGCGCCAAGCCGGCTGGCAGGCGGTCAATGCCGACTGCACCGTCATCGCCCAGCGCCCCAAAACTCGCGCCGCACATCGCCGCCATGCGCGCCAATATCGCCGCCGACCTGGCGCTGCCGGCGAACTGCGTCAACATCAAGGGCAAAACTAACGAAACCGCCAGCGCTACCTCGGCCGCTGCGACCATCGAAGCGCAAGCCGTGTAGTGCTGCTGCAGGCAGCCTGAAAGCCAAGCGGTTTTCCACCCTTCAGGCTGCCTGAAGCCCCAACCCGTCCCAGCAAACGAGCAAACCATGGATATTCTGATTACCGGCGCCGCCAGCTTTATCCCGCTCGCATACCGCCGTCGAACTGCTGGCCGCCGGCCACTACACCGTCCTGCTCGACAACTGGCAACTCCTCGCCAGCAGTGCTGGGCGCATCGCCGCGATCAGCGGCCGCCGCGCTCGTTTTATCAGGGCGACATCCGCGACCGCAGATCTGCGCCGCGTGTTTGCCGAGCACCCCATCGACAGCGTCATCCACTTTCGCCGCCCTCAAGAGCGTGGGCGAGCGTGCACCGCTCGAGTATTACGAGCAACAGCGTCACTCGGCAGCCTCGTCCTGCTGGAAGAAATGGCCGCGCGCCGGGCATGTACGAAAGCGTGTTCGGCTCCTCCGCCACCGTGTGCGGCGACCCGGACGCGCGTGCCGATCGACGAAAACCGCTCAGCGAAGCCACCAATCCCATGGCAGCGTCAAAGCAGCATCGAAACCGTGCTGCGCATGACCTGGCCGAAACGCCGATGCGCGCTGAATGCGCCGTGATTCTGCTGCGCTATTTCAGCCCATCGGCGCCCATCGGCGCAGCGCGTCGGCTGAGACATGGCATTCCCAGCAGCTGCTGCCCCTATCATCTGCCGAGTCGCCGCTGAGCACGCTGGCCAGCTGTCCGTGTTCGGCGACGACTACCCGCCCGACGGCACCGGCGTGCGCGACTATATCGTTGTCGATCTCGCCGCGCGGCCACCTGCGGGCGCTGGAAATAAAGCCGGCCGCAGCGGCGTTCACACACCTACAACCTCGGCACCGGCCGCGGCTATTCGGTGCTGGGTAGTGCCGCGCCTTCGGCGCCAGCAGCCACCAGCATTCCCTACGCGCTCAAAAAACCGCCGCGCCGCGTGACATCGCCCAATGCTATGCTGACCCCGCCCGCGCCGCCGCCAGGAATTGGGTGGCAGGCGCAATGCGGCCTCGACGACATGATGCGCGACAGCTGGAACTGGCAGCTCAACCCCGAAGGCTACGGCAGCCGCTAAGGCTTTCTGAAAGCCGCTTTCAGGCAGCCTGAAAGCCGTTTTGCCGCCCGCCGCACCTTTCAGGCTGCCTGCGGCTCACATCCCGTCAAACCCACCCACCGGTTTCCCATGCTGCAACTACACCCTGCTGCACGCTGCCTGCCCCGCCGGCAAATCAATCTCCCATCCCCGCCCAGGGTACGCCCGCGCAGCATTGCCATGCACCATCAGCCGCTGCGGGGGCACCTTTACCAACAAAGTCGCGCAAACCGCCGCCAAGGCGCTCCGCCAGCTCGGTTTCTGCTACCCAATTCGCGCAGCACCGGCAACAGCGAAGGCGGGCACGACTACGGCGCCGGCGAGGAAACGCGACGACATGGCCGCGCTGGCCCAATGAGCGAAACAGCGCCACCCGAAGCGCCGCTGCTGGCGCAGCCGGCTTTCATCGGCGGCTACGTCGCCGCCCTCGCCGCCAGCGCGTGCAGCCGGTTGCTGCTGCTTATCGGCGCCGCCTCGGCCACCAAAGATCGCACCCCGCCCGAGCGCGCCAAGCCCGAGCACGCACCCTGCTGGTGCACGGCGCCGCCAGTCACGTTGCCCTGCAAATGTACTCTAACTGGGCGGCACCGCAAAACCTGCCGGTTGTCAGCGCGCGAGCCAGCCACTTTCCACGACTGGTTCCCCTGCGACACCCTGCCCTTTGTTCCGCCGCTGCTGGAAGCAGCCTGAAAACCACACCTTCCCCTCCCTGCGCTGAAGCGCGGGAGGTGAAATGAGGGTGGCTTGCAGAACTGCTTTTGCCGGCCGCCCGTAAACATTACCGCAGGGAGCCGGGCGCCCCACCCTAACCCTCCCCGCAAGCTGGGGAGGGTGCAGCTGATCCGCCGTTTTCGAGCTGCCTTTTTCTACCGCCGCGGCAAACGGGCGACAGTTTTCCGTCTGCCGTTTACAATCGCTCCTCTTTCAGGCTGCCGCCAGATAATGCGTCCCTTGTATCAGGAGAAATCGTGAATATCGAAAACCCGATCCCTATGCCTTGCAGATCTTCGAGCCGAAGCGTTTGTCGAAGTCGATATCGCCCCGCCGCTGCGGCGCTGTCGGTGCTCCTATCTGCTGAACACCCTGTTTCAGATACTGGCGATCCGCTGATTATTGCCATCGCCAGCGTCGTCAGACAATCGCAGGTTTTGGATATACGAAAGCCCCCGCTTTCTGGGAACCAGCCATCCAGCAAAACAGCGGCTTACTGCTGCTGAGTGCGGTACTGCTGTTGCGCTGGGCATTGTCAAGCCACGCTGTTGACCTCCGCAGTGACCCGGTCGCTGGGCAAAATGATCTGCCGCGAAAGTGGTGAAAACCGACGGCAGCGATGCCGGCTTTGTCGGCGCGATACTGCTGCGCGAAATTGTGTTTTGGGTCAGCATCGCCATTGCGCGGCATTATCAGCGCCCTCACCGGCTGGCAAGACAACTGGCTAAACAATCTGGCCATGCTGGTCTGCCTGGTGCAGCTGTGCGTTGGCAACCGCCGCACCATCCAAAGACATGCTGGCGGCACGGTGGTGATCAGGCACTGCCAAATACTGAGCCTGCCAAACTTTTCCAGGCTGCCTGCCCGCCACGGCAAGGCAGCCTGAAGAACTCAAGCAAAAAGCAGCCTGGCCGGTTTTGCGGTTTCAGGCTACTTTTTATTGTGTGGTATTAGCAGGAATTCGTCGAGCGCTTTGCTGCGAGCGGTGAAGCAAATCGAGCGCCTGGCGCGAGGTGGGTTCGTCGGGTTTGAGCGCGGCGATTCCTGCAGCAGGGATGGGTGGGAGCGGTGCTGTCGCCGGCGCCAGCGGTTTCAGGCTGCTGCTCGGCGGCGGGCGGCGGGGCGAACATATCAAGCTGCGGGCGCTTCTGGGCGCGGACTGGGCTTCGAGCGCTTCGAGGGTGTTTTTGCGCGGCTTTGAGGGCGGGGGCAGGCAGGCCGGCGGTTTGGCCACGGCGATGCCGTAGCTTTTCTCGGCCGCGGGCTCGATGTGGTGTAAGACACGATGTCTTGCCCTTCTTCCAGCGCAGCCAGGTGCATATTGACGGCGGCGCTGTGCTGCTCGGGCAGGCGGGTGAGCTCGAAATAATGGGTGGCAAACAGGCTGAAGGATTGGTCAGAGGTGTTCGGCGGCGGCTGGGCGAGGCACAGGCCGTCGAAGGTGGAAGTGCCGCGGCCGACGTCCGTCGAGCACTAGGTTGCTCGGTGGCGTGGCGCAGGATGTAGGCGGTTTCGCTCATTTCCACCATGAAGGTGGAGCGGTTGGCGGCAGGTCGTCGGACGCGCCGATGCGGGTGAAGATCTCGATTTGGCCGATGCGGGCGGCTGTCGGCGGACGAAGCTGCCGGTGTGGGCCAGCAACGATGTGGGCGACTTGGCGCATAAAGGTGGTTGCCGCCCATATTGGGGCCGGTGAGCAGCATGAGGCGGTGTTTGTGGTCGAGGCGGGTGTGGTTGGGGCGTGAAGTGGGCGCGCGCGCTAACCACGGGATGGCAACCGTTGTCGATTTCGGTACAGGGTAGTCGGTGAACCGGGGGCGTGGTAATCGTGTTCGGCGGCAAAAGTGAGGCAAAAGCAGCGAAGGACATCAGCGCGGCGGCCCTTGGCACGCTGCAGCAGCGGGCAGTTGCTGCTGGAGTTCTGCAACAGGCTGTCGTAGAGCGTTTTTCGAGGGGCAGGCGCGCTCCTCGGGCGTTGAGCACTTTGTCTTCAGAAGCTGAGCTCGGGGTGATGAAGCGTTCGGCGTTTTCAGGGTTTTAGCGGCGCTGGTAGTCGGCGGGGCGCGGCGGCGGACTTTTGGAAGCTCGATGTAGAAGCCGTGCACGCGGTTTGAATTCGACTTTGGTGGAGAGGCCGGTGCGCTCGCGTTCCGCGCTTCGAGTTCGACGCGAAATCGCTGCCGTGGTTTTTGGATGCGGCGCAATTCGTCGAGCTCGGCGAGAAAGCCGTGGTTGATTACGCCGCCATCGCGCAGCCACACGGCGGGCTCACGGGCCAGCAGCCTGAATGTTTCTCGGCAGTATCGGCACCTGCGGGAAAGATCGGTCAGGGTGTTAAGCAGGCTGCTTTCAGGTAGCCTGGTCGAGACAGGGTAATGAAAGCTGTCGCGCAGGCCGGAGAAGTCGCGCGAGCGGGCGGAGCCTACGGCGATGCAGGCGGCGATGCGTTCGATGTCGGCGATGGTTTTTCAGGCTAGCCTTGCAGGGGCGGAATAATCGTCTTTGCAGGGGCGGATACAGCTTCTTGGCGAGGCGCGGATGTGTTCCGCTGGTTGCGCGCAGAGGTTGTGCAGCCATTGGGCGAGCAGGCGGCTGCCCATATTGCCAGCGCAGCGGTCGAGGGTAGAAAGGGTGAGCTCTTTTTGCCGGACAGTGTGGCGGTGATTTCGGATTGCGGCGGGTGGCGGCATCCATGCCGATGTATTGCGGTTCGGTTTCGAGGCTCAGGTTGTCGTGGTGGCGCGGCAGGCGGGATTGGGTGTGGCGGATGTAGTTGAGCAGGGGCGCCGGCGGCTTCGATGGCATGGTCGTGCAGCCCATTTCAGCCCGAAGCCGCGCAAGTCCTGGCTGGCAAATAGCCGGTGAGCGAGGGCAAAACCGCTGTCGGCGGCAAACTGCCAGGCGTGCGGGCCGGGTAACGGTGTTTTCAGGCAGCCACAAGCGTCCGGCATCATCGTCCGGCAGCGCGCTGACCGCCTGCAGCGCATGCAGCTCGTCCGGCCAACCGCGTGGGGTGGTGGTTTAACCAACTCGCCGCTTGCGGCGATACCCAGGCCAGCGCGATGCGGTTTTGTATTTTTGTGGCGGAACACCGCGGCGGTGCGGTTGGTTTCCTTGTCTTCGAGCAGCGCCGAATCGGTGAGCGTGCCGGGGTAACGATGCCTTCGCGCGCCATCGGCCCCTGCTCGCCGACTTCGCCCACCCTGCTCGCAGATGGCGACGCTGCACTTCATCTTCACCAGCCGCGCCAGATACTGCTCGACGGAATGGTGCGGCACGCCCGCCATCTTCACCGGCTCGCCCGTTTACCTGGCGCAGGTGGTCAGGGTGATGTCAACAGTTTTGCCCTTCGACGGCATCGTCAACAATTCGTAAAGTCGCCATGCGGTAAAACAACAATTTGTCCTGATGCGATTTGATGTCGAAATACTGCTGCATCATCGGGAAACGGATTGCGCTCATCTTCCAGCTCGCGGTGGGAAAACGGTTATAGCAGCGGCGGCGGCAGCCTGCGGCGAAAACAGCCGAAAGCGCAGCCGCACCTTTCGAGCTGCTTTTTGCCGCGACTGCGGCGGCGGCAGTTTTATGCAACAGCTTCTTAAGCTATAATCGCCGCCTTTTGTTTCGGGCGATGCCGATGATTCACTCGTTTGCAGCCGCCGGCGGCCGCGGCTGCGCTGGCAGGCTGTTTCGCGGCGGTGGCGGCCGCCACCGTCGGGTAGCGTGCCGCAGCAGCCGCGAACGCCCGCGCGGCCGGGCGGGGCGGCGGTGCCCTCCGGCCGGCCGCGGGCGACGGGTACCGTGCACGCGCCGTCCGGCGGCGCTGCCCACCGCGCGGTATCGCTTTGCCGAATTGCCGCAATGGAGCAGCCAGCCGCTTTTTGGGCGGCCTGATCGTTCCGCCAAAGCTGCACCAAAGCTCGCCGCGCGGCCGCAATGATCGACCGTCTGCGCAGGCGCCAGCGCACCGGCGCCAGCGACGCCGAAGCGCGGCGATTTTCAGGCGCTATTTCACCGCCTGGCAGGTGAGCGGCAACAGCCGGCTCGACCGCACGGTTACCGGCTACACGAGCCGGTGCTCAGCAACGACAT